>Ga0182739_1002321_pt1 | contig 18011 bp, 18 predicted proteins | sample eDN5th30CBELigBY_FD_128873 | JGI IMG/M metagenome (GOLD analysis project Ga0182739, IMG submission 128873) | Enriched backyard soil microbial communities from Emeryville, California, USA - eDNA 5th pass 30_C BE-Lig BY (version 2) (version 2) | ecosystem: Environmental > Terrestrial > Soil >...
AATAAACAATATGACACAGATTTTGGAAAATGTTGCTACTGTGTTGCCCATGGAGCAGTCATGGTGAAGAAGGCGGGCGCCGAGACGCTCGCCGGCGAGGTCGCCGAGCGCCTCCGCGCCGCGATCCTCGCGGGTCGCTTCCACGCCGGCGAATGGCTGCGCCCAGCCGACCTGCGGGTCGAGTACGGCGTGAGCGCGACCGTCGTCCGCGACGCGCTCGCCCGGCTCGCCGAGCAGCACCTCGCCGTGCTCTCCCCGAACCGCGGCTACCACGTCGTGCAGTTCGGCGAGCAGGACGTCCGGGAGCTCGTCGAGTTCCGCATCGTCGCCGAGACCGCGGCGCTCGACCTGTCGATCGCGCGCGGCGACATGGAGTGGGAGGGCGCGGTCGTCGCCGCGCACCACCGGCTGCGCGCTGCGGGCGTCGAACCCGGCTACGGCTCCGACGAGTGGTTCCTCGCGCACAACGCCTTCCACCTCGCGCTGCTCACCGCATGCGGCAACTCGCTGCTGCTCGAGGCCTGCCGCGACGGGCTCTCCGCCGGCGATCTATACCTGCGCTGGAGCCGCCGCGAGTCCGGCCTCGAGGCGGGCACGCTCGCGCCGTCCCGCGACCCCGATGCCGAGCACGCCGCGATCCTCGACGCCGTGCTCGGACGGGACGCGGAGCTCGCCGTGCATCGCTATCGCGAGCACCTCGAGCGCACCGCAGACCTCATGGCGGACGCCCGTCGTCCCGTCAGCGCCTGAGAGCAGAAGGAGCAGAAGATGGCCGTCGGCCGAATCACCCAGATGGGCTACGTCGCCCTGCGGACCCGTGACCTCACGGCGTCGATCCGGAACGCGACCGAGGTCTTCGGCCTGCAGCTGACCGAGAACGACGGGCGCAAGGCGTTCCTCGCGGCGGCCGACACCCACCACGAGCTCGTCTACATCCAGGATGAGAGCGATACCGCGGACCACTTCGGCGTCATCGCGCCCGACGCCGAAGAGCTCGACGCGATCCGGGCGAAGGTCGACCGCGCCGGCTACCGCATCGTCAGCGAGCAGCCGATCGAGGACCACATCGAGCACGGCTTCGCGTTCGTCGGGCCCGAGGGCTACACCTGGCAGGTCTACACGCCGGTCCCCTGGATCGATCGCCGCCTCGGCGGCGTCGGCCCCGATCGCTACGGCCACATCAACATCCGTGCGCTCGACTCGGTCGCAATGACGCGGTTCCTCATCGACGTCTTCGACATGCGCGTCTCGGACCGGATCGGCGAGGACGCCGCGTTCTTCCTGCGCTGCAACACGGAGCACCACGCGGTCGCCGTCGCCAAGTCCGACCGGACCGCATTGCACCACCACGCCTGGCTGACGCAGTCGATCACCGACCTCGGCCGGCTCGGGGATCGGCTCGCCCGCCAGGGGCGCCGCCTGCTCTGGGGGCCGCTGCGCCACGGCGCCGGCCACAACATCGCCGCGTACTTCGTCGAGCCGAACGGCACGGTCGTCGAGCTGTACACGGATATGGAGCATATTTACGACCCTGAGCGCGAGCCGACCCTCTGGTCGAGTGATGATCTCTACTGGATCAATCAGTGGGACGGCATGATCCCGCCGACGGTCCGCTCCTTCGGCACGGTGCCGTTCGAGCGCTGAGGGCGCCGCGGCGCCGGATAGGAGAACGCCGTGAGCGAGCCCCGGACGCCGAAGCTGGCGACCGATGAGATGACGCCGCGTCAGCGCGAGCTCTACGACTTCTTCACGACCGGGCCGCGCGCGAAGCCGGACAACCCGTTCCGGCTCTACGACGACGAGGGGTTCCTGACCGGCCCGCCGTCGGCGTGGATCCTCAGCCCCGAGATCGGGCACGCGCTCGAGCGGTTCGGGGGTCAGATGCGCTGGGGGATCCACACCTCCGGCAAGACGAGGGAGGCGGTCATCCTCGCGGTCGCCTATGACGCCCGGAGTCCCTTCGAGCTCTTCGCGCACGAGCCGGCTGGCCGGGCGGAGGGCTTCTCGGATGAGGACCTCGCCGCGCTTCGGGACGGCCGCGTGCCGGACGACTCGAGCGAGGAAACGCGCGTCGCGCACGCGCTCGCGCTCGAGCTCATCCGCGACCGCCGGATCGGCGACGACTCGTGGGCCCACGCGACCGAGGTGCTCGGGCTCCCGGTCGTCTTCGAGATCGTCACCCTCGTGGGCTACTACCAGCTCGTCGCGCTGACCATCTCCGCCTTCGAGATCCACCCGCCGGTGCGAGACTGAACGAATGGCGGTACCCGGCGGAGTCGGCGGCAGCGCCCGCGCGCGCCGGGGCGGCCGGATCGCGGCGTCCGGCTTCAGCCCGACCGCCTACCTGCGCGCCGCGAGGGACATCGCGAAGCTGACCTGGCAGGCGACGCCGGGGACGATCATCCTGCAGTTCGCCGGCGCCATCATCACCGCGGTCCTGCCGATCGTCACGACCTGGTTCGCGGCGCTCACCACGACGGCGCTCGCGGCTGCCTTCGCGGGGGACGCGGAGGCGGGCCGCGAGGCGATCATCTATGTGATCATCACGGCCGTGCTCGGCCTGCTGATGACCGGCTGGCGTTCGCTCGAGCAGTACGTGCAGCGCCTCAGCCGATACACGCTCGAGGCGAGGGTCAGCGACATCATGTACGAGCGGTTCCTCTCGCTCGACTTCTGGCGCTACGACGACAAGGAGACGATCGACGTCTACGACCGCGCGCAGCAGTTCTCCCAGTTCTACGCGCAGGCCTTCCAGACGCTGTCGCGGATGCTCAGCCAGATCATCACGCTCGTCACCTGCGTCATCGCGCTCGTCCTGGTCGGCTGGTGGCTCGCCCTCATCCTCGTCGCCGCGATCATCCCCGGGGTCTGGATCCAGTTCCGGCTGAGCCGCGCGCAGGTGCGGCACTGGAACTCGACGATCGAGCTGCGCCGGCAGAAGGCCACGATCGAGCGCGCGATGTTCCAGCCGGAGCACATCGCGGAGCTGCGCCTCTACGGCATCGTGCGCCACCTGCTCGACCTGCGCCAGCAGCTGCGCGACCTCGACGAGCGCCAGCGCATCGAGTTCGAGCGGCGCTACATCCCGCTGCGGCTCCTCTCGGACTTCATCGAGCTCCTCGCCGAGGTCGGCTCGCTCATCTGGGTCGTGCTGCAGATCATCGCGCGCCAGCAGCCGGTCGGGCAGTTCCTCTACGTCCAGCAGATCGTCTCGCGCGCGCTCACCGCGATGAACTCCTTCGTGACCGAGATCTCGGCGCTCGACGAGCAGCTCGCGAACGTCGGCGACTACCAGGTCTTCATGGACTTCCCGACGCGCCAGGGCGGCGCTCGCAAGCTCGATGGACCGCCGCAGGTCATCGAGTTCGAGGACGTCTCGTTCCAGTACCCGAACAACGAGCGCGAGGTGCTCTCGCACGTCTCGATGCGGATAGCACGCGGTCAGCGGATCGCGATCGCGGGGGAGAACGGCGCCGGGAAGTCGACGCTCATCAAGCTCATGAGCGGCCTCTACCAGCCGACCTCCGGACGGATCCTGCTCGACGGCGTCGACCTCCGGGAGTACTCGACGGAGTCGTGGCACGACCATCTCGCCGTGCTGCAGCAGGACTATCTCGCGTACACCTTCGCGTCGGCGCAGGACAACGTGCGCTTCGGCGACGTCGACCGGCCGTTCACCGAGGAGGCGTTCGACGAGGCGCTGCGCAAGGCGGAGGCGCGGGAGATCATCGACGGGCTCCCGAAGGGGCCGCAGACCTACGTCCATCCCTGGATGGCGCACGAGGACGGCACCCGCGGCGTCGACCTGTCGGGCGGCCAGTGGCAGCGGATCGCGCTCGCGCGCAACTTCTACCGCAACGCGCCGATCATCATCCTCGACGAGCCGACGTCCGCGATCGACGCGCTCGCGGAGTCGCGGATCTTCAACCACCTCTTCGCCCAGGACGGTCGCACGGTCATCATCATCAGCCACCGGCTGACGACGATCCAGCGCGCCGACGTCATCTTCATGCTGCAGCAGGGGCGCATCGTCGAGACGGGCACCGCCGCGGAGCTCATCGCCCGCCGCGGCGAGTTCTACTCGATGTTCGAATCGCAGCTCTGAGGCGCGTTCGGGGAACCTCGTCAGCGGGCGTAGGGTCGAGCAGTGTCATCCGCGCTAGGCCTCCGGTCCGAGCGGGGGCCGGTGCTCGCCGCGATGATGCTCGCCACGGCGCTCATCGCGATCGACACGACGGTCCTCGCGACGGCAGTGCCGGCGATCGTGAAGGATCTCGGCGGCTTCGAGTCGTTCCCCTGGCTGTTCTCGATTTACCTGCTCACGATGACGGTGCTCGTGCCGGTCTACGCGAAGCTCGCGGACATGATCGGGCGCCGCCCGCTCATGCTCTTCGGCATCGCGGTCTTCCTCATTGCGTCGATCCTGTGCGGCTTCGCGTGGGACATGCCGTCGCTCATCGTCTTCCGCGCCATCCAGGGCATCGGCGCCGGGGCGATCCAGCCGCTCACGATCACGGTCATCGGCGACATCTACACGATCCAGGAGCGGGCGAGGATCCAGGGCTACATCGGGAGCGTCTGGGCCGCGGCGTCGATCATCGGCCCGACGCTCGGCGCGGTGTTCTCGGAGCTCAACGCCTGGCGCTGGATCTTCTTCATCAACATCCCGCTGTGCCTCCTCGCGGGCTGGCTCATCCTGCGCAATCTCAAGGAATCGGTGCCGAAGCGACGGCACCGCATCGACTACGCGGGCGCACTGCTCCTGACCTTCGCGCTCACGGCACTCATCCTCGCGATCCTCGAGGGCGGCCACGCGTGGGCGTGGGACTCGTGGCAGAGCATCGGGCTGTTCGCCGGCTCGGGGGTCCTGCTCATCGCGTTCTTCTTCGTCGAGCGCCACGCGGCCGAGCCCGTGCTGCCGCTCGCGATCTTCCGCCGACCGGTCATCGCGGCGTCGACATCGATCGGCTTCATCTTCGGCGTTGCGCTCATCGGGCTCACCGCGTACACCCCGACCTATCTCCAGGTCGGCGCCGGCGTCTCGCCGTTCGTCGGCGGGATCGCCCTCGCGGCCATGCTGCTCGGCTGGCCCATCGCCGCGGCGATCTCCGGCCGGCTCTTCCTGACCCGCGGCTTCCGCTTCACGATCGCGCTCGGCGCCCTGCTCGCGCTCGTCGGCTCGATCGGCCTCGCCGCGACGGCCGCCACGCCGACCCCCTGGCTCGTCGCCGTGATGAGCCTCATCATCGGCTTCGGCTTCGGCTGGTGCGCGGCACCCACCCTCGTCGCGACGCAGGCGAGCGTGCCATGGGAGGAGCGGGCCGTCGCGACGGGGACGATCATGTTCACCCGCTCGTTCGGCCAGGCGATCGGCGCCGCGATCCTCGGCGCGATCGCGAACTCCGTGATCGCCGAGCACGGCGGCGTGACGACCGATCCCGCGACCATCATCGCCGCGAGCACGGCGGTCTTCGTCGCGGTCGCCGCCGTCCTCGTCGTGCACTTCGGCCTCGCGCTCGCGTTCCCGAACGACCGCCGACTGAAGCAGACGGAGGGCTGGGCGGCGTCGTCGCTCACGGAGAGCATCGCGGACGGCACCCCGGACGCGCCGGTGCGAGACTAGGCGCGTGAACGCTCGAGCAGCAGCGGCCGGTCCCGCCCTTCCCGCGCCGGGCGAGCATCCCGAGCTCGAGCAGCTCATCGCCGTCCTCGAGTACCTGCGGGCGCCGGGCGGCTGCGCGTGGGACCGCGAGCAGACGCATGCCTCCCTCGTGCGCTACCTCGTGGAGGAGACGCACGAACTCGTGGACGCGATCGAAGCCGGTGACGACGACGAGCTCGTCGAGGAGCTCGGCGACGTGCTCTACCAGGTCGTCTTCCACGCCGACATCGCGGCCGAGGAGGGCCGGTTCACGCTCGAGGACGTCGCGCGCCACATGCGGCTGAAGATGGTCGGCCGTCACCCGCACGTCTTCGGCGACGCGGTCGCGGACACCGCCGATGCCGTCACGGCCCGCTGGGACGAGCTCAAGCGCACGGAGAAGCCGCACCGCGAGTCGGTCCTCGACGGCGTGCCGAAGGGGATGCCGGCCCTCGCGCTCGCCGACAAGCTGCTCGGCAAGGCTGGACAGGTGAGGGTTGAGCGATCGCCCGTCGACGTCCCCGCGGACGAGCACGCCCTCGGCGACGCCCTCCTCTCGATCGTCGCGGGGGCGCGGGCGGCGGGCCTCGATCCCGAGCGGGCGCTGCGCGGGGCCATCCGCCGGCTCGAGGACGATGTCCGCGGCGCAGAACGCGAGCGCGCCGGCGGCGAGGCGTGAAACGATGAGCGAATGAGCGTCGGCGGGGTCGCGCTCGTCGGACGGGCCGACGAGCTCGCGACGCTCGACGCCGCCCTCGACGCGGCCGACGCGGGTCGGTTCCAGGCGCTCGTCATCTCGGGTGAGGCCGGCATCGGCAAGACCCGACTGATCGACGAGTTCGCCCGGCGGCACGCCGAGCGCGCGCTGGTCCTCGTCGGCCACGCGGAGGACCCGGGCTCCGGACCGCTCCCGTTCGCCGTCGTCGGCGGCTTCCTGCGCGACGTCGAGCGCGCCCTCACGGGAGCGCGCCCACCGCTGCCCGCCGACGTCGAGCACCAGCTCGATGCCCTGCGCGCCGGGCACTGGACATCGATCAGCGGCGAGGTCGACTCGGCCCGGCTGCTCGGCGGCTTCGTGACGCTCGTCGACGCGGCTGCCGCCGGGCGGCCGATCGTGATCGTGCTCGACGACCTGCAGTGGTCCGACCCGAGCACGCTCGAGGTGATGCGCTTCCTCGTCCCGCGACTCGGCCAGGCCCGACTGCTCGTCGTCCTCGCGTTCCGCAGCGACGACGTCGATCTCGGCCACCCGCTGTCCAGCCTCCTCGCCGAGTTCTCCCGGTCGAGATGGGGCGCGCGCCTCGAGCTGCCGCCGCTGGACCCCGAGTCCGTCGGCGCGCTCGCGGAGTCGGTGCTCGGGCGGGCGATCCTCCCGGACGAGCGCGACACGATCCTGCAGCGCAGCGACGGCGTGCCGTTCTACGTCGAGGAGGTCGCCGTGCACCTCGGCGAGCCGCTCCCGCCGTCGCTGCGCGAGATCCTCATGCTCCGCTACGTCGCGCTCGGCGAGCCCGCGCGCAGCGTCCTGCGCGTCGTCGCCGAGGCCGGCGGCGTCGTGCCGCACGACCTGGTCGCGACGGTCGTGCCGTTCGGCGGCCACGCGCTCGACGTCGCCGTCCGCGAGGCACTCGCCGCCAGGGTGCTCGTCAGCGATCCCGACGGCTACCGCTTCCGGCACGCGCTCATGCGCGAAGCCGTCCGCGAGGAGCTCGTGCCCGGCGAACGGGCGCGGATCCACGCCGCGGTCGCCGCGGTCGAAGAGGATCGCCGCGGCGACGAACGCGATCGGGCCGAGCGGATCGCGCAGGCGACGGGCGCCACCGAGCGGCTCTCGCCGCGCGAGCTCGAGGTGCTCGACGCGATCGCGGAGGGCCTCAGCAACGCGCAGATCGCGAAGCGGCTCTACATCAGCGAGAAGACCGTCTCGGTCCACGTCTCGGCGATCCTGCGCAAGCTCGGGGCGGCCTCGCGCACCGAAGCGGTCTACAAGGCGCGCATCTAGGTGTGATGTCCGGGGACGTTGTTTCGGGGACACGGCCCTGAGGTGCTGAGAGGCGAAGACCTCCGGCTGTGAAGTGGAGCTGTTGAGTTCAACCGCTTCACGAGCCCGGAGGTCTTCGTGGTCCACGCTAATGCCGTCCTCACGCCGCGTACTCGCCTGCGCCTGGCACGCTTGATCGTCGATGACGGCTGGCCACCGTCGGTCGCAGCGAAGCTGTTCATGGTCTCGACCGTGACGGCCCGCAAATGGGCTGCCAGGCTCCGATCCGAGGGATCGGCCGGTATGGCGGATCGCTCGAGTCGACCCCGGTCGATGCCGATGAAGACACCGCTGCTGGTCGTCAAGCAGATCGTGAAGGCGAGATGGCGTCGGCGGTTGGGACCCGTCCAGATCGCCGGCGAGCTCGGCCTGGCCCCGTCGACCGTCCACGCGGTCCTGGTGCGCTGCGGGATCAGCCGACTCTCCCAGATCGACCGGGTCACCGGCGAGCCGATCCGCCGCTACGAGCACGACCATCCCGGCGCGCTCATCCACGTCGATGTCACCAAGTTCGGACGCATCCCTGATGGCGGCGGGCATCGGTTCGTCGGACGCCAGCAGGGCTTCCGGCATCGAGCCGCGACCTCGGACCGTGAGGGCACCCGCAACGCTCGCCACCAGCCGCGGCTCGGCATCGGTTACCTGCACACGGTCATCGACGACCACTCCCGCGTCGCCTACGTCGAGATGCACGCTGACGAGCGCAAAGAGACCGCGATCGGCGTCCTACGCCGGGCGGTCGCCTGGTTTGCCGATCATGGCGTCACCGCCGAGCGGGTGCTCTCGGACAACGGCTCGGCCTACAAGTCGCACGCTTGGCGCGATGCCTGCGCCGAGCTCGGAATCACCCACAAGCGCACAAGGCCCTACCGGCCACAGACCAACGGCAAGATCGAACGATTCCACCGCACGCTCGCTGACGGCTGGGCCTACGCGCGCTTCTACGCCTCAGAGACCGAACGCCGCGACGCTCTGCCGGGCTGGATCCACTTCTACAATCACCATCGGCGACACTCCGCCGTCGGAGCCGCGCCGATCAGCAGACTCGCAAACAACCTGCCCGGACATCACATCTAGGGCGCTCGCTCCTGCGAGAATCGTCGGGTGGTCAGCCAAGTGAACCCGCCCCGCGGTATGCGGGACTTCCTCCCGGCGGAGAAGGCGAGGCGCGAGGCGATCCTCGCGGTGATCCGCTCCAGCTACCGCGCTCACGGCTTCGCCGAGATCGAGACGCCGGTCGCGGAGGACTCCGAGCGCCTGCACGCGGGCCTCGGCGGCGACAACGAGAAGCTCGCGTTCGGCATCCTCAAGCGCGGTGCCGAGTTCGAGGCCGCGCTCGCGACCGCGAAGACCCCGCTCGACCTCGCCGACCTCGGCCTGCGCTTCGACCTGACGGTGCCGCTCGCGCGGTTCTACGCGACGCACCGCGCCGAGCTGCCCATGCCGTTCCGGGCGATCCAGATCGCGCCCGTGTGGCGGGCCGAGCGGCCGCAGAAGGGCCGCTTCCGCCAGTTCGTGCAGTGCGACATCGACATCATCGGCGAGGCCGGTCCGCTCGCGGAGGTCGAGCTCCTCTCCGCGACCGCCGCGACGCTGCGCCGCCTCGGCGTCGAGGGCTTCACGATCCGCGTCAACGACCGCCGCCTGCTCACCGCGATGCTCGACGAGTTCGGGTTCGCGCCCGAGGAGCGCGACGGCGTGCTCGTCACCGTCGACAAGCTCGACAAGGCCGGCGTCGAGGGCGTCATCGCGGAGCTCCGGGAACGCGGGTCGACGCCCGCCGCGGTCGAGGCGCTTGGCGCGTTCCTCAATCGCCCGCAGACCCGCGAGTACCGGCCGTTCGGCGAGGGCCAGATCCGCAAGGCGCTCCCGAGCGACCTCGAGGACCCCGCGATCGGGGAGCTCGCCGCGATCGGCGAGGCGGTCATCGCGGCGACGGGCGGCGACGAGCAGATCGTGCGCTACGACCCCTGGCTCGTGCGCGGCATGGGCTACTACACCGGCCCGATCTTCGAGGTCGCGCATCCCGACCTCGGCTACAGCTTCGGCGGCGGCGGCCGCTACGACGGGATGATCGGGCGCTTCCTCGGCGACGACGTGCCGGCGGCGGGCATCTCGCTCGGCTTCGAGCGCCTCGTCGACCTCGTCGACCTGCCGGGCGACGGGACCGAGCACGCGATCGCGGTCGTCTATGACCAGGCCGCGCCTCCCGCGGTCATCGTCGCAGCGCGCGACCGGTTCGTCGCCGAGGGCCGTCCCGTGCGGCTCGTGCGGCGCCCCAAGCAGCTCGCGAAGGCGCTCGACGCGCTCGCGGCCGACGGCGTGCTCGAGTTCGTGCTCGTCGACCGCGACTCCGACCCGAGCACCCTGGAGCCCCGCCCCCTCGACCGCCACTGAGCCCCTCCGCTTTTCAGGAGTAGGAGCCGGTTGGCGTGCGTATTGCAGATGAACAGCCGTCTACTCCTGAAAAGCGCGGGGTGTGGCTGTCCTAGGATTGGGAGGCCCGCCGCCTCACGAAGGAGAGCCACAGCATGACCGCGATCGAAGCCGTCGGAGCCCGCGAGATCCTCGACTCGAGGGGCAATCCCACGGTCGAGGTCGAGGTGCTCCTCGAGGATGGCACCGTCGCGCGCGCGGCCGTGCCGAGCGGCGCGAGCACGGGCGCCTTCGAGGCCTACGAGCTCCGCGACGGCGAGCCGGACCGCTACGGCGGCAAGGGCGTCCTGCAGGCGGTCGAGAACGTCCTCGACGTCCTCGGCCCGGCGATCGAGGAACTCGACGCCGCCGACCAGCGGCTCGTCGATGCGGCCCTCATCGAGGCCGACGGCACCGACAACAAGTCGAAGCTCGGCGCGAACGCGATCCTCGGCGTCAGCCTCGCCGTCGCCAAGGCCGCGGCCGACTCCGCCGACCTCCCACTCTTCCGATACCTCGGCGGGCCGAACGCGCACGTGCTGCCCGTCCCGCTGCTCAACGTCATCAACGGCGGCGCGCACGCCGACACGAACGTCGACATCCAGGAGTTCTTCCTCGTCCCGCTCGGCGCCGAGACGTTCTCCGACGGCCTGCGCTGGGGCGTCGAGACGTACCACGCGCTCAAGGGGAAGCTCAAGGCCGCCGGGCTCGCGACGGGCCTCGGCGACGAGGGCGGCTTCGCCCCCGAGCTGCCGAGCAACCGTGCCGCGCTCGACTTCCTCCTCGAGGCGATCGAGGCCGCCGGCTACACCCCCGGCAAGGACATCGCGCTCGGCCTCGACGTCGCGTCGACCGAGTTCTACCGCGACGGCGCCTACGCGTTCGAGGGCAAGCAGCTCTCGGCGGCGGAGCTCACCGCGTACTACGCCGACCTCGTCGCGAACTACCCCCTCGTCACGATCGAGGACCCGCTCGCCGAGGACGACTGGGCGGGCTACGAGACGCTCACCGCCGAGCTCGGCTCGAAGCTCCAGATCGTCGGCGACGATCTCTTCGTGACGAACCCGAAGCGGCTCGCGGACGGCATTGCGCGCGGAGCCGCGAACTCGATCCTCGTCAAGGTCAACCAGATCGGCACGCTCACCGAGACCCTCGACGCCGTCGAGCTGGCACATCGCTCCGGCTACACCGCGATCCTCTCGCACCGCTCGGGTGAGACGGAGGACACGACGATCGCCGATCTCGCGGTCGCCGTCAACGGGGGCCAGATCAAGACGGGCGCGCCGGCCAGGTCGGACCGCGTCGCGAAGTACAACCAGCTGCTGCGCATCGAGGAGGAGCTCGGCGAGGCCGCGGTCTACGCGGGCGCAAGCGCCTTCCCGCGCTTCAAGTCCTGATTGAGGCCAATCCTGGGCCGGTCGCTTGCGGACGTCCAGGCAAGGGCTGATACTCTGGCTCAGCCCGTTCGGGGCGTCACCACGTTGGCGCCGGATCCGAGTGCGCGCACCTGAAGCATGAAACGTCTATTCACGATCGTCGCTGCGGCCGCCCTGGTAGTAGGGGTCAGCCTCCCTGCGGCAGCCATCTCGAAGCCGGATTCGTCAGCTGCGAGCACCCAGGCGACCCCGGGGCTCGCGGCCGACAACGAGCAGGGACTCGACGTCGTCGTCGCCGCGGAGGGGCTCGCGGAGCGCGATCTGTACGCGGCCGAGCCGAAGCCCGTCGTCGAGGTCTCGGCGTCCTATGCGTCCGGCTCGTACTCCGGACCGATTCCCGATGCGTTCCTCGGCATGTTCAACGTCTGGCCGGTTCCGGGTGGCAGCCTCGCCGACGGCTACGGCTACCGCGACGGCGGGGAGTTCCACGGCGGCATCGACGTGCTCGCGCCGGGCGGCTCGCCGATCGTCGCGGTCGGCGCCGGCACGGTCGTCCAGATCAACTACGACGGCGGCTGGGGCCAGTACGTCAAGATCGACCACGGCCAGGGCGTCCAGACGCTCTACGCGCACATGATCGCCGGCTCGCCCACCGTCTCCCCGGGCCAGTTCGTCGAGGCCGGCCAGCTCATCGGCTACGTCGGCGCGACCGGCTATGCGACCACGACGCACTGCCACCTCGAGGTCTGGGTCGGCGGCAGCCGGGTCGACCCCATCCAGTTCTTCGCTTGATGCCGCGACGGCTCCAGCCCGCGGTCAGCACGCGGCCGTAGCCTGTATCGCATGGCCCGCCGCACACGCGACAACGGGGATACGGCGCCACGCCAGGTCCCCGTCCGGATGCAGGAGGAGTCTGCGCCCGAACGCTGGCTGCGCACTCTCCGGGTCTCCGGGTTCAGCGTCATCGCGCTCGTGCTCCTCGGTCTCGCGGTGGTTGTGCTCGCGCCGAGCCTGCGGCTGCTCGTCGAGCAGCAGCAGCAGATCACGGCACTGGAGCGCAGCGTCGAGGACCAGCGCGCGCACGTCGAGGACGTCAGGGCGGAGCTCGGTCGCTGGAGCGACCCTGCCTACATCGAGGCCCAGGCCCGGCAGCGCCTGCTCTTCATCTACCCGGGCGAGTACAGCTACATCGTGACGAACGGGCCGGGCGAGCCCGAGGTCCCGCTCGACGCGGGCCTGCCGGTGTCGAGCGAGCTGCAGGCGACCCGGGTGGACTGGGTGGCGGCGCTCCTCGCGAGCGGCTACGGTGCCGGTCTGACGGATGCGACGGGGGACGAGCTCGCGGTCGTCGGCGCGCCGCTGCCAGCCGGGACGGAGGCCGCAGGATGACGCTCCGCCACTCCGAGGTCGTGACCGAGGCCGATGTCTCGGCCGTGAGCCGCCAGCTCGGCCGGCCCGCTCGCGACGTCGTCGGCATCGCCGCCCGCTGCGCCTGCGGTGCGCCGACCGTGGTGTCCACTCGGCCGCGGCTGTCCGACGGGACGCCGTTCCCGACGTTCTACTACCTGACCCATCCCGCCGCGACGGCCGCCGCGTCCCGCCTCGAGGCGGCCGGGCGGATGGTCGAGTACCAGGCGATGCTCGTGGGCGACGTCGCGGACGCGTATCGCGCCGCGCACCTCGCGTACCTGGCGGACCGGGCGGGGTTCGGCGAGGTGGCCGAGATCGAGGGGTACTCGGCCGGCGGCATGCCCGAGCGGGTCAAGTGCCTCCACGCGCTCATCGGCCACGCGCTCGCGGCCGGCCCCGGCGTCAACCCCATCGGAGACCTCGCGCTCGCGGAGTGCGGCTGGAGTCCCGACGTCTGCGAATGCGAGTCGGACGCATGAGGGCGCTGCGGCTCGCGATCGGCGTCCCCGTCACGGCGCTCCTCGGTGGCATGCTCGCGCTCGCTCCGGCGCTCACCGCGTCGGCCGACTACATCCGCAGTGCCGAGTACTGGCTCTCCGAGTACGGCATCCGGCAGGCCTGGTCGGTCACGCAGGGCCAGGGCGTGATCATCGCCGTCATCGACACGGGCGTCGACGCGAGCGTGCCGGACCTCGCGGGCGCCGTGCTGCCCGGCGCGGACTTCTCCGGCCTGGGCGACTCGCGCGGCTGGGCTCCCGTCGGCGACGACAACTCCGTGCACGGCACCCTCGTGGCGTCGCTCGCGGCGGGGCGCGGGACGGGGCCGAACGACGGCGTCATCGGCGCCGCGCCCGCGGCGATGATCCTGCCGCTGTCGATCGCGCTCTCCGACTCCTCGATCGACTCCGACACCCAGATCGCCGAGGCCGTCCGGTACGCGGTCGACCACGGCGCCAAGGTCATCAACATGTCGCTCACGCGCAACACCCTCGACTGGCCGACCTCGTGGGACGACGCCTTCCTCTACGCGGCCGAGCACGACGTCGTCGTCGTCGCGGCGGCCGGCAACCGCGGCTCCGGCACGACCGTCGTCGGCGCCCCCGCGACCATGCCGGGCGTGCTGACCGTCGCCGGCGTCGATCGGGCGGGGGAGGCGAGCTTCGATGCCTCCTCGCAGGGCATCACGATCGCGATCTCGGCGCCGAGCGAGGAACTCGTCGGCGTCGCGCCGGGTCCCCGGTATCTCGCCTGGAGCGGGACGAGCGGCGCCGCCCCGATCGTCTCCGGGATCGTCGCGCTCGTGCGGGCCGCCCACCCCGAGCTCGATGCGGCGAACGTCATCAACCGGATCATCGCGACCGCGCACGATCGCGGCGACGGCGGCTACGACGCCTACTACGGGTACGGGCTCATCGACGCGGCGGCGGCCGTGAGCGCGAACGTCCCCCTCGTGACCGCGAACCCCATGGGCAGTCTCGCCGACTGGATCAACGTCTACCGCCCGACGGCACTGGACCCCGTCGTGCACCCCACCCCCGTCGTCGTCGTGCCCGAGCCGGACCACATCGCGGCCCTCGACTCGGCGACGCCGTTCGGGAAGGTGCTCGCGCCGATCGAGCTGCTGCGCACGGTCGGCCCCGGCGTGCTCACGGTCCTCGCCTTCGCGGCGGGCATAGCGGCGCTCGCCATCTGGGCGATCCGCCGAGCGGACGGCGGTCGTCGCAGCCGTTAGACTCTGGTGCGGCGACCGGGCCGAACGAGGTCGCCGAGCACTGAGCACCGCTCTCGATAAAGGGGAGAACCCACCACTGTGCCCAAGATTCTGATCGTCGGCGGCGGATATGCAGGCTTCTACGTCGCGTGGAAGCTCGAAAAGCTGCTCCGCCGTCGCGAAGCCTCGGTCACCCTCGTCGACCCGCTGTCGTACATGACGTACCAGCCCTTCCTCCCGGAGGTCGCAGCCGGCTCGATCGAGCCCGACCACGCGGTCGTGGCGTTCCGGCGTCACCTGAAGCGCACGCGGATTGTTCCCGCGCGGATCACCGCGATCGACTCCGCGGCGAAGGTCGCGACGTTTACCCCGCTCGACGGCGACCCGTGGACCGAGGAGTACGACATCCTCGTCGTCACCGCGGGCTCGGTGACGCGGACCTTCCCGATCCCCGGAGTCGCGGACAGCGCGTTCGGGATGAAGAACATCCAGGAGGCGGTCGGCGTCCGCGACCGGCTGATGGGCAACTTCAACCGCGCGTCGAACCTGCACGACACGCCCCTCAAGCGGCGCCTGCTCAACGTCACGGTCGTCGGCGGCGGCTTCGCCGGCGTCGAGACCGTCGCGGAGCTGCGCAGCCTTTCGTCGTACCTCGTCCGCTACTACCCGACGGTCTCGTTCGACGAGACGAGCTTCTATCTCATCGAGGCGCTCGGGCGGATCATGCCCGAGGTGTCCGAGAAGCAGGCGAAGTGGGTCGTCAGCGATCTCGAGAAGCACGGGGTCAACGTCCGACTCGAGACGCAGCTCGTCAGCGCCGAGAACGGCGTGATCAAGCTCTCCAACGGCGAGTCCTACGAGACGGACCTGCTGGTCTGGACCGCGGGCGTCATGGCGCACCCGACGGCGAAGAACTTCGGCCTGCCGCTCGACGAGCGCGGCAGGGTCCGCTCGTCCGCGACGCTCCAGGTGATCGACGACGACGGTGAGATCCTTCCCGACGTGTGGTCGGCCGGCGATGTCGCGGCCGTGCCGGATCTCACGGGCGGCGGCGTCGACGGCTTCTGCGTGCCGAACGCCCAGCACGCGGTGCGCCAGGCGAAGCGCCTCGCGAAGAACCTGGTCGCGGTGCTCCGCGACGAGGCGCCCATCGACTACGCCCACAAGAACCTCGGCGCGGTCGCCGGCCTCGGGCCGTGGAACGGCGTCATGAAGTTCGCGGGCCTCCCGTTCCACGGCTGGTTCGCCTGGCTCGGCCACCGCGTCTACCACGGCTTCGCGATGCCGACCTTCGAGCGCAAGCTCCGGGTGCTCGGCGACTGGGTCGGCAACTTCTTCCTCAAGCGCGAGATCGCGTCGCTCGCCCTCGGCAGGCCGCGCGCGGCCTTCCAGGAGTACGCGCTGCGCCCGGCCGCGCGCGCCCGCAAGCCCGCCGCGTCCGAGCCCACCGAGTAGCGTTGGTCCTGCCCCGGTAGCCCAACGGCAGAGGCAGGCGACTTAAAATCGCTCGAGTCTGGGTTCGAGTCCCAGTCGGGGCACCCGCGACGTGCGGGTCAGCCCGCGATGTGCGCCTGGAGCAGCCAGCGCAGCTTCGTCAGGCCGCGCTCGATCTCGATCGCGATGTCCTGGCTGCTGAGGTCGACCTCGTCGAGCCCGTCGACGGCCTTGCGCACCGTCACGAGGGCGGCGTCGAGCTGCGCGACGACCTGCTCGACCGTGGTCTCCCAACCCTGGAATCCGGCGGACAGGGGCGGCAGCGTCTGCTTCTGCGCGACGGTCGCGATCCGCGCGTCGACCGGGAGCCCGAGGGCGATGATGCGCTCCGCGGCGGCGTCCGAGTACTCCTGGGTCTCGTCGACGAGTCGGTCGAGGAGCTGGTGGACACCCTGGAAGCTCGCGCCGCGCACGTGCCAGTGCGCCTGCTTGCCGTCGACGACGAGGGCCTGCAGGTCGATGACGACGGGCGTGAGGAACTGCGCGACGCCCGCGGCGAGTTCGGGGCTGGCGGCCTGGGGGCTCGTGGTGTGCTTGGTGCTCGTGGACATTGCTGCCTCCTTCGCCGATCGCGCGCTCCGCGCGATGTCCTTCTACGATCGCGCGTTCTCGCGCGCTTCGCAACGAAGCGAAGGCTGGCCTTAGGCCGCCGGATGGGTCGCGCGAGCGGCGGCTACGGGCGAGAGGTCTTCGGCTCGAGCCGGGGCAGCACATCGAGGATGTGGAGCTGCCCGAGCCGCTCGCGCAGCTCGTCGATCAGGGGCAGGCCGGCACTCGCGACCGCACCGATCCAGGCGATGCCGGCGTGCTCCGCGGCGCGGGTCTCGGGCATCCATTCCGCCGCCCAGCCGGCGAGCGCGGCGTCGAGCGCCTCGCCGCGACGGCCGGTGCGCGCGAGCCAGGTGACCGTCATTCGCGGGGGAGCGACGATGGGCACGATCTCGTCCGCCGCGTCGATCTCGACGAAGACATGGCCGTATGCGTCGTCCGCCAGCATGGCGAGGGTGTGCTGCATCGCGTGGAGATCGTCTCGATCGCCGGCGACGAGCAGCAGGTCCCTGGTGCGGACGCGCCGGCGGATGCTCATGAGCATAAGCATAGGCTTGCCTAACCTTTCGCGCGAGTCCCTGGGGCGAATTCACGGATTGGCCGGCGCGCAACGTCGCTCCGGGGGAGAAGCTGCGCGCGCGCAGTTCCACGGCTATGGTCTCCAGCATGGCTCCGTCGCGATTGCGACGGAGCTTCGGCGCATCCGGAGGGCATGGCGATGACGAGGTCGATCCGCGATCGGCGCCGACGGCATCGACTGCTCCGACTGATCGGGGGCGTCGCGCTCGCCGCCGCCCTGATCGCGGTCATCTGGATCGACCTCGCCACGGGGTTGTGGCAGCAGGCCGTCGTCCTCTCGGGGGTCGCGGCAGGCCTCATCACGTTCGCCCTCACCGCGTTCGTGGTCGACCGGGTGGTCGCGCGCAGTCAGCACCACCGCTGGCTCCCGGTCACCCGCCTCGCGCTCACCGACATCCTCCACGCGCTCGCCGACCCTGAGCGCAGCGAGCTCAGCCGCGACCGAATCGTCCCCCGGTCGTTCGCCGCGCCGGCCGGGCTCGAGCCCGCGGAGGCCGCCGCATTCCTGCAGGCCGTCGCCGACGAGCGCGAGGCGATCACGGCCGCGCTCGGGCGCTGGGCCGGCTTCCTCGCCGCGAGCGCCGATGTCACGGATCTCATGGACCACGTCGCCGAGCTGGCGCGGCTGCTCGACGAGGTGCGCGATCGCGCCCTCGAGGCGGAGCGCGGGGCCGCGGTGATCGGTGCCGATGCGCTCGCCGAGAGCATCGACGACTACAACGCCCGCATTCGCGCGACGATCGACGAAGCGCGATCGCTGCTCGCGCTCGGGTGAGCCGTCCTGGCGCGCAGCCG
>Ga0182739_1002323_pt1 | contig 18000 bp, 19 predicted proteins | sample eDN5th30CBELigBY_FD_128873 | JGI IMG/M metagenome (GOLD analysis project Ga0182739, IMG submission 128873) | Enriched backyard soil microbial communities from Emeryville, California, USA - eDNA 5th pass 30_C BE-Lig BY (version 2) (version 2) | ecosystem: Environmental > Terrestrial > Soil >...
CTGCGGGCATGACGGACGTGGCGCCTGCGTCTTTCAGTCGGCGGGCGGTGATCGGATCGTCTGTGGTATAGCACAAGACCTGAAATCCATCCGCGACCAGTTGTTCGGTTGCCTGCAGAGTGGCGATAGGGTCCGGCAGTAACGTCTTCTTGTCGCCCAGCACCTCCAGCTTCACCCAGCTTGCACCGGGATTTTCCAGGCCGCTGAGGATTTCCCGGCCCAGACGTGCCACCCGAACCGCCTCTTCCGCATCGAAGCAGCCAGCGGTGTTCGGCAGAATGGTGTAGCGCTTCAAATCAATAAAATCGAGAATGTTTCGGCCGTCAGTGTCGATCAGCCGTTCACGCCGGACCGCCACGGTAATGACCTCTGATTCACTGACCTCCAGGCAGTCACGCATCTGGTCATAGGTGGCGTATTTGCCGGTGCCGACGATCAGCCGGGATCGAAAGACATGGTTTCCCAGTTTCCAGGTGGAATCAGCGGAGAGAGCAGGGGGCGAAGCACTCGCGGAAGCGACGCGGGAGGTCATCGGTATCTGAACCCTTTTCGACAAAAAGGAATCTGCGGGGCGGAATCGGGGTCTGTCAGCGGGGTCGACCGCCAACAGCGTTCAGCCTTCAGTGTAATCAGCCATCTCCCTTTCCCGAAGGGTAGCGGGCCCGGGCTCTCTCGAATGAGACGCTCCCCCGCCATCAGGGCAAAGATCCGTCACACCGGGACATAACGGTTATTCCGAAAAGTCCGGGCGGATTGTAGGAGCCACACCGGCTGAAAGAATCTCTTTCACCTGCCGTTTCCAACTGGTCCGATCATTCCCCACAGCCATGAGCAGAAGGATCGCGATATGAAGTCCAGCGTCTCGAAAATTCGATGGGGATGGGTGGTCATGACACTGCTGGTGGCGATTGCACCACTGGCCGCCCGGGCGGGGATGGGGCATCGTCGTTGTGGGGGACATTGCGGACGCTGCACGCGGGCCTTTGCCGCCTGCCAGTGCGCACAGCCGTTTTGCAGCATGTGCCAGATGGCCCCGTCAGGCTGCAACTGCCAGCAGCCCGCAATCGTTGGTCAGGCACAGGTCACAACGCTGCAACCGGTCGTGATGCAACCGGTAGTCCGGACAGAAATCCGACGTCAGGCCCAGGTGGTGGATGTGCCGGTGACGACACTCAAACAGGTCACTGTTGACGAAGGGGCCTATCAAACGGTCTGGGTGCCGAAGTTGACTACGAAAACCGTGGCGGAGACCAGTGTTCAGAAACAGGTCCGCTATCAGGATGTCCCCTATCAGGTGGTTCAGCAGGTTCCCGTTCCAAGCCGGATCGCTGCTCCGGTGATCCTCTCGCCGGGGACAACCGCCTTCGCGCCACAGACAATCATGCCCGGCACGCCGGTGATGGTGCACGGGGATCATGTTCATCCCGTTCCCGGAATGGGGGCATCCGCCAGCACCATTCCCGGTTCTCTCATTCCCACTCCGGAACCGTACTTCCAGACGCAGCGCAGCCCGGCACAAACTCCAGTGGCTGCAGACACCGGAAGCTGGAGTAAAGTTCCGCCCCGACAGGCCAGTGCCCCGGCGAGCCCTTCGGGCAACGGAATTCGTCAGCAGGCGTATCAAGTGGAAGTCAGTACGGTTTCACAGGCACGTCCGACTTCCAGCATTCCGGCGACGCGGCCTTCCGCAGCCGCCGTCTGGCAGGCTCGCAGCGCCTTCTCCGCACGTTGAGCTTCCATCCGGAGTGCAGGGCAGGACATCGGTATTCCATTGGAGCGGATAAACTCCGCATCATTCGCGTTCCACCATGCGGCGAGTTGCGATTCATCAAGCAAAACGCACGCTGCGCAGGCGAGAGCGATTTCTGCTCGTCGTCCATCGCTGTTCCATCGTCGGTTGGGAAAACGTGAAGCGAGCGACAACGGAGCGGAATTTTCCAGAAACCGACCTGAATACCAGGCCGCGGAGCAGCATTAGTTGCCCACGGCCTGTGTGGAGGGGGCCAGATTGGTCTGCGGCGCATCCGGCCCGGCGAAGGTCTGGACGAGATCGGTGACGACGACCGGACGCGGGGCGATCAGCACTTCGCCCGCTTCGAATCCTGCTGTCAGGCCCAGCAACCGGGCCTGACTTTCCACGAGTTGAAACACCCGTTTCTTTGTCGGGGGAAACTGTGACCCATAGGCGCGAAGTGCGTCGAGCTTGATCTCCAGCACATTTGAGATGTCCACGATCATTGTGCCGGCGGCATCGGCGGGAGGCGGTCCGACGAAGCTGAGGGGGTACCACAGCAACTGCCGGATGGTATGTACGGGCAGGTCGTCGAATTCGCCGTCCCATTTCGTCAACCGCGAATAAAAGACCGCAGCATCCGTGATCTGCATCGCCTGCCAGTGATCCGGAGAAGCCAGCGGAGTTTTATCCGCGATCCCCAGCACGATCTTCGGCCGGTAGCGGCGGAAGATCTTGGCCAGTTCCACGCGGGCTTCATAGCTGTCGAACAGTTTCCGGTTTGGCAGTTCCAGCGTACAGCGGAACTGCACCCCCAGAATCTCGGCAGCCCGCCGGGCCTCTTCCAGCCGATGTTCGGGGCCGGGCGACTGCGGTGTCGGCTCACCGTCGGTCAGGTCGACGATTCCCACCCGGTAGCCTTGCTGCACCAGTGTCGCCAAGGTTCCGCCAACCGCAATCTCCACATCATCGGGATGTGCGCCCACGGCAATGACGTCCAGCGGTTCGGGAAGAGGCGAGGGGGCAGACATGATCAACAGACTCCCAATACAAAATTGCAAGTGGTACAGAATTGCAAATGGCGTCTATCACGGGGAGCCTTGTAAAACACAGGGAATTCAGGGCCGAGCATGATAGGACAATAACCAAACTGGTCTGGACCGATCTAAAATATCACAAAACGATTCGAGACAGATCTTATCAGGGGGCCCAGGAGGCCGCCGGCCGGTTCGGCCAGTTCAGGTGTTTTGCAAGAAACGCATAGGCTTCCGTGCCGTGAATCATATGCGGTCCGTCGAAGACTCCCATCGAGATCTTGTTATCGATTCCCAGCTTGAAATACGGGCGGCGGGCGCGGGCGAATTCTGCCGCCACCCAGTCATCCGGAGCCACACCATCATCCAATCCCCGTTCCACCATGAACGGGCGGGGAATCATCAGCCACGTCAACTCCGCATAATTCGCGATATGGGCCATGTTCCATTCGAAAATCTCGTATTCTTTGGTGAAGACATAGGAACACGGCTGATCACTGGAGGCGTTCTTGAGAATCCATTCGTTGAAGTCGGCCGAGCAGATCGACAGACAGTAACCCGCATGCCCCGGACCGCCGACCAGCAGGGGAGGGACACGCACCGCCGTCTTGCCGCCATAAGAAATCCCGTAAAATGCGATTCGGTCCGGGTCGACATACGACAATGAGGCCAGCCAGTCCAACGTGGTCTGATGTTGCTGGATGATGTAGCAGAACAGTGACCGGCCGATCGGGTTGCTCTTGCGCTGAATCCCTCGGAATTCATCAAACCCGCGATAGGGATTTTGCGGGGCATAGACAATGTACCCCTGCTTCACAAGCTCGACACTGGCTGCCTGATAGGCTTTCCAGGCCCGTTGCGTCTGGTCTGTCGTAATCGTATCCATCGGTGTCCCCTCCAGCCCATGCTGAAAGACGACAACTGGCCGCTTCTCATCCGTCTTCAGGTCTTTAGGCACCAGCAGAATGCCCCCCGCGATCATGCCGGGATCTTCCTTGATGGTCTGGGCTCCGGTCGCTGATTTTGCCCCCGGATGCAGGTCCAGCACAACTTCATACCCTGTATAGACGGCATCGTCCAGAACCTTTCGTGAACGGGGACGCGGCGGCAGCGACGCAGCAGGCAATCGCCCGATGAACGTCTCCTGCACCAGTTCCCGGAATGGCTGGAGCGCCTTGACCGTCTGATCGACATTCTTTGTCGGGACATTCTTCCACAGAATCTTTCGCAGTGCCTGACTGCTGTGCATGGCCCGCTGGGAAAAGTTGACAAGTTCTTCAACCTGCGTCTTCATCCGCTGGTCTAGATACTCTGGTGTTGGTCCGACCAATGACGTCGAGACGTTTCCCCTGTGTTCCGGGTTCAGTGAGACATCTGGAAAATGCGTCTTGATCGCTTCCGGCAGTCTTTTCCAGGTTTCCGCCCACGATTGTGTTGCCGCCGCCTCGCGGGGAATCATGGTCAATGCGGCAGTGGCCCCGGTCTGCTGGAAGTACCGGCGCGCCCGGTCGAACTCCTTCTGCACGCTGACCGGGTCCGGAGTCCTGATCGCTCCGGGAGCAGCCATATTCTGACGGTCCGGCGTCTGCACCGGTCCGGCAATCTCTTCCACTTCAGAAGGGTCGATGATGAGCGGCCGCGGAGCGATCAGGCTGGCGATTTCCGCATCTCCGAACTCATTCAACTGGCCGAACAGGTTCCGGTAGATCGGTTCTTCGTAGACTCGGTCCCGCTGTTGGAAGTATCCCCGGACCATGGCGCCATCGATTTCCTCGGGAAAGAGGGCAGCGGCCATCAGGGCAATCAGCCCTCCTTCTCCCGTTCCAATGACGAGCGTACGAACCGGACGCCCCGCCAGTTCGCGGCGTACTGCCCGAATGCCGGTCAGCACCTTGGCAACTTCATAACCGACAGGATGCAGCCCCATTTCGAACGAGGTCCGATAAATCAATTCACGATGCGGGATGTTTGTCCAGCGAACGCGCGGATGACCCGAATTTGTAAATTGCCGGTCAATCAGCATCGGTGCCAGCACGACCGCTCCCTGATCCGCCAGCAAACGGGCCAGTGCCGGCTGATCCGATGCGGAATCCCCTTGTAGTCCGAAGCTTGCTTCCGGCGTCTGGACCGCATCCGGAATGACCACCGTCAGCAGGGCAGGGGACTCCTGATTCGCAGGGAGATCATCAGGGATCGTCACCAGGCCACAGCCGGTCACTCCCGAAAACGCATTCCATTGACACGTCATGAGCGGACCGCTGGGCAATTCTCCCCCCGGAACAGTTGCTTCCGGCCGAGACAGGTTGGTTTTCGAGAAAGACAGAATCGCTGGCCCGCCGTCCAGCTCTGGCAGGCCGATGATTCGCTGAAGTCGTTCGCGGGCTTCCTTGCGGTCCGCCTGCCCCTGGCCGGAATCAGCAGGATGCGCCAGCCAGACAGCGGCTCTTTCACTCGCGACCCGCAACAGTTCACGTTCAGCGAAGCGATTGATCCCTCGCACCATGACCACGTCCAACGGCTCCTCAAGTGTGAGCGGTGCTGTGCGGGGAAGTTGCTCCGCATCCGCTGTCGGCCGGTCATCGGCACGACTGCCCGCACAGATTCCCAACAGGCTCACTCCGGACAGGCACAGCATCAACAGGGATCGCATCATGGTGTGAGTTCTTTCCGACTGTTGTGATGGAAGCTTCTTCAATTTCCGCATGCAGCTTCTGACCGATTTCATGCGGTCCGGAATTTCCGGCACTGACATCAACTCGCATTAACTCGCACAAAACATCATGGGGCATCCGACTGCGAATGCAGTTCACGCACACCGGTTTTGAGTTGATACACCTGCTGGACTTCGACATCCGTCAGAGCGCGATTGAAAACCGCCAGATCATCCATCTGCCCCACGTAAGCGGCTCCCAGCACCAGTTGCAGATTGCCGGGTTCCCAGCCAAACGTCAGATCCCAGTTCTCGATCGCACCGGTGAACTTGCCGTTCATGAACAACTTGCCTCGCTGGGGACCGGACTTGTTGTTGGCGTTTTCGATGGTGAAAACGACATGCGTCCATTGATCAGCGGAGAAGGGGGCTTTCGACACCTGAACCATCGGACGTTTGTTGACGGGAATTTCGTCCCATTTCAGGTTGTCCGGATTCCAGATTTCAAACAACGGACGAATGGCGTATCGAAAGAAGCGGGGGGTTTCATCCTTAGACCATTCCAGAAAGACGAAGCCCTTTTTCGCATCCCCTCCGACAATCTGGACCGGATCGCAATAGCCCGGCTCCAGATCGACATCCGGATTCAGCTTCAGCCACACAGAGACACTCGTGTTCCACGCATCCGGCGAGTAATTCAGCACATTCGTCCCGGAAAACAACGGGCGATACCCGCTTTTCTTCACGAAACGCAGGGCATTTCCATAACGGCCAGTCCTTTCGGAAATCTGCACATCGTCATTGGCTTCGGCAGGGACCAGTGCCCCTTTCTTCAAGACATGGCCGATTCTGTCCCCCTTGGAGAAATCGGCATTCATCCCGTCTTCGAAGGAGGCATGCAGCGTCAACGCCTCACGAAGCGGTTGAAGATCCTGTGCCTGCACAGCCACGCCTGAGGCCAGCAACAGAACGGTGGCAAGAGTCAACGGAGAACGCACGTTCATATCCATCCTTATCGTAGAACCTGTGGAGTTCCTGCAAGTGGTCTGATGACTGTACCAAGCCTTGTCGGCAGGGTTAAGCGACCGGCGAAGAACACGTTTCGCCTGCGATCACCTCCCATGGCTGAGAATCGGGGGGACAGGATTCAGCGCTATCGATGGGGCGGCACGCTTTGACGCCGGAAAGGGCACGGGACTCTGTCGTGGGAAGACTCGCAGGGATTCCATCCACGGACGCATCACTGACGGACGCATCAGGATGACGGGGCAGGGGGGAAACGGATGGAGTGGAGAACCATCGACGTTCGGCCATGCCCATCTGCATTCACTTCTGGACGTGCCATTCAGTCGGTGACAACTGCCTCCACTCCTCCCGGCCCTGTGGACGATTGTCATGGTGCCGTGCCCTCTCAAATGACCGGCGTGGTGGTGACAGAATGCAGGGTTTCGACCGGAAACCATCCATGAATGATGCCGGATGCGGCAAACAAGATGACAAACAAGGAACGAATTAACGCACTCCTTTCGAGTTGGCGACATGTTGTAAGTTCTTTTGTGTAAACATGTTGCAAAATGGGCCCTGTCAACAATCAGCGGATTTCTGTCTGTCCACAGCAATGTGCCACCTTGCTCCCCTTTATTTATTTAAGGGTTTGAAAAATTGATTTCTTGCAATCCGAATTGCGCAAATTCTCTGTAATTCCGAATATTTTTGTAATTTGAATTTACAAAATATTTTCTTTCTTTTCTTTCCTTTTTTCTTTTCTGCAAAAGTTCGATTTCATGTTTTTTGCAATTAACAGAAAATTTGATTTTAAAAATCGGATTTAATAGTGGCTCGCTTTTTGTGACAATTACCTCGCAATATTTACTGCACGATATTAAATATCTCACTTCAATTCTGTTGTTATTTTTGTTTCTGTTTCTGGTTAGCTTTATTTTTAGTGTGTGTAAGTGACTATTTTTTATCGCTGTATTTAAATGCAAATACTCGACAGTGTTGCGTCTGATCTAAGCTGACATGTGATCGTAACTGCATGTGGTGAAAGGCTTTGTGTGACGGTGTCGGCCTGTGGTGCTTTCCGGATTAGTAAAAAGTGAAATTGTTCACTTGAAGTTTCTGGGCACTATTTAATATACACTGTTGCCAGCGCAGGTTTGGCGTCAAAGTTCATTAGAATTAGCCTATGAGGGGAGGGATGGAGATGTCTGTCTGTCGGCTGCGGAAGGGGGAGGAGTTGGTAAGATTGCTTGAAGAGCAGGGGCAATTGCTGCTGGGAAGGGTCGCCGTTGCCTCGCACGCCTTGCGGTTGGCGAAGAGCTATTCCGGCCCAGTCGGCCAGACCGTGGAACTCGCGCTCAGGGCCATGTCAACGGTCTTGTGGGAGTTCTACTTTGACAGCAAGAAGCGTTCCCGGAATGTTGAGTTGGATTTTTACCTGGCGACCGGATTTAAGCTCTCTCTTCGGGAGCACCGACTGACGAATCGAAACCGGAAGCTGAAGAGAATCAGATCGGTTGAATGGAATGGTTGCTGGTATGACATCACTCCGCATGTGAAGCTTCCCCAGAAAGGAGTGGACTTCAGGGTTCACTACGCTCCTGACTGGGGCCGATCACTGATTGTCATTGGAAGTTGTGGACCTCATCTGGAGACGAGTGGAACCAGACTTTCCCGATAGTTCGTAGCGAAGAGATACAAATTCTTTATGGGAAGAAAGGGCATGACCGTGGAAGTGAAGAGCAGAAAAATGAAGATCAGCCACCTGGTCCGGGATTTCAAGAGCGGGAAGCTCCGCCGTCCCGATGAATATCAGAGAGGCGAAAAATGGCTGACTCACCAAAAGCAGAAGTTCATCGATTCATTGTTCCGGAATTATCCAGTCCCTGCCATTTTTCTGCACTCGGTTCAGCAATCGGACGCCTCGACACACTTCGACATCGTTGATGGACAACAGCGATTGGCGGCTTTGCGGGACTATCTGAACCCGGAGAAGCCACTTGAAGTTCCGGATGTGAATGGACGAACAAGAATGAGGCTGCCTCAGGGAATCCGCGAACAGGATGCTCCATGGGCAGGAAGAAATTTTCACTCTCTGGGCAAGGAACTTCAACTTGACTTCCTGAATCGTGAGATTCAGGTTCATGTGATCACAACCGCCAATCCCCACGAAGTGCGAGATCTGTTTATCCGGCTTCAGGCAGGAACGCCGCTGGCACCTCAGCAGATCCGGGATGCCTGGCCCGGGAATCTGTCCGCATATGTTGAACAACTTGGAGGGAAATTCAATGCTTCTCCAAGGTGTGGATTGTTTAATTATATCGATGGGCGCGGAGACAAGGTCGCCTCTGACGACGATCTGGATACCGGACGGCGAGACCCCCATGTGATCAAGCGTCAGGTGTGCGCTCAACTGTTGTTGATTTATCTGCGACGAGAAGAGAATTTGAAAGATGTCCCGAGTATCGGGTCAAAGCAACTTGACCAATTCTATTACGTCGACGCATCGTTCCCTTCGGAGGCCCAGAAAGACGCTGCAAAGCAGTTTGAGAGTTTATTGAACCAGACTGGCCAAGTCGTCAAAAATGCCGTAGCCATGCTGTACAACAAACGAGTCCTTCCGAAACTGGAAGTGCTTTCTCTCTTCATGTTCTTTCAGGAAGCGAGAAAATCTTATGAGCTGGAGTTCAGTGCTAAATTTTTGGAAGAACTGACGGAATTCGTGGCCACCTATGAGGATGATTTTTCCGGATCGCGAACGAAATCCTCCACAATTTCGGGGCACTACGAAAGATGGTTGCGAAAACTGGATCGAAAGATCAACCTCCCGGAGATCCGATTCCTGAAAGATCGACACGCAACCATTCCTGAGGATGACAGCCCGTCATTTGATCTGGGCAGTTTTGATTAAAACCGCAAGTCATGCACCGCATGGCGATTGCGATTCGCACACGCCCCGGAGTGGCAGCCAATGCCTGCCCTGTGTGCCTGCCCTGTGTGCCTGCCCTGGATGCCTGCGCCATCCGAGATTTCACCTCTAATTTCACCCAAGATAAGGGCCGTCAATGCCATTCACTTCGCGCCGACATTGTTCCCGTTCTGCCTTCACGCTGATTGAATTGCTGGTGGTCATCGCGATCATTGCCGTGCTTGTGGCTTTGCTTCTCCCCGCGGTGCAAAGCGCCCGTGAGGCAGCGCGGCGGAGCCAATGCAAGAACAATCTGAAGCAGATCGGGCTGGCAATTCACAACTACGCTGATGTTCACGGTCGAATTCCTCCAGGCGCAGGAGGGACGAATGGGGCGAATTCAAATAGTGAACTTCTCAGCGGGTTTGTGATGCTTCTCCCGTTTTTGGATCAGGCCTCGCGGTGGAACCAGATCATTGCTCTTCCCGGGCAGGGGGGATCTCCCGTCGCTCCCACGTCCAATAATTTCCATGGCCCAGCGATTCCGGTCTTTCTCTGTCCAACCTCTCCGGCGACCAATTTCAATAATGAGATGCCCGACCGAAGTTATAAGTTCTCGAAAGGGGATGATCTGCGAAATGAGCAGTCGAACACTCCCGCGTTGGGATATCATACAACCCCATTGAGGGGACCGTTCGGTTTTCGGATCGCCCGGAGACTGGCAGAAGTCACCGATGGTCTAAGCAACACTGTCTTCGCCAGCGAGCGGGAGCTTGGAGCAACTCAATCTCCACTTGGACACACATTGTGGTTTGTGCCCAATATGAATACCAATCCGAAGACTTGTGCGGACCGGGTTGTCAACGGCCGGTACAACACGGACGGAACATCCGGTCTGATTGAGATTTCAGACGGCGAGAACTGGGCATACGGTGGTACACATCAGAACTTCATTAGCACAATCCTCCCGCCGAATGGTCCCAGTTGTCATAGTGACACTCACATCAACGGTTACGCTCCCATCCTTTCCGCAGCAAGCAGTCTCCACACCGGTGGTGTCCACATCCTGCTGGGAGACGGCGCGGTGCGGTTCGTATCACAGAATATCGACACCGGCGATCTTACGGCCGCACCGGTCCCGACCGAAGCCAATCCCCACGCCACTGGCCCCAGTCCCTATGGTGTTTGGGGCGTCCTCGGCTCGATCAGCGGCGGCGAAGTGATTGGAGATTTCTGAAGTTGCACACATCCCAGGTCGATTGGTCGTTCCGGCGCTAATTTTTCAGCAGGGTGTCCGGCGGGAGTTACCGTCGGTCATGCCAACTCTTAATCGTCTGTTCTTTCACCCCTTTCGTGACCTGGAAGCCTGCTTTCTGCACATCCCTGATCGCGGATTCGACGGCGTCGGCGAGCGACTCGGCTTCTCTTTCAAAGTCGATGAACGAGACTCCGTTGCACCGTCCCACTCTGCCATCGTTGCAACCGGCTTCGTACAGCCGATCAAGTGCCGCGTCTGTCATTTCTGCCATGTCGATAGAGAGCGTGAACGTGTAACTGTTCATCGTGTTTTCCCTTTGAGGCATTGAGTGATTTTCTTGTGCAGCCACTTCCCAACCTTTTCGGGATTCTTTGGAGTGCTTGATTTTGTCATGATCAATCAAACTGCTGGGATCAATGGTTTCCTCTTGATATTTTCATAACAAATCAAAACAATGTTGTGATGAAAACTTCGAAACAGAAACAGGGAAGTGAGTCGCTCCGCGGTGGTTGTCGTGCTGGGGCGGGACGTCCTTCAAAGTTTGAAGAACGTTCTGTGATGCTCTCGGTGATGGTCCCTGAGTCATTGCTGAAGTCTGTTGATGAGCAGGCTGCAAAGCTCGGAATCTCACGGAGTGATTTTGTTCGTGACCGTCTCAAGTCTTGATGTCCGGTCTTGCTGTCCGGGAGTATCCTGGTATTCGTTTCCTGTGCGGTGCGAAGCTGCTCAAAAAAGATTGGAGAATTTTTTGTTTGAGAAACACATGCCACGAAATGTCGACCGGGTTTTTGACCCATCGGGTGCAATCCAATTCCTGAAACGCCTTCAATTTGAGCCGATCCCCAACGTCCGATAATGTCCCATAGGCGGTCCCCGCTGACTGAGCATTCTTGACAGGGGAGGGCAGGGTCCAGCGTGGCTCCCTGAAAGAGAAATCTCCCAGCCTGTTACCGCAGGCCGGGAGATGATTTTAGCCCCGCGATGTTACCAGCATCCGGAGCCATGATCCCGCAGCAGGTAGAACTGTGCGAGACGGTTTCATTCTATCGACGCAACTTTCGCCCCGCAATCCTGCTTGGTATTGCCGGGGTTTCTGCGTTTCGCCGTCTCGCTTTCTGAAGTTCGCCGTTCGCTCGGCGCTTGTGACCGTCCCCCCAGTCTCAACACGGGGGACCGACCTCCTCTCGTGTGGGGGGGCGGGTCTTCTTCTTCTCTCGCCGGTCGGGGCTGATCTCTGGTCGGAGAGTCTTCAATGTCTGAGCAAGTCACGATTTCGTCTTTCACTGAGGAACGTCTCGGCGTTCTATCCCGGCACTGGAACTGCACTTATGAGCAAGCGGTTGCAGCGTGTGTCTCGTTGCTCTTCCAGATGGAGTGTGAAGGGCACTATGAGTTTGGTTGTGGCGTCATTCGCATTACCGATCTTGATCCTCCAGTCGTTCACGTTTTGCAATGAAGGGTGTGCATCATGCCACAACAACAAATCATCGACGTCACTTGTCCCATGCTCGAAGACGATCTCTGGATTGCGAATCGGGTTTCAGAGCGTCTCAGCGTTTCTGTTCCGCAAGCAATGTCTCTTGCCGTCCGTTTGCTTGCCGAATGTGAGGCTCAAGGTTGTCTTCGGCAGTGTGCTGATGAAGACTCGAATTTCATCGTTGCTCGCGGAACGTTGGAGTACAACCAGCGTATCTATTTCTGAGATCTCCACCCCCGTCACCCGCCTACACCAATCCTTACCGATCCGTGCGGGTTTCGGGGTTGAATCACTGAAGGCACAGTCTGTTTCTGTGCGCTTTCCTTGCCGTCGAGAGACCGTCCTGGCAATGAGTGTTCAGGACGGTTTTTTATTGGGCTGGGAGAGCATCTCGACGGCAGCCAACGCATGGATGCGGCGGCTGCTTTTTCTGTTTGTCTCTGATCATGGAAGGCAATCCCCATGGCGAGTGTCGCCGAACTTTATATTGATCACCCCCCGGTGCAGATTATCGGCATCAAAGTGAGTTGTGTTCACAAGGCATCTCGTGAATTTGGTGACAAGTACATTGTTGCTGCCCAAACGCCTTACGGAAAACTGGAATCAAACGTTGATCCGGTCGTCTTTGACGCGGCTGAACGTCTTAAAGATGAGCCCGGCGTCTTGCTTCACATCGTGCCGCGTCAGGAGCAGGTCAAAGGGCAGTTCAATAAGGGCGGCTACTTCTTCCAGTTCGACATCGTGGACGTCACTTTGGTCCCGTCTGATTTTGGCAAGCCCGCGAAGGCTTCTTCGAAGCCGGAACCGCTTTCGAAGTTCTGAAGATGCCCGTTGAGAGCCGGGCGGCAAATGGGGTCTGTCCCGCCGCCCGGCCGGTTTTTAGACCGCTCTCAGCGAAGTGCATCTGCAAGCAGACGTCATCGACACTCAACACTTCGTGCATCGTTTTGCTTGTCCAACGGGTGCATTTCGCTGACAGCAGTCATGAAGATCCGGCGAGTCTTCCTCGTAGAGCCGTTTTGCATCCCCTCGCCCCAGACGGGGATCAAAACGGCTCGGAGAGGGAGACGGGTCTTTCTTGTATCCGGAGCATTCCCCTCCCCGGAGACAAAAGAAAACAGGGGCCGTCTAGGCCCCCCTTATCCGGGACCGTCTCCGGAACCCCCGGAATTCCGAGTGTTAGACAGACTTCCACCAGCGTATCGGGCGCTGGTGGAAAGGGGAGTGTGAGGGGAAAACCGTCTAGGTTTCCCCCTCACATGAGAGCAGGAGACAGCCCATGTTTTTCATACCTGGCTACATCTCGATTGAGTGTCGTGAAGGTGAAGGGCGTCTGTTGTACGAGTCTTGGATGCAAGCGATCAAGGAATGCAATAGCGAAGCGAAGTGTGCTGCAAGGTTGGCATTGGCCGGATATTTCCGAGGCCGTCGCCGTGGAGAGCGAGACCAGCAGGCAGCCGCGTTTCTTGAGAGCCTGGGCAGTGCGGTGGAGCGTTGTCCGCAAACTGGTGTAGTCCGTCAAGAGATGGAGCGGAAGCATGTTGAAAAGCGAAGCAGGAAGCGTACAGGGGCAAGGGAGCACTGGCAGCAATGGCGATAAGACTGCTGGTGGCGAATCCAGTATCACGCCACCAGCAAATACACATCGCAAGATGAAACATGCTGGGGGAGTGGATTCGATTTCATTGAATGTGTGGTGTCAAATGTCGGAAGGCCCGTTCAGCATTTTTATCGAGACACTTAATGAAGCTCAGCAGATTGCCCGTGCGAAGCATCGTCCTGCCGTAATTACATTGGGTATGAATTATCGTTCCAATGGTTTTATGGCTTCTGTTGGGGAGCGTGGTAGTCGGTCCGGAGCAGGCTTTAAATACGTTGTTGAAATTGATGGTGTGCGTTTCCTTTTTAGCAGCAAGCCCAGTAGTGAGAAACGACCGAATGTCATGGTGGAAGCTATGGGCGGTGCCATGCTGCGTTTTGGCTGGTCTGCAAGTGAACTCTGGCGCTTTGCGGAAAGCGTGCTGCGTCAGATTGGGTACAGGGTGGATCGTCACAGTCTTGCCCGGATCGATGCGTTTGTGGATGTTTCCGGGATTCGGTCCGTCAAATTCCGCAGAGCGGCGGAAGCTGGTCGGTGTGTCAGACGTGCGAACCATGTGGCAGGTTTCAGTGTTGCCAGTGAAGAGCAGTTGCATCGCTCCATTGAGCGGAGTTACGAGGCCGGTAAGCGTGCGTGTATGGAAGCCATTGAGCGTGCTTATGACAACGGTCTTCACGCTGTGAAGAAAGCTGTCAGCGAAGCTCGCCTTGCGGGTGAGATGGATCTTTCGACTTACGGCATCGGAACGAAGGGCAGCGGCTTGCAGGTCGGCAGGTGTTCAGTCATCTGCCGTATTTACGACAAGGTTTTCCAGCTTGAACGGTTCCACCCGGAGCGGCTGCCGGTCATGCGTGAGGTTTGGGGTGTCGCGGAAGATTGCCCGGTGACTCGCATCGAGTATCAGCTTCGCGGCCAGTGGCTCCGTGACTACGGAATTCGCACCGTCGAAAACTGGGAAGCGAAGTGCAGGGCTGCTGTCGAGTACCTGACCGGGACCTGGTTTTTGATCGCAGATTACGACGGTCACAATAAGGATCGCCGTGAAGTCCATCCGATGTGGAAACGTGTGCAGGCTCATTTCAAGCAATGTTTCGGCCAGCGTCGGAAGCGTCTGAAGCGTGTTGTTCCTTCAGTCGATCCGAAGGCGACGAACCGCATGATCAAGACGGCCGTTTCATTGTTACGGACTGCTTCCGGGCGTGCTCTCGGTCCTCTCGAAGATGTTGGCGAGTACCGTTTGGCTGTCCATCAACTTGTTGAGCAAGGCGTTGACTTGTTTGACGGTTGGGAATCGGAATACAGCGGTCATTTGCATCGTCTCAATCAGTATTTTCAGCGTGGGGGCTTTGACACGGAACCGACATATCCTTTCGAGCTTTGGAGTCGTCGTCCTGAGCTTATCGATGTGGCGGGCCTTCATGGCGTGTGTGCGATGGCTGGGGTCCCGCATGGCTGATTATGTTGCTTATTTGTTTCTGCAGGCTGTCTCTGGTTTGTTTTTCAGCCTGCTTTTGATCACTGCACTCTTTGGAGTGCGTGTCCTGCTCTGGGTGTTCCGGAGCAGGGAAGGGAAGGGGATGAAATGATTGAAGAACCTGTTAATCCGTTTCAGGTGTTCGCTTGGTTTCATCTCCAATTCATTGTGTTGCATTTCGTGCTGTATGCCGCGTTCTGGATGACCGGGCCGGGCAAGTTTTTCAGCATGATTAAGGAATGAAAAATGAACAGTCTGATTTCTAAAGTGAATGCGAAAGTTCCTGCTGTATTTTCTGCTGTGAAAGCGGCTCTGCCGATGCTGGCCGTCCTGGCTGTCGTTGGTGTTTCGAATCTCGCTTTCGCCCAGACAGGGCTTTCAATTGAAGAGATCGTTCCCGAAGCCGATTGGACCGGCATGATTACCGATCTCGGCAGCAAGCTTGGTGCCGTTGTCAAGGCAATGCTTGGTCTTGCTGTCGGGCTGTTGATTGTCGGCATCCTGTTCCGCGTCGTTCGTAAATACGCTTCCAAGGGTGCGTAATCTCCTCCATCCAGCGTAGGGGGCCGGTACTCCGGCCCCCGGAGCAGGGCGGAGCCCTCCACAAGTCCATTATTTTAAGTCTCCGGATGTCTTCTTTGGAGCATCCGGAGCACTTCTTTCAGCGGGAATCGAACATGCCTCCGGAAATGACGACTCCAGAGTTCTACGCTGCTGTTCTTCAGCGTCTGCAGCGTCTTGATGAGCTTTCTGTCATTGCCGTTTACGCTCTCTGTTGTATCGCCGGAGCGAATACGTTCATCGTCATCATGTATGCCGCCCGTAACAAAAACTTCTGGGGCTGTGTCGCTTTCTCTTTTGCTTGCTTTTTGGGTCGGTTCTCTGACGCTGGTTGCATGACTGACGACAACTTTGGGCTCATGTACAGGTGTGTTTCAAACATTCGTGTTACCGAATCATTTTGCAGTGGCAATTTTTATGTTACCAAAGGTCTGTGTACGTATTCGATCATGGAAACTGATCATGTCACTCCCCGTTTCACGAATTTCGACGCTGTCTTTACTATCTCCCGTTCTAAGTCTTCAGGAGCTTTTTCAACTTGCTATGTTGAGACCGGTCCTTTTGTTGAAAACACTGTCAGTTTGTCCAAACTTCGGGCTACTGATTCTGGACTCTGGGCGGTTGCTGCTCCGTATCCTGGTACGTGCGTCACGTGTATTCCGCCTGACAACCCTGAGGATGTCGGCTTCAACTGTTGTCCGAACGGTCAGTTTGGCGCAACGTATTATATCACCCAGGATGCTAACGGATGCGACGTTGTCACGTGTAATGTCTCCCTTTGCCATGGCTGCCCTCAAGGTCCATCAGTTCCAGAGGGTTCAAGCTGTCCTTGTTCTGAGGGCTCCAATGGTGTCATCGTTTACACGTACGATGAAAACGGCTGTCCGGTGGGCAGTTTTTGCGATGGATGTGAACCATGCCCTGAGCTGGACATGTCGACTGTGGGGGATTCTTGTGGTGAGAATGGGGAGCGGATCGGGGTGACGATCGGTGAGGATGGATGCAACACTCTGACTTGTTCGGATGGTCCAGATGAGAATGACCCGTGCATTAAAGACACTGATCGTGATGGCGTCCCTGATTATCTTGCTGGCAATTTGTACTGGAACGCGAAAGAGGGACAGTCGTGTGTTTGTTTGAACGATGGTGAAGGCACGATTGAAATGCGACTGAACGCCGACGGTTGCCCAGTGCCGACTTGTAGCTGTGATTGCACAGCGGGTGACAGCGATGGTGATGGGTGCTGCGATGATGAGGACCCTGACCCTCATGATAAAGACGCAAACTGCGAGAGTTGTGAATATAAGTTCACGGAAAAAATCTCTGAGATTGTCGCTTTATTCCGTGCTAAGGTCGGTGTCCCTGCTGGCGGCACGGAACTGAAAGACTGGTCTTTTGATGTCGACCTCGGCACCGTTAAGACTTCTTGGTTTTCGGCGTTTGGCGTCAGATTTGGCGGCAATCTGACCACCGGCAGTTTCTGGCTTGGTCAGCCTGGTTCAGGTGTCAGGCCGGACCAGGATTCAGTGATTTCCGAGTTTCTCGCTTATCGCCAGACTTTTCGTACGATCGTGGGTCTCTGTTGTTACCTGGTCTTTGCTGGCAACGTCCTTTCCGCTGTTTTTAATACCGCGAGGTGATTTATGTTTGCCGGTTGGCTTGATAATCTGAACCCCGCCAAGTGGGTGAATTACATTGTCAAGGGTGCATTCAAGGCGATTAAACGTTTTGTGTGCTGGATGATTGTTCAGACTTTAGGTTGGTCATCTGAGTTTGTAGGGGCATTGTTGAATTACATTCCGGATCCGCCTGGATACATTTCGGATCTTTTGGAGTGGTTCGGATTGATTAACTCTTGGGTGCCTGTTGATACGTTTTTGTGGTGTGCATTTACGTATTATGGCGTCTGTGCTTCTGTTGCTGCTGTCCGTTTTGTGAAGTCATGGATCCCCACTGTTTCGGGGTGAAAGGATTATGTTTTGGCAAGTCGTCCGCAACTGGAATGTGTCATTGGCGAGAGTGGAGCGGGGAAGACCCTCTATGTTGTCGCCATTAAACTGGTCGATTTTCTCAAGAATGAGTCCGGAGATTTCTGGCATAATCTGCCCGTCCGTCCGGAAGGCATCGCCGCCCTGGTCGGCAAGCCTGTTTCAGAGATTGAGCCTCGCCTGAAGCTCATCCCGTCTGAAGAATTGAAGACCTGGATTGAAGGAAAAGGCGGGCCATGGAGTTTCTTTGCTGATAAGGAAATCAAAGGGGCTCACATTGCGATTGATGAAGCTCATCGCTATTTCGGTAAGAAAC
>Ga0182739_1002325_pt1 | contig 17993 bp, 17 predicted proteins | sample eDN5th30CBELigBY_FD_128873 | JGI IMG/M metagenome (GOLD analysis project Ga0182739, IMG submission 128873) | Enriched backyard soil microbial communities from Emeryville, California, USA - eDNA 5th pass 30_C BE-Lig BY (version 2) (version 2) | ecosystem: Environmental > Terrestrial > Soil >...
CTGGAAAAGGTCAAGGAACGGATCCTGGAATACCTTGCCGTGCAACAGCGCGTGGACAAGGTGAAGGCGCCGATCCTGTGCCTGGTCGGCCCTCCGGGCGTGGGCAAGACCTCGCTCGGCCAGTCGATCGCCAAAGCCACGAACCGCAAGTTCGTCCGCATGGCGCTGGGCGGCGTGCGCGACGAGGCCGAGATCCGCGGTCACCGTCGTACGTACATTGGTTCCATGCCGGGCAAGATCGTGCAGAACATGTCGAAGGTCGGCGTGCGCAATCCGCTGTTCCTGCTGGATGAAATCGACAAGCTGGGCATGGATTTCCGCGGCGATCCCTCGTCGGCGTTGCTCGAAGTGCTGGATCCGGAACAAAACCACACGTTCCAGGACCACTACATCGAAGTCGACTTCGACCTGTCGGACGTCATGTTCGTGGCGACCAGCAACACGCTGAACATTCCGCCGGCGCTGCTCGACCGTATGGAAGTGATCCGCCTGTCGGGTTACACCGAGGAAGAAAAGATCCACATCGCCCGCGACCATCTGCTGCCCAAGCTGATGAAGAACAACGGCGTGAAGGATACCGAGCTGACTGTCGATGACAGCGCGCTGCGCGACATCGTGCGCTACTACACCCGCGAAGCCGGTGTGCGTGCGCTCGAGCGCGAGGTTGGCAAGATCTGCCGCAAGGTCATCAAGCAATTGCTGACCCAGAGCGATCGCGCCAAGGCCGAAGGCAAGGCGCCGGAGGTCAAGGCCGTCAACGTCACGGCAGACAATCTCAGCGATTACCTGGGTGTGCGTCGCTACGCGTTCGGCATGGCCGAGAAGGAAAACCAGATCGGCCAGGTTACCGGTCTGGCGTGGACGGAAGTCGGCGGCGACCTGCTGACGATCGAAGTCGCGGACATGCCCGGCAAGGGCGTCATCCAGCGCACGGGCTCGCTCGGCGATGTGATGAAGGAATCGGTCGAAGCCGCGCGCACGGTTGTGCGCTCGCGGGCCCGTCGTCTGGGCTTTGCCGACAGTGTGTTCGAAAAGCACGACATGCACGTGCACGTGCCGGAAGGCGCGACCCCGAAGGACGGTCCGTCCGCGGGTATCGCGATCACCACCGCCATGGTGTCGGCCCTGTCGCGCATCCCGGTGCGCGCCGACGTCGCCATGACGGGCGAGATCACGTTGCGCGGCGAAGTGCTGCCGATCGGCGGCCTGAAGGAAAAGCTGCTGGCGGCCCATCGTGGCGGTATCAAGACGGTTCTGATCCCGGAAGAAAACGTCAAGGATTTGGCGGAGATCCCGGACAACGTCAAGAACCACCTCGAGATCGTGCCGGTGCGCTGGATCGACAAGGTGCTGGAGCTTGCCCTGGAGCGTCTGCCTGAACCGCTCGCCGAGGAAGAAGCCGTCAAGGAATCTTTGGTGGCCAAGCCGGCCGATCCGGGGTCGACCGATCCGGTCATGAAGCACTGATCGCAGCTTGAACCCCGGGCGCCTTCGAAAGAGGGCGCCCGATCCAGATCAGGATATCCCGGGCCAGCCCTGGCGTCCCAATACGAAAACCCCGCTCGATGTTGGAGCGGGGTTTGTTTATTTAGGGTGCTGCGCCGACGCGCCTAGTGCAGCGCCTGGGTGCGGATGAGGCCTACGGCAATGCCTTCCAGTGCAAATTCCTGGTCGGGCTTGACCACGATGGTCTCGAAATCGGGGTTTTCGGGCAGCAGTTCGATATGGCCGTTCTGGCGCTGCAAGCGCTTGACGGTGACGTCGTCGCCCAGTCGGGCCACCACGATCTGGCCATTGCGGGCTTCCGAGGCTTTCTTGACGGCCAGTAGGTCGCCTTCCAGGATGCCGGCATCGCGCATGCTCATGCCGCGCACCTTCAGCAGGTAATCTGGCGCCTGGGCGAAAAGGTTGGGATCGACGCCGACTTCGCGTTCGACGTGTTCAGCCGCCAGAATGGGGCTGCCCGCTGCGACACGGCCAACCAGGGGCAGGAGGAGCTGCGCCAGGGCAGGGATGGGCAACGAGGCCTGTGCGGGGGAGGTCGCCGCGTCCTTCAGGCGGATACCGCGGGACGCACCGGCGGTCAGTTCGATGGCGCCTTTGCGGGCCAGCGCCTTCAGATGGTCTTCTGCGGCGTTGGGCGAACGGAAACCCAGGGCTTGGGCGATTTCGGCGCGGGTCGGCGGAAAGCCGGTGCGCGAAACCGTCTGCCTGATGAGATCCAGAATTTGTTGTTGGCGATCAGTAAGTTTGCTGGCCATGGCGATGATCCGTTGTGAGCGGACTGTACATATATACAGCGCCATTCTGGGGGACGCAGCGCAAAAAAGCAAGCCGAGCCGGACGCAAATAAAAACGGGACCCGCGGGGTCCCGTTTCTGGCTGCCGCCGGCGTGGCGCCGGCCTGCGGTTTTAAAGCACTGCCGCGATGGCGGCGGCCACCTTGTCGATGTTGCCGCTGTTCAGCGCAGCCACGCAGATCCGGCCGCTGGAGATGGCGTAGACGCCGTGTTCTTCACGCAGGCGGTCGACCTGCGCGGCGCTCAGGCCCGAGTACGAGAACATGCCGCGCTGCTTCAGCACGAAGCTGAAGTCCTGCTTGCCGCCGTGTTCCTTGATCTTGTCGACGAGCTGCTTGCGCATGAGACGGATGCGGTCACGCATTCCGGCCAGTTCTTCTTCCCAGAGGGCAAACAGCTCGGGCGTGTTGAGCACCGTCGAGACCACCGTGCCGCCGTGGGTGGGCGGGTTCGAGTAGTTGGTGCGAATGACGCGCTTGAGCTGGCTCAGCACGCGGGTGGCTTCTTCCTTGCTGCCCGCCACGACCGTCAGCGCGCCGACGCGCTCGCCGTACAGCGAGAACGACTTCGAAAACGACGAGCTGATGAACATGGTCATGTCCATGTCTGCAAAGAGGCGCACGACCGAGGCGTCTTCGGTCAGGCCGTCGCCAAACCCTTGGTAGGCGATGTCCAGGAACGGGACCAGGTTGTTTTCCTTGACGACGGCGGCGATCTGCTTCCACTGGTCGGCGGTGGGATCCGCGCCGGTGGGATTGTGGCAGCACGCGTGCAAGACGACGATGGTCTTGGCGGGCGCCGCCTTCAGGTCGGCCAGCATCGCTTCGAAGTTCAAGCCGCGGGTGGTCGCGTCGTAGTAAGCGTAGGTGCCGACTTCAAAGCCGGCACGCTCGAACAGCGCGCGGTGGTTTTCCCAGCTCGGGTCGCTGATCAGCACCTTGGAGCCCGGGAGAAGCTGGCGCAGGAAGTCGGCGCCGATCTTGAGCGCGCCGGTGCCTCCCAGTGCCTGCGTGGTCAGCACGCGGCCTGCGGCTGCCAGCGCGGAGTCCTTGCCCAGCAGCAGGGCCTGGGCGCCGCTGTTGTAGCCGGCAATGCCTTCGATCGGGAGGTAACCGCGGGCGGCGGCGGCTTCGATGCGGGCGGCCTCGGCCTTGCGCACTGCGCCCAACAGGGGAATGCGTCCCTGATCATCGTAATACACGCCCACGCCCAGGTTGACTTTACCGGGGCGGGTGTCCGCGTTGTATTGTTCGTTCAGACCAAGAATGGGGTCGCGCGGCGCGAGTTCGACGGAATCGAAAAGGGTGCTCATGGGACTCTGATGAGGTGGGTGGACGCAGTACGGAGTGCTGTGGATAATGGGGGGTTTACCCTGGAACAGTCTAGCATGCCTAAGAGCGCAATAGACCCGAGCGCGGGCACTCCCGCCGCAGGTCCGGGATTCGTCGATTTCCCTGACAGCCCGTTTCATCTTTATCAGCCCTATCCGCCCGCGGGAGACCAGCCCACGGCCATCGAGGGGCTGACGCAGGGTGTCGAAGACGGCCTGATGTTCCAGACCCTGCTGGGTGTGACGGGGTCCGGCAAGACCTACACCATGGCCAACGTCATCGCGCGGCTGGGCCGCCCGGCGCTCGTCCTCGCCCCGAATAAGACGCTGGCCGCGCAGCTCTACGCCGAAATGCGCGAGTTCTTCCCGAAGAACGCGGTCGAGTACTTCGTTTCGTATTACGACTACTACCAGCCCGAAGCCTACGTGCCGACGCGCGACCTTTTCATCGAAAAGGATTCGTCGATCAACGAACACATCGAGCAGATGCGTTTGTCGGCCACCAAGAGCCTGCTGGAGCGCCGCGACACGATCATCGTAGGCACGGTGTCCTGCATCTACGGTATCGGCAATCCTGGCGACTATCACGCGATGGTGCTGATCCTGCGCGCCGGCGACCAGATCGCGCGACGTGAAATCCTGGCGCGGCTGGTTGCCATGCAATACACGCGCAACGACGCCGAGTTCACGCGCGGGGTATTCCGCGTGCGCGGCGAAACCATCGACATCTTCCCGGCGGAAAGCGCCGAGCTCGCCCTGCGGGTAACGCTGTTCGACGACGAGATCGAAAGCCTGGAGCTCTTTGACCCGTTGACGGGCCGTATACGCCAGAAGCTGCCGCGCTTTACGGTCTACCCCGGGTCGCACTACGTGACGCCCCGCGACACCGTGCTGCGCGCCATCGAAACCATCAAGGAAGAACTGCGCGAACGCGTCAAGCGCTTCGTCGATGACGGCCATCTGGTGGAAGCCCAGCGGCTGGAGCAGCGCACCCGCTTCGACCTGGAAATGTTGCAGGAGCTGGGCTTCTGCAAGGGTATCGAAAACTACTCGCGCCACTTGTCCGGCGCCGCGCCGGGCGAGCCGCCGCCGACACTGATCGACTACTTGCCGTCCGATGCGCTGATGTTCATCGACGAAAGCCACGTCACGATCGGCCAGCTCAGCGCCATGTACCGAGGAGACCGGTCTCGCAAGGAAACCCTCGTGCAATACGGTTTTCGCCTGCCGTCCGCGCTGGATAACCGCCCGCTGAAACTCGAGGAGTTCGAGGCCCGCATGCGCCAGTGCGTCTTCGTTTCGGCGACGCCGGCCGCGTACGAGCAGGAGCACACCGACAATGTCGTGGAGCAGGTCGTGCGGCCCACGGGGCTTGTGGATCCGATCGTGCAGGTGCTACCCGCGCGCACGCAGGTGGATGACCTGCTGGGCCAGATCAAAACGCGCGTTGCGCAGGGCGACCGTGTGCTGGTCACCACGCTGACCAAGCGCATGGCCGAGGATCTGACCGACTTCCTGAGCGAACATGGCGTGAAGGTGCGCTACCTGCACTCCGACATCGATACCGTTGAGCGCGTGGAGATTCTGCGGGACTTGCGCCTGGGCACCTTCGACGTGCTCGTGGGAATCAACCTGCTGCGCGAAGGGCTCGATATTCCTGAAGTGTCGCTCGTCGCCATCCTGGATGCCGACAAGGAAGGGTTCCTGCGTTCGGAGCGCAGCCTGATCCAGACCATTGGCCGAGCCGCGCGCAACCTCAATGGCCATGCCATCCTCTACGCCGATCGCATCACGGATTCGATGAAGCGCGCCATGGACGAAACCAGCCGCCGCCGGACCAAGCAGCTGCAGTTCAATGAGGATCACGGAATCACCGCGCGCGGCGTGCACAAGGCTGTGCGCGAATTGATCGACGGCATCGTGGCGCCGGCCCAGCACGACACGCTGGAAGCTGCCGTTCCCGCCGAGCTGCTCAAGGACGAGAAGGCGCTGGCGCGCGAAATCAAACGCCTGGAAAAGCTGATGATGGATCATGCCCGCAACCTGGAGTTCGAACAGGCCGCGGCAGCCCGCGATTCGCTTAATGCGTTGAAGCAACGCGTGTTGCTGGATGGGGCAGTCTAGGTCCGTCAGCGTGTTTCAATTCATGTCAAAGCGCTGACATCGAGCTGAATCGCGGTGGAAACTGCTGCGTTGCAATCAGGGTGTAACGATTCCGGATTTTTAACGCCCCATATTTTCAGTGATTACCTGAACAACGCCTTGCAAGTCAATGATTTTCAAGGTGATTGTAACGTGGTCGGGTTGCTTTGAATCAATTGCGCAGGCGCAAAAAAAGCTTGCCTAATCTCGGGTTTTCCCGCACACTTGCTTCCATGATGACCAAGGTACTTTTCGTTTGCATGGGCAATATCTGTCGCTCGCCGAGCGCAGAGGGCGTGTTTCGCCATTTGGTGAATGACGCGGGTTTGGGCGATGTCGTACGCATCGACTCCGCGGGCACGCACGCGTTTCATATCGGCGAGGCGCCTGATGCCCGGGCGCAGGCCGCAGCACGCAAGCGCGGCTACGAGATCACCCACTGCGAGGCGCGTCAGGTCACCGCGGAAGACTTCCGCGACTTCGATCTCATCCTCGCCATGGACTGGGACAACCTGTCCGCCATGCAGCAGCAATGCCCCAAGGCTTATCAGCACAAGCTGATGCTGCTGATGCGCTTTGCCAATGAGTTCGAAGAGGCCACCGTGCCTGATCCTTACTATGGCGGCGCGGATGGTTTCGGCAAGGTGCTGGACTATCTGGAAGATGCCTGTCAGGGCGTCCTCGAATTGGTCCGCAAGCGCGCCACCCAGTACCAGGCTGCTTGATTGCATTGGCGTAGGGCCGCCTGCAGAGCGGCTCTCAAGGTACAAGGCAGTGAAAAACCGCGCAGATGCGCGGTTTTTTGTAGCCCGGAGCCATACCAAATTAGTCGGGAATAGGCTATACTTGAGCCAATTACTCGGGTATTGACCGCTGGATTCGCTGGCGGCCATTGCCGAATCACAGGGAATTCACCATGCGGCTAACTACCAAAGGGCGTTTCGCCGTGACTGCCATGATCGATCTGGCTATGCGGCAGCATAGTGGGCCGGTCACTCTTGCGGCCATCAGCCAGCGTCAGAACATTTCGCTTTCCTACCTGGAACAGCTCTTCGGCAAACTGCGTCGCCACGAACTCGTGGACAGCGTGCGCGGTCCGGGTGGCGGTTATTCGCTTGCGCGCCTTGCGCGCAACGTCACGGTCGCCGACATCATTTTCGCCGTCGACGAACCCCTGGACGCCACCAGTTGCGGCGGCAAGCGGGACTGTACGAGCGGCAACGACGGCAAGCCGGGCAAGTGCATGACGCACGAACTCTGGGCCACGTTGAATCGCAAGATGGTGGATTACCTGGATTCGGTGTCGCTGCAGGATCTGGTCGATCAGCAGCGTGTGCGCCAATTGCAGGAAGCCAACAATCAAGCGCAGGCCTGCGCGGTGCGTGTGAATCGGGTGGGAGGCGCGCCTGCCGCCAACGCCCCGACCACCACCGTTGCCGCCAATGCCACCGTATAAGAAGTATCAGGAGTTGTAGAAATGACCACCCGTCCGATCTATCTGGATTATTCGGCCACGACGCCCGTCGACCCCCGCGTCGTGGACAAGATGGTGCCCTGGCTTTATGAAAACTTCGGCAACCCCGCCTCGCGCAGCCACGCGTTCGGTTGGGAATCCGAAGAAGCCGTCGAGCGCGCCCGTGAGGAAGTCGCCAAGCTGGTCAACGCCGACCCGCGCGAAATCGTCTGGACCTCCGGCGCCACCGAATCCGACAACCTGGCCATCAAGGGCGCCGCGAACTTCTATGCCGAACGCGGCAAGCACATCATCACCGTCAAGACCGAGCACAAGGCTGTGCTGGACACCTGTCGCGAGCTGGAACGGCAGGGCTTTGAAGTCACCTACCTGAACGTCAAGGACAACGGCCTGATCGATCTGGACGTTTTCAAGGCGGCGCTGCGTCCCGACACCGTGCTGGTGTCCGTGATGATGGTGAACAACGAAATTGGCGTGATCCAGGACGTGGAAACGCTGGGCGAAATCTGCCGCGAGAAGGGCATCATTTTCCACGTCGACGCCGCGCAGGCGACCGGCAAGGTGGAAATCGACCTGCAAAAGTTGAAGGTCGACCTGATGTCGTTCTCGGCTCACAAGACCTACGGCCCCAAGGGCATCGGCGCGCTGTACGTGCGCCGCAAGCCGCGCATCCGCATCGAGGCGCAGATGCACGGCGGTGGCCATGAGCGTGGGTTCCGCTCGGGCACGCTGGCCACGCACCAGATCGTCGGCATGGGCGAAGCCTTCCGCCTGGCGCGCGAAGAAATGGGGACCGAAAACGAGCGCATCCGCATGCTGCGCGACCGTCTGTGGAAAGGCCTGTCGGAGATCGAAGAGGTCTACCTTAACGGCGACATGGACCAGCGCGTGCCGCACAACCTGAACGTGAGCTTCAACTACGTCGAGGGCGAATCCCTGATCATGGCGATCAAGGAACTCGCGGTCTCCAGCGGTTCGGCCTGCACCTCGGCCAGCCTGGAGCCGTCCTACGTGCTGCGCGCCCTGGGCCGCAACGACGAATTGGCGCACAGCTCGATCCGTTTCACGCTGGGTCGCTTCACGACCGAAAAGGAAGTGGATTTCGCCGTCGAACTGATCAAGAGCCGGGTTGGCAAGCTGCGCGATATGTCGCCGCTGTGGGAAATGGCCAAGGAAGGCATCGACTTGAACACCGTGCAGTGGGCCGCGCACTAAGCGCCCGCGCCTGGATATACGTGGAGAATTAACATGTCTTACAGCACCAAAGTTCTGGATCACTACGAAAACCCGCGCAACGTCGGTTCGTTCGACAAGTCGGACGACTCGGTGGGCACCGGCATGGTCGGCGCGCCCGCCTGTGGCGACGTCATGAAGCTGCAGATCAAGGTGAATGAAGCCGGCGTGATCGAAGACGCGCGCTTCAAGACCTACGGCTGCGGTTCGGCCATCGCCTCGAGCTCGCTCGTGACCGAATGGGTCAAGGGCAAGACGCTGGATCAAGCGATGAACATCCGCAACACGCAGATCGCCGAAGAGCTGGCCCTGCCGCCCGTCAAGGTGCACTGTTCCATCCTGGCCGAAGACGCGATCAAGGCCGCGGTGCAGAACTACAAAGAAAAGCACTCGGCCCCGGCCGAAGCTGTGGCGGGCTGATCATGTCCGTTACCCTGACCCAACAGGCTGCCACCCATATCGGCCGCTACTTGCAGAAGCGCGGAAAGGGTATCGGCTTGCGGCTCGGCGTTAGGACGACGGGCTGTTCCGGCATGGCCTACAAGTTGGAATACGTCGACGAGGTGGAGACGGAAGATGTCGTCTTCGAGAGCTTCGGCGTGAAGGTCTTCATCGACCCCAAGAGCCTGGCGTACCTCGATGGCACGGAGCTGGACTATGCCCGCGAGGGCCTTAACGAAGGCTTCAAGTTCCGCAACCCCAACGAAAAGGCGACCTGCGGCTGCGGCGAGTCGTTCACGGTGTAAGTCTTGGCTGGTGACGACCACTTCAGCCTGTTCGGCTTTCCGGCGCGCTTCGAGCTGGACGCCCAGGCCCTCGAAAAGGCCTGGCGCACCGTCGCCGCGCAGGTGCATCCCGACCGCTACGCCACGGCCAGTCCCGCGGAACGCCGCGTAGCCATGCAGTGGGCGGCGCGTGCCAACGAAGCCTACCGCCAGTTGAAGGATCCGCTGCTGCGCGCGCGCTACCTGTGCGAGCAGGCCGGCGTGGACCTGCAGACCGAAAGCAACACGTCCATGGATGCGTCTTTCCTCATGCAGCAGATGACCTGGCGCGAGATGCTGGACGATGCGCGCGACGACGCCGGCATTCTGGACACGTTGCAGGCCGAACTGGACGAGGCGCGCGCCGAGATGCGCGCCACGCTGACGCGCCTGCTGGACGACGAACGCGATTTCGAGGCGGCCGGTCGCAAGGTGCGGGAGTGGATGTTCGTGGAAAAGCTGGCTCAGGAGCTGGCGCACGTGCAGCCCGCGGGATAGCCAACGGCGCGCTGGGGCGTTCCCGAGATGGGCGCCTGCACGGCGCGGCCCATTGACCAGAAAAAGCAGAATCATGGCCTTATTGCAGATATCCGAGCCCGGCGAATCGCCCGCGCCGCACCAGCGCAAGCTGGCGGTCGGGATCGACCTGGGCACTACCAATTCGCTGGTTGCCGCCGTGCGCAGCAGCGTTGCCGAAGTGCTGCCCGACGCCCAAGGCCACGCCTTGCTGCCGTCGGCGGTGCGCTATTTTCCCGGCGGCAAGGTCACGACCGGGCGCGAGCCTCTGGCCCAGCAGGCCGAGGATCCGCTGAACACCGTCGTGTCCGTGAAGCGTTTCATGGGACGCTCGCTGGAAGAGGCGCGCGCCACGCGCGCGCCGTATGAATTCGTGGACGCGCCCGGCATGGTGCGCATCCGCACGGTCCAGGGCGACCTGAGCCCGGTCGAAGTGTCCGCGCAGATCCTGGCGGTGCTGCGCCAGCGCGCCGAAGACGTGCTGGGCGACGAGCTGGTGGGCGCGGTCATCACCGTGCCGGCGTATTTCGACGACGCCCAGCGGCAGGCGACGCGCGATGCGGCCCGGCTGGCGGGCCTGAACGTCCTGCGACTGCTGAACGAACCGACCGCGGCCGCGATTGCCTACGGCCTGGACCACGCCGCGGAAGGCGTATACGCCGTGTATGACCTAGGCGGCGGCACCTTTGATATTTCCATCCTGCGCCTGACCCAAGGCGTGTTCGAGGTCATTTCCACCGGGGGCGATACGGCGCTTGGCGGAGACGATTTCGACGTGCTGATCGCCGATCACGCGGAGGCCAAGCTGGGCGCCGGAGCGTTGTCGCCGGCTGAACGCCGTGGCTTGCTGATGGCCGCGCGCGCCGCGCGGGAAGCGTTGTCCGATGCCGAAACGGCAAGCTTGACGCTGACGCTGTCCGGCGGCCGCGAGGTGGATCTGACCCTGACCCGCGCCGAGTTCGAGACGCTTGCCCAGCCGCTGATCGAGCGCACGCTGGACTGCGCGCGCCGCGCGCTGCGCGATGCGTCGCTCAAGCCCGCCGACGTGCGTGGCGTGGTGATGGTGGGTGGCGCGACGCGCATGCCCGTCGTGCGCGCCGCCGTGGCCAAGGTGTTCGGCACGGAGCCGTTGACTGACCTGGATCCTGACCAGGTGGTGGCGCTGGGCGCGGCCCTGCAGGCCAACCTGCTTGCCGGCAACCGCGCCCCGGGCGAGGATTGGCTGCTGCTGGACGTGATCCCGCTGTCGCTGGGCCTGGAAACCATGGGCGGGCTGGTCGAGCGCATCATCCCGCGCAACAGCACCATTCCCGTGGCACGCGCCCAGGAATTCACGACGTTCAAGGACGGTCAGACCGCCATGAGCATTCACGTCGTGCAGGGGGAACGCGATCTGGTGGCGGACTCCCGCTCGCTGGCGCGCTTTGAGCTGCGCGGCATTCCGCCCATGGTGGCAGGCGCCGCCCGCATCCGCGTGACCTTCCAGGTGGATGCGGACGGCTTGCTGAGCGTCACTGCCCGCGAACAGAGCCAGGGCGTCGAAGCCATGGTGTCCGTCAAGCCCTCTTATGGGCTGTCGGACGACGAGATCGCGCGGATGCTGGCCGACAGCGTGGCGCAGGCCGATACCGACGCCAAGGCCCGCATGTTGCGCGAGCAGCAGGTGGACGCGCGCCAACTGGTGGAATCCGTGCAGGCGGCGCTGGCCGTCGACGGCGACCTGCTGGACTCGGAAGAACGCAAGCGTGTCGAGGAGTGCCTGCAAGCCGCCATCGCAGCGCAGCAGGCGCAGGACGTGGACACCGTGACGCAAGCGGTGCAGGCGCTGTCCGCTGCCACGGACGAGTTTGCCGCGCGCCGGATGGACCGCAGTATCCGCGCCGCGCTGGCCGGCCGCAAACTTGACGAAATCGCCTGATAAAAAGCTATGCCGAAACTGACTGTATTGCCTCATCCCGATTACTGTCCGGAAGGCGCGGTGATTGAAGACGCGCCCAAGGGCGTGTCGATCTGCCGGGTGCTGCTGGACAACCACATCGACATCGAGCACGCCTGCGAACTGTCCTGCGCCTGCACGACCTGTCACGTGGTGGTCAAGCAGGGCTATTCCTCGCTGGAAGACGCGACCGACGACGAAGAAGACCTGCTGGACAAGGCGTGGGGCCTGACCCCGACGTCGCGCCTGTCGTGCCAGGCGCTGGTGAAAGATGCCGACCTGACGGTCGAGATCCCCAAGTACACGATCAATCACGCCAAAGAGGGCCATTGATGAAGTGGACCGACACCTACGAGATTGCCGCTGCGCTGTACGACGCGCATCCTGATGTCGACCCCCAGACGCTGCGGTTTACGCAGCTTCGCGAATGGGTCATGGCATTGCCGGATTTCAGCGACGATCCCGCGCATTGCGGCGAGAAGATCCTGGAGGCCATCCAGATGGCCTGGATCGACGAGGCCGACTGACCGCCGGCTTGAAATACGAAGAACGCTCCATCCCGGAGCGTTTTTCTTTTTGGGGCCGGGCAAGGAGGCGAGCGCCTTGGCATGTCCTTGGCCGCCTGACATGCCGCCGTCGCGCGGGCCACGGTATCATCGGGTATCCGTACGTTGTCCATTCCCGACCGAGTCTACCGATGCCTGCTGCCCAATTGCGTTTTGGCCTGGCCGCCAATCGCCTGCACCACGAAACCCCCGATGCCGCCTTGTTCACCTGGCTGCGTGCGTGCTCGTCCACCATCCGTGAGCTGGGCGTGCAGTTGCACACGGTGGGGCGCACCCATGACGCCATCGTGCGCGAGGGCATGCTGCAGAGCTACCCCGGCCTGATCCGCTATCCGTATGGCCGCGAGGGCGGTCTGATGAAGCTGGTTGCGCGGGTCACCGAAGGCCGCGATGGGCAGGCGCCGTTCGACGGCGCGATCTACCTGATTGATCCCGTCGACCCGTCTTCGATTTTTCCCGAGGCATTGGCGCTCAAACGCCAGTGCATCACGCATGGCCGTCCGTTCATCTCGACGCTGGCCGGCGCCATCGAATGGATGGAAGTCGAACGCATCCATGCCGGGCTGGCCCCGGATGCGTCCGTGTCCCGCCATTTCAACTTTGTGGGGCAGACGCTGGCGATGATCGCGCACGATGCGCTCAAGGACGAAATGGTCGCGTTTGCCAGCGAGCACTTCGATGTGTTGTCGCGCTTCGCGCGGCGCGTGGCCACCGGCACGACCGGCGGCCGGCTGAACGAACTGGCCTGGTCGCGCGGATGGCCAAAAGACACGCCCTGGGTGCATCGCTACCTGAGCGGGCCGCTGGGCGGCGATGCGCAGATCGCCGAGCTGGTGCTGGAGCATCAATGCCAGCGCGTCATCTTCTTTGAGGACCCGCACGTCGCGCGCCAGCACGAGGCCGACATCCAGCTGCTGGAGCGCGCGGTCCGTGTCGTCACCGAGTCCGCCACCTGCGCGACGTCGCCCGCGGTGGCGCGGCGCTGGGCGCAAGCGGTGGAAAAGCGCGTCGTCTGAGCGCTACGCGCGCCTTGCGGCAGGGCCGGCGTCCCCGATGATGCGGGCGACCCGGTCCGCGACGGCCGCCGCCGCCATCGACAGCGGCAATACATCCGAACGACAAAGAAATACCGGGCGGGTCAGCCTGGGCCTGCCGATCCGGCGCAGGGTCACCAAGCCGCGCTCGGCCTCCTGGCGCACGGCTTCGTACGAGAGGATCGTGTGCGCGACGCCGGCCTGCGCCAGTTCGATCAACTGGGGAATGGCGTTGGCCTCGGCGATGATGCGGAACTCGACCTGCTCGCGCTGCTGGTATTGATCCAGCAGCCGGCGCAGGCTGTGCGGGTTGCCCGGCAGCACGAGCGGCAGCGCCGAGACGGCGCTCAGGCTGATCGCCGGCAATGCGGCCAGGGTCGATGGCGGCCGTTTGGCGCGCTGTGCGGCCGGCGGCGATACGACCACCAATTCCTCGTCGATCAAGTGCTGGAACCGAAGATCGACCGATGCCTCGTCGCTGAATGTGAGTCCCAGGTCGGCATGGCCGGAACTGACGAAGCCTGGGATGTACCCGGTGCTGGACTCGATGATTTTCAGATAGACGCCAGGCCAGTGCGTCAGGCTGAACCGCAGCAATGGCACGGTCAGCAGCTTGGCCATGGACATCGACATCGCCAGCAATACCGTTCCGCGCGGCGTGCTGATGTCTTCGCGCACGTCGGCGCGGGCCGCGTCGATGCGGCCCAGGATCTCGCGGGCGTGCGCCAGCAGCCGCGCGCCCGCGGCGGTGGGCGTGACGCCGCGGGCGCTGCGATGCAGCAGCACGACACCCAGGTCTTCCTCCAGATTGCGGATGAGCAGGCTCAGCGCGGGTTGCGCCACGTGCAGCGCGCCGGCGGCGCGACTGATCGAACCCGTTGAAACCACGGCGACAAAGCATTGCATCGCGCGTATGGACAGGGACATTAGCGAGCCTCCGGATGCGCCAGGCCATCATTTTTTTGTTATGGCCTGCATATTTAAACGGTATTTCTAATATATCAATACGCTTCGCATAATGAGCGTCATTCCAGACCAAAAACACAGGAGACATCATGACGTTCAACAGAATTCTTGCCGCGTGCCTCGTTTCGGCGACGCTGCCCGCGCCCGCATTTGCGGATACCTGGCCATCCAAACCCATCACGCTGGTCGTGCCGTTTTCCGCGGGCGGACCAACCGATTTCATCGCGCGCCTGGTAGCCGAGCCGCTCTCGCGCGAGCTGGGACAGCAGGTCATCGTGCAGAACAAGCCGGGTGCCAGCGGCAATGTGGGCTATCAGAGCGTGCTGAATGGCCCGGCCGACGGCTACACGCTGATGCACAACACGGTGGCCATGCAGGCCATCAGCCCGCTGATGTATCCCAGCGCCAAGATGCATCCGTCGAAAGACTATGTGCCGGTCGGCACGACCGGGGCCATGCCCAACCTGCTGGTCGTGAACCCGGAGCGCACGCCCGTCAAGACATTGGCCGAACTGGTCGAGCGTGCCCGCAACGCGCCCCGTGGCTTGAGCTACGCCACATTCGGGCCGGGAAGTTCGCCGCACGTGTACGGGGCGTCGCTGCAAAAGCTTGCGAACTTTGAGGCGGTGGGCGTGGCGTACAAGGGTAGCGCCAATGCGGTGACCGACGTGATCGGAGGCCAGGTCGACTTCCTGTTCGACAGCATGTCCACCAGCATCGGCCAGGTGCAGGGCGGACGCCTGAAGGCGTTGGCGATCACGTCCGCGGAGCGTTCGCCGCTGTTGCCGGATGTGCCCACGCTTAAAGAGGCCGGCTATCCCAGCCTGGATCTGAAGTTCTGGTTTGCGCTGCAAACCCCCGCGGGCACGCCGGACGAGGTGGTGCAGAAGTTGCGCACCGCCGTCGCGAACGTCGTGGCGAGCGACGGCTACCGCAAGGCGATGCAGGAGCGCGGCGCGGAAGCCTTCCAGGTGGCGCCGGCCAAGCTGGACGACTTCTTCAAGCAGGAAACCGTCAAGTGGACGCAGGCCGCGAACACCATCGGACTCAAGGCGGAACAGTGAACACGGCAGGCGAAGATCTCATGACTCCATTGAAGAACATCACGGTCCTGGACCTGAGCAAGGTGCTGGCTGGGCCGCTGTGCGGCCAATACCTGGGCGAGCTGGGCGCGCGCGTGATCAAGGTCGAGCCGGTGGGCGCGGGCGATGACACGCGGGCCTGGCTGCCCCAGGATGCGGGCGAATCGGCGACCTTCCTGGCCGTCAACCACAACAAGCGCAGCCTGGCGGTGGACCTGAAAACCGAGGCCGGGCGTGCCGTGGTGCATCGGCTGGCAGCACAGGCCGACGTCGTGCTGCAGGGATTCGGCGGCAGGACCGCCGCGCGGCTGGGTGTGGATTACGAGACGCTGAGCGTCATCAATCCCCGCCTCGTGTATTGCGAGATCTCGGGCTATGGCCGCGAGGGGCCGATGGGCGAGGAGCCGGGTTACGACGTGATGTTGCAGGCCTTCAGCGGCATGATCAGCACCATGGGCGAACCGGGCGGCAACTTCGCGCGCGCCAGCTTTTCGCCGGTGGACCTGGGAACGGGCTCGTTCGCCCTGAGCGGCATTCTTGCCGCGCTCCTGGAGCGCAGCCAGACGGGCCGGGGACAGTACCTGGACGTGTCCCTGCTGGATACGTCGCTGGGGCTGATGTCGTACATGGCGCAGAACTACTGGCGCACCGGCAAGGTGCCGCGCCGCATGGGCACCGGACATCCCGCCATGTGTCCATACCAGGCGTTTCGCGCCGCCGACGGCGACCTCATGCTGGGCGTGGGCAACGACGCGCAGTGGCAGCGCTTCTGCGCGGTCGCGGACCTGGCGGCCGAGGCGAATGCGCCGGCGTTCGCAACCAATGCGGATCGCGTCCGCAATTTTGATGCCACCGTCGCGCTGGTGCAGTCGCGGATCGAGACGCGCACCGTGGCGCAATGGCTGGCTGCGCTCAAGCCGGCAGGGATCGCGTGTTCGGCCATCCATACGCTGGACCAGGCGCTGGCGCACCCGCAGGTCGCTGCGCGCGAGCTCATCGTCACCAGCCAGCATCCCGTCCTGGGCGAAGTGCGAAACGTGGGCCTGCCCGTGCGCTTTGGTCGCCAGCCGCGCAAGGCCGCGTTGCCGGCGCCGATGTTGGGCGAACACAGCCGCGAGATCCTGGCGGGACTGGGTTATGAAGCCTGCGAGATCGATGCGATGCTGTCCGATGGCAGCATTCAGCAGAATGCCCACAACGGAGACGCCGCATGACATCCCTGCGTTATGAAGTGCGCGATCGCATCGCGGAGATTCATCTGTGCCATGCGCCCGTCAACGCGCTGGATGTGGACGTGCTTGACGGGTTGATCAGCGCGCTGGAGCGGGCCAATGCCGATCCGGACGTGCGCGCGGTGCTGTTGGCGAGCGGCCTGCCCGGACGCTTCTGCGCCGGCCTGGATATGAAGAAGTTGTTGCAAAGCACGCCTGCGCGGGTGCACGAATTGCTGACCAAGCTTTACATCAAGCTGTACGACGCGCAATTCAATCTCACCAAACCGTCGATATCCGTAGTGTCCGGCGCGGTTCGCGGTGGGGGCATGACGGTGGCCATTTCCAGCGACATGATCGTGGCCGCGCAGAGCGCGACGTTCGGTTATCCGGAGATAGACGTCGGCGTGCTGCCCGCGATCCACTACGTGCATCTGCCGGGCATCGTGGGCAAGCATCGGGCTTTCGATCTGCTCTTTACCGGCCGCACCTTCAGCGCCCAGGAGGCGCACACGATGGGCCTGGTCACGCGGCTGGCGCCGGAAGGCGGATTGATGGAGCAGGCACGCGCCTTGGCGGGGATGCTGGCCGACAAACCGCCGCAGGTCCTGGCGATGGGCCGGCGCGCCTTCGTCTATGCCAATGACAATGAATACCGGCGCAAGGTGGCCACGGCGGTGGAGGTGTTCTGCAATGCCGCGGCCACGCTCGAAGCGCGGGAAGGCTTGAGCGCTTTCATGCAGAAGCGCGCGCCGGCGTGGGCCAACGCGGGCGATCCGCGCTAGCGTTGTTGGCCAGCAGGCATAGGCCAGTGGTTATCGGCCTGTAAAGCGGGGAGGGCGCTTTTCGCGGAACGCCGCGACGCCTTCGCTGAAGTCTCCGCGCGCGGCCGTGTCCAGGAAGCGCGCCGTTTCTTCGGCCAACTGGGTTTCCAGCGTGGCGTGTGCGGCGCTGCGCAGCAGGCTTTTTGCGCCCGCGATGCCGTGCGGCGCGTGGCGGGCGATGTCTTGCGCATAGGCTTGTGTCGAGGCCGTCAGCTCGCCCGCCGGGGCGGTGCGCGTGACGATGCCCCATGCCAGCGCCTCATCGGCCGTGAACGCGTCGTGTCGCAGCAATAGATCGAGTGCCCGCTTGGGACCCACCGCGCGCATGAGGCCATGCGTCATGCCGGCATCGGGCGTGGCGCCCAGCTTCAGGTAGGCCGTCATGAAACGTGCGCCCGCGTCGGCGATGGCGAGGTCGCACGCCAGGACCAGCGACAGGCCCGCGCCCGCCGCGACGCCGTGGATCTGCGCCAGCCAGACCTTGTCCATCCGCGGGATGCGGCCGACAAAATCATTCAAGGGCGTGAACAGGTCGGACAGCGTGGCGCGCACGGTCGCGGGCTCGCCTGTGAACATGCCGATGTCGCCGCCCGCGCAGAACGCCTTGCCCGCGCC
>Ga0182739_1002327_pt1 | contig 17971 bp, 16 predicted proteins | sample eDN5th30CBELigBY_FD_128873 | JGI IMG/M metagenome (GOLD analysis project Ga0182739, IMG submission 128873) | Enriched backyard soil microbial communities from Emeryville, California, USA - eDNA 5th pass 30_C BE-Lig BY (version 2) (version 2) | ecosystem: Environmental > Terrestrial > Soil >...
AATAAGAAAATTTGACCATATTAGACAATTAATGTCGTTCTACCAATAGAGCTGATCCTTGCCCGCCGCCGATACATAAAGATGCAAGCCCTCTTTTCGCTTGACTGCGCTTCATTTCATACAGCAATGTAACTAAAATTCGAGCGCCAGATGCACCGATTGGATGACCTAAAGCAATAGCCCCACCATTAACATTCACTTTACGTGGATTTAACTCCAGGTCTTGAAGTACAGCAAGCGATTGAGCAGCAAATGCTTCATTCAATTCAACTACATCAATATCGTTCACTGTTAATCCTGCTTTTGTTAATGCTTTTTTCACTGCCGGTACTGGTGCATATCCCATAATAGCTGGATCAAGAGCCGCATTCGCATAAGATGTGATGGTTGCCAAAATATTAAGCCCTAACTGCTCTGCTTTTTCTTTTGCCATCAGCACAAGCATTGCCCCGCCATCATTAATACCAGATGCATTCCCTGCTGTAACAGTTCCATTTTCTTTAAAAGCTGGGCGCAATTTAGCAAGCTGCTCTATCGTCAAACCATGTCGTGGATATTCATCTTGGTTAACCACAATCGTTTTGCCCTTCTTTTTGATTTCAACAGCAGCAATTTCAGCATCAAATCGACCAGCAATCTGGGCCTTTTCCGCTTTTTGTTGACTAAGTAAAGCAAACTCATCCTGTCTTTCACGGCTGATTTCCCACTTTTCAGCAATATTCTCGGCTGTTATGCCCATATGATATTGATTAAAAACGTCTGTTAAGCCATCATAAATCATAGAATCAACCGCTTCTGCATGTCCTGCTCTCTGACCCCAGCGATAATTAGGAAGAATATACGGGGCATTGCTCATACTCTCAATTCCCCCCGCAAGAATCACATCTGCATCACCGAGTGAAATAAACTGCGCTCCCATAATCACGGTTCGAAGGCCTGAACCACATAGTTTGTTAACAGTTAAAGCAGGAGTCGTTTCCGGAATTCCAGCGTGAATCGCCACCTGCCGTGCTACATTTTGCCCTAAACCAGCTGATAAAATATTACCTATCAAGACTTCATCAATCATATCAGCTTGTATATTCGCACGTTTAATAGCTTCCTTCGCAGCCACAACGCCTAATTCGACTGCTGATACTCCGGCTAGACTACCTCCAAACGTACCAATCGGTGTTCTTGCAGCTCCAACAATAACTACTTCTCTCATGTGTTTCTCCTCCCTCTTTTTCATTCTCTCAAACCGCATGCAGCAACTATTCTTTCTTCATTTAACAACACTACTTACTGATATATATTCAGCTTTTGTGTCATTGATTATATATGCAAGAATTGTGCCAAATCCAAAAGAATTCAAAAGAGGGACCTATCCAGAGCACACCTACTTATGATTAAACAAGTATAATGAAGCAAACAACAAAGCAATCGCAGCCACTTTTTGTATATTAATCGGGATACGCTGCCCGCCAAATAGACCAAAATGATCGACAATTGCTCCAATAATGATTTGTCCGGCAACAATTCCAATAAGAGCAGGGGCCACACCTATTTTTGGAACAACTAAAACGGTTACAATAACAAAAAATGCTCCAAGTAAGCCGCCAATCAATTGCCACTTTGGAACATCTGTAACAGACAATAGATTTCCCTTCCCCCAGAATAAAACAATAAATAATAAAGCAATTGTTCCCACTCCAAAGGAGATTAATGAGGCTTCCAACACACCTACTTTTTTTCCTAGCCCCCCGTTAATCTGACTCTGAATTGCTACAGCTGCTCCGCCAAGCAAAGCTAGCAACGGAAATAATAAATTCACTACTCTAACTCTCCCTTGTATCAAAATATTTGTATGTACCATCCTAATAATTGTATCATGAAACCATTTTTCGGAGACGACTTTTTAAAACGCCAATAAGCAGATATACTCCTTTCTATTATCTACCAATTTTCCGTGTAGGATGTACATAATTTTTTATAGTATTATCGAAAGCGTTATCCAAGACTTATCTAAATATGCTAAAATGTTGTTAAACTAAATCTACCTGTTTTTATTACAGAAAAGGATTTGATAGAGGTTTGTATAAAATCATTATTGATCGAGAAGATGATGTGTACATGGCTAGTACAATCGGGAAAAAGGTTGCAGAGAATTGCGGACTTAATAAAAGCGATCAAACCAAATTAGTTGTATCTATTATGGAATTAGCTCGCAATATTGTTTTTTATGCTGATAAAGGAGAAATCTTTATTAATCCGATGCCTCCTTATGAAATTGAAATTATTGCTATTGATCGAGGTCCCGGAATAGCGAATATTGATGATGCTTTAAATAATGTAGTTCCTTCCAAAAAAGGATTAGGATTAGGATTATCAGGAGTGAAACGCTTAATGGATGAATTTGATATTACTAGCACGGTCAATATAGGTACGAAAGTTAGGGCCGTAAAATGGCTAAATGAAAGGACGGTTAGATACTTTGACCACATCACTCGCCGCTCATGAAATTTCATATGGTCTAATTGAACTTCACCCTGATGGTACAATTCAAAGTGTTAATGATGAAGCAAAAAGGCTATTATTATCAGATGAAAGTGACACAAACTATTTGTTTCATCAAATTAAAAACAAAGAAGTGAAAGCAAAGCTTCATGAATGTTTTATGGGTAAACATAATGAATTTATGGCAACAATCGATTCGCAGCCCTACTTTTTTTTATTCCATAAAACGCCGGAAGATCAAAAGGGACATAATATTTATCTCTACATATTTAACCTTCATTATCTGCAGCATCATCATGATCATACAAATTTGAATAATCATTTATTATCGTCAATTGGAGAAATGGCAGCAGGAATTGCCCACGAAGTTCGCAATCCTTTAACAGCCGTAAAAGGATTTCTTCAATTAATTAGTCAAACTGATCAAAGTGAATATTCACAAATTGCTTTAAGTGAGTTAGAACGAGCAATTCATATTTTAAATGATTTAATGAGCGTCTCTAAGCCTGAATTTACGCAAGAGGAATTAATAGATTTTAATATATGCACTGAAATAGAATCTATTTTGCTTTTATTTCAAAACCAGCTATATTCAATCAATGTTATTAAACAATTTGATAATGAAAATATCAGAATTATTGGCCAAAAAGATCAACTCAAAAAAGCTTTGTTCAATTTAATTAAAAATGCTATTGAAGCGATGCCTAAAGGCGGAACGCTTGTTATTGAACAAACTGAGGACTATGAAAACATTCATCTTAGCATCTCAGATTCTGGTGTTGGTATTCCAAAAGATAAATTGCGTTTACTCGGTACTCCGTTCTTTACGATGAAACAAGATGGAAAAGGAATGGGGCTTGCACAAGTTTTTAATGCGATTCAAAATAATCATGCCAAAATACGGGTAACAAGCGAGGAAGGACAAGGAACCACTTTCTTTCTATCATTCAAAAAAACACTTAAACATTCAGTTCCATTTACAGGGGGAGATTCTATGGTACAGACCATTGACACGAAACATAGTTTAGCAGAATTTCTAAGTAACAATATCCATTTTTACACAAGTGAATGGATGCAATACTTACAAGCAACTAAAAGCTATTTAATATCTCTTTTAAATGAAAATGGAGAGACGGAGAACTACAAAAAATTCGGTAATCCAATTATGCTGCTTGTTGCTCAAAATATTAGCGAATTAAAAACAGAACAAATTATGGATGTTGCTAAAGAAAGAGGCGTCCGCAGTGCTAAAACCGACTTTCCAATTCACTTAGCTTGGGAGCTTTTCCAATCATCTCGCGGCATCATTTGGAACTCTATCCGAGCTTTTTATAATGAATCTGAAAAGACGCTTGATACTGACCAATTTTTTGCTTTAGAGCGTCGTGTAAACGATATTATTGATTTATATATCGATTCTTATACAGCATATTTCGTCAGCTATAAAGAGGAATTATTAAAAAGTCATCGTGAAACGGTTGATGAATTATCCGTTCCAATTATTCCAATCGCTGATAAAGTATGTATACTCCCAATCGTTGGAAATGTCGACACATTCCGAGCACGAAAAATCCGTGAAAAAACACTCGTTCGTGTGAAAGAGCTAAAAGCGGAACAATTAATTATTGATATTTCAGGTGTTCCATTTGTCGATACAGCCGTTGTTAACCATTTATTTAAAATTGTCAAAGGTATTAGATTATTAGGATGCTCTACCATCTTAACAGGAATCAGCCCAGAAATTGCCGACACAATGATTGAACTAGGTATTGAAATTGACAATGAACTCAAAACCAGATCAGATTTACAACAAGCTTTACACGACATTCAGTTTTATACTAAAAAGTAACAGATATAATCAAAACCTCGATAATTTCTAAAAATTATCGAGGTTTTTCACACAAGATTGCAAGAATAATACTTCCTAAAACAGTGTATCAACATCAATAGCTCAGTCCCAAGACTGGGCATGTTCTATCTGTTGAAATTGTTCTAAAATGCAGTCCAACACGCTAACTACTAACCTATTGTTTTCATTTATTAATTGATGATTACCATGTTTAATAATACGAATTTGGCTTTTCGGGAACTTATGTCTTATAAAATTAAGATTATATTTCCAATCTACCGTTTTATCTCTATCACCTTGAATGACCAAAAGACGGTCTTCTAATTTTGGATAATTTATTATTTTTTCATTCCATGCAGACAAGGCCTTTATCCATTTTATTGAAATTTTATTATGCTGTAATGGATCACTTCTAACAAACCTTAAATATTCTAAATTGGATGAGTTTACTTTAAATACTCTTTGTAATTCATTAACAAATGGAGACATAATATTTAAACCGATTTTTGACAGATTCCATGCGTAGGAACGAATAAGTGGAGCTAACAAAATAACATGATGAAAAATTGAAGAAGATCGCCGCAAATATTCAACTGAAATTGCTGCACCTGTACTATGAGCAATTAAGTACTTTGGAAGTGTAGTATATGGTTTGATGTAAGTTTCACAGACTTCCATAAAGACATCCGCATACTGATCAAAACCTTCAATAAATGCCCTTTTTCCACTAGATAACCCGTGTCCTTGTAAATCATAACTAATCACATGGTAATTATTTTTTACTAAGAAATTAATTAAATTACTCATCGAACCTGTATGATCCAAATAACCATGAAGAACTAAAACAATCGCACGAGGGTTTGTAGGTTTAAATGATTGAATAAAGATTTTCTCTTCACAACAATTCACAAAACCGTATCTATAATCAATGGCACCAATTTCTAGTCCATAATATTTAAGGTAGATATCAATGGGAGAATGCTGTTTGAATCTTCCCATCATAAAAGGAATATTACTATCTATTATACTTCTGATAGAATGATGAATTTTACTCATAACAAATCCTTTCACACCTACTTTCAAAGAAAAATTCACTGAAATAAGGAAACTACATCTTTATTCTCCGTTTCTCCCTATCATATCATTTACTAAAGGTCATGCTAAATTGAAACTTTTAGGAAATAGATTATAAAAGCACCCTTTATCAAGGGTTTTTCTTATTTTGTTACTTTAGTAATTCTTTACCCATAATAAAAAGAGGCCGACCATAATCGACCTCTCAGACACAGTTATGTACGTTAATACCTATAACGTAATATTTAACACACGGCAATAACTGTTTTTGTTGTTAAATAAGCAGCTAATTCTTTACTTTGTTGCTTTCTTTCCAGTCGCATTCTTGCGCGTTCTTCGCCTGTTTCATGTAATTTCCTTTCTTCTTCTGTTTCAGGAATTACCTTCGGAACAGCGGTAGGACGTTGAAACTTATCAAGGGCTACGAAGGTTAATAGGGCCGTTGCCGCTATTTTACACTCCCCACTTTTTAAATCTTCCGCAATAACTTTCACGAAAATTTCCATCGAAGATACACCCGTCCATGACACATACGACTCAAAACTTACTGAATCCGTCGGTCGAACAGGATGCAAGAAGTCGACAGAATCGGTTGAAGCTGTGACACATTCCGTTCGACTATGACGCGCGGCAGAAATAGAGGCTACTTGGTCTATATCACTCATCATTCGACCGCCAAACAGCGTGTTGTGATTATTTACATCATTCGGAAAGATCCGGCTTGTTCTAATTACTCTTGATTCCTTACAATATTTCGCTGACATGAGGACATCTCCCTAAAAAATAAGTTCTGGTACTACCATATTTACATCACGTTTCAATATTTCACTTCTTAGCGGAACCCTTTTCTACTAAGAAAATACTAAAAAATATAGTTTATTAAGCCTACCTATGGAATTGATTGTAAGAGTAAGTTCATCAAAAGAACAATACATAAAATGAATCGCTAGATATAAATAATTTGAATATCCCTTATATATCCAGTGATAAGAGTAGAAAAGCACCGTTCTTTATTTTTTCAAATTCATTTCAACTCTACACAAAACGCAGTATCACGATATACCGCGATACTGCTCTTTAGACATTATTTTCTTCAAAATCAAATTCTCTTACAAATTCTACAAATGCTTTAACCGTATTTAATTCTAAAGATTCCGCGCTATAATACATCCATGTTTCCCTTATAATAGGCAATCCATTTTCATCCGTTATATTTGCCTTATAAAGATTATCTATTCCATTTAAAATCATGGAAGGTAACACCGCATAACCTAACCCGCTTATCACCATATCCTTCGCTATATCCACTTGATCTACTTCCATTTTTATTAAAGGCGGCTTATGAAATGTATTTCTCCACCAATTATCAATGGCGATTTTTAAAAGAATATCTGTTGTATAATCCACTCTTGGCAGGACTGGTAGATCTTTAAGTGTAAACGCTTCTTTGGAGGCTACACACAATGTTTCTTGAAATAATAAATTCTTTTCATCACTCCAATTATAATCCCCTCGGACAAAGCCGATATGTACCTCATGATTATAAATTAATTGAAAGATATCCTTGCTCAACCCTGTAGTAATCTGAAATTCAATATTAGGAAATATTTCTTGAAAACGTTTCAGAACAGCAGGCATTTTGTATCTTGTAAAAACATTAGAGCTAGCTATTCTTAAAGTCCCCGTTACATTTTGGTTCATATTCATAATATTTTCTTTGATATTTTTATGCAAAGATATTACTTTATCCGCGTTTTTAGCCAAATATTCACCTTCAGGTGTGAATTGGATCCCATTTCTTCCCCTAACAACGATCTTCGTACCAAACTCTTTTTCTATTTGTTTGAGACGATTTGATAAAGCTGGTTGGGAAATAAATAATTTCTCCGCCGTTTTTGTAATGTTTTTATATTCATTTAACACTTGTAACATAACCCAATCCCTATAATCCACTAATCTTTCTCCTTTGGAACAATCTGTATATGATATTAAGTATCATAGTATAAAAAAACAAAGATAACAATCGAAACTGTGAAATCTGAAATACAGTTCTTGGATGATTGGAAAGTACATAAAGCTACTGACACTTTCGTCTATACTCTAAGTTGAAGTTTCGCCTCCAAAAGAAGCATCTCGTACCTTTGATAAATGATTGTTAGTAGACTACCCAGAAAAGGGTAAATTCAACTTTCCAATTCAAGTGATTTTCATCTTCCAAATTGAATTCAACCACGATGATTTCTCTTTACATTCCTCTTTTTAAAATTGATTTTTTTCGAATAATTTCAATAGGAAAAAGGAATCATTTTAATAAAAATTAATCTACGATAATTCCACTCATTCATTCCAACCTAAAAAAACTATGAAACCCCTGCTATATCAACATTTTTGGCAGATTAAAAAAGCGATAATTATAGTCAAAACTCTACTAAAATCTCATTCATTCTGCGCGTACGTCATTTGATATGAATACTGGAAAACGATATAGTTAAAAAGTAAACACACGATTTAGCCCTTTAAAAAACCCTATATTTGATGTTGTTTTCCCCTTTTTGGCTACATCCTCTTCATAAAAGAATCAAAGTCAAACGAGCAAACATCTCACCTTCAATTCCTAGTTTTTATAAAATTCAGAATTAAAGCGAGTGAGATTAAGAACCTAAGAGCAAGTAAGTGAATGATTGAACAATATCCGCTTTGTTATTTTGGGGAAGCTTATATTCCTGAAAAAGGTTTGCTCTACTATATCAGTTTTTTAGAAGAAAATTTAAGAACGAGGTGTTTAAATGAATCCATTTGTAGAAGTAAGAAACGTATCAAAAATTTTTGGTAAGTCTCCCAAAGCAGCACTGGAGCTTTTAGAACAAGGTCGTTCTAAGAAAGAAATTTTGAAAGAAACAGGACAAACAGTTGGTGTCAATAAAGTGGACTTCAACATCTACCCTGGAGAAATCTTCGTAATTATGGGGTTGTCTGGGAGTGGGAAATCAACGTTAATTCGGATGTTTAACAGACTAATCGCCCCTACGGTTGGCGAAATTTTGATTGACAATGAAGATATTGTAAAGATGAGTCCCGCTCGCCTAAGGGAAGTAAGACGAAAGAAAATAAGTATGGTGTTTCAAAACTTTGCCCTTTTCCCCCATAAAACGATTTTAGAAAATACCGAATTTGGACTTGAAATCCAAAAGACCTCTGTTGAAGAACGCCGTGAAAAGGCAATGAGCGCATTAGCTGTCGTTGGACTAAAAGGTTATGAGAATCAATTTCCATCCCAATTGAGCGGTGGTATGCAGCAAAGGGTAGGACTCGCCCGTGCACTTGCTAGCGACACGGATATCCTGTTAATGGACGAAGCATTTAGTGCACTTGATCCACTGATTCGTAAAGATATGCAAGATGAATTACTAGAAATTCAGGAAAATTTCAAGAAAACAATTATTTTTATCACCCATGATTTAGATGAGGCACTGCGCATCGGTGATCGAATTGCTTTGATGAAGGATGGCAGTATTATTCAACTTGGAACACCGGAACAAATTATGATGAAGCCCGCAAACGAGTTTGTTGAGAAATTCGTTGAAGATGTCGATCTATCTAAAATATTAACGGCATCACACGTAATGAAACGACCAGAGAAAATCGGTGCAGACCGTGGTCCGAGGGTTGCGCTCGAAATTATGCGGAAACAAGGATATTCCAGTATATTTGTGGTGGACCGTAAGCAAAAGCTATTAGGGGCACTGACAGCTGAACAAGCACGTCTAGCCATTGATCAAAACCAATCGATTTCTGAAGTGATGACAACCGATATCCCAACTGTCGCAGAGGACGCGCTGCTTGTCGATCTTATGGATGCTATCGCAACCTCAAATCTGCCAATATCGGTTATAGATGAAGAAAACAGAATCAAAGGAATTGTTATTCGCGGAGCCGTAATTGGTGCTTTAGCAGGGAATAAAGATTCTTTAAACGATTTGGAGAGTGAGTGATTAAATGAATATGTCAAAAATTCCATTAGGAAATTGGGTAGATTCTTTCGTTGACTGGATTACCGTTGCATTTGCTGGATTATTTTCATTTTTTACAAATATAATAGATGGGCTATTAAATTTTATTGTTGAAGTATTAAGTGTAGGACCTCCTATTCTACTAATCATTGTTTTAGCTCTGTTAGTTACCTATACTAGCAGATGGCCATTAGGCATTTTTACATTGCTTAGTTTACTATTGATTGATAATCTTGGTTATTGGGAATCAACCATTCAAACGCTTGCTATTGTTTTAGTATCCGGATTTTTTACGATACTAATCGGGATTCCAATTGGGATTTGGTGCGCTCAAAGCAAAACCGTACAAAAAATCGTTACCCCTATTTTAGATTTTATGCAAACAATGCCCGCATTTGTTTATTTAATTCCCTCCATTTTATTTTTTGGAATTGGTGTCGTGCCTGGGATTGTTGCTTCGTTTATTTTCGCGATTGCGCCAACAATTCGTATGACTAATCTTGGAATTCAAGAAGTGCCTAGAGAACTCATTGAAGCGTCAGACGCATTCGGTTCAACGGCTAGCCAAAAATTATTCAAAGTCCAATTACCATTGGCTACTCCGACGATTTTGGCAGGGATAAACCAAAGTATCATGCTTGCTCTTTCTATGGTTGTTACGGCTTCATTAGTTGGCGCACCAGGACTTGGAGCAGATGTTTACCGAGCTGTCAGTCAAATTAACGTGGGACAAGGCTTTGAAGCTGGATTGTCGATTGTAATTATCGCAATCATCCTCGACCGTATTACGCAAAATATACGCAAGCCAGCGTATGAGCATCTCATTAGCCGGAAAACTATCCTTTCGATTGCAGCTGCGCTTATAGTAGTTTCTACACTAGTTTTAGTGTTTGCAAAAGAAAATACAGTAAAAGAGAATGCTACTGGGATTGGAGCCCAAACGGATTATGAAGTTATTGGGATTGAACCTGGAGCAGGACTTATGAAACTGGCTAATAATGCCTTAAAAAATTACGAGTTAACTAATTGGACACTTGTTGAAGGTTCATCGGCAGCGATGGTTGCTGAATTGAAGAAAGCCTATGAAAATAAAGAACCAATTATTGTAACAGGATGGTCCCCCCACTGGATGTTCTCTTCGTTTGATTTAAAATATCTCGATGACCCGAATAATATCTTTGGTGGAGCTGAAGATATTAATACAATCGTCCGAAAAGGACTTAAAGAAGATGCTCCTGGTGCTAATACTATCCTTGATCAATTCTTCTGGAAACCAAGTGATATGGAAGATGTAATGGTTGACATTGCTAACGGAGTGGATCCAGCTAAAGCTGCTGAAAAATGGATTCAAACAAATCCGGACAAAACAGCTAAGTGGACAAAAGGAGCTCAAGCAGGAAATGGTGAAAGTATCAATCTTGTGTATGTTGCCTGGGATACTGAAATAGCTAGTACCAATGTTATTGGTAAAGTTCTTGAGCAGCACGGCTACAACGTGACGCTGAGTCAAGTTGAGGTTGGTCCAATGTTTGCAGGTGTTGCCAATGGCAGTGCTGATGCAATGGTAGGTGCATGGCTGCCAAGTACACATCTTGATTATTATAATACCTATAAAAATGATTTCATTGATCTTGGACCAAATCTTACGGGAACGAAGAATGGACTAGTAGTACCTGAGTATATGGATATTGATTCAATTGAAGACTTGAAATAGAAAAACGAGGCTGCCCAAAACTTTAGGTAGCCTCGTTTTTCCACATAAACAATCACAATAAAAACAACGTACGAAAACCTATTCTTGTCGAGATATCGCGAAATCTTCGTGTGAACATTCCCTATAATAATATGGATATTCCGGAAACAAACTCTTGATTTTCATAGCTTCTTTACAAATAGACATTACCAACCTCTACCTGCTCCACCGCCGCCAGAGGAACCGCCGCCACCGCCTCGTGAACCGCCGTCCCCTCCACCTCTTCCGCCGCCACGGGACAAAATGGAAAGGATAATTGAAGTAAGCGTTCCTCCAAAAAACTTAAAATCAATAAACACAGCAGCTACAATAAGAAGAATGATTAACCACGTGGGTATTCCTATCCCTTCTTCTTCAGTTGCTTGCTTCTCTGTAGTTTGTTGACCACCTGCTACGCCATACTCATTCGCCACTTCTTGTGCCAACACCTCATACGTTTCAATTACAGCTTTGTTTGGCTCATTATCATTCAAATAGGGAATCGCATGTTCATCCAAAATTCTTCCTATCTTTCCATCTGGAAGTCGACCTTCTAACCCATATCCCACTTCAATTTGAACTTTGTGATCATCCATAGCAAGAACGAGTAAAACACCATTGTCTTCCTCTTCACTACCAATTCCATATTGCCTGAAAGCTTCATTCGCATATTCTGCAATCGGTGTGCCTTCAGTTGTTTCAACAGTAAGAACAGACACTTGTGCCGTTGTTTGATCTTCAAGACTGCGCCCTATACTTTTTAGTTGATTTTCTTCATTTTCTGTTAAAATATCGGCAAAATCTTGTACGTAAATGTCACCAACTGAATTTGGAATATCAGTATCCTTTGCAAATACTTGACCTGCTAAAACAAAAGAAGCGAGTAACACCAAAAGAAAATGCGGAACCCGCTTTCTGATCATTGACCATTGCCTCCAAAGTCGACATTAGGAGCTTTAGTTGCATTAGGGTCCGCTTTAAAATATTCTTTTTCATCAAATCCAGCTATTCTTGCTACAATTGCTCCTGGCATTCTTTTTACCTTTTTGTTATAGACTGCAACTTGTTCATTGTAATCTTTGCGAGCTACGGCAATTCGATTTTCCGTGCCTGCAAGTTCATCCATTAATTGAGTAAACTGCTGATCAGCTTTTAAATTAGGATAGTTCTCAACAACTACGAGCAAGCGACTTAACGCACCTGATAATTGTTCATTAGCTGTTGCTTGTTCTGCAGGAGTTTTTGCCCCAGCTAATTCGGCCCGTGCATCTGAGACTGATGCAATCACTTCTTTTTCATGTGAAGCATATCCCTTTACTGTATTCACAAGATTTGGTATTAAATCAAGTCTTCGCTGCAGTTGATTTTCAATTTGTGCATAGGACTGATTCACATCCTCCTCCTTATTGACAAAGCCATTATAGCTACTCATCAACAAGATGACAAAAACGACTATAACTGCGAGAATAGCAATCATTGTACCTAACAACCCTTTTTTCAACACAAACACTCCCACCTATATAAATTTTTATCTTAATTGTATTTATGTGGATAATGTATAAATAAGTATACAATCCACATTGTTGGTATACAAATGCAATATGAAAGCGAGCCTGTCTAGAGAAACAAAAAGTTTAAACACTTACATTTACTGATCACGTATCTTCGCTTTACCAAACCCGTTGGAATATATCAATCACTGCAAAGATGAAAAACGTACATACTATTCCCTCTTATAAACCATATAAAAAAAAACAGAGAGCGACTAACACTCCCTGTCTTTTACTATCATTCACTTAAACTAAGATTACCCATAAAATCATACTCACCACAATTGTCACAAGACCTTGCATTAATGTAGCCATCGTCTGTGCTTTATAAGCATCAGTCACTTTCATTCCACTAAACTGCGTAACCACCCAGAAGAAGCTATCATTCACATGACTGACTGTCATCGCACCTGCTCCAACAGCCATAACGACTAATGCTAAAGGTACAGCTCCTTCAATTCCAAGCGTCGGCAACATTGGCGCAATAAGTGAGGAAGTAATGACAAGTGCTGCAGTTGATGAACCTTGTGCTGTTTTTAAAGCAGCAGCAATAAGGAAAGGAATAAGTAAGAATAAAGCGCCACTAAACATATCTCCCATATTCCACGCTTGAATCATTTCCGCAATTCCTGTGTTTTTAATAACTGTACCAAAAGCACCGCCAGCCCCTGTAATCAATAGAATTGGAGCTGCGTCTAACAACGCTTCACCAATCCAATTTGTTAATGTTTCTTCATCATACTTTGGCAATAATGTAAGTGCCGCAACTACACCAGCCAGTAAAGCAATAACAGGTTGGCCTAAAAAATTAAGAAACGTTGCTGTATTGCCTTCCATTCCGATAACAGATACAATAGATCCTGCTCCAATTAATACGATTGGCAGCACAATGGGTAAAAATGCTTGAAACGTAGAAGGCATTTTTCCAAATGAACGAACGATTTCCTCATAATCTAGTTCCTCACCATCGTCTTCGACTTCGATTTTACTAGCTACTTTCGTTGCCCATAAATACCCAACAACAACCGCGGGAATGGCTGTAATTAATCCAATTAAAATAATGGTACCTAAGAAACCGTCTGCACCAATATTTCCAGCCGCTGCAATCGGACCTGGTGTTGGCGGTACAAGAGTATGTGTTGCATATAACCCTGTTGCAAGCGCCACAGACATCGAAGCAAGGGCCACTTTTGCCCGCTTAGCCAATGCTTTGCGCAAGCTGTTCAAAATAACAAAACCAGAATCACAAAAAACAGGAATCGAAACTAGATAACCAATTAAACTCATCGCAAGCTGCGGTCTTTTCGGTCCAACAATACGTAAAACGACTTCAGCCATACGCAGAGCCGCTCCAGCCTTTTCTAAGATGGTCCCGATAATTGTTCCAAATACAATCACAAGACCGATACCGCCCATTAAGCCACCAAAACCACTATTTATATTTTCTACGATTTTAGCAAGGGGCATGCCCGAAGCAACCCCAACAAATAACGTACCTAGTAATAATGATAAAAACGGATGCACTTTAAATTTTGTAGTAGCCACAACAATTAATAAAACGCCAATAACTAAGACAACAAATAACATACCTTTCCCCCCTATTTCTTCAATGATGCTAAGTATGTACGCATAACTTGCTCTGCTGTATCTTCCAGCAATACTGATCCTCCTATAATCGCTTCTTGCAACGTCATAGGAGCGTTTACAATACTATGAACACTTGTAATGCCATGTTCGTATAATACGTCAATGTCTTTACCAATCGAACCAGCAAGAGCAAACACAGGAATTCCCTTTTTCTTTGCTTCCTCTGCAACACCCATCGGAGTTTTTCCAGAAGCTGTTTGAAAATCTATTTGCCCTTCCCCTGTAAAGGCACATTCCGCATTCGTTAATTTGTCGGCTAACCCCGTATATTCAATAACGATATCGATTCCTCTTTTGGTTTCAGAAGGAAAGAAAGCTTGGAAAGCTCCACCAATGCCACCGGCTGCACCAGCACCTGGTTTATCATGTAAGCGAATGCCTGTTTTCGTTTCCACTAAATCTGCCCAATGTGATAAATTCTGGTCTAGCATTTCTACCATTTGAGGCGTAGCCCCTTTTTGCGGCCCAAACACATATGAGGCTCCATCCTTGCCAATCAATGGGTTTTGTACATCTGATGCAATTAAAAATTCACAATCAGCAATCCGAGAGTCAAAATCTTGATCATCAATTTGAACGATACGCGAAAGTTCTCCTCCACCATAGCCAATAGCTTTTCCATCCGAATCCAATAACTGCATACCTAACGCTTGCAACATGCCGATACCACCATCATTGGTAGCGCTTCCACCAATTGCTAAGATAAATTTTCGACAACCGTCATCTAATGCTTTCTTGATTAATTGGCCTGTACCAAATGTTGTAGTCAACAATGGATTCCGCCTAGTAGAATCGATGAGACATAAACCGGAAGCACTAGCCATTTCAATAACACATGTTTGTCCATCTCCTAGAACTCCATAGGCTGCCTGAACGAAATCAAGCAGAGGTCCTTTCACAGACACTTCAACCATTCGCCCATTAGTAGCAGCTACTAAACTATCCATCGTCCCCTCTCCGCCATCAGCGACAGGCACTAAAACGGTTTTTATGCTCTGTGATACCTTTTTTACCCCTCTTTCAATTGCCTGTGCGGCTTCTACTGCCGTCAAACTCCCTTTGAATGAGTCGGGTGCAATAACAATTTTCATATTATGTACCACCTTACTAAATTCTTAATCTTCAATGGATTAAACAATATTTTATGAACCTTATATAAGACTGTATAAAAATAAGCGTTTTGTTATATAACAACCCTCTTGTCTATTATTATAATATTCATAATTATTTTATTCATCGTACCTGATAAACAAAAAATAGTATGACTTTTCGCAGCTTTTTGTCTATAATAAACAAAAATTATAAACAAACAAGGATGACCCACATGTTAACACAAGAAATAGCAAAAGAAATTGTTGCTCAAACAATGATACGATTAAATAGAAATATCAATATAATGGATGAACAAGGAACCATTATTGCCTCCGGAAATATAAAGCGAATTAATCAAGCTCATTTTGGAGCTAAAGAAGTCCTTCGAACGGGTAAACCGCTCATTATTTCGAAAGATGATTCGCAGCAATGGGATGGAGCTCTTCCAGGCATTAATCTCCCTATTCAATTCCAAAACGACATTATCGGCGTCATCGGAATTACTGGAAACCCAGAAGAGATTATGGAGTTTGGAGAGTTAGTCAAAATGATTACCGAAATGATGATTCAACAATCTTTCCTCACCGAACAGATTGAATGGAAACAACGATTAATTGAATTAGTATTTGAGGACTTGCTTACAGATTCATCACAACCTGAATTGATTAAACAAAGACTGAATCTAATTGGAGTAGCATTAGAAGCCCCCTATCAAGTAGGTGTAATAGAATTAGGATCCCACCATTTAAAAAAGAATGAGCTGCTTCAAATATTTAGAGATTCTTTCAATAAACAACAAACGCTCATCGGTTTTTTAAATGTAAACCGGTTATTTATTCTTACCTCACATCTACCTGAGGAGCGGTTAAAACAAAAAATGCTAAACGTTATAAGCATCTTAAAGGCGAAAGGTATATCACTGCGGGTGGGAACAGGCTCTACCGTATTTGTCCAAGCTCATATTCGCCACTCCTTTGAAGAAGCTTTAAGCGCTTTAAAATTCGGTAATCTCGAACAAACTTTTATTACTTATAATGAAATTGAAACGAAAGCCCTTTTAGATCAACTAGATGAACGAGCTAAACAGCAATTTTCTAAAAGAATTTTAAGCAACTTACCAGACAAACTAATTGATACGTTAGAACATTTTTTTGCTTGCAACCTAAATATAGGAGAATGCGCAAAGGAAATGTACATCCACCGTAATTCTCTTATCTATAGAATTAAAAAAGTAAAAGAAAAAACTGGATACGACCCACAAAACATACATGATGCTATGACATTGCAGCTTGCGATTTGGATTTTACAGATGCTGCCTAAGGAATAAGTCAAGACTTGAAACAGCAACCCTATCCGTGAACGGAGTTAAGTGTTATTGAACTAAAGAGAATAGAGGTTTCGAATGGATACTAAAATTTTATATTACAAAAAATTTGAAGGCAGTATAGAACCTATTGACTATATTAATTGGGCTATACAAATGCTAGAAAATAACTCTTCAACACATTCTTTAAACATTCTATCTTCTCTTAATGAACCACTTAATATGTTTGAAATTGAAGATTATTTTACAAGGACTATAAGAGAATTAAGTTTGCAAGAACCCTCATACGAAGAATGTGCCAAATATTATATTTATGAACTATTAAAAAAAATCCTAAATAATGAGGATGATATTATTAGTATTGCGTATGAAATATACAATGTAGTTCAGGAACACTTTACTAACAAAGAAGTATCAGTATGGTATGACATTAGTGAGAAAATAGATGACTTTCGCTACGGTGATAATATTACAAAGATAACGAGGGAAACTCTAGTTATAACTATCATGGAAACAGCTGTTCAACAATTAAACAGTAAGTTCTTTTTGAATTAGCTAGAGCTACAGCTGAAAGGCGTATGAGAACACAATCTCATACGCTCAGAAGCCAAAAATCCACAGCATATTCAAATAAACATTCTTATATCGGTTTAACAAGTTGAACATATATATCAACATGTGCGTTTAACAGAACTTACTTTAAAACCCCAAGAGAATTTTCTCTTAGGGTTTAGATTATATTATTCTCCTGTTTCGCTAAAACGTTTAATTCTGTCACCAATTTCATCACGAACACGCTGGAAGAACGCCCATTTTTCTTCATCTGTTCCTTCCGCTTTTGCTGGATCATCAAATCCCCAGTGTTCACGCTTAACATGTGGTGGTGTCATTGGACATTTATCAGCTGCATCTCCGCATAATGTAACGACTAAATCCGCACTATTTAAAATTTCAGGATTAATAATGTCAGAAGTTTGATTGGAAATATCAATACCCGCTTCCTTCATTGCTTTTACTGCATTTGGATTCAATCCATGTGCCTCAATACCTGCGCTGCGAACTTCCCACTCTTCCCCTAAATATTTTTTTGCCCATCCTTCTGCCATTTGGCTTCTGCAAGAATTTCCTGTACATAAGAAATAAATTGATTTTTTAGACATGACGTATTTCTCCTTTTAGTTCATTAATAATGATACG
>Ga0182739_1002329_pt1 | contig 17965 bp, 22 predicted proteins | sample eDN5th30CBELigBY_FD_128873 | JGI IMG/M metagenome (GOLD analysis project Ga0182739, IMG submission 128873) | Enriched backyard soil microbial communities from Emeryville, California, USA - eDNA 5th pass 30_C BE-Lig BY (version 2) (version 2) | ecosystem: Environmental > Terrestrial > Soil >...
AATTCATAATTGTCATTATGCCTTCTAACATATATTCACCAGTAAAACTTAACACACCAAAGACAACTAAAAGTACAACGGCTGTATTAATCTCTTGACTCTTTGCAACTTGTCCTTTTTTTCGTGTATCTTGTCTCTTCTTAGGTGTAGCCTTTTCGGTTTTTTCTCCGGCAAAAAATTGTAGATCCAACGTTAGGAGTTTCATTATCCTGTCCCTCCTATTATATTCATGAAATCTCTCATCATCGTTAGAATAATGGAGAAAAGCTCGGATACTGCTCCCATAAGTACGCCCATCACAATGAACAATATAATTAAACCAGCAATAATTTTAATTGGAACCCCTACTACGAAAATATTTAATTGTGGAACTGTTCTCGCAACAATACCTAGTCCAATATCTACCAAAAAAATACTCCCTACAACTGGAATGGACATCTGAAAAGCTAAGGCAAACATTAATGCAAAGTTTTTTATTAAATACTCGATTAAATTTCCATCTCCGAAATGAATCCAAGCTTGATCCAACGGGATAAATCGATAACTATAATAAATACCCTCTAATAATAAATGATGCCCATTTGTTGTTAATAAAAAGAATATTGCAGTGACAGTTAAATACTGACCTGTAAGAGGACTTTGTGCACCTGTCTGAGGATCAATGACATTTGCAATAGAAAAACCTAACTGAAAATCAATTAATCCTCCGGCAATCTGTACAGCAGAAAAAAGCATATTGGCACTAAACCCTATTAACAATCCTACCAAAGCTTCTTTTAATATCAGAAGATAATAGGCAGAATCAATAGTAAATGTTGGGACATCCATTCCCCAAAACATGATTAGTGATAAAAAAAAGCCTAATCCTACTTTAAATGTATTGGGTATTGTACGATAAGAAAGTATAGGAATCATAACAAAGAAAGAAGTTACGCGAACAACGATAAGAAGAAATGCTGGAATATTTGATAATAGCTCATCCATCTTCTTCTATCCAATAAACCTTGTTAAATTAGAGAAAATATTTTCTGTATAACTTAACATATGACTTAACATCCATGAACCAAAGAAAACCAAACCTACTAAAACAGCTACAATTTTAGGGACAAAGGCTAGTGTTTGTTCTTGAATTTGAGTAGTTGCCTGAAATATACTGATAATCAAACCAACAGCAAGGGCAAGTAACAACAACGGACCACTTACAAGTAATACGGTCATTATCCCTTTTTCAGCAACTGATATTACCATTTCTTGTGACATATATCCACCTTCTTAAAAACTTTCTAACAAAGATTTAACGACTAAATACCATCCATCCACCATAATGAATAATAGAATTTTAAACGGCAACGAGATCATAACTGGAGGTAACATCATCATCCCCATTGACATGAGAATACTTGCTACTACCATATCAATTACTAAAAATGGTATAAATATCATAAAGCCAATCTGAAAAGCTGTTTTCAATTCACTAATAGCAAAAGCAGGCACCAATGTTGTTAACGGTATATCTTCAATGGATTTAGGACTCTCCGCTTTTGTATAGTTTAAAAATAAAGCAAGATCTTTTTGTCTAGTATACTTACTCATAAATTCCTTTAGTGGTAACGCAGCATTATCATATGCTTCATCTAATGTTATTTCCTCATTAAATAATGGCGTTAATGCCTTTTCATTTACTTCCTGGAAAGTAGGAGCCATAATAAAAAAGGTTAAAAATAGTGCTAATCCAACTATTACTTGATTTGGAGGCATTTGTTGGGTTGCAAGCGCCGTTCTGACAAAGGAAAGAACGATGACAATTCGAGTAAAGCTTGTTAGTAAAATAATAATACTGGGTGCCAAAGAAAGGACTGTTAATAATAACAGTAATTGAACGGAAGTGGACACATTTCCAGGATCACTGTTACTGAAAGACTGCATAAACTCATTCATTTTTATCTGACGACCCTTTCTTACTTAGTACATCCATCTTTTTCTTTCTTTCTTCCGAAACCTTTTTTAACTCTTCTGATAAACGTGCTGAAAAAGAGGTTTTGTGCCCAGTTTTAGGGTGATTATTCTTAACAAGATTCTTCACCTTTGTCACAATATCGCTTGGCTGTACTAGTTGATCTAATTTTCGATTATATTCCTCTAGAATTAATCGATATTCTTCTTTATCATCTATCTCTTTAATTAACTGAATACTTTCACCAACACCAACAACTAATATTCGATTTCCTACTTTAATAATTTGAATCGATCGGTTGGATCCTAATGGTGTTCCCCCAATATTTTCAATTACTTGTGAATTTTTAAATGAGTGGTTACGTTTATTGATAAAACGTAGAATAAAATACATTAAAAAAATCACAAAGATGGTTGCGAAAATCATTTTGATATAATCCCAAATAGAAACGCCAACTTTATTTGAGTTTGTTGTATCACTTAATAGATCATTATTTGTTTCAGTATTATTGGTAGTGGAATTCTCAGATTTTTTTTGTTCCTCTTTTGTTCCTGTATCCGTTGTCTCGTTATTACTTTCTTTTGAATCTTGTTGAAACATATCATATACATTCTTATCTATTTGTTCTGCATAGGCTTTATTTCCAAAGCCTAGCAGAACAACTAAGAGTAGTGAACATCGAACAAATAAATACGCTTTATTCACTTACGGCACCCTCTAAATTTAATTTTTTATCCTAATGTTTTACTGATTGCTTCCAGCACACGATCTGCTTGGAATGGTTTAACAATAAAGTCTTTCGCACCTGCTTGGATAGCATCAATTACCATAGCTTGTTGTCCCATAGCTGAACACATAATTATTTTTGCATTTGGATTAATTTTTTTGATTTCTTTTAATGCAGTAATACCATCCATTTCTGGCATTGTTATATCCATTGTTACTAAATCAGGTTGCGTTTCTTTGTATTTTTCAATAGCTTGTTGACCATCTGCAGCTTCGCCTACTACTTCATATCCATTCTTTGAAAGGATATCTTTAATCATCATTCTCATAAAAGCGGCATCGTCTACGATTAATATTTTTTGTGCCATTTCTCCAAACCCCCAACTGTATTTTTATCTTAGTTTTTTCAATCGGTCCTTTTGACTTACAATATCGGTAACACGTACTCCGAAATTCTCATCGATTACAACCACTTCACCTTGCGCAACTAAACGATTATTTACTAGTATATCAACTGGTTCTCCAGCTAATTTGTCCAATTCTATAATAGAACCAGAAGAAAGCTCCAGAATTTCCTTAACAGATCGTTTGGTTCTTCCTAGTTCCACTGTTACTTGAAGTGGAATATCCATTAGCATATCTAAGTTCTTTGTTTCTGTTTCCATTTTTGGAGCTGTTTCAAAACTAGTAAATACAGCTGGCTGCACACTTGGTGGCGGACCTTGTGTATGTGAATTTGAGCCAAAGTGTTGCTGTTGATGCTGTGAACCATCCGAATGATTATTAGCTCCATTTCCACTATGATATACTTCTTGAGTCACAGATTGAGGAGCAGTATAAGTCTCTTCTATTGGTTCTTTAGGCTCATATACAGAATTATAATCTACATTTCCTGTATTGGAAACTTCTTCTTCGACGCTTGATGGATTTAATAGTCCTTCTACCAAACTTTTTGCAAAAGAAATTTGCAATAATTGCATGATATTTGAATCAATTAAATCACCAATTTTAATACGGAAAGATATTTTTACAAAGATATCATCATTAGGAATGTTATCTGTTCCTTCTCCTCCATTAAAATCGAGTATATCAATACTAGGTGGTGAGATATCTACTCTTTTTGCAAAAATGGTAGACATAGAAGTTGCCGCTGAACCCATCATTTGATTCATTGCTTCTTGTACTGCACTAAATTGAATTTCATTTAATATTTCTTCTTTTTGAGTTAGTCCATCTCCACCAAGCATTAAGTCTGCGATAACAGCAGCATCAGATTGTTTGATAACCAGTAGGTTCATCCCTGAGAAACCTTCTGTATAATTCACACGAATAGCAACATACGGATGAGGAAATTCTTCTCCAAGCTTACTTTGTTGTACAACGCTAACGCTTGGAGTGGTAATATCTACTTTTTGATTTAATAAAGTAGATAGGGCAGTTGCAGAACTACCAAAAGAAATGTTACCAATTTCTCCTAATGTATCTTTTTCTAAATCTGATAAATACTGTTCTGAAACTAATTCTTGTTCTTGAGTTGAGCTACTATCGTCTCCTCTTAATAGAGCATCTATTTCGTCTTGTGATAGCATATCCTTACTCACCATTTTCTTTCCCCCCTTCAAAAGTTCCTAATACTTGAACAGCAACCTTCTTACTGAGCTTTCCAGGTTGTCCAATAAATTTAGGTATATCCCCAACTTTTATGATCAGGGGTTGTTCTATTGTTTGATTCATTTCAATCACGTCGCCAATATCTAACATTAAAAAGTCTTGGATTGTGATATCAGATGTTCCTAACTCTGCTACAATTGGTACAATTGATTGATGTATATTCTCTTCTAATCTTGAAGTGAATTCTGGTAGTCTTTCTTTCTTCTCTGCTTGCATCCAATAGTGTCCAGATAATTTCGGAATAATTGGTTCGAGAACTACATGTGGAATGCATATATTAATCATTCCACTCGTTTCTCCAATGGTTGTATTTAAAGAAATAACTACAACTGTTTCATTTGGTGAAACCATTTGTAAAAACTGTGGATTTACTTCAAATTCAGCAAGTGTTGGCTCGATATCTACAATATCCTCTAATGCTTCTCTAAAAAGATCAAATGCATTTTCAAAAGTATTGGACATAATTTTTGTTTCTATTTCTGTTAAATTATTGACTTTATTTAAGCTGCTTCCTCTTCCACCCATCATACGGTCCATCATTGCGTAGGCAATGTTTGGATTTACTTCCATTAATACACGTCCATCTAAAGGGGGAACCTCGAATACATTTAATATCGTCATTTTAGGTATTGATCGAATAAATTCTTCATACGGTATTTGATCAGCAGATGTAACAGTTATCTGTACAAGAGTTCTTAATTGAGCAGAGAAAAAAGTAGTCAATAATCGAGCAAAATTCTCATGAATTCTCGTTAAACTTCTAATTTGGTCTTTAGAAAAACGTAAAGCACGTTTAAAATCATATACCTTAACTTTCTTTTCCTGTTGCTCTTTTTTTAACTCATCTGCATCCATTTCCCCACTCGATAATGCAGATAATAGCGCGTCTATTTCACTTTGAGATAAAATATCATTTGACAAAAATACTCACCTCCATCATTTTTCTAATCTATTTTATTGGAGTAGAGAGTTTACAATATAAACATGTACTACTTTGCCATCTTGCATTAGTTCATTAATTTTATCCTTAAGATTGTTCTCCAATTTAGCTTGCCCTTCTTTACCTTTTAAATCTTCAGGTTTTTTCTCAGACAATTCTTGAATAATAATATTCTTTACTTGGAAATCTCTTTTTTCTAATTCTTCTTTTGCTTTTTTACTATCTGTTTGAATCTTAAAGGATATACGAATAAAATTGTCAGTTGCTAAGTTTGTTGTTATCTCTTCAATATCTACTGAACTTTCTACAATTTCTTCAATAGAAGGTGCTTTTTCTTTATCACCAGAAAATTTCCAAATGTAGATAAATGCACCTGCACCAACTAAAGTAATCGTTAATAATAGTATGAGCATAATAATAATGATTTTATTATTCTTCACTGTAGTTCTCTCCCAATTCAGGTAATCCAAAGAGGTTTACTTTTTGATAAAATTTATTTATTAACTGAAGCACTTCCTCTTCCTTTTCTTTAACAACATACTTATTTCCATTTGTTAAAGTTATTGTAGTATCAGGAAAAGATTCAACCGTTTCGATAAATAGCACATTTAATAAAAATTTTTTTCCATTTAATTTAGTTAGATTAATCAATTTTCTATACTAGAGGCTAACTCTGATGTTAGCCTCTATCCTCCAATTAAATTATCGTTTTAAATTAACTAATTCTTGTAAGATTTCATCAGAAGTTGTGATAATCTTTGTATTTGCTTGGAATCCTCTTTGTGCAACAATCATATCTGTAAATTCTTCTGATAAGTCAACGTTTGACATTTCAAGATATCCACTATTGATTGTACCAGTACCAACATCACCAGAAGTAACAAGCCCACCATATGGTAGTGCATTCCCAGCAAGGTCACCAGAGTTAGCAGAAAGTTGGTATCTATTACCGCCTACTTTAGTTAAGCCTTCTGGGTTAGATACTTTTGCCATTAAGATTTGACCTGCATTTTGTGTATCACCATTGGCATCAACATACGTAATTGTTCCATTAGAACCAATACTAAAGCTTTGTGCAGAACTTGGAATAACCGTTCCTCCTACTGCTTGTCCAGTTCCAGTAACAGCTCCGTTTGCACCTTCCTGGATACCATTTGCTACTTGAAGAATTTGACCTTCACTGCTTACGATGTTTCTATTAGCATCTAAATAGAAGTTACCTGCTCGAGTATAAGATTGAGAACCAGCACCATCTTCAAGAACAAAGAACCCTTCTCCAGAAATACTTAAATCTAACGTTCTATTAGTTGTTTGCATACTACCTTGTGTTTGGATTGTATCAATTGAAGCTAACTGTGAACCTAAACCTACTTGCTTAGCATTTGTACCCCCAGCATTTGCAGCAGGTGCAGTTGCACCAGCAGATGTTTGGCTTAATAAATCACTGAATGTAACACGACCTTTTTTATACCCATAAGTGTTAACATTTGCAATGTTGTTACCTGTCACATCTAATTTTGTTTGAAAGTTTTTCATTCCACTGATACCTGAATATAATGAACGTAACATACGATAATATCTCCCTTCAATTTGAACTGCATCTATCAATCAGCAGTTATTGGCCTCCATGTATTGGTCCAGCCCCATTAATTTAAAACAATTGTTCCATTTATATTGGTGAAAATTTGGTTACTTGCTTCTTGTCTATCCATTGCAGTAATAACGGTATTATTTTTTGCACTTACAATGAGTGCAGCATCATTTAACAGAACTAATGATTCTTTTACTCCCATTTTTTTTGCTTGGGATACTTTTTCCTCAATAGTCTTCCACTTTGCATCATCAATGACAATGCCTCTTTGCTGAAGTCTTTCATTTGCATGCTTACTAATACTTAACTTATCTAAGCTTGCAATGGATTGATGAAAATGAGTAGAAAAGGATGATATATTTTGCGATTTATTTTGATTAGACTTTGCTTTAATCGCATCTATACCGTTCTTAATTGCAACTTGTGATTTTAATGAAGGATAAATTGACTTATCCATCTAATCACTTCCTATTCAATTTTTAATATCTGGCCAGATGTAATCTGACTTTTCCCTTCATCGTTTAGTGTTAATTGAATCTGTCCATTTTTTAAAGAGACAGATAGCACTTTACTACTTACTTCTTTTTCGTCATTTAAATAAGAAATGGTTTTCCCTATTAACTGACTTGCTAACACTAAACTATTTTCTTCCGAATTAGCATTCATACTAGAAATATTTGCAGGAGAAACAACTGTTCCATCTTCTAAAGAAAACTCTACACTATCATCTTTATATGCGATGCTAGTTACTTTTCCAGAGCCAGATACATATGTTTCTGCACCTGATTTATCCGTCTCTATTTTATTCCAATTTACTTCTTGCCCGATAAATTGACCGTAAGAGATTAAGTTTGCCTGAGTTTGTAGTGTAATAAAGTTAGACATGGTCGTGTTTAAATTCTGCATTTGCTCTAAGCTAGAAAACTGTGCCATTTGGGCTATGAATTCTTTGTCTTCCATTGGAGACGTTGGATCTTGGTTTTGTAATTGCGTAACCAAGATTTTCAAGAAATCATCTTTACCTAAACTAGAACTTCCAGTGTTTTGTGTGGATGCCTTATAGTCTGATAGATAAAGTGAAGAGTCATTAATTGTATTTGCCATTGATTTTACTCCTCTAAATTTCCATTTCTATATTCAATAATTCTTCGATAAACTTTTTCTTGCGCTTTTCTTCATCCTCATCTGGTTGATGTTTTTCTCTGTGGGATGGAGCTTGTTCTTGTTGTTGTTGATTTGGATCTTTATTCGTTTTTTCTTGCTGTTGAGAAGTTAAAACAACATCCAGTTTATCTACTTGAAGGTTTTGTGCATTTAAACCATGTTTTAAGCTTGATAATTGTGAATCGAGTACTTCTTTTGCTTCAGCAGAAGCCGTATATATTTTAGCTATCATATTTCCATCATTTTGGATTATCTCTATACGAATTGATCCTAGATGGTCTGGTGCTAGTCGAATGGATAATGTTTGAGTATCTCCCAATTTTGTAAATTGACTATTGGATAAGATTTTTTCAAACTGCTGTTCTAAATTTACAGATCGTACTACTTGTCCAGAGCCAGAGTTTGTTAATAAAACGAGTGGTTCTTGTTTCATAAACGTATGCTGTATGCTTGGAAAAGTTTTTGTCTCTGTTTCTATTGTCTTTGCTACTTCTTGTTTACTAAAAGCAACACTTTTTGTTAACTCTTTTTCTGATTTTACAAGTGATCCAACTAACAAGGGGTTTATTACTTTCTGTACGTTATTTAACGTTTGTCCCTTTGATGAGATAGGTTTATTTAATTCTGTCATAATAGCAGAGATAAAAGACTTAAGAGCTGGCTTCGTCTTACCATCCAATTGTCTCTTATTTGTTCCATCATCCATCGATTGTTCTAATTGTGGGATAATTACCTCTTGAGTTAACTTATTCGTTATAACTTTGCCTTTATTTTCTTGAAGTAGGCTATTTTGTATAGATAATGACTGTCTATCAATTGGAAAATATTTATTGAAAATGGCCCCTTTATTATCCTCTAGTACAGCTTGCTCTTCTACTATTTCTTGTGTCTCGTTCCAGCCTGTTCCTAGCTCATCCAGATTGCTATTTTGTGAAATAAACTGTTTATCCAAATGATTGGAAGTACTCATCAGATTATTACTAAGAGCATCTTTTTTCGGAATAAATATAGAAGCATTCCCTTTATTTCCTTCATTAAAATGAACAAATTGCTTTGTTACTTGACTGTCATCTTCTTTTATAAATGAACTATTTTCTCTATTTGCTAGTTCATCAAGATTACCATTTTGTGAAGTAGTCTCCACATTTAGATTATTAACTATATCTATTGGTTTTCTACTATCAAGGCTATTTTTAGAATTAAACAAATAGGAATTCTTACTTATACCTTCATTTAATTCATCTACTTGTTTCGTTACTGGAACATCATTATTAAGAGTCGAACTGTTTTCATCCTTTTGTACTAATGCACTATTAGCAGATACAAAAGGTACAATTTTTACTGATTCAGCTGGTTCGGCATTTTTACTGTTACTTATCTCCATATTTTGCTGGTTTAAATCCATTGCCATCCTGTTATTAGATAAAAGATTCATACCTTTACTTTCTTCTATTTCAGAAGAACTAGAAATACTTGACGGAACCGATTTTTCATCTGGAACAGAGTTTGGTTGAACAGCCATTATTTTCTGTTGGACCATACTTTCTTCCAATAATGAAATGCTCCCTTTATCTTGTAATCTAGTAGCTTCCCCTTCCGTAGAATGAAGTAATGAAGATGGACTAGCCTTTACGTTCTGGTTTGTATTTTCCACTGTCTTAAAATGGACTTTATATAAGTTTAAACCATCACCAGAAAGCAAATTAGGCATTTTACTTGCAAAAGTCGGATTAGAAATAGTACTATCTGGATTAAGCTTATTAATCAAGAATTGAACAAACTGTTGCATGATTTGTACTGTTTCTACTACTTCTTTTCCAGATGATATTTCTTCATCTGTGTTCGCTATATTTTCAAGTTTTTTAAGATCTGTGAATAACGTTGCCATATCAGTATTTTCATGGCCTGATAGGGAAGTATCATCATTTTTTAACACTTTCATTATTTTTTCTTCTAAGTTTTGGAGAATACTATTTACAACTGTATCAATATCCGTATTTTCCATTGATTGTGTAAGAGTATCCACTTCAGATTCTTTGCTATAATTTTTTATTAACTCTTGTAATGTAGAAAAAAGCTGATTAGACGGTTCAGTTAATTTGGTGTCTATATCTTCCATTTCGTTTACACTACTTGGCATCAATTCTTCGTTATTCAATATTTGCATTAATTTACTTAATTCATTTTTTTGTTGTTGTTTTTCAAATTCCTCTGTATTTATTACTGAATTCTGAAGTGAATTACTATTAACTGAATTCAATAAACCTTGGAATAGACTTCCTTTTGCTTCAACAGAACCTGATGGATTAATAGATTTTAAGTCAGTTTTTAACATGGAGTTAATCATACCTAACTGCATGTTTTCACCCCCTTTCATTTTATTCTTTTATTCGTTACTACTAGATCCAGTGTTAGCTGTATCTTTAGTATTATTGGATAATAATTCCGTATATTTAGAAGCAACAGATGGTTCCATTTTTTCTAAAATGGACGCAAGTTTAGCGGGCTTTAGCTCCGCCAAAATTTTAAGCGCCTCATTTTCACTCATTGCAGAAAGAATAGATGCAGCTTTCTTTGCTGACATGGTTTCATATGTCTTTACCATTTCAGAAAGTACCTTTTGTGTTTCTTCTTTAGAAGATTTTAGTGACATTAATTCACTTTGTAATTTTTCTTTTTCAACATTTGCTTCTTGAACTCGATTTTCACTATCTTCTAACTGTTTTTCCAATGTTTCTATTTGAGATTCTTGCTCTTTTAATTTTCCTTGTAAGGAGGAGATAGTGCTTTTATTGTTCTCTAACATTTTTTCTGTACTTACTTCCTCAGAACTTAGAAAAGGGATATGATTCATTAATTCCTTTCCTTGTTTAGCAACATCAACTCCTGCAAAAGTCAGCAATATAACTAGAACAATAATAGCAAAAATAGTTGGAATAACAGCTACTAATATAAATCGTTGAAAGAAGTTAAATGGCTTCTTTTTTTCTTCGAATGAATTTTCCACTTAACCACCTACCTTTTCATGCTGCATATACTGTTGCAAAGAGATTTCATCCATTTGTTTGGCTTCTTCTGCTTTTTCTATAAAAGCGTAGTTCTCAAAATCTTTTTCTTTAATTTTTATATATTTCTTTACTTCTATGTTTTTTTCCAGAAGTTTTTCTTGATAAAAACTCATAGAATTACGCGCATTTTGAACAACTTTTTGGCTATGTTCAATAGTCTTAGATAAATTACCAATAAATTGTTGGTTATGTCTTATTTCTTGAACAGAAAGACCTGTAGCTAATTTACTCGCTTGAAAACTCTCCAGATCTTCCTTTCTTTTTAATAATTCATATAAATGCTCTGCAGCCTCTTCAAATCGCTTCACCGATTGATTATACACAGAGCCCGCTTCTTCTTTTTCTCTTTCTCTTATGTTTAAAATTTTTTCAAATTTAAATTGATAACTCATATTTATCCCTCTGCAACTAGTGTTAATAAGGATTGAAGACTTTCCTCAATAGATACTTTCTCGTCTGTAGACTGTTTTATATAGGAAAGAATACTAGGATATAATCTTATGGCACTATCTATTTCTTTTGAAGATCCTTTTTTATATGCTCCGATATTAATAAGGTCTTCTGAATTCATATAAGTACTTAAAAGATCTCTTAACCGTTCTGCTGCTTTCACATGTTCTTTAGGAACAATATGATTCATAACCCTACTGACACTTTTCAAGACATTTACTGCTGGATATTGCCCTTTATTCGCTAAATTTCTATCTAACACAAAATGCCCATCTAAGATTCCTCGAACTGTATCCGCAATTGGCTCATTCATATCATCGCCATCCACCAAAACAGTATAAAATGCTGTAATACTTCCGTATTCATTTGTGCCTGTTCTTTCTAATAATTTAGGTAGTATAGCAAAGACAGAAGGTGTATATCCTTTTGTAGTAGGAGGTTCTCCTATTGCTAAGCCGACTTCCCTCTGTGCCATTGCTACACGAGTTACAGAGTCCATCATGAGCATGACATTTAATCCCTTATCGCGAAAATATTCAGCTATTGCTGTTGCAGTATATGCACCTTTAATTCGCATTAATGCTGGTTGATCAGATGTAGCTACAACAACAATGGACCTTTTTAATCCTTCTGGGCCTAAGTCACGTTCAATAAATTCCCTAACTTCTCTTCCACGCTCACCTATTAAAGCAATAACATTTAAATCTGCTTTCGTATTTCTAGCAATCATCCCTAGTAATGTACTCTTCCCGACACCACTACCAGCAAATATACCAATTCTCTGCCCAGTTCCTACGGTAAGAAGTCCATCAATTAGTCGGACACCTACTTCTATAGAATTAGAAATTGGTGGTCTTTTTAATGGATTTGGTGGATCTTGATCGATAGGTACCGATTTTAGCCCTTTCGGTAATGAAGAGCCATCCAAAGGTATCCCAAGGGCATCAACTGCTGTTCCAATTAAATCTGGGCCTATCTTAATTTCTAACGGTTCTGATGTTCCTTCGACTAAACATCCAGGTGAAATATCACTAACAGTCGTATAGGGCATAAGAATGATATTATCATCATTAAACCCTACTACCTCTGCTTTTATCACTCGCTTATTTTTAGTCCCTATATGGATATTACATACATCACCAATGGAACTTTCAGGTCCTTGAGATTCAATCATTAACCCAACCACTTTTTTCACTCTTCCATAATGCTTATACGAATCTAGTGCTGAAAGGGAATCTATTAAATCTTCTGCTCGCATTTTCTACTCACTCTCCAGTAATTCAACTAACTTTTCTTTGATTATGGTTAATTGAGTATCAACTGTTGCATCTAGTTGTCCGCTAGCTGTTTCAATCACACAGCCATTTTGAGACAAAGATTCGTCAGGGAAAATATATAAATTAGGCTGCGCTGGAAACAATTGAAGTAATTCTTCCTTTTCAGCCAATATTCGTTTGTAATGAGTTGGATGAACATGTAATTGAATTTCTTTATGTTTCCTTACTTCTCGCAATGCTTTCTGTACTAAGCTTAGAAAGTATTCTTCATCTTGCTCGATTGAGCGATTTATTATTTTGTTCGCTACTTTTAGACTTAAATTTAAGATTGTAGTTTCTGCAGATTGTAAATACTTATCATAGTCTGTTTTACTAGCATCAACAGTTTCCTTTGCTTGTTGAATCAAACTTGATACTTCTTGATAACCTATATTCTGACCTTGTTCAAATCCAACTTGATATCCTTCTGCTTGAGCTTGTTGAATAAGGTTGAACTTTTCTTGTTCCCAATTGTCTTGCATCTGGGAAATCTGTTCTCTAGCTTGGTCTAACTCTAAGTTGGCTTGTTGTTTTATTTGTTCTGCTTCATTCTTTGCTCTATCAATTATTTGTTGATATTCCTCGTAGGCTAACTCTTGGCTTACCTTAGAATCAACATGAACAGAATCAATATATTTTATATTAATTACTTTCTCTTCACTGTCCGTTTGCGGTGCCCATGTCGACTTGAATATCCTAGACAATAATATCATCTCCTCCGCCACGAGCTACGACGATTTCTCCCGCATCTTCAAGACGTCTAATGATAGAAACGATTCTGGATTGTGCTTCTTCCACATCTTTTAAGCGTACTGGTCCCATATATTCCATTTCTTCCTTAAAGGACTCTACCATTCTAGTAGACATATTACTAAAGACGATTTCTTTAACTTCATCACCAGAAACTTTAAGCGCGAGCATAAGATCTTCATTTTCACAATCACGGATGATTCGTTGAATTGCCCGATTATCCAATGTAACAATATCTTCAAAGACAAACATACGCTTCTTGATTTCCTCTGCTAATTCTGGATCTTGAATTTCAAGGGCATCTAAAATGGTGCGTTCTGTCGATCTATCTACACCGTTTAGAACTTCCACAACTGCTTCTATACCACCAGTTTGTGTGTAATCTTGAGTAACAGTACTAGATAACTTCCTTTCCAAAACTTGCTCCACCTCATTAATGATTTCTGGTGAGGTACTATCCATTACAGCTATTCTCTTAGCAATATCTGCTTGTACATCCTGAGGTAGCTCAGATAATATTTGGCCAGCCTGAGAAGGTTCTAAATAAGACAAAATGAGAGCAATTGTCTGCGGGTGTTCATTTTGAATAAAATTCAAAATTTGGCCCGGATCCGCTTTTCTTGCAAAATCAAATGGCCTTACTTGTAGTGAAGATGTTAGCCTATTTAAGATTATGTTAGCTTGTTCTGTTCCTAGTGCTTTTTCTAAAACGGTTTTGGCATATCCAATACCACCCTGGGAAATATAATCTTGTGCAAGGGCGATATTATGAAATTCTTCTAACACATTTTCTTTTGAAGAAGTATCAACTTTACGAACTCCAGAAATTTCTAGAGACAATTGTTCAATTTCCTCTTCGCTTAAATGTTTATAAACAGATGCTGCTACATCAGGACCTAGTGAAATAAGGAGAATGGCAGCCTTTTGTTTTCCCGTTAGCTCATTTGATTCTCTTCTAGCCAATTAGTTCACTCCTTAATCTTCTGTAATCCAACTGCGTAGTAGTTTAGCAAAGTCTTCTGGCTTTTCTTTCGCCATTTTTTCTAATTGCTTTTTACGAATGGTTCCTTCTGTTTCTTGTTCTTCATTTACATCAGCAACCACAGGAATTGGTTGAATAATTTCTTCTTCTTCCACTTCTACTTTCTTATTTCTTGCTCGTACAAATAAGAAGATTAATAGAATAATAATTGCAAGTAATACTCCGCCAATTGCATACACCCACCAAGGTATGGAAGATGATGCTGCAGTGTTTTGAATCGTATTTTTTCCGTTAAATTTCTGTACAGAAACGGCAATTTTATTATTTATCTCTTCATCTGAAAGTTGTTCCCCATCAGTTGAAGTTTTATCGATAGACGTTCTAACAACTGTACTTAATATATTTTGAATATCATCAACCGTTTCTTGTGATAAAGAAGTTGTATCGTTAGCATTTGGTGGTTCCACCATTACTTGTATTCCTAAGTCACGAACCTTATAAGGACTTTCAACAATTTCTTTCTTAATTCGATTTACTTCACTATTAACTGTTTCTTCTACTTTTTCATAATCACCATTTCCAGAACCGGTAGAGTCTGTATTATAGGTAGTAGTGTCTGTTTCTTGTTCTGCTTGTACTACACCACCGGCTTCAGCAGCATTATCACCTGTGTATGTTTCTGTAATGTTTTGGGCACTTACAGCAATACCTGCCATATTTTCTTCATCAACTGGTGAAACTAGGTTTTCTTCTCTGTTTTCTTGGGTAAAGTCTATATCAGCAGTTACAGAAACCACTACTTTATCCTGTCCCATTAATGTTCCTAACATTGTTTGTACTTGTCTTTGTATATCTCTTTCAATCTGTTTTTTTACATTATTTTGGGCTGTAAATGTATCAGCTCCCGAAGTTGTTGAAGAATTTAGGTCAAAATACTCAAAATTTTGATTTGTGATGACGATATTATCTGTAGGTAAATTGGGTACACTTTTGGATACAAGTGTATATAAACCTTTTATTTGATTTTCTGAGAAGTTATAGCCTGGCTTTGTATTGAGGACAATAGAGGCTGTAGCTTCTCCACCTTGATCTGATACGAAAACACTTTCTTCTGGTAATGTAATGACTACATCTGCATCATTAATACCATCTATTCCTTTAATCAGATTTGAAATTTCTGTTTGCAATGCATCTAATTTCAATACATCAAATTCGTTATCTGTCATTCCAAAGCTTGCATTTTCACTAAAAAAGGAATAATCAATACTTCCAGATTCAGGAATTCCCTCTGAAGCAAGCTCTACTTTTAAAGTATCGACAACATCTTCTGGAACACTTATTGTTGTCCCATTATTTGAAATTTCCGAAGTTATTCCTTTGCTATCTAAACTCTCTTTAATCGCACCTGTTTCAGATGGTTGTAAGTTGCTATATAAAGGAACAAGATTAACTCTTGTAAAGAAATACGTTGCAAAAATGGCCAGAAGAATAAGCAAAAGAACACTGCTTATTAACATAGTCTTTTGCTTTTTTGTACGACTTACCCAATATTCTGTTAATGGATTAAATAGTTTGTTCATATTCTCTTTCATTTTATTCCCCCGGTTACCATTATTTATAAAGCTAATAACCGCCCATGATCAGTTTAAACGGACATTCTCATCATTTCTTGGTATGCTTCAACTGCTTTATTTCGAATTTCCATTGTAGCTTGCAATGTTACACTGGCCTTTTGCGATGCAATCATGACTTGTGATAAATCAACATCTTCGCCTTTTGCTAATTTATTTGTTAATACATCAGATGCATTTTGAGCTTCGTTCACATTATTAATAGATTCTTTTAAGAAACTTGCGAAACTTTTTTGCGCATCTGCTACTGTACTCTTTGCAGTACTATTTAAGTTTGTTAAAGGTAGTGAAGATGATACGGAAGATAAATTGATAGCCATTATTTACTCCTTTTAATAATTATTTACCTAGTTCTAATGTTTTCATCATCATGCTTTTTGAAGCATTCAATACTGTTACATTCGCTTCATATGATCTGGAAGCACTCATTAAGTCAACCATTTCACGAAGAGGATCGACATTCGGCATCGCCACATATCCATCTTCATTTGCATCAGCATTTTCTGGATCATAAACCATTTCATACGGTGTTTCATCTTCTACGATTTGAGTGACTTTTACTCCATTTCCCGTACTAGATGTATTTCTTTGTGCAGCACTTAATTGCGAAGCAAATGAGGAGGAATTGTCCTTTGTTTGAAAGACAACTTGTTTTCTTGTATAAGGTTGCCATTCTCCATCAACAAGTTTTCCTCTAGTCGTATCTGCATTTGCCATATTGGATGAAATTACATCCATTCTCAAACGTTGAGCCGTTAACGCAGATGCAGTTGTATTAATACTATTGAAGATAGACAACTTACTTACCTCCCTTTATCACTGTTTCGAGGGTATTGAATTTACCACTAATTCTGTCTATTAAAGCATTATAATAAATTTGATTACTTGCTAAATCTGTCATCTCTTGATCCATATCTACACTATTTCCGTTGTTATTATAGGTAACTCCTGTTTTAGTCAATATCTTAGTTCCCCCACTAGTACTAGTAGTGAATGGAATATGTTTTTCATTCGTTAAGTTCGCTTCCATTGTTTTAGTTAATGTATCTTTGAATGATACGTCCTTCGCTTTATAGTTAGGAGTATCAACATTTGCGATATTTTGAGAAATCACTTTTTGTTTTGTATTAGAGTAGTTAATTGCATTCTCAAGTGTAGATATCGTTTTCGAAAAAAGTTCCAAACTTTGTTCACCTCAATAGTTCAATCTATTTTCTGAAAAATGTAGAAATTTGTTGTTTTGTGACGTTTTTTTACATGATAGAAACTATTTTAAAGAATTTGTAATAATATGTCCATGGCAATACGGTTAAATATACTGATACTTTAGCACTAATTTTGAGGATTTTGTGAAAAAAAACGAACTTTTTATAAAAAATCAACGGAATATCCATTTATTGGACTACTTTTAGCATAGGTATTAAGAACTAACGGTCTATTTTTTTCTTTTCTGCTGAAATTAATATACCTGTTATATATATGACATGTAAATGAAAAATATATGGAAGTATTGTCGAATTTTATCGAATGATGTATATGCATGTCTATTGGTGACTGATTATTTAGAAAAGCGCAATAATTTTTTTATTAAAAATTACTAACAAAAAACCCTTTGCGATTGTTCGCAAAGGGTTATTAAATAGGATTAGTTTGTTTTTAATTTTTCAAGCTCAAGTAAGAACTTGTCATTAAGCACTTTAATATAAGTACCTTTCATACCTA
>Ga0182739_1002330_pt1 | contig 17953 bp, 14 predicted proteins | sample eDN5th30CBELigBY_FD_128873 | JGI IMG/M metagenome (GOLD analysis project Ga0182739, IMG submission 128873) | Enriched backyard soil microbial communities from Emeryville, California, USA - eDNA 5th pass 30_C BE-Lig BY (version 2) (version 2) | ecosystem: Environmental > Terrestrial > Soil >...
ACGATCATGTCGCGCGACGGATTGGTGATGCCGCCGGCGGCGCCCGCCAACGCCAGCAGGAGCGGTAGCACCGCGGACGACACGGTCTGGGTCGCGATCGGCACGGTGAGCGCGGCCGCCGCCAGGAGGCCGAACGCCGCCACCAGATCGTGCCGGCGGACGCGGTCGGCGAAATAGCCGCCGACCAGAATGCCCGCGGCCGAACCGGCGATGAACACGATCAGGCAGAAGGCGGCATAGTTCTCGGTGACGCCGAACATGCCGCTCCAGGCGGGCACGGCGAACTGCTGGATGCCGACGGTGTTGGCGGCGATCAGCGCGAAGTACGCGAGGCAGAGCAGCAGCGTGGGCTGCAGGAACAGCGCCAGCCCCGGCCGGCCGCCGGCCTGCGCCGCGGCCGCACGCACCTTGACCCTGTGATCGACCAGCTGCTCGCGATGGGCGAGCACCAGTCCCGACAGCACGATGCCGGGCAACGCGCCGATCAGGGCCGCCCCGACCCAGCCGAACATGCTGTCGAGGAAGTACATCACGGGCGCTGCGGCCCAGCCCAGCGATCCGCCCAGCCCATGAATGCTGAAGGCGCGGCCGAGGCGGTGCGTGTTCACCGACGAATTCAGCAGGGCGAAGTCGGCGGGATGGAAGACCGAGTTGCCCAGCCCGGCAATGACCGCGATGCAGGCGAACCCCAGGAAGGAATGCGCGACCGAGATGCACGCAAGACCGAGGCCGACGACGAAAAGGCCGCCGGCGAGGATCGGACGGGCGCCGAACCGGTCCACGGCAAAGCCCGCTGCGGTCTGGGCCACCCCGGAAACGCCGTAGAACATTCCCGCCAGCAGGCCGACATCGGCGTAGCTCAATCCCGCTTCCTGGCGGACGATCAGGAGCATGGTCGCGAAGGCAAGCTGATAGTAGTGGCTCACCCCGTGGGCGACGCCGATCAGGCTGATCACCCGGAAATCATGCTGAAGCGGCGTGGCGGTGGCTGCGGACATGGGCACCTCAAGATGCCCATCATAGGGGATCCGCAGCGCGAGCGGCGGCGGAATTGCGTGGACGAGCTATGCGGCGAAGCGCAGGGACGCCGACCGTATGCGCACTTGGCTTGCCACACCGTGAATTGTGTTGCGGACCAGCAGCTGTACCGGCTTCCCCGCGTCGTAGGTCAAGACGGTGACACGATGCGTCGAAGGCCTCGCATCCAGGATGCGTTCGCGTCCCACGAAGCTGTCCGGATTCTCGTCGGCAAGGACGACGCCCACACTCCCGCTCTGGACATCGATCTCGAGGTCGACGGCATAGCCGAGGCCGGGGAACGGCAGCGAGCCAAGCTTCTGCGTCGCCTGCTCGAGGCCGATCGACATCGCATACCACCAGATGTTGGGAGAGCAGACCAGTCGCCATTCGCCCGGCAGCGCCTTGAGCGACGCCTGGTTCAGCGCCGTCGCAGGATATCCCATGAGCGATACCTCGGGCGATTGCCCCGCCTCCGGATTGAGTTCGTCGACCCGCAGATCGACCCACCCGAAATTGCCGCCGCCCGTCGTGAAGTCCAGGATCGTGGTCGTGCGGGACGGAAACAGCCGGCGCTTCACCTTCTCGAGGTCGTACCATTCGGCCCACGGCGTGCGTTCACCGTCGGTGCGCTTGCCAAACTCGGAAAAGGGCAGCGAGCCCTCTCGGAGCCACCGCTCGTATGGATAGGTGAGCTCGATCCAGCGCCCTCCGGCTTTCAGGTGCCGCAGCAGGTCGAGCGTCTCGGTTCGCGCGATGTCGAACGGCGCATGATGCAGTGAACCGATCGCCCACACCGCATCGTAGGGTCCGCCCTTCAGTCCGGCGAACGACCGCTCGTTCTCGACGTGAAGATAGCTGGCGCGTTCGCCCAGACCGAGACTTTCCACAACACGGCGAACCACGTTCAGATTGTCGAGGACCAGGTCCGAGAACGTCCAGTGCGCCCCGCGCGCCAGAAAGCTGATGCCGTCGAAGCCGAAGCCCGAGCCCACTTCGACCACACGCCGCCCGGCGAATACATCGCCGTAGAGACAGTGAAACCAGCCGCGGACATCAGGGACCACCGCCGCCTCGTTCATCCGGCGCCAATGCGCCATCAGCGAGGCCCCGTCGAGCGACAGGAGATCGCCCGAATAGGTGCGGCCGAGAGTTTCACCCCCCGCTGGCAGCTCGCGCCACTTGTCGCGCGACAGACTGAGGAATTCGTCGGACATTTCTCGACACTAGGCGCGTCGGGTACGCGTGCGCTAGTGTCGCCGCCGCAAAAGGGAGTACCAAAATGAAGCGCTGGAAGCATCGCCCCGAAGGTTCGACCTGGGGAGACTGGGGCGACGAGGACCAACTCGGCCGCCTCAACCTGATCACGCCGAAAAAGGTACTCGAGGGCATTGCCGAGGTGAAGGAAGGCCTGTCCTTCTGCCTTAGTCTCCCGCTCGATTTTCCGGGCGGCAACGTCTTGAACGCGCGCCGCCTGCCGCCCGTCCTGTCGCCCACCGGCGACGAGAACGGCTGGCGCTTCAACTTCCTGACCAACAGTCTGAACCCGCAGTTCGTCGATGTGGCGAGCGACGACCGGGTGATCCTGACGCTGCAGTATTCGACCCAGTGGGACACGCTGGCCCATGTCGGCGGCTTGTTCGATGCCGATGGCGACGGCGTGCCCGAGCCGCTCTACTACAACGGCTTCAAGGCCGGCTCCGACGTGGTCGGTCCGCTGCCCGACGCCGGCCGCGATGGCTGCGGCCATCTCAGCTATGCCCACAAGCTCGGCGTCGAGAACATGGCCGCCAAGGCGATCCAGGGCCGTGCCGTCCTGGTCGATCTGGAGAAGCACTACGGGCGCGACCACAAGTATGTGAGCTACGACGATTTCAAGCACGTACTCGACGCCGACAGGGTCGTGGTCGAGTCCGGAGACATGCTGCTGCTGTACACGGGCTTCACCGACGAGATCATGAAGATGAACAAGAACGTCGACCCGGCCCGCGCACATGCGATGTGCTGCGTGCTCGACGGCCGCGACAAGCGCCTGCTGCAGTGGATCACCGACAGCCAGATCTCGGCGCTGATCGCCGACAATTACGGCGTCGAGGCCGTGCCGGCGAAGCCCGGTCCCGACGATGCCGACCATCCGTCGCTGCCGCTCCACAATCACTGCCTGTTCAAGCTGGGGCTCAATCTCGGCGAGATCTGGTGGCTGAAGGACCTGGCACTCTGGCTGCGCGAGAGGCAGCGCTCGCGCTTCCTGCTGACGGCGCCACCGCTCCGCCTGCCCGGCGCCGTCGGTTCGCCCGCGACTCCCGTCGCCACGGTCTGAGGTCGGCCGTCGAGATGACGTTCACGGCGTTCGTCGCCCAAGGGCTGAAGGCGGAGCGATTCGCGTTGCTGGACATCGGCTGTTCCGGCGGCCTCGATCCGAAATGGCGTGCCTTCGGCGACAGGCTGAAGGCGCTGGGAATCGACGCCAGCGCCAGCGAATGCCAACGCCTCACCTCGGAGGAGAAAAACCCGGACGTCTCCTACGTGGCCGCGTTCGTGAGCCCTAGCGCCGATGCACCGATCGACCTGTCGGCCGGCCCCGCGGCACCGCTGATCATGAAGATGCGCGATCGCATGAGTTTCATGCGCACACGCGAGATTCGCGACGCCAAACTCAGGACGGCCTCCACCGAGGAGCAGCTCCGGCACAATGCCTGGGAGCTGACCGGTCTCGCCGATCCCTCGAAGCCCGTGGTCGTGCCAGAGTTGCTCGCGGCGCGCGGCTGGACGGATCTCGACTACATGAAGATCGATACCGACGGCATCGACTGGCAGATCCTGCAGAGCTTCGAGGGACGGCTGCCGGCGAACCTGCTGGCCGTGCAGATGGAAGTGAACTTCGTGGGCGACGGCACCCCCGACGAGCATTCCTTCCACAACACCGACCGCTTCATGCGCCGTCACGGCTTCGATCTGTTCCGACTGGACGTGCGCAACTATTCCTCGCGGGCGCTACCCGCCCGCTACATCTGGCCGACGCCTGCCGAGACCCATTCCGGTCGCCCCTTCCAGGGCGAGGCCTACTACGCCCTCGATCTGCTTGGCCCGAACGGTCCGGCCCTCCTCTCACCGCTGAGCGCCGAGAAGGTCGCAAAGCTTGCCGCGATCCTCTCGGGCTGGGACGTGCCCGATGCCGCGGCCGAACTGTTGCTCGGCTGTCGAGACAGGCTGACCGCAGTGATCGATGTCGATCGCGGCCTCGATCTGCTCGCGGCCCAGGCGCAGGGCGATCGCGCCCGGCCGCTCGACTATCGCCGCTACATGGCCCGCTTCGAATCCGATCCGCCGGACTTCTACCGGCCGGAAGGGCCGATCCCGCTGCGCGAGCGGCTGGCCGCCGCCTGGCGTGCCTATCTGCGCCCCCGCGACAGGCGTTAGCTCAAGCCTTCTTCTCCCAGCCGCCGGTCTCGGTCTGCTGCCAATAGGCGACGGCGTGGCCTGCGGTCTTGTAGGCCTTCCAGCGCTCGCGCGCGTCGTCCACCGCTGTCTCATCGCGGCCGTCGAACAGTTCGAAGCAGCGCTTGTAGTCCCCGACTCTCCCCGATCTCGCCCGATCGGCGACGAAGAGAAAGCCGGCGCCGTTGGGATTCTCATCGAGATGCGTCAGCCAGATGGGCTGGCGGTCGGCCTCACCGTCCCGGGCGGCTCCATGCGGCAGGAAGCCGTCGGGATCGTAAACCCAGAGATGGGTGTTCAACGCATCCACCCGCTCAGGCGACCCGAGCAGCACCACCGCCCTCTCCCCCGCCTGCAACGTCTTGGTCAGAAGGCGCGGGAGCGTGTCTTCCAGCGACGATCGGGTCAGATGATAGAAGTTGACCTCGGTCGCCATCGGCCCGGTCAGCCTTCGTAATTCTCGGCGACCAGCCGGTCGAGCAGGCGCACGCCGAAAGCCGTGGCACCCTTGGGCGTGATGGTGTCGCCCTTGCCCGACCAGGCGACGCCAGCGATGTCGATATGCGCCCAGGCGACGCCGTCCTGCACGAACCGCTGCAGGAACTGCGCGGCCGTGATCGAGCCGCCATCGCGACCGCCGCCCACGTTCTTCATGTCCGCGATCTCGGAATCGATGAGCTTGTCGTACTTCGGGCCGAGCGGCATGCGCCACAGCTTCTCGCCGATTCCCGCACCTGCCGCACGGAGCCGGTTGGACAGCTCGGTGTCGTTGCAGAACAGTCCCGCCCGCTCGTGGCCGAGCGCGACGATGATTGCACCCGTGAGGGTCGAAAGCTCGACCATCGCCTGCGGCTTGAACTTCTCCTGCGCGTACCACATGGCGTCGCACAGGATCAGCCGGCCCTCGGCGTCGGTGTTGATGACCTCGACCGTCTGTCCCGACATCGACTTCACGACGTCGCCCGGACGCTGGGCATTGCCGTCGGGCATGTTCTCGACGAGCGCGCACACCGCCACCACGTTCGCCTTGGCCTTGCGGCCGGCGATCAGCCTCATGGCCCCGGTGACGGCACCGGCGCCGCCCATGTCCCATTTCATGTCTTCCATGCCGGCGGCCGGCTTCAGCGAGATTCCGCCGGTATCGAAGCACACGCCCTTGCCGATCAGGGCGACCGGCGCCTGCCCCTTCGGGCCGTTCATCCACTTCATGACGAGGAGCTGCGAATCGCGCCCACTGCCGTGCCCGACGGCCAGCAGCGTCTCCATGCCGAGCTTCTTCATCTCGGCTTCGCCCAGGATCTCCACCTTCACGCCGAGCTTTGTGAGCTCCTTGGCGCGGCGGGCGAATTCCACCGGAAAGAGAACGTTCGGCGGCTCGCTCACCAGATCGCGCGTCAGGAACACAGCGTCCACCACCGGCTCGAGCTGGCCATAGGCCTTGCGGGCGTCGGCGGGCGCGGCCAGCACGACGGTAAGCCGCTGCAGCGACAGTTTCTGCTCCGGCTTGTCCTTGGTCTTGTACTTGTCGAAGCGGTAGCTACGCAGGCGAACGCCCAGGGCCAGGTGCGCAGCCATCTCCGCCGGCGACAGGCGGCTTCCGTTGACCGGGTCGACGACCACCGTCACCGCGGTGTGGCCGGCGGCATTGGCCTCGGCGGCGACGACACCGCCCAACTCCTCGGCTGCCCGCGCATCAAGGTCCTGTCCCTTGCCCACACCAATCAGCAGAAGGCGTGCAACATCACCGGAGTGGCCGAGTACGGTCTGGGTCTGGCCCTTGGCGCCGGTGAAGCGCCCTGCCTCCAGGGCGCGGGTCACAGCCCCGTCGGCCGCCGCGTCGACGGCCTCGGCCGTCGCCAGGAGCTGCTTTTCGGCCCCGACGAACACTGCGACATTGCCGGCAAAGGCCTTCGGAAAGGCCAAAAACTCCACTTTCATCTACATCCCCTGCGCCTGGCGCCTGATTTGACCCGATATTTCGCCCCTGCGACGGGACCGCGCAAGCTGTGTTTGCCCGCCAAGCCCCTGCAAAATCGGGGTGGTATCAGGACGCAAGCGCCAGTATCAGTACCGGCCTTCAAAACGGACATGGAAATGACCACAGGAACATTGCCTCGCGTCTCGGTCGTCGGTCTCGGCAAACTCGGTGCCCCTCTGGCCGCCGTTCTCGCCAGCCGCGGCTTCACCGTCATCGGCCTGGATGTGAACAAGACGCTGGTCGACGCGATGAACGCCGGCAAGATGCCGATCGTCGAGCCGCAGCTGAACGAGCTGATCGCCGCCAGCAAGGAGCGCCTCACGGCGACCATGGACGCCAACGAGGCGATCCAGAAGAGCGACGCCAGCTTCGTGATCGTCCCGACCCCGTCCGACAGCACCGGCTTCTTTTCCAACCGTTTCGTGCTCCAGGCGATGGAGACCCTCGGCAAGGCCCTGAAGAACAAGCAGGGCTACCACATGGTCGTCATCACCAGCACCGTGATGCCGGGCACGACCGGCACCGAGATCAAGGACGCGCTCGAGGCCGCCTCGGGCCGCAAGGTCGGTCCCGACCTCGGCCTCTGCTACAATCCGGAATTCATCGCGCTGGGCAGCGTCGTGCGCGACATGCTCTTCCCCGATTCGATCCTGATCGGCGAGAGCGACACCAAGGCCGGCGACATGCTGCAGACCATCTACCTGCAGATGTGCGAGAAGAAGCCGCCGGTCCAGCGCATGAACTTCGTGAATGCCGAGCTCACCAAGATCTCGGTGAACACCTATGTCACCACAAAGATTTCCTACGCCAACATGCTGGCCGACATCTGCGACCGGATCCCGGGCGCCGACGTCGACGCGGTGACAAAGGCGCTGGGCGCCGACACCCGCATCGGTGCGAAGTATCTCAAGGGAGCGATGGGCTATGGCGGCCCCTGCTTCCCGCGCGACAACGTGGCGTTCGCCGCCTTCGCTCGCAAGATCGGCGCCCGCGCCGACGTGGCCGAAGCGACCGACCGCATCAACAACTTCCAAGTGGAGCGTCTTTCCGCCCTCGTTTCGAAGTTCGCCAAGGCGGGGACGCGCATCGCCATCCTCGGTCTCTCCTACAAGCCGCATACGCCGGTGGTCGAAGAGAGCCACAGCGTGAAGCTCGCCGCCAAGCTCGCCGACGCAGGCTACGTCGTCACGGTCCACGATCCGCTGGCCCAGGATGCGGCTCTGGCCGTGCTGGGCGACAAGGTGGTGGGCGCCTCCTCGATCGAGGGCGCGGTGCGCGAAAGCGACCTGCTGATCGTCGCGACCGGCTGGCCGGAGTACAAGGAGATCGCGCCGGACTGGTGCAAGCGCGAAGGCCAGCGCCTGACCGTTCTCGACCTGTGGCGGACCCTTCCCGCCGACAAGTTCGAGGCGGTGGCCGACCTTCTTTATCTCGGCTCCGGTCGCTGAGCCCGATTTCGGCATCCGCCAAGTGACCAAGCCCGCCAAGAGCGGGCTTTTTCATGTCAACTTCGCCGGAACGACGACCGTCCCTGCCCTCGGCTCTCCATCGCGCCTCTTCCCCGGCTCGCCTGAAGTCTCCCGCAGGTGAACCGAGGCTGGAGGCGGCCGTGACGCCCCGTCAGATCGCGCGCCGTCCACGGAAGCGCAGCACCTTGCCGCGAAGGCTCGGATCGATGCGCGGCAAACCCGCCAGCACCTGGCTGCAGAACGGGTTGATGTTGGCGCCGACATAGTCGGTGAAGAGCGGCCAGAACTTGTTGTAGATAACGTTCACGCCGACGAAGCGCCGCGCCGTCCGCCGTCCCGGCGGCCGCGTTTCGGCCTCCGTCGCGGCGGCCTGCTTGAACAGCTTCGCGATCACCTTGAGCCGCTTGTTATCGAGCGGACCGGCCAGACGCCCCGTCCTGACGGGCTCGTCCGCATGCTGTGTCGCGAGGCCGAACTCGAAGATGAACATCTCGGATTTCGGCAGCAGTTCCTCGAACGAGCCCCTCACCAGACCCGGCAAATCCGTCGGGAGCCCTTCGCATTCGTTCGGCACCAGGACGGGGCCGGTGAATCCCATCGCCCTCCAGGCTGTCAGGAATCGGTCCACGAAGGTCCGCCGCGCCGCCACGATCATGACCGCGGTCGACCGCGGATAGGTCAACATCTGATCGGTCACGAAGGGCAGTGTATGGTCGAGATCGTACGTCAGGTCTTCGTAGAGATGCCATTCGAGACTGGTCGCCGTGTAGGGCGCCGTGGCTGGCTTCAGGGCCGCGTCGAGACCCGCCGTGAAACGCTCGTAGGACGTTTCGCGATCGAGCTTGATCTCCTCGATCTCGACGTCGGGCCAACCCCAATTGTCGGCTTGGGCCGGCACATAGGGAGTCGACACGTTCCAGATGTAGTCGTCCTGGTTGTTCATCCGGGTCTGCCGGCCCTTGTTGTTGGCGGCGGCAACGCGGGTGTGATCGCAATGATAACCGAACAGCTTGTCGATCAGCGTATCCACACGCCCACGATAGAGAGCCAGACGCGCGGCCAGGTTCGAATCGCAATGCCAGCCCAGCAGCATCGATTCGTCGAAACCATGGATCGCGAACATGTCCTCGCGCAGGGCGGCCTGGAAATCGCCCAAGGCGTCGTACTTCATCGGCATGAAATTGTGGACGACCTGGTTCAGGTGATAGCGCACCGACCAGTCCCGCAGCTTGGCGAGGTTGCCGGCAGGATCGCGGCGGTCGAAGGCCGCCTCCCACAGCATCTCGGGCAACTCGAAGCGCGGTATCTGATAGAAGCCGTCCGGCACCGCGCCCAGGATGTCGCTGAGCGATTCCCCGTCCGTCCGCGGCACGAGCAGCATGTCCGTGTTGGTATAGAGGACCCAGCGGTTCCTGGGATTCGACCGGCGCAGCGCAACGTTGCGCGACTGCGCCTCGAGCGCGACCAGATGAGTCTTGGACTTGAGATGCGCGTGCTGTTCGGGACGAATCCTCAGCACCCGCAGAACCTTCTTGGCCTTCTCGGTCAGCGTGTCGTGGATCGCCTCGGGAAACGTCGGATGGTCGTCCGGGGTGTTGTAATCGACGAAGAGAATCTCGTCGTCCGGATCCGACATCACCTCGGCCAGCGCGTTGAAGCTGATGGCCGCCCGCTTGTGCAGGTTGTACCCGTGGGTGTCGTTACGACCGTACAGAATGACGGAAAACATGATACCTCGCGTGAGGGGCGATCATTCAGGAAGCAGAACGCGACAACTCGTTTCGGGCTGCCGCATGTTCCACCAACGTCGGCTGACCGAGGTCCAGGACCTGCTGCCAATAGGCACGAGCAGCGTTTCGATCGCTGGCGTGGCTTGCCACGCCGAGTTGGAAAAGCGCTTCGGCGCGACGACCGGCGGTGTTGGCCCGGGCCATCACATCTTCCTGGGAGGCCGATTTGGACTGCAGGGCCAGGAGGGAGGCGACCCATTCGTCGCCAACAGCGGATTGCATCGCGCTCGGGGCCTTTCCAAGCCGCAGTTGAGCCGTGCGCAGGTACAGCTCCCAGTAGGGATCGCGCCTGTCGTTCCGCACCATCGTCTCGAGATTCGGGAGCGCGAGTTCGTAGTCCGCAAGACGCAGCGCGACATAAGCACTCGCCGCCGGACGCCCCCCCAGCAACTCGAGCTGTCGACGCCAGTCTGTGTTGGCCTGGTCGACATGCCCAAGGGCCATGTGCGCGATGCCTCGCGCACTCAAAGAGTCTGAAGACTTCGGATTGGCGGCGATGACCTTGTCGAGATCCTCGATGGCTGCTGCATACTTGCCCAGCGCGGACAGGGCCTCCGCCTTCAGGGCGAGAGCGTCCAGGGAGCCTGGATGGAGCTTCAGGGTCCGCTCATAGTCTGCCAGTGCCAGTTCGGGCTGCCGATCGGCCAGATACGCATTCCCACGCGCGAGATTGGGCAGAGCGTACTTCTTGAGGGATTTCAGCACCCTCGTGTAGGAGACGATTTCCGCCGTATGCGACCCGATCTGGCGCAGCACGAAATGCCGGTCCGGCGCCCCTGCACGGCCTTTTTGCCGGAGCTGGCGCGCCTCCTCGTACCTGCCTCTGGCCGCGGCGCTGTCCCCGCTCATGTCGAGCACCTCGCCTTCGGCTTCGACGGCATCGGCAAAGGACGGCGCGACCGCAGTCGCCTGGCGCAGCAGATTGATCGCAGCCCGGTTGTCACCCATGCGACTAAGCGCCAACGCGCGAAGAAAGAGATTCTCGGCTTCGCTCCCGGTGCCTTCAACGCCCCTGTTTGCGGCATTGCGGACTTTCTTGGAGTCGCCTTCTTTTTGCACCCCCAACGCACCTCGCAAGCTTCCCGATAACCGCAACAACAATCGCGAACCTGTCACATTCACTCCTGCAAGGTCCAAACACCGTCAATTTACCCGTTGCGGAGGCCCTAATTGCTGCCGTTTCGTCCATAGCGCAGCCTAAAGCACCCAGCGCCCGGTACTAGTCCCGCAGGCCAACAAGTGCCATGCAATTTATTGGCCAATACGCAGAATCATGCCTCAGTAGATGACTTTGCACCCATCCGCTACCCTGAGTACGGCAATACGAAGGTGATTGCCCACCAGCATACTCTCGTATAGCCACCCCGCATGAGCGGCCACCCCTGAGAGACATCGCAATGAATGGCACCCCCTACTTGAGTATCGTGGGTTGGACGCGGAACGATGGGTACACATTAAATTACGCGCAGCGACTTGAGCACGCCATCGGCTTCCTAGTGCGTCAGCTAGAACGTTATAAAATTCCCTCAGAGATTATCATAGTCGAATGGAATCCACCGCCTGATCGACCTCTCATGGTGGAGCGCTTCCGCTCATTTCAATCTGTTCCTAACGTCACCCTTCGGTTCATCACCGTACCAAGCGAGCACCACCAAGGCCTAATCGGAGGAGATGTTCGTGGCATGCATAACAGCTATGCCGCAAATGCGGGGATACGACGTGCACGGGGGCGGTTCGTTTTGCCCAAGCCACTCGATACCTATTACTCAGATCAGTTAGTCTCACGCATTGCCAGTACCAACTTGGATGAGCACTCCGTCTATCGGTGCGATAGAGTCGACGCAAAGCCTGACGACGAAGACTGGATTAAGCTTTCAGATCAAGAACTACTGATTTACCTCGAAAGTCACCGCGTCCACCGGAATGAGCGCCTAACGCACAGCATCGACTGGAAAATTCGCGACCTCCACACCAATGCGTCTGGCGACTTTATGCTAATGACGGCGGCCAAGTGGGCTCAAATCCGAGGCTTCCCCAGAGACCCTACGGTTTTATGTTTAGATGGGGATTCCATTGCACTTCACGCCGCCGCCGCTTACGGCGCCCGTGAAGTCCATTGGCAAGAGGAATGGGTCTATAAGATCGCGCACTCGAATACTTATGCCGAGCGTACGAAGACGGTATGGAAAGATTGGCAGCGGAGCCTCGACGGTCGTTTGCTCTCTAAGGGTTGGCGCGAGTTAGCGTTCAACCTGCGGGTTTGGCTTAACTATCCACGCCGGCAAGTCCGCGGGCTTGAGAACATTTACGGCCCCTCCATCGAGAGGAACTTCGTCGCGAAGGCAGCGCGCCACGCGAAAAATGACGTCTCAATACCAACTAACGATACTCGTTGGGGGCTAGGAGGGGTGCAGCTACAGGACCAATATGTTACTCGCGCGGAATGGGACCAGAAGTGAGTCCGCGGCAGGTTGTATGCCTTGTTGGAGGACGCGGTTCACGCTTGGGGCCTCTCACCGAATTGACCCCAAAGCCGCTTCTGAAGGCCGCTGGGCACCCATTTCTGGATTATCTCATCCATGACGCGCAGCGTTTCGGCTGCGAGCATATGCTACTATTGGCGGGCCATAATGCAGCCGAAGTGACCACGCGATACTCGGGCAAACGCGTTGGTGGTCTATCAATCGAAGTCATCGTGGAGGCGGCGCCCGCAGGCACAGCAGGCGCCTTAGCCAACGCCGCTCGGGCTTTGGCGCCCGAATTTTTCCTTATAAACGGAGACTCCTTTTTCGATTTCAACTGGCTCGCACTTGCGCCCGCGATGCACAGAGACGATTGGACAATCCATCTCGCCCTGGCGCGCGGCGTCGACGGGGATAGATACGGCCGTGTGGAAACCTCTGGGGAGCGTGTCCGGACATTTCTGCCGGGCGGAAAAAGCAACCTTCCTATCAATGCTGGAATTTACCTCGTTCGACGACGGATTCTTGAGCGAATTAAGGAGATCCCTTGCTCCTTAGAGACACAGATACTGCCGGCGCTTGCTGAAGACAGCGAACTTATCGGTCACGAAGCTGGTGGTTCTTTTATCGACATAGGTGTGCCTGAAGATTTTGCGCGCGCCCAAACGGCAATGCCCAAATTCATGAAGCGACCTGCCGTTTTTCTCGATCGTGATGGAGTTCTTAATCAAGACGACAACTACGTCCATCGTCCCGACCAAGTGCGATGGATTGATGGAGCCATAGACGCGATCCGCTGGCTAAATGACGCGGGGTATTACGTGTTCGTTGTCACTAACCAAGCGGGAATTGCTCGAGGATACTACAGCGAGGAAAATGTGAGAGTTCTGCATGGCTGGATGCAGAACGAAATGCGCCGCTCTGGCGCTCATATCGATTCGTTTGAATACTGCCCTTACCATCCAGACGGCAGCAATGAGCACTATCGGCGCTTATCCACGCTACGAAAGCCGGCCCCCGGGATGCTGCTTAAGTTACAAAGAGAATGGGGTGCCGACATGGCGTCATCGTTTATGATTGGTGACCGCGAAACCGACATGCAAGCGGCCGCTGCCGCGGGCATACCTGGCTATATGTTCACGGGAGGTAACTTGCTGAATTTTGTGAAGAAGTGCACCAGCCGAGCCATGTAGTCAGTAATCACTCGATAAGGTCGCCCTTCTGCAAAGACTCAGGGCCTCGGCGAGTGAGGTTCTGGCTACCCTAGAATGTGAACTTTCTTCAAATTATCATCGGGGGAATCGAATCCCTTGGTATTCTGGACGTCATATCGCAGGAGCTGCGTGCCCCGTGTCTCAAAATTGAATGGCACTGGAAGCAGCTTCTCAAGGGCCTGTAGAACACCCAGTCGGCGTTCTGGAGCTACAAAAAGCAACATGAACCCGCCTCCGCCTGCCCCAAGGAGTTTGCCTCCTTCAGCCCCATGCTTCCGTGCTACCTCGTAGATCTCATCCACGAATGGCGGCGCCACTTTGGTTGAGAGGGACCTTTTCAGTTGCCATCCCTCGTGCAGCAGCCGCCCGAAATCGTCAAGATTTCCGCTCCCCCGGAGAATGCGTTCGGCTTCCGCTACCATTGCCTGCATTGCATGCAATTCTCTCGTCCTGCTCCCAATTAGCGATATCTGCTCAGCAGCAATTTCCGAAGCGTGTCGGGACAGGCCCGTGTAGAGCAATATCAAGTTTTCTTGGAGTTGGAGTGTGCGGTCGGGAGGCAACTGAAGCGGGACGACATCAAATCTCCCATCCCGATGTATATCTACCCTGTTGAATCCACCGAAAGCGGCCAGAATTTGATCCTGCACTCCAACATTCTCTTGGAGCACGTGCTGCTCAATGTGGATAGCTCGTTCGGCCAGTTCTCTCCGAGAGACGGGAGCACCCTGCAAAGCGTAAAGCGCATGCAGCAGACCAACGGAAAATGATGAACTGGAGCCTAATCCAGTTCGCGCCGGCAAGTCACCATGGTGGTGGATTTCAACACCAAAATTTATATGCATCCACTGAAGTATTCCTCGAATAGCAGGATGCGAAATATCCGCGTGACTCTTCACACACTCGATTTTTGACCAGACAACGCGGCTCTGGAAATCAAAAAACGGAGGCAGATAGCGACAGTTGATATAGCAATACTTATCGATGGTGGTGGCTAAGACTCCTCCACCGTTTTCTTTGAACCAGGCTGGGTAGTCGGTTCCCCCACCAAAGAACGAGACGCGAAGCGGGGTCCGAGTAACGATCATTGCCGAAGGTCAATCAAATGAGGCCGCGGTGACGTAGGAAGGCCCGGATTTGACCCGCAACATAGGTTCGCGCGCCATCGTCTACAGCCTGATGGTTGCCAAAAGAGAACGCGCCCTCCATCACGGCGCTCGAATGACTTAGATCCCCCACGGTGCGGTGCTCGTACATACGAAGCGCAGGTTGGCGAGCGATGTTGCCGGCGATGATGGGCCGGGTCTCGATGCTCGCTTCATTCAGGAACTTTGTGAGCTCAACCACCTTGAACGGCGCCCCTGCCTTTACCCGGATCGGAAATCCGAACCAGGAATGGGTGCCCTTGGGCGTCTCCTCCTGAAAATCAAAGAAGTCGCCGTACTGCGCCAGTTCACGGCGAAACCAAGCAGCATTTTGGCGACGGCGTTCAACATAAGAAGCAAGTTTCGGCAGCTGGACGAGCCCCATGGCGCCTTGCAACTCGGTGGGGCGGAGATTGTAGCCAACATTGACGAACAAGAAACGGCGATCGATTTCGGGATGCTCCGCGAACCACTTTTGCTGGTCTTCAACCTCCCTCACCCAGCCGTGGGCTCGGAGGATGCGCATGAGTTCCGAAAACTCGAAGTCGTCGGTTACACAGATCCCGCCTTCCAAGGTCGTCATATGATGCGAGTAGTAAAAGCTAAAGGTCCCGACGCGACCAAATCTACCGACCGGCTTGCCGTCGTAGTACGCCCCCAGTGCCTCGCAGCAATCCTCGATCAGTTCCAATCCGTGTCGCTTGCAGACATCCACGATTGCGTCCATGGCGCACGGATTGCCATAAACTGGAACGATCATTACGCCGCGCGTGCGCGGGCCGATCGCCTTCTCAATTTCGTTAGGGTCGATGTTGAACGTGGACGGATCAATGTCGACGATCACCGGCACAAGACCGCATTGGATGATCGGCCAGACGGTGGTCGACCACGACAAGGCCGGTACGATTATCTCGTCGCCAGGCTTGAAGCCATCCTTGCACGCTGGATTAGCGAGAGCAGCGACGGCCAGAAGGTTGGCCGACGAGCCGGAGTTATTCATAAGGCCATGGCGCCATCCAAAATGTGACGCGAAAGTCTTCTCGAATTCACGAACCTTGGCGCCCATGGTGACTCGTGTCGTCAGCATGCACTCTAGGGCAGCATTGATCTCGTCCGCCGCGAAAGTTGGTTCGTGGAGCCGGACGATCGGCTTCTCGGGATTGAACGAGAAGTCGAACCCGCCCGCACCACAATATTCCCTGACCGACCTAAATACGGCTTCCCTCAGTGAGGCTTCCCCAGTCATTAGCTAACCCTAGTCGTTCTGTGCATCAAAATGGGCCGCGGAATTCGGAAACTTCAAGGCTGTCGGCATGCGGCGGCTGCCATTCGGCTGCCCCCTTTCCGCGAACAAGGCCATAAGCAGATTCGGCGATAGAGCGCGCGGTCGGATAGTAGAGATTTTCCAAGACCTTCGTTGTCGGGCAAGGCGAGGGCAGATACCCCATACGCCGGCCGACAAAGGCCCGACGCTCTGCCAAGTGCTCGAACACGCTGGTCAGGATCTCCGCAGACGCACCGCAGCTCAACCAACCGGTATCGACGACGAGAAGCCTGCCCGTTCGCTCGACCGAGGTAGCAATCGTCTCCACATCGAGAGGCGACAGCGACACGGGGTCGATGACTTCCGCGTTGATCCCGACGTCAGACAGAAGATGCTTGGCCCGTACGCATTCGAGGGCCATGTGACTTATGCCGACGAGAGTCACGTCATCGCCCGGGCTCAGCAGACGAGCGCGGCCGTAAGGCACCTCGTAACTCTCCTCGGGGACGATGCCCCGCACACCGTGTAGCATTCGATGCTCGATCATAAGCACGGGATTGTCATCCCGTATGGCCGTTATCAGGCATCCCTTCGCGTCATGCGGAGTGGTCGGCGCAACAACACGGAGGCCTGGCACATGCATAAAATAGGAATGGAAGGCTTGGCTGTGTTGGGCGCCCTGTCCCCAGCTACGGCCGATGATGGCGCGCACGACGAGCGGGACCCGATGTGCGCCCGAGAACATATAGCTCATCTTCGCCGCCATGTTCACAAGCTGGTTCATGCATAGCAGCACGAAGTCCATGCGCTGATGAACTTGGATGGGCCGCATGCCAAGAAGCGCGGCACCGATGCCCACGCCAGTCATAGCATCTTCGGCCAATGGCACATCGAAGCATCGCTCAGCGCCAAACTCCTCGTGAAGACCTAAGGTCGTCCCGAACATGCCACGTGGGTCATCGACGCCCTGCCCCATCACGAACACGTTGGAATCCCGCTGCATCTCCGAACGCGTGCCTTCGAACAGGGCTTCGGCGTAGGTGAGTTCGCGCTTCAATTCAGTCCGCAAAGACATAGTCCTTAATTTCCGATGCCGCGGGAAATTCGCCCTTTTCAGCCCAGTCGATCGCCGCAGCGACTCTAGCCTCCTCCTCGACCTCGATGCGGTGCTTCACGTCCGAAGGCAGCAAACGGCCAAGTGCGGCAAGATTGTCGTTCTTGATCTTGAGATCCAGTTCGGCGTCCGGCCTATAGCGATACTGGCGATCCTCGCCCGGGCCTACATGGTCACGCCAGCGATAGGTCATGCATTCAAGGAATCGAGGGCCTTCGCCCCGGCGCACGGAATCGATGGCCAAACCAATCGAGGCGTGACACGCGAGAACGTCGCCGTCCTCGACGCGATCGGCTGTGACGCCATAAGACCGCGCTCTCTCGACGAGTCCCGGACCAGCCAGACGGTCATTCACATGAGAATAGATTGCGTAGTGGTTGTTCTCGCAAATGAAAAGGATCGGTAAGCGCTTTAGCGACGCGAAATTGATGCTCTCGTGGAACGCCCCCTCGTCAACCGCTCCCTCCCCGAAGAAGCACGCGACCATGGCGGTCGACTTGCGCATCTTGAGGGCGAGCGCCGCGCCCACGGCGTTTGAGATGCCGGTAGCCACGATTGCGGACGTGCCCATCATGCCAATATCTACATCGACCAGATGCATGGAACCCGCCTTCCCGCGAGCCGCACCATGCGACTTACCGTAGAGTTCGGCCATCATTCGAGGCAGGTCGCCTCCCTTAGCTAGATAGAGCGCGTGGCCGCGGTAGGTCCCGAATACATAGTCGCTGCGGTCAAGGTGCGCGCAAACGGCAGCAGATACGGCCTCTTGGCCGATGCTCAAATGCACGGGACTCTTAATCTTGTCAGATGGGTAAAGGCGGATTATTTCCTCCTCTACCCTGCGGATTACATACATCGTACGGTACAGGCGCTCCGCTGTACCGTCGTTTCTAGGCACTTCCATCGGCTCCGCCGTCAATATCCGAGACGCCCGGCTGGCCAAAGCAGCTACGCTGTATCGGTCCTATGATCGCAGTACCACCGATACATCTCGCCTAGTCCGTCTGCAAGCTCAGTTCCACCGCGCCAGCCCAAGCCCTTTAGCCTCGAACTGTCGAGGAG
>Ga0182739_1002331_pt1 | contig 17947 bp, 14 predicted proteins | sample eDN5th30CBELigBY_FD_128873 | JGI IMG/M metagenome (GOLD analysis project Ga0182739, IMG submission 128873) | Enriched backyard soil microbial communities from Emeryville, California, USA - eDNA 5th pass 30_C BE-Lig BY (version 2) (version 2) | ecosystem: Environmental > Terrestrial > Soil >...
CGCGACCGCCGGTTTCCCGTTCTCTCCTGCTGGGGAAATCGCGGGTTGGACGAGGGGACCGGGGCGTTGCGTCGCACGGACGGTTTCTGTGGTGGATGTCCCAAAGGAAACAACGGGGGCCGTGATGGCATTGGCCGGTTGCAACGTGACCAATCGCCCTTCCTCAGACGGTTTTTCAGACCCGGACAATGTTTCAGACGGCCTGGGAGTTGAAGCGGCAGGGGCCTCCGTGCTTCCGGTAGAAGGCATGTCGGAACTGGGTGAAGCAGCTTTGGGTGAAGCCGTACCGGGTGCGGCCGTGGTCAGGGCATGAGGGTCGGCGACCTTCGGAGCGGCAGTAGGAGACACCGAAGAAGCACCACCTGCGACCGGCGATGTTGTGGCCGTAGATGGAACCAGCATCGCGGGTGAAGTCGGCTCTGTTGCGGGTGCATTGACACCGGGTGCATTGACACCAGGTGATGTGCCTGGATTTGCGACAGGTGTTGCCTGAGAAATGGCTTCCGGCGCCGGGACAACAGGAGGAGCGGAGATTTCTGAAGAGCCTGGTTCCATTGCGACACTCGCCTTGACCACTGGAGGGGGGCCCAGGCGTTCCGTCCATTTTTTCTGTTGTTCCGGAGTAAACACGGTCAGATACCGCAATCTCCATTCCTCATCCACCTTCTGCCGATCCGCTTCGCTGGCGTCGCGACCGAGTGCCAGACGAGCCATCATCCGCTGCTCGCCAAAGGTGGCAAGTGACTTGATCTGCTCGCCAGTGACTCCAAACTCGGCTGCCAGGTCCGCATCCCATACAAAAATTGTCGGACCTTCATGATGCAGATGCAGTTGTTCCAGTCGTGTGGCCTGTGCTGGATTGAGGATGGCCTTGGCGTCGGCATCTGCTTTCTTGCGTACCTCGGTGAATCGGGCAGCCATCTGTTCCCGCACCTGAGTTCGCTCTTCTTCCGATTTGGCGGTTGCATATCGTTGAAAAATATCGGTGAATTTGTCGCGGTTGTCTCCCTGGGCTTCCGTCAATGCGTCCAGCTGAACCTGCTGTTCCGGAGTAATTTCCAGTTCCGCACGAACGGCTTCGTTTCCCAGTTCGCGCAACAGGCTGCGGTTTCCTCGCCCACCAAATCCCCGACTCGAACCGGGAAATCCCTGTCCGAAGACAGAGACAGCGGTCAGTTCCAAGGTGCAAACAACAGTCAAAACAGCAATGGCCAGGCCATGACACAATGCGGCTTTCAATGGCAAGTTCATAATCAACTCCTCAGAACTGGAAGGCCAGTTCCGTCTCCACGCTGCTGAAATGCGTGAATTGATCAATGCGAATTGATCAAAAATTTCAACGAATATAGAATACTATCATCTCTCTCTGCAGCTTGTCCCGTTCTCAGCTTGTCCCGTTCTCAGTCAAACCCGGACTGTGCTGTCAAAATTGAAGTTTTTGATACCTGGCTCGTGCTTCGTCGACTCTAAAATTGGGGGAGGCCTTCACGCAAAGTCCGACAACGGAGGACGTTCCGCGATCACGTCCCCTAAATTCAAGCCCTGACAGGGCACCTGTGACCTGCTGCCGAGTTTCATGAACCCTGCAGACGGAAAATTTGGTATCATCAATTTTTGTGGATGTCATCTCTAAAACGTTTTTGTAAATCTTGTGGCGGACTTGCCTCGCGGCATTCAGTCTTTCCTCAAGTAAACTCTTTTCGGCGCGGGCGCATGAGAGACCAAACTGGTCTAGAACGGGCCTGTCTCCAATTCGGCAGGATGAACAGGGGGCAAGTTTTGGCAAAACATATTTTTCTGCAACGAGTTACATCTTCAGGATTCAACTGGTCATTAAGGGAAATCTATCGATTCACGTTTGATGGCCAGAGTTTGTCGATCCGATTCCTGTTTGATGGGGTTTCATAAGCAGGCCAAATCACCCTGCGATTCTTTTAACCCCGCTAAAATTCATTCGGACCGAAACACATGGTGAAAATAGACTGTCTACGAAAAGTCGGTATCTGGCTGCTGTTCGGCCTGTTGCTTGGGGTGCCTGTAAGGGCACATGGGCAGGGCTGGGAGAACGGTTCTCGCGAAGAATTCGATAATAGCGGTCGTTTCGGTGGTCGGGGCTTCGGCAGTCGGGGAGGTTTCCGCGGCGGATTCGATGGAGGAGATCGAAGCTCCGGCCGTGACTGGGGGAATCGTGATCGTGGAAATCGTGACTGGGGAAATGATGGCGGGGGACGCTGGGGAGGACGAGGCGGGTTCGACTCGGACGACGAGTTTTCATTCGGCCCTGGAGGAAATGGGGAATCTGCTGGACCTGTCAGTCGATCCCGTGAACGCATTACCGTCGACCTACCAGCCGCGTTTCTCAGTGGAGACCTGGATGGAGACGGGCAAATCGGTCTTTACGAATGGCGGCAGTGGAAACGGGGGGAGATGCGGGAATTTCTGGCGTTAGATCACAATCAGGATGGATTCCTCACTCCCGCCGAACTACAAAAAGGACCGCGCACTCCCCTTGTCGCTGGTTCTCCTGCCGGTTCTTCAATGGGAAGTGGCACACCCGGACTGACTCATCCCGTCTCCATGAATGGCAGAGCCGAATCCGTTTCGACCTCAGCGAGCGGTCTCGCACCGGAAGCGGCCCGGGCGGCGGGAACATTTCGACTGCTCGATAAAAATCGGAATGAGACACTCGAACCGGAAGAATGGGCTCCCTCTCGAATTGTCCGAACACAATTCGAAACAGCTAAAATTGACATCACCGTTCCAATGACCAGGGATGATTTCATTCAGCATTTTGTCGAATTAAATCCTTCCAAAAAACCATGATTTATTCTGATGCCCGACTATCAGTACATCGCCCGGGGAACTTCCGGCCAGCAGGTCAGTGGAGTGCTGACTGCCGGCTCCGAAAAGGAAGTGCTGGCGTCACTGGCGGCCCAGCGACTGTTCCCGTTGCATGTGGAAATGGCCGCAACGTCGAAGGCATCTGAAAAGCAGATTCTCCGCCGTGTTCCCGCCAGATTTCTGGCCGTATTTTATTCCCAGCTCGCCGACCTGCTGAAATCCGGCGTTCCCTTATTGCGATCGCTGGAATTATTGGGGCGGCAATCGACCCATCCCGCGCTGAAATCTGTCTTACAGGATGTGCGCGATCAGGTGGCGGATGGATCTCGCCTGTATGATGCCATGAGGCAACACCCCAAAGCCTTCACCGAACTCATGATCAGTATGGTTCGCGCCGGCGAAGAAGGGGGCTTCATGGAAGATGTTCTCAAACGCATTGCAGATTTCACCGAACATCAGGAGGAACTGAAGGGCCGTGTCGTGGGCGCCATGGTCTATCCCATGTTTCTCCTCTCCGTGGGAGGATTGGTCGTCGCGGCCCTGATGGTCTGGTTCGTCCCTCGCTTCGAACCCATTTTCGACAATATGTCACAGCGGGGAGAGTTGCCGTTGACCACTTCTTCCCTGCTGGCAATGAGTAACTTTGCCCAGCATTACTGGCCGATTGCGCTGGGAGCAACCGCCGCAGCGACCTATGCACTGATTTATTATCTTCGGACACCACAAGGGCAATATCGTCTGGATCAGTTTCGCCTGCGTGCTCTTGGCATGGGACCAATAGTACGGAATCTTTCCATCGCAAGATTTTGCCGAGTCCTGGGAACACTACTCAGAAATGGTGTGCCGGTCTTGAATTCACTGCGAATTGCGAAAGACGCCACAGGCAATAAAGTCCTCAGCGAAGCCATCGACAAGGCGGCTGATAACGTTTCGACTGGAAAATCGCTGGCTCGTCCCCTGGGGGCCAGCGGACAGTTTCCCGAGGAAATTGTGGAAATGATTGCCGTGGGAGAAGAGGCCAATAATCTGGAAAACGTTCTCATTAATATTTCAGAAAACCTGGATCGCCGCACAGGACGCCAGATTGAAATGGCAGTGCGGTTATTGGAGCCGATTTTACTGTTAATGCTGGCAGCCGTCGTTCTTTATGTTGTGATTGCTTTACTCCTACCCATTTTACAATCGTCGTCCGCCGCCTGAAGGAAAGTAAGAAACCCGAACAACACTGCTCAGGGACAGAAGATTCCCTTTACCCGAGAGGTTTTGTTTGCGGCATAAAAAACCTTAGAAAATGATGTAAAACAGCATCCTTGTGAGGATGCTGAAAGAGGAAAATTCAGTTTGGTTCTTATGTTGATCAGAATTTTGACGCTGCCGGATGGTTGCCGAAAATTCATATCAGCGACAACGGAGAAACGAAAGTGATGCAACGTCGTAATCAGTCCCGGCAAACTCGTCGTGGTTTTACATTACTCGAAATCCTGATCGTGCTGGCCATTATCGGCGTGATTGCCGCGATGGCGGTTCCACGCCTACTGGGTCAGCAGCGGACAGCCAACATCAGAACGACCAATGCGGCCATTGTCGCCCTGGAGGAAGCCGCCCAATATTACGCCGTCGGAAATTCCGCGACTTACCCGGAAACAATTCAAGCTCTCCTGCAGAAGAGTCCAGATGGCAGTGATCCTGTCCTCGATAAAATTCCCACGGATGCCTGGGGGACTCCACTGAATTACGAATACCCCAACACCAAGGCCAGCGTCAGTCGCCCGGCAATCTGGTCTTCAGGAGAGAATCGCCAGAATGAAAATGGCGGCGGTGATGACATTAACAACTGGAAAGATCTGCAAGCGACCTCCAAGTGAAACGCACATTTTGCATTTCCTGCCATCCTCCTGCCGGTCGGCTGAAAACAGGCCGATCGGCATTCACTTTGCTGGAACTCATGCTGGCCCTGGGCATTCTCATCACCCTGGCCGCACTGAGCTGGCCGGGACTGATGCGGTCTTTGAAGCAGCAAAGCGTGCAGGGTAATGCGGAACAGGTGCGGCAGGTGCTGGACCTCGCCCGCGTGCGCGCAGTGGAAGAAGGGCGCGCATTGCAGGTCCGATTTGAACCGCATGGTAAACGCTATGTTTTGCTTCCATTCGATCCACTCGATGATGCATCACGACAACCGGCCAGTCCGGCTGCAACCACCACGTTGGTCAATCAGGTCGCACCGGTGCAGGCTGACCCTTTCCGGGTGTATGAAGTCTCACAAGGTTGCTATTTTCACGTGGACAATGCCTTGCTCAGCGGAGAAACTGCATTTGCCGAGCGACTGGGCGAAGAATGGATGAAGCATCTCGAAAACGCTGCACAAGCGCAGGATGTCTCATGGTCGGCTCCGGTCATTTATTATCCGGATGGGTCGGCGACAGATGGAACGTTCGTTGTCATGGATCAGGATCGACAATATATCAAGCTACATGTCCGGGGGCTGACAGGAGCCGTCTGGGCAGAACAACTGGCCGTCATGGCCGAACGATTAGGACAAACCGGGAATTAGACCATCTTGTTCATTTGTGCGGCATGAAATAGATATGAAACGCCAACGCCACCAATGTTCGGGAACCCGGCATGGAATTTCGCTCTTCGAAGTTGTCCTGGCGCTCGCCATATTTATCGGCGCGCTCACGGCGATTTCACAAATATTGCGAACCGGCAGCCGGGCAGCCATCCGTGCACAATTGCAGTCCGAAGCGGTTTTGCTGTGCGAACGTCGAATGAATGAAGTTCTTTCTGGTGTTCAACCCCTGGAGGCGGTTCAGCATGCCGCTTTCGAGCAAGGCCAGAACTGGTTCTGGAGTCTAAACATCACAGATGGCGGAGTTGTCAACCTGTTACAACTGGAAGTGATCGTGGAACACACGGGAGAGAATGATAATAGTAAAGTGAGCTATCATCTCACCCGGCTGTTGCGTGACCCGCAGGTTTATGTTGATGCTGCCAATGCAGCGAGCGCCAGCAGTCTGACCACGGGAGGAATGTGATGCGCCGCATTATCGTCCGTTCCGGATTCACCTTAATCGAAGTCTTGATTGCACTGGGACTCAGTGTGATGCTGCTTTCCGCCGTTTATGGTGCGGTAGAAATGTATTATCGTTATCAGACTGCCGGCCGGGCAGAAATTCGTGGCCAACAGATCATGCGCTCGTTAACCCGGTTGATCGCGCGGGATATCGCCTGTGTCGTTCAGCCTGCGCCACAAGCGCCGGCGACGATGTCTTCGGGGCAGGCCGCTGATGATGCGGGGATGGGAACAGACTCATCATTCGGAAGTTCTGGATCGTCCAGCAATAGTTCAGGAGGAAGCAGCAGTAGCATCGGAAACGGCTCCAGCATCAGCGGATCATCTTTCGATTCGCTGGCACAAGGAGGAACGACTCAGGCACTCGTCAGTGGAACCGCCAATACCTTTCTGGGTCTGGAAGATGCCGGTCTGCCGGTGATCTTTGGCATTGTGGGGACAGAATCAACGCTGCACCTGACGACCAGCCTGCCGTCGCGAGATCTGAAATTCGTCTCCATCGCCGACACCACCTTGCCCACAGAACGCAGCGGAGACCTGCAGGTCGTGACCATCGGCTTAACCACTATTGATACTCTCAGTATGACGATGTTGCAGAAAAACCTAAAGACGACGCGGCCGAATGTGGGGCTGGGGCGCCGTATGCGAGACCTCTTTTCGCCGTTCGAGGCTGATGAAGCATTAGAGCCACAACACCTGATTGCCCCCGAAGTGACAGAACTGGGATTTCGATATTTTGACTCGGGGGACTGGGCCACAACCTGGGACAGCGTGATGATGGGACGGCTCCCCCGAGCCATTGAAATTGACCTCGGTTTCTGGAACCCACCAGTCGTCCGTGTTGGTGGATCAAAAAGTCTGGACACGGGAACAGTCACGCACGTGCAGTATGTTTTCAAAGTTCCGATTGCGGAACCAGTCGTCAATTAGAGCGTTTTCGTAAATCTTGTAGCGAACTTGCCTCGCGGCATTCAGTCTTTCATCGAGTAAAACCCGTTCAATGCGGGCACATGATAGACTAAACTGGTCTAGTGTTTATTTATTAGCAGGTTTAGCAAATGGTAATTGGCTCACAGCAGCGGCATTTGCGTGCGTCTCCACGATCGCATCGTACGGGAAGTGCGCTGATTCTGGTGCTGGTGGTCATCGCCATGCTTTCATTGGGGGCGTATACGTTTTCCCGGCTCATGGTGGTGGAGTATCGGGCAGCCATCGCCTCTGGATCTCAGCATGCCGTGCAGAACTGGGCGGAATCTGGCGTGGAATACATGGCAGCATTGCTCACTGCGGATGGGGGCGGATGGGAAACAGATCTCTATCACAACCCGGCGATTTTTCATGTCGCACTGGAAGACGGGGGAGGATTTACGGTCATTGCTCCGCTGGAGGACCCTAATGATTCAGCAGTGCTGCGCATGGGGGTAATTGATGAATCGGCCAAAATCAACCTGAACGCCATTGCCGGGCTGGCCCCCGATGACGGGCTGGCCAGAAACCTGCTGCTGTTCCTGCCGAACATGACCGAAGAGATTGCGGACTGCATTCTGGACTGGATTGACCCTGATGACACCACGCGAGAATTTGGGGTCGAAACGGAAAGTGACAGCATCGTGCCACCACGTAATGGTCCATTGCAGACGTTGGAAGAATTACTGGTCATTCCAGGAATTACCCCGGCGCTCTTGTACGGTGAAGACACAAATCGCAATGGAATTCTGGATTTCAATGAAAACGACGGTGACCGGTCATTGCCTTATGATAATGCGGATGGCATTCTCGATCTGGGATGGGCAGAGTTTCTTACGCTCTATAGCAAAGAAAGCAATTTGCAGCACAATGCCGATTACTATGGCCAGCCTCGGCTCAATGTGAACGAACAACTATTAACAGATTTGTATGATCAGATTGAGGAACGGATGGGGGCCACAGAAGCGCAGTTTATCACCGCTTACCGCCTGAACGGTCCCGTCAATCTGAATCCTCCTGGAACGGATGGAGACGGCAGCTCAACTTCCGGAACCAGTTCATCGTCCGGGACAGGCAATACCGGTTCCGGAAGTTCGGGTTCAAGTAATTCCGGGGCCTCCCGGTCAGGGGGATCGGGTTCCGGAGGAAGCAGTAGCGGATCAAGTTCCGGAAGTTCTGGTTCAAATAATTCCGGCTCAAGTCGTTCGGGCGGTTTGTCTCAATCGGGATCTGGCAGTTCCGGTTCTGCCACGACGGGAAATTCCACAACCGATCAACAACTGCTGAGCATCGCCAGCGATCTGGCCAGCACGCTGGGAGGGGCCTCGGGAACCGTCACCCGGGGAGGCATGGACGTTGCCAAAGGAGGTTCCACCCAGATCAATTCGATTTACGATCTGGTCGGTGCTCAAGTCAATGCAACAATTGATGGACAGGAAACAGTGCTCGAAAGTCCGTGGAAATCAGACCCGGGAAGTTTGCAGCAAATGCTCCCCATGCTGCTGGACACGTTGACCACACGTTCGGAAACAGAAATACAAGGGCGGATCAATATCAATCAGGCGCGGCGGGAAGTCCTCCTTGGAATTCCGGAAATACCGGAAGGTGTTCCCGATGCGATTATTTCAGCACGCTCGCAGAGATTGGCTGGCAGCTCCGGAACAGCGGATCGATTTGCAACAGCTGGCTGGTTACTGATTGAAGGGCTGGTGGATCTCGAGACGATGAGAAAACTGGATAGTTCCATCACCGCGGGCGGAAATGTCATTCGGGTGCAGGTGATCGGGCATGGAGACCAGCCAGGACCGATGTCGCGCGTGGAAGCCATTATTGACGGAACGCAACTTGTGCCAAAGATTATTTATCAGAGAAACCTGTCCGACCTGGGAGCAGGCTTCCAGCGAGGCGAGCTGCCAGGTTTTTCTGAAAACACCACCAACGCCCCACACAATCCTTAGAGATGGTCTCCAGATAGAAAATCCTCCGTGAATCGAACAAATTCTCCCGGACTCACGAGACTCCCATCCCTCAGAATTGTTGAATGTTTTTAGAGTAGACGAAGCACGAGAGTCTCTTTGATTCCACACTTTAAGCTGTTGATTTCACCATGTCTGATGTTTTAGTGATTGAATGGTCTCGTGATGGTTTGAGTGCACTGGTTGTTGCATCGGGAGGTCATGGAGCCATTCGCAACTCTGCATCCATTTCATCCATGGATTTTGCAGATCCGCAGATTTCCACAGCCCAGGCAGGGGAATCTTTGCGGGCATGGTTGGCCCAGGAAGAGATCTCGGCAGAAGAAACTGTCGTTGTGGTTCCTCGCGAAGCCGTTGTCATCCGCAGGCTGGAGCTTCCCCAGGCCCCCCCGGACGAGCTTCCGGAACTGGTCCGATTCCAGACAGCCACACGGACATCTGCCTCGATTGAAACACTGGCGCTGGACTATTTGCCGCTTCCTGTCCAGACGCCCGAGCAGGGGCAGGAGGTGATCAGTTTCAGCATGGAACGGGAAGCGGTGAACCGTATTCAGGCTGTCTGTCAGGCGGCCAAACTGGATGTCAAACGCATCACATTGTCATCCCTGACCGTTGCCGAACTGGTCCGTTCCACGGGCTTCAGTGATCTGGGTGCGTCTCAGCCGGATCTCGTCATTTATCAACAGGGAGGACGAGTTGAATTTTCCATCATTGATTTCGGCACCCTGACTTTCAGTCATTCCACGCAACTGCCGGAAGTTGTGGGGGTGGAACGGCTCAAGCCGCTCAAAAGTGATCTGGTCCGCTGCCTGGTGGCACTCAACCAGGCTCGGCCGGATGTAGAACTGGGACGCTGTTTTTACGTCAGCAATCCTGTGGATGAAGATGTTCTGAATCTTCTGGAACAACGGTTTCCCGGAGCAGTGACCCAGGTGGAAGCTTCAGGAGGGCTTCCGGGACGGATCCCCACGGGGTTCGAATCACTATATGGAGCCTCATTATCGTCCCGGGATGATCGGCTCCGGCTCGACCTGTTGCATCCACGCCGGAAAAAGGAAGTTCGGGATCGCCGCAAATTCTACTATGGCACTGGAGCGGTCGTGGCGCTACTGGCGCTGATTCTGGTCTACGCCGTTTTTTATTCCAAAAAGTCAACTCTGGAAAATTCGATCCAGGCATTGCGAAAAGAGATCGATTCCAAATCCGAGCAGTTAAAGAAAGGCAAACCGAAAGCGGATGCCCACCAGCGACTGGCGCGCTGGCAGGAAGGGGACTCCGATGCCATCGAACTGTGGAATCAGTTGCGAATGCATCTGACGAGTACGGACCGGGTCTACTTTACTGAAATACGTGTCATTCCGCTGGCAGGAGAGATTCAGGCTCGGTACGTCGGGCGTGGCCATGCCCGTACGCGCCGGGATGTGGATGAGTTGAATCAGATGCTTTCAGACTTCGGATTCAAAGTTCGCCCCACAACCGCCAGCCCAGGATCACGCGATCCCGACTATCCTTTGCTCTTCGAACTGGATGTCGAACTTCCACGAGGTCTGCAGGCGGCCCCCATTGCAGAAAACACCACGGTTTCGACTGTGCGGCCTTCTTTAAAGTGATTGAATTGTCATGCAGAAACGTGAAAAAATTTTGGCTGGCGGACTGGCGGGAACACTTGTGTTCTGGTTCGGCTGGTCCCTGGTTTCCGATCGGATCCTGGCCCCGTTGCGTGATCTCGAAAACCAGGAAATCCGTCTGACGGAAGAGAGAAAAAATCTCTTCGAGGAACAATTGCAACTGGCCAGGAAAGAGAACGAACTCAAAACACTCCGTGCGCTGAGCCTGCCGCCAGACCCGCTCGATGCTCAGCGTCTGTATCAGGAATGGCTTACGACACTGGCGCAGATTTCCGGATTCGAAATCACCAAGATCACCTTGGATCGCCGGGTGGCAGAAGCCGACACCTATGTCACTATCCCCATCACCATTGATGCCAAAGCACAACTGGTCGAACTCGCCTCATTCCTGCAACGATTTGATTCTGTACAACTGCTGCATCGTATCTCGCGATGTGATGTGACCAGTCCCAGTAGTGAAGGAAACCCGGAACTCTCCATCACGATTACCGCGGAAGGGCTTTCTTTACCATCTGCGCCTGCCCGGCCCCGTCTATTCCCACTGACGGAACTCTCCGAAGGAATCTCCCGGGATGCTCAAAAATTAACCGTTCTCTCAAGCAAAGGTTTTCCTGAGCAAGCCCCGTTCTGCATTCGGATTGGCGGAGAGTTTCTCAATGTCACCAGCATCAACGACAATGTCTGGACAGTTCAGCGGGGAGTCGAAAAAACATTCGCCGAAAAACATGCCGCCAATGTGAGTGTGGAGGAATTCCCGCTGCAGGCCGGGAAAAAGGCCTCTCAAGCCGCAACGGCCATGTGGTCGCGCAGCGTTTTCACCAAACCATCTGCTCTGGTGAACTATCAGCCCCGACTGGCCAGTACAACTCCACCCGTCGCAATTCGAGGTGAAGAATGGTCCTGGAAACTTGAAGTCGCCGGTTGGAATCCGGCATTTGGCAGTCCAAAATTTGAAATCCTTTCGGTCCCCCAAGGCATGGAACTTGATGAACGGACAGGCACATTAAACTGGCACGTCAACAATCAATTCGAAATCGGGGCGCAGCCGATTCAAGTCCTGGTCTGGGGGACCAATGGCCGCGAAGGAGGGTTTACAGCCATTGCCAATGTGCGGGTACGCGATCCCAACGAACCACCAGAATTTGCGGATCAAGGTCCGCTGAAATTCTTCATTGGCCGGGAATCCAAAGTCCGGATTTCAGCCGTGGACCCGGATGGAGATTCCCGCAAGTTGCAATATTCTCTCGTCGAAGGACCATCAGGCATGACATTGGACGCCCGGACCGGAGAGTTACGCTGGACTCCCACCGACGAACTGGCACCACAAAAAATCACGGTCAAGCTGGAAGTGAAAGACAGTGATGACATGCCCCAGACTGCCAGTCTGACTTTGCAAGGTTCTCTGGAAGAGGATTCCGCCAAGTTCACCTATCTCACTGGTTCCGTGAGACGGACCAATGGAGTGGAAGAGGGCTGGATTAACGACCGGGCGACAAACCGTAAAACCGTTGTCCATGCTGGCGATCGGTTAAGCATTGCCGACTTCGAACTGATGATTGAAGAAATCGGCGCGACCTACCTGCTCGTCAAACGGAATGGACAGCAGTACCGCTGGCAGTTCGAACAACCCTTGACCGAAATGCAGCCCGTCAATCCCACGCCAGACAAAGGCTAGAGCAAGTTGCTCTGGCCCGTGCCCGCGTCGAAAAGGTTTCACTTGATGAAAGACTGAATGCCGCGAGGCAGGACCCCGACAATGCGGGGTGAATGCGCTCGAGGGTGGCGCCGCAACCTGCTGTGCCGGATCGTAAATTACGATCCGGCAGTCCAGCATGAAAACCGCGGGGGGATGACGTAATGGATCACCTTCAGGTTGCCAATTGTTCCCCTGCAGACCAGTTCAAGCAGGCATCAACCCTTCGCGGATGGCGAAGCGGGTCAAGACGACTCGGTCATGAATCCCCATTTTCTGCATAATACGATATTTATGGCTTTCAATTGCCCGTTCGGACAGCATCATCACTTTGGCCACCTCTTTGACACTTTCTCCCCGGGCCAGATGCCGCAAGACCTGAATCTGGCGCAACGTCAGGCCAGAGAAGAAACTTTGTGTTTTGACCACATATTGCCGTAATTCACGATCAAAATGCAGACGCTCTCGAATTTTGTCAGAAAAAACCGTTTCCCCTTCGGCAATCTGCTGCAATGCCTGGAGAATCTGAGAGACCGGTTCGGACTTGAGAAGATAGCCTGCTGCCCCCAGACGAATCGCAATGTCGATAAATATATCGGTGTCATACTGCGTAAAAAAGATCGTCTGCGTGGCGGGCAGCCGGGAGGAAATCTGTTCCGCAACTTCAATCGCCCCGCGTCCCGCGATTTCCAGATCCATGATCACCATGTCCGGACAGGAATTGATGATTTCAAAATAGGCACGGTCCGAATGTGTAAATGCTCCAATGACCTCGAAATCTGGTAACTGGCTGAGTTTTGAAGAGAGCGCTTCCAGGAGTAACGGTTGCTCATCGACAAGAATGATTTTTTTTGTGGGCATGCTGCCTGGTCCTCAACATTCGAGAGGGTGTTGAAACGCACACATCAATAAATGCGTATGATACCGAACAACGTATTTCTCCTCCAGCTGTCTCGAACGACATCGTTTGGAGTGAGCTGATGCATCTTCTTTCTCTTCGTCAGAAACCGTGAGTGAATCGACTTTCTTTACAGACACAAATCATGAAATAAATATGACACAAGTATCATGCTACACGCTGGTTACATCCAAAATTGTATGACAAACAGGTGTTTTGTCATGACCTGAATCGAGTGCAAATTGGCTGCGATGCGTGTTTTTACTGCATTGACAGGAAATCACCGTAGTGCTTTGTCAATTTGAAAAATTCGGGTAGGACTTCACGCAAAGTTCGACAACAGAGGACGTTTCGCGATCATGGACCCTAAATCCAAGCCCTGACAGGGCACTCTCATTCTGCTGGCCCATTTCCTGCAGATCATCTTTCGAGAGGATGGCATTGGTTTTGCTGATCTCCGGATGCGGATGGATCTCAGAGTCTATCCGGAAAGGTCAATTTGGGCTGCGATCGGCTCTTTTGCGTTCTGAACTTCGTCAGCCTGCATCGTCGAATCCTTGGGATTCGTCTGCTTCGGCTTCCTTGTCAGAACACAAATCGCTCGATCTCGCCTGACAAAGCACCTTTCCGGACTGACTCTCAGTGACTCAAGGATTGAAAAATAGAGGTTGCCCCCATGTTAGTGCTTTCACGGAAGAAGCAGGAATCGATTTTCATTGGCGATGAAATTGAAGTCATTGTGCTGGAAATCGCTGAGAATCGCGTCCGGTTGGGGTTCCGTTGCCCAGGACATATTTCCGTGGCTCGCGAAGAGATTTTTCATTTTGGCCACGAAAATCTTGTGTCACACCAACAACAGCCGCAACTGGCCGCACTCGATCTCGAATTGACCTATGCGTGATTTTTTGAGGCCGAGGCCTGGTGCACGGCCCGTCTGAGAGATCAGACTCCGCTGGACCGCTGCTCGCCTCGACCTTCAGATGCCTGATCGCAGATCAGCCAGCCTGGCAGATCTGCGATCAGGTTGTTTCGTGATGCAACGCAACGATCCATATTGTGATCCACTCATCCGTTTTTGCTTCGGCTATAAATCAATGCGGAATAGGGGCCGACGGTCAGTTCGGCCTGCAGATGTTCGGGATCTGGAAGAGAGACGTCTGCAGCCAGTGTATTGCTGAATTCGTCATGATAGATCCGGGAGTCGCCATTGAATCGTAATTGCCAATCTCCAGATTTAGGGAAGTTCAGGACGAGCGCTCTTGGTTCGCGGCAAAAATTGGTGACGACAACAATTCCGTCCTCTGCGTTTTCATCGAACCAGCGGTGATAAGCAAGCACTTTGGCCTGGTCATCTCGATAGAGGATGGAGATTTGCGAACCGCTCAGGCCGCGCGAATCATTCTGAAAATTCAACCGCAGGTGGATCAGATCCCGAAACATGCGGACCACGCCGTGATAATCCTCTTTCTTGTCCCAATCGAGTGGCTTGGTGTCTTGAAACCAGCCATCTTCCAGGAACTCCTGTCCTTGAAAGAGCATTGGCACGCCTGGTGCCGTGAGCACCAGCATGGCTCCCAGTGTCGATCGTTTCTGGGCGAACCAATTATCCGGGTCATCTGGCATGATTTCCGATGGCATGCGCGACTTGCCATTGGCGACTTCGTCATGCGACTCGGTATAGACAACTCGTTGGAACGGGTCGCCGTTGTAATTTGCCATGAGTGCCTGCTGAATCTTTTCGAGGCTGCGACCTTCATCAGTCGGATTGGCCAGAACTTCTCGGACCGGGTGGACAAACTGAGCTCCCCATTGGCTGAGAAATCCTGCCCCTCCATCCGCCACCGCTTTGGTCATCGATGGGTTATTTTGCAGGTCTTCCGCAATGAGGATTTTTCCCGGAAACCGTTCTTGAATTGCACCGTTAATCCACTGTGTCAGGCTCCAGCCATCCGGTAAATCCCCAGCGGGATCATCCACTCCGCGCACTGTGCGAATATAAAGCGTCATGTCATACCGCAAACCGTCGGCGTGGTAGTCTTCCAGCCACATCATTGCATTATCGAACAGGTATTGCCGGACTTCACCCCGGCCATAATCGGGTCGCGTATTTCCCCAGGGGGTTTCGGATCTCCAGTCATTATAAAAATAGATTCCGCCCAGTCCGTTTTCGCTCCAGCCATCAAACTGCCAGACGCTGAGATCGCTGGGGCCGAGATGGTTGTAGACGACATCCAGGATCACAGCGATACCGCGTCGATGCGCTTCACGCACGAATCTTTTCAACCCCAGGGGGCCTCCATAAGAAGATTCCACCGCAAAGAGATGGGCGGGGTTATAGCCCCAGGAAAAATCTCCCGCAAATTCGGTGACGGGCATCAATTCGACACAATTGATCCCCAATCGTTGAAGGTGCCCCAACCGATCGATCGCATCATCGAAAGTCGCGTGACGTCCCTGGCGCATTTCTCGTCCGAAAGTTCCCAGGTGCATTTCATAAATGACAAGCTCGTTGAGCAAAGGAGCCTGAAATTCGTCTTCTCCCCAGTCGAAATCGGTTGTCGCCACCACACCATCACCAGCGGAATTGGTCACTTCCCGGGCATAAGGATCGACGCGCAGCAGTTCCCGATCACCATTGTGGAGGCAAAATTTATAGTGGTCGCCTGCTTTCACATTAGGAATATCGACATACCAGTTTCCCTGTTCTTCGGCTTCCATGGGATGAGCAGTTTTTTCCCAGTCATTAAACGATCCGACTACCGAAACCGCACTGGCATGAGGAGCCCAGACGCGAAAGGCTCCTCCTGACTCATGCAGGAGCGCCCCCATCCCCTGGATTTTTGGAATTTTTACTTTCTGATGGATCGACTCCGCAGCGATATTCATCACTCACTCCTAAAGGGGAATTGGGGGATTTGGGTTGCCAAATAGCAATCACTGGACCAAGAAATTTTCTGCCTCATCAAAAATCGCTGACACAATCTCAATTCAACATGACAGGTCATCCGAAAGTCATGTGTTTTTGCAGTGAGTTCGATCAAAAACTACAGCATCATGGATTTTGGAGAGGTTTTTTGCTGAGAAGTTCGTACGGGCACTTGAGCTGGAAACGTTCGTCGGCCGTGGTTGCTGGGCAGGCGCGATGCTCTTCCGTCGTACAGCCTTTTCAGGCTGCAGACGCTCGAACTTTTTTTGAGATGAAAGATTTTGGAGCAGAGTGGCCTTGACAGGGCCCTAGCGCGTTTTAGGCAATCTTGTGGCGGACTTGCCTCGCGGTATTCAGTCTTTTATCAAGTGAAACCTTTTCGACGCGGGCACATGAGAGACCAAACCAGTCTAGAGTTGACTGGAGCAAGAGGGAATGACTTTCCGGATAGACTCTGGCTTCCCATTTCCTCGCCAGTTCGAAACGGAACGCCTGTGATCTATTCTTCGCTGCAAAGTCTGGCGATCTCGCGGATTTGTTCCAGGGCATCGTCCAGTTCGCATACTGTCGCCCCGGCCACACGCCCTTCCCGGTCGCATTCTTCCAGGAGCAGCAGAGTTTCGAAGTCGGGATGTGCCTGCAACCGGCGTCGGGCTCGCGCGCCGATCGATCCATCCCGAATGCGATGGGCTTCCATGTGATGTTCGATCAGCCAGGCTGTTCGTTCGCTGATAAAGCCTTCCAGGGCTTCCAGTCCCGCAGCGACATGATTTTCCGAATCGATCGCTTTGCCGACATCATGCAGGAGCGCAGCCAGCAGGAACTCTTCATCATAAGGCAATTCATCCAGTGCCAGTTCGAAGACCTGCAGGCTGTGATACAAGGCGTCTCCTTCCGGATGATATTTGCGCCCCTGCTGGAATTGGGCCAAGGGGACCAGCAGCATGCGATAGATCTGAAAGCGGTCGATCCGGGCTGCAACGGTTGCGACTTCAGACTGCAGATCTGCCTGAGGCTGCTCCCGTTGCAGAAGTTCTTCCAGTTCCGAAATCGACGCCCGTTCGATGGGTTTCCCGGTGATGGAGCTGCGGAAGACATAATGGGCCTGGTCGGCAGCATAGACGGTTAGCTCGACAGGAAACTGTTCATGAATGTGAATGTGGGTGAATGACCGTTGTTCGCCATGTTTGCGAACCTGTTTATGCTCGACATCAAACAGGTGTCCCGCTTCATCAAGGCAGGAGACAATCGCTTCCAGGCTGCTGGAGAAGAGGTGCAGATCGATATCACTTCCGGATCGAATATGTCCGGTGAGTGTGCTGCCGATCAGGCGTGGTCGAAAATCTCGTAGCAGGAGCATGAGAGACAAGGCGGTAAGCCGCATCTCCCGGAGCCTCGAGAATCGTGATTCGCCTTCGTGCATCCAGGCGAACCGCTGGATTTCGTCGCGAATCTCGGTATTGGTGGGGAGGAGTGACGGTTTGACCCAGCCTCGACAGATGATCCGGGCAGCACGCATCTTCGCCCGGTAATACTCGGATTCCTGCCGGGAATACATCAACCGGGCCGCTTCGAAGGTGATCTGCCTTCGCGTTTTATTGATCGTCATGAGAGTGTGCGCCGATATTTTTCGCCCATCAATGCGACGCCGGGCCTGTTGCAAAGAGCAGGATAAGATTACGAGGCGATCCCCTGTCATTCAAGGGGAATTCGTTATCATTCAAGAAATTTGCTCTCGAGCGTTTTTGTAAATCCAGTGCCCTGTCAGGGCTTGGATTTAGGGTACGTGATCGCGAAACGTCCTCCGTTGTCGGACTTTGCGTTAAGAGTCTGTCCCGAAAGGTCAATTTGTGCTGCGATCGGCTCTTTTGCGTTCTGAACTTCGTCAGCCTGCATCGACGAATCTTTGGGATTCGCCTGCTTCGGCTTCCTTGTCAGAACGCAAA
>Ga0182739_1002332_pt1 | contig 17946 bp, 16 predicted proteins | sample eDN5th30CBELigBY_FD_128873 | JGI IMG/M metagenome (GOLD analysis project Ga0182739, IMG submission 128873) | Enriched backyard soil microbial communities from Emeryville, California, USA - eDNA 5th pass 30_C BE-Lig BY (version 2) (version 2) | ecosystem: Environmental > Terrestrial > Soil >...
CCAGCTCGAGCGCCTCGGCGCAGCGCTGTCCCAGCGCTATGACGCCAAGGTCACGATCAACCTCGTGATCGACCCGGCCGTGGTCGGAGGTGTGCGCGTTGAGATCGGCGACGATGTCATCGACGCGACCGTCTCCTCCCGTCTCAACGACCTGCGTCAGCGACTGGCTGGCTAGAACTTCCCCGCTCCCACCGGGGAGCGGGCGCAGGGTCAACCTGCACCGATTTTCACAACAAAGGAAGACCATGGCAGAACTGTCCATCAGCCCCGACGTCATCCGTGACGCGCTGAAAGACTTCGTCGCCGCGTACGAACCCACCGCGGCCTCCGCGACCGAGGTCGGCACGGTCATCGACGCCGCCGACGGCATCGCCCACGTCGAGGGTCTCCCCGGCGTCATGGCCAACGAGCTCGTCCGCTTCGAGAACGGCGTCGAGGGTCTCGCGCAGAACCTCGACCAGGACGAGATCGGCGTCGTCGTCCTCGGTGACTTCTCGGGCATCGAGGCCGGCCAGAAGGTCACCCGCACCGGCGAGGTGCTGTCGGTGGGTGTCGGCGACGGCTACCTCGGCCGCGTCGTCGACCCGCTCGGCAACCCGATCGACGGCCTGGGCGAGATCGCCACGACCGGACGTCGCGCCCTCGAGCTCCAGGCGCCCGGCGTCATGGCGCGAAAGAGCGTGCACGAGCCGATGCAGACCGGCATCAAGGCGATCGACGCCATGATCCCCGTCGGCCGCGGTCAGCGCCAGCTCATCATCGGCGACCGCCAGACGGGCAAGACGGCCATCGCGATCGACACGATCATCAATCAGAAGGCCAACTGGGAGTCGGGCGACCCGACCAAGCAGGTGCGCTGCATCTACGTCGCCATCGGTCAGAAGGGCTCGACGATCGCCTCCGTCAAGGGCGCGCTCGAAGACGCCGGCGCGATGGAGTACACGACGATCGTCGCCGCCCCGGCATCCGACCCGGCGGGCTTCAAGTACCTCGCTCCGTACACCGGCTCCGCCATCGGCCAGCACTGGATGTACGACAGCAAGCACGTCCTCATCATCTTCGACGACCTGTCGAAGCAGGCCGAGGCCTACCGTGCCGTCTCGCTCCTCCTCCGTCGCCCGCCGGGCCGCGAGGCGTACCCCGGCGACGTGTTCTACCTGCACTCGCGTCTGCTCGAGCGCTGCGCGAAGCTGTCGGACGAGCTGGGTGCCGGATCGATGACGGGCCTCCCGATCATCGAGACCAAGGCGAACGACGTCTCGGCGTACATCCCGACCAACGTCATCTCGATCACCGACGGTCAGATCTTCCTGCAGTCCGACCTGTTCAACGCGAACCAGCGTCCGGCGGTCGACGTGGGCATCTCGGTGTCGCGCGTCGGCGGCGACGCCCAGGTCAAGTCGATCAAGAAGGTCTCGGGAACGCTCAAGCTCGAGCTCGCGCAGTACCGTTCGCTCGAGGCGTTCGCGATGTTCGCGTCCGACCTCGACGCCGCGTCGCGCCGTCAGCTCGACCGCGGTGCGCGTCTGACGGAGCTGCTCAAGCAGCCGCAGTACGACCCGTACCCCGTCGAGGAGCAGGTCGTCTCGATCTGGGCCGGCACCAACGGCAAGCTCGACACGATCGAGGTCGAGGACGTGCTCCGCTTCGAGCGCGACCTCCTCGACTACCTCAAGCGCAACACGTCGATCCTCGACACGCTCCGCGAGACCAACGTCCTCGACGACGACACGCTCGCCGAGCTCGACAAGGTCACCGACGCATTCATCCTGGAGTTCCAGGGCGGCAAGGGCCAGGCCATCAACAAGCCGGGCCACGAAGAGGTCGAGGCCGCCAACGTCGAGGACGTCAACCAGGAGAAGATCGTCAAGGGCCGTCGCGGCTGAGCCGCCGAGCGGAATCTCTGAGACGCAGAACATATGGGCGCACAACTCCGGGTCTACAAGCAGAAGATCTCCTCTGCTCAGACGACCAAGAAGATCACGAAGGCGATGGAGCTCATCGCGGCTTCGCGCATCCAGAAGGCGATGGCGCGCGTGCGCGCGTCCTCTCCCTTCGCGCGGGCCGTGACGCGCGCCGTCTCCGCCGTGGCGACGCACTCCAACGTGCAGCACCCGCTCACGACCGAGCGTGAGGTGATCCGCCGCTCCGCGGTGGTCGTCTTCGCCTCCGACCGTGGCCTCGCGGGCGCGTTCAACTCGCAGATCCTCCGCGAGGCGCTGCAGCTGGGCGAGCTGCTGCGCAGCGAGGGCCGGGAGCCGGTGTACTACCTCGTCGGGCGCAAGGCGGTGGGCTACTTCCAGTTCCGCCAGATGCCGTGGGCGGGGGAGTGGACGGGCGACACCGACACCCCGCACTTCAACACCGCCGAGCAGATCGCGGGCGCCCTCCTGGATGCCTACGACCGCGGCGGCGAAGGCGGCGGCGTCGACGAGATCCACCTCGTGTACAACCGCTTCGTCAGCATGATGACGCAGTCGCCCGAGACGGTGCGTCTGCTTCCGCTGGAGGTTGTCGAGGCGGACGAGGCCGAGTCGGCCTCGACGCAGGTGTATCCGCTGTACGAGTTCGAGCCGAGCCCCGAGGTCGTCCTCGATGCGCTCCTGCCGGTGTACGTGCAGAGCCGCGTGTTCAACGCGCTCCTGCAGTCCTCGGCCGCCAAGCACGCGGCGACGCAGAAGGCCATGAAGTCGGCCAGCGACAACGCGGACAAGCTCATCACCGACTACACCCGCCTGCGCAACAACGCGCGTCAGGCCGAGATCACGCAGCAGATCGCCGAGATCGTCGGCGGCGCCGACGCCCTGGCATCCGGCAAGTAAGCCCGGTCTGCACCCCGACCACACCGAAAGAGACAGAGAATGACCACCACCGCCACCGCTGAAGCGACCACGGTCGTCGGTCGCGTCGCGCGCGTCACCGGCCCCGTCGTCGACATCGAGTTCCCGCACGACTCGATCCCCGACATCTACAACGCGCTCAAGACGACGATCACGATCGACGGCGAGTCGGCCGAGATCACGCTCGAGGTCGCGCAGCACCTCGGTGACGACCTCGTCCGTGCCATCTCGCTGAAGCCGACCGACGGCATGGTCCGCGGCCAGGAGGTGCGCGACACGGGCGGCCCCATCACGGTCCCCGTCGGCGACGTCACCAAGGGCCGTGTCTTCAACGTGACCGGCGACGTCCTCAACGCCGAGCCCGGCGAGACGATCGAGGTCACCGAGCGCTGGGGCATCCACCGCCAGGCGCCGAACTTCGACCAGCTCGAGTCGAAGACGCAGATGTTCGAGACAGGCATCAAGGTCATCGACCTGCTCACCCCCTACGTCCAGGGTGGAAAGATCGGCCTGTTCGGCGGCGCCGGCGTCGGCAAGACCGTCCTCATCCAGGAGATGATCCAGCGTGTGGCCCAGGACCACGGCGGTGTGTCGGTGTTCGCCGGTGTCGGCGAGCGCACCCGTGAGGGCAACGACCTGATCCACGAGATGGAGGAGGCGGGCGTCTTCGACAAGACGGCCCTCGTCTTCGGCCAGATGGACGAGCCCCCGGGGACGCGTCTGCGCGTGGCCCTGTCGGCCCTCACGATGGCGGAGTACTTCCGCGACGTGCAGAAGCAGGACGTGCTGCTGTTCATCGACAACATCTTCCGCTTCACGCAGGCCGGCTCCGAGGTCTCGACGCTTCTCGGCCGCATGCCCTCCGCCGTGGGCTACCAGCCGAACCTCGCCGACGAGATGGGTGTGCTCCAGGAGCGCATCACCTCGACGCGCGGTCACTCGATCACCTCGCTGCAGGCGATCTACGTCCCCGCCGACGACTACACCGACCCGGCGCCGGCGACGACGTTCGCCCACCTCGATGCGACCACGGAGCTCTCGCGTGAGATCGCGTCGAAGGGCCTCTACCCGGCCGTCGACCCGCTGGCCTCGACCAGCCGCATCCTCGACCCGCGCTACATCGGCGCCGACCACTACCGCGTCGCCACGGCCGTGAAGCAGATCCTGCAGAAGAACAAGGAGCTGCAGGAGATCATCGCGATCCTCGGTGTCGACGAGCTCTCGGAAGAGGACAAGGTCGTCGTGGCCCGCGCCCGTCGCATCCAGCAGTTCCTCTCGCAGAACACCTACATGGCGAAGAAGTTCACCGGTGTCGAGGGCTCCACGGTCCCGATCAAGGAGACCATCGAGTCGTTCGACGCGATCGTCAAGGGCGACTTCGACCACGTGGCCGAGCAGGCCTTCTTCAACGTCGGCGGCATCTCCGACGTCGAGGAGAAGTGGGCGCAGATCCAGAAGGAGAACAGCTGACATGCCTCTGACCGTCACCCTCGTCTCCGCGGAGGAGGAGGTCTGGCACGGCGAGGCGAGCCTCGTCGTCGCGAAGACCGTCGAGGGCGAGATCGGCTTCATGACCGGCCACGAGCCGGTGCTGGCCATCCTCGCCGAGGGCCAGGTGCGCATCACGCAGGCCGACGGCAGCAAGATCGTCGCGAGCGCGCAGGACGGCTTCCTCTCGATGGAGGGCGACGAGCTGACCATCGTGGCCGGCCACGCGACCCTGCAGTCCTGATCACCTCTCCGAGAAACCACATCCCGCACGAGAAACCACGCCACGCGTGGTGTCTCGCGCAGGATGTGGTTTCTCACTTTCTGGAGGACGGATGCTGATCCTGCTGCCGCCGTCGGAGACCAAGCGGCCCGGCGGCTCGGGCGCGCCGATCGACGCGCTCTCCCTGGCGCTGCCGTCCCTCGCGCCGCAGCGCGACGCGGTCATCGATGCCCTCGTCGCCCTGAGCGAGGACGAGGACGCCGCCGTGCGGGTGCTCAAGCTGAGCGAGCGGCAGCGCGGTGACGTCGCCCTCAACGCGGCCCTGCGGAGCGCGCCGACCATGCCCGCGGTCGATCGCTACACGGGCGTGCTGTTCGACGCGCTCGACGCGGGGACGCTTCCTGCCGCCGCGCGCTGGTGGCTGGGCGCCCACGTCCTGATCCACTCCGCGCCGTTCGGACCGGTGCGCGCCACCGACCGCATCCCCGCTTATCGTCTGGCGGCCGGCGCCGCAGTCCCCGGCATCCCTCCGCTACGGCGGCTGTGGGCGGATGCCGTGAGCACCGCGGTCGCGGAGCTCGCCCCCTCCTTCGTGCTCGACCTGCGCTCCGAGGCGTACGCGGCTCTCGGCCCCGTGCCGGTGACGGTGCCGTCGGTCTACGTCCGGGTCGTCACGGCGGGGCCGGACGGCGCCGTCCGCGCCCTCAACCACTTCAACAAGCACGCCAAGGGCGACCTCGTCCGTGCGCTCGCCCTCGCGCGGCCACGCGTCGCGTCGCTCACGGGCTTCATGCGCTGGGCCCACGGGGCCGGCTGGACCGTGCGCCCCGGCGCGGCCGGCGAGCTCGAACTCGTCGTGTAGGGCGTCCGCGGATCAGTCGTCGCGGGTGTTCTGGGCCGTCCGCTCGGTGTTCTCGGCGATCGCGATGAGCGCCACGACCGATTCGATGACGAACCGGAGCACGACGACGGCGACGAACGCCAGGATCGGCGCCACGATCACGGTGGACACGATCAGGGCGATGCCCCCTCCCGGGTTCCACCACAGCGAGCGGATGCCCCCGATGAGCCCGCCCAGGAACGCGGCGATGAAGCCGATCCCGATCGCGATCAGTCCCACGACGTAGAAGGCGCTTGCGAGGCGCCGCGTGATGAAGGTCGTGAACGAGATGTCGAACAGTGCGGACAGGAATCCCCGGCCGATGTCGTCGACATCGCCCACGAGGGCCGGGACGCCCGTGTCGTCCACCGTGTCCGTCACGCCACGCGACCCGGCATCCGCATCAGGCACGGCCGCGCGCGCCGCCTCCGCTGCCGGCTGCGAGGGAGGCGGGGGAGTGGGTGCGGCGCGCGCGTCGTCGTCGGGAGAGCTCATCGTCGGGCGATCACTTGATGAAGCGGAAGTTGATCGGATAGCGGTAGCTGCCGCCGGCATTGACCTTCATGCCGCCCTGGATCGAGAACACGACGTTCACGACCCAGATCGCGAACGGCAGCAGCCAGAGGATCGCGACGAGGAACCACGCGATCGCGCCGATGATCGAGGTGAGGATGAGCGCGGCGACATAGACGATCGTGAAGGTGATCTGCCAGTTGAGGGCTTCCTTGGCCTCGACGTTCGTGCGGGCGCCGCGGTCCTTGAACACGAGCCAGATGATGAGCGACGGCAGGAAGCCGATGACGCCGCCGATGTGCGCCCACATCGCCCACGATCGATCCTGCTCGGGGGTGAGGGGGCCGGCGGGAGCCGCCGCGTATGCGGGCTGCGGGGCTGCTGCCGGCGGAGGCGTCTGCGGGGCTGCCGCCGGAGGAGGCGTCTGCGCGGCCGGTGGAGTTTGAGCCGCAGACGGAGTCTCGGCGGCCGGGGGCGTCGGCGGCTGCGGGGTCTGCGGCGGAGTGTTCTCGGGCTGCTGCTCCTGCGGGTCCGACATGGGAACCACCTTCCTTCGATCGCGGTCGCGGGCGGCGGCCGCTGAGCGCTACGGTAGTGCGCCGTCCGCACTATGGGCAACATCCGCCCCGGCGGGCCGGCCGGATCCTGCCCACGGCACCGAGGCTCGCTCCGCGCCGTCCACTAGAGTGTGAGCACCCCCGCCGTCGACATGGAAAGGGTGGGCAGCGTGCCCGAATCCGCGACCCAGAGACGCTCCCTGTCGTTGCCGGACGGCACGCTGGAGCTCTCGTGGTCCGAGGTGACCCACCGCGGCCGCCGACGCGACATCAACCAGGATGCCGTGCTCGCGGTCTACCCGCTGTTCGTCGTGGCCGACGGCATGGGCGGCCACATCGGCGGCGAGATCGCCTCCTCGAGCGCGATCGAGCGACTGCGCGCCGTGGCGGAGAAGGGCGTGATCACGACCAAGGCGATCGAGAAGGCGCTCGGGCGCGCGGTGTCGGACATCGGCGCTCACCCCGAGGCGACCGACGAGGGCACGGGCACGACCGTCACGGGTGTCTACCTCGACGCCAGCGGTCCCGAGCCGACGTGGGTGACGCTCAACATCGGCGACTCCCGCGTGTATCTGTTCCGCGACGACGGGCTCGCGCAGATCACGACGGACCACTCCGTCGTCCAGGAGCTCATCTCGGCCGGACGGCTGAGCCCCGAAGAGGCGGAGAACCACCCGTACGGGAACGTCATCACGCGGGCGGTGGGCCCGTCCGACGGCGTCGTCCCCGACTACGTCCGCCTCGAAGTGCTCGACGGCGACCGGTTCGTGGTGTGCAGCGACGGGCTGACGAAGGAGCTGACCGACTACGGCATCCTGCACTTCCTGCTGCAGCACGAGGACCCCACCGAGGCCGCGGACGCGATGCTCGAGGCGGCTCTCGAGAACGGGGGACGCGACAACATCACGATCATCGTCCTCAACGTCTCTCGCACCGGTTCCTCCCCGATCGAGGACTGACGCGGGTTCTCCACCGATCGCTCCGCATCCGCCGAAAGGGACTCCGCGGCGAGATGTACTGAGCGGGTGACACCGTCTCCGCAGATCTTCGACGAGCCGCTGCGGCTTCCCGCCTCCGCCGCTCCCGCGCCCCCCGCATCGTTCCCGCTCGTCTCGGCGATCGCCCCGGTCGCCGGCGCTCTCGTGCTCTGGCTCGTGACGGGCTCGCCCGCGATGCTCTGGTTCGCCGCGCTCGGGCCGCTGCTGGCCCTGGGCGGCATGGTGGACGGGCGGCGCGGCGCACGCCGCAGCCGGCGCAGGGGAGCGCGGGAGCGGGCCGGTCAGATCGCGCGTCTTCGCGAGGAGATCACGGATCGGCACGAGCGTGAACGGCGACGGCTGTGGTCACGTCACCCCGACGTCGCGTTCCACCTCGGCAGTCCCGACGAGACCTGGCGCGCCGTGCCGCAGCGGGGACAGGACATCGTGGTGGGCCGTGGCGGGGCCCGCAGCGAGGTGCGCCTGGAGGGTGGGGACGACGCGTCGGATGCCGGTGAGCTGCGCGCGATCGCCCGTGAGGTCTCCGGAGCGCCCGTGCGCGTTCCCCTGACCTCCGGTGTCGCCGTCGTCGGGCCCGTGGTGCTCGCCGCGTCGGTCGCGCGGGCGATCGCCCTCCAGGTCTGTCTCAACCTGCCGCCGGGCCGGGTGCAGGTGGCCGACACCGCGGAGTGGGCGCACGGCCTGCCGCACGCCCGTGCCGCCGAGGGTGACCTGCTGGCGCTCGTCCCGGCGGGCGAGCCCGTCCCGGCAGACGCCGCCATCCCGATCGTGGTCGTGGGCCCCGAGAGCCCACCTCCGCCGCGCTGCGGCGCGATCCTCACGCTGCTCGGTCCGGCGACCGCCCGCCTCGACCATGGCGACGCGTCAGAGCGGGTCGCCGTCGAGGCGGTGTCCTCGGATCAGGCGCGCAGGATCGTCGAGATGCTGGCCGATCGCGCCGCAGCCACGCACGGTCAGGTCGATCAGCCGTCACCGCCGCTGCACGAACTGCTGAACGGCTCGCCCCAGGAGGCGAGCCGGGGTGCGTCCCTTCCTGCCCTCATCGGCACCCACGGCGCGGGGCCCGCCGAGATCGACATCGTCGCAGAGGGCCCGCACGCGGTCGTGATCGGCGTGACCGGCTCGGGCAAGAGCGAGCTGCTGATCACGTGGGTCGCCTCGCTCGCCGCCCGGCACGCGCCGGGCGAGGTGTCCTTCCTCCTCGTCGACTTCAAAGGAGGGCGAGCATTCGACGCGCTGGCCGCGCTGCCGCATGTGACCGGCGTTCTGACCGACCTCGACGACGCCGCTGCGCTGCGGGCGATCGAGAGCCTGCGGGCGGAGCTGCGGCACCGTGAACGCGTGCTCGGCGAGCTCTCCGCGCGTGACGTCTCCGAGGCAGGCGGGGCTCTCCCGCGGCTGATCGTGGTCGTCGACGAGTACGCGGCGCTCGTTGCGACGCACCCCGCGCTGCACGACCTCTTCGGCGACATCGCGGCGCGCGGACGTGCCCTGGGCGTGCACCTCGTGCTGGCCTCCCAGCGCGCCGCGGGGGTGTTCCGGGACGCCGTCCTCGCGAACGCGCCGTTGCGCGTGTCGCTGCGCGTGACTGATGCGGCCGACTCGCGGGCCGTGCTCGGCGTGGACGACGCGGCGGCGCTCTCGGGCAGGTCGGACGACCGCGGGGTGTGTCTCGTCCGCGGCGCCGCCGATGTCGCGCCCCGTCGGATCCGGGTCGCCCGCTGCGCACCCGGTGATGTGGCCGCGCTGGCGATGCAGGGGCCACCCTCGCGCCGGCCCTGGCTTCCGCCCCTCCCGGAGCGCATCCCTTTGGAGGCCGTGTCGGCGGCAGCGGCGGTGTCCGCCGGCGGAGCGCTCGCGATCGGCGTCGCCGACGAGCCGGACCGTCAGCGTCAGCGGCCTCTTATCCTGGACGACGGCGAGCCGGGCCTGGTCGTGCTCGGCGCGGCGGGAAGCGGGCGGTCGGCCGTGCTGCGGGCGCTCGCCGCGCAGGCTGCGGACCTCGTCGCGGTCCCGAGCACGCCCGAGGAAGGGTGGGATGCCGTCGGCGACGCCGAGCGGGCGCCGCGCGGCGCGGCGATCGTCATCGACGACCTCGACCTCCTGCTCGCACGGCTGCCGCACGATCACGCCACGGCGCTGCGGGAGAGGATCGAGCGGCTGGCGCGGGAGGCGAGGGCCCGCGGAGTCCGGCTGATCGTCTCGGCGCAGCGGCCGGCCGGTCCTGTCGCGAGGGTCGTCGATGCGATCCCGTCGCGGCTCCTGCTCGCGCACGCCTCCCGGGCCGACTACGTGGCCGCAGGGGGAGCGGCGGCGGACTTCCTCCCGCTGCCGCCCGGACGGGGTCACCTCGGCGGCGTGCTGGTGCAGACGCCGTGGACGGCCGAGCCCGATCCCGCCGTCACTTCCTCCTCGCCGTCGGTGCACTGGCATCCCTCCCGCCAGGCGGTCGCGTATGTCACTCCCGCCGGCCGTGCGACACGGGCCGTGCTGGCGGCATGGGCGGACCGTGGGGCGGACGTCGTCTCCGTCGACGAGCCCGGCGCGCAGCTGCGTCGCGGGGGTGTCGTCTGGGGGTCGCCCGAGAGCTGGCTCGGGCAGTGGCGGTTGCTGTCCGCAGCGCGGACCGACGCCCGGCTGGTCGTGGATGCGGCGTGCGGCACCGAGTACCGGGCGATCACCGGGGCATCGGAGCTCCCGCCCTACGCGCTGCCGGGCGCGGGGAGGGCGTGGCTGTGCGTTCCGGGAGGAACGGTCTCCCGGATCCTGCTGCCGCCGCCCCCGGGCGGGAGTCAGGCGAGGGCGTCGGCGAGCGGGGCGGCGGTCAGGCCGTGAGCCGCTGCGACACCCGCGTTGACGACCGCACCGCCGGCGACGTTGAGGCCGCCCGCGAGCGCGGGATCGGCCGCGAGCGCCTGCTTCCAGCCCAGCGAGGAGATCTTCCTCACGTACGGGAGCGTCGCGTTGGTCAGCGCCGAGGTGGAGGTGTTCGGCACCGCACCTGGCATGTTCGCCACGCAGTAGAAGACGCTTCCGTGCACCATGAACGTCGGCTCCGCGTGCGTCGTCGGATGCGTGTCCTCGAAGCAGCCGCCCTGGTCGACGGCGATGTCGACGAGGACGGAGCCGGGACGCATGCGCCGCACCATGTCGTTCGTGACGAGCTTCGGAGCCTTCGCGCCCGGGATCAGCACGGAGCCGATCACGAGGTCGCTGCCGACGACGGCGCGGTCCAGGTCCAGCGGATTGGACGCCGCCGTCTTGATGCGCCCCTGGAAGTGATCGTCGAGGAAGCGCAGCCGCTGGATGTTGGTGTCGAAGATCGTGACATCCGCCCCCATCCCCGCGGCGATGACCGCCGCGTTGGCACCGGCGACGCCGCCCCCGATCACGGTGACGGCAGCAGGGCGCGTTCCGGGAACGCCGGACATGAGCAGCCCCAGGCCTCCCGCCGAGCGCATGAGGGTCGCCGCCCCGACCGTGGGCGCGAGGCGCCCCGCGACCTCGCTCATCGGGGCCAGGAGCGGCAGGCCGCCGCCGGGAAGCTGCACGGTCTCGTAGGCGATCGCGGTGACCCCGTCGGCGACGAGGCGGTCCGTGAGCGGGCGGTCGGCCGCCAGATGCAGGTACGTGAACAGCACGAGGTCGTCGCGGAAGTGGACGTACTCGCTCGCGATCGGCTCCTTGACCTTGAGCAGCAGCTCGGCGCGCGCCCAGACCTCGGCCGCGTCGTCGAGAAGCGTCGCGCCGGCATCCGCGTACTCGGCGTCCGTCATCGACGAGCCCGCCCCCGCACCGCTCTGCACGAACACCTCGTGGCCGGCCGCCGCCAGGTCGTGCACGCCGGCGGGCGTGAGCGCGATGCGGTACTCGTTGTTCTTGATCTCCGTGGGGACGCTGATCCTCATGGGTTCCCTCCACTCCCTTGTGGGGCTTGCACCGGTTCTCTAGACCGTCGGGCGGATCGCGCCGACATCCCGTCCGCCGCCGGTGACGGTCAGCGGAAGCTGTGTCATCGTCGCGGCGACGTCCGCCGCCGCGAGTGCTCCGTGCTTCTCGAGAAGAGCCAGGGCGATCGCCGTCGCCGCCCTCCCGCTCCCGTCGAGCACCTTGAGCGCCGTCGTCGTGCCGTCGGGGGCGACCATCACCATGACGCCCTCGGCGCCGCCCTTGGCGAACACGCCGAGACGCTCGATCACGATCGTGTCCGCTCTTCCCGGGCCGTCGATCGCCCATGGGTTCTCGCGCACCGCGGCCACGAGAGCACCCGCCGTCCGGTGCAGCGCGAACGGCGAACGCTCCGAGGACGTGCCGATCCGGTGGACGGCGCGCACGAGACCGGTCAGGCTCATGCCGTACACGGGGGCGCCGCAGCCGTCGACGGCCGTCGCCGAGACCTTCGCTCCCGTGAGCCGTTCGATCACCTCGCGCAGGTGCAGCTGCAGCGGGTGAGCAGGGTCGAGGTACGTCTCCGGATCCCAGCCGTTGGCCGAGCAGGCCAGCAGCATGGCGGCGTGTTTGCCCGAGCAGTTCATGCGGATGCGGGCGGGCTGCCCGAGCTCGCGGACGAGGTGGTCGCGGGTCGCGACGTCGCCGGGCCACGCGGGAGGACAGCGCAGTGCGGACTCGTCGAGCCCCGCCGCATCCAGGATGTCTCGCACGACGGCGACGTGACGGTCCGTGCCTGAGTGGCTCGCGGTCGCGAGGGCGAGGCGCTCGCCCTCCAGGGCCGCACCCGCCGTCACCGAGCCGAGCGCCTGCAGCGGCTTGAGGCTGGAGCGGGGAAGGATGGGCGTGTCGACGTCGCCGAGGGACTCGACGACGACGCCTTCGGGATCGAGGATGATCGCCGCGCCGCTGTGGCGGGACTCGACGAATCCGCTGCGCTCTACGACGGCCAGCTCGACGGCGGAGGACACGGAGAAGGTCTGCGTCACGCGAACCAGCCTATCGCCGGGCTGTCCGCCGGTGATGGCAGACTGGCCGTGTGATGGGCGAGCATCGATACTCCCTGACGGCGACGTGGACCGGCGACCGCGGCAGCGGGACGAGCGGCTACCGGGACTACGACCGATCGGTGACGCTGTCGATCGCAGGGAAGCCCGATCTCGCGGCATCCAGCGACAAGCCCTTCCGGGGCGATCCGTCGAGATGGAACCCGGAGGATCTGCTGCTGGCCGCCCTCGCCGAGTGCCATCTGCTGTCCTACTTGCACGCCTGTGTGACGGCCGGTGTGGTCGTCGTCGCGTACGAGGACGAGGCGGCCGGGACGATGGTCGAGGACGGCCGCGGCGGCGGCGCGTTCACCGAGGTCGTGCTCCGCCCGCGCGTGACCGTGGCAGACGAGGCGATGCGAGAGGCCGCCCTCGCCGCGCACGATCAGGCTCACGCCTGGTGCTTCATCGCCAACAGCGTCAACTTCCCTGTCCGTCACGAGCCGACGATCCTCGTCGCCTGACGGCAGCGGGACTCAGCGGCGCTCGTGGGGGAGGACCTGCTTGAGGCGCTCCACCGGGTTCTGGGCGGGTGTCTCGTTGTAGGTGCCCGCGAGCTCCTGGCCTGACAGGGCGTGGATCGCCGACATGATCTCGTCGGTCGCGAGACGCCGGGCACGACCCGAGGATGCGGGGCCGTGATGGGAGAGATCGATCGGCTCGCCGTAGTGGATCGTCATCCGGGGCCGCAGTCGTGGCCACTTCGCGCCGACGGGCATGGCCTCGTTCGTCCCCACGAGCCCCACCGGCACGACCGGTGCGCCGGTCTCGAGGGCGAGGAAGGCGACGCCCGTGCGGCCCTTGTAGAGCCGTCCGTCGAGCGAGCGGGTCCCCTCGGGGTAGAGCGCGATCGCGCGGCCGGACTGGAGGATGCGGCGCTGCTGGTCGAGGGCGTCGAGGGCGGCCTGCCCTGCGCCGCGCTGCACGGGGGTCGCGCCGATCGCGGTGAAGAACTGCCGGCTGAACCAGCCGGCGATCCCCTTCCCGTCGAAGTACGAGGACTTCGCGAGGAAGTAGACCGGCCGGGGAGCGAACATCGGGATCACGAACGAGTCGATGAACGAGAGATGGTTGCTCGCGAGGATGATCGGACCCTTGCGCGGCATGTGCTTGGCCCCCTCGATGCGGGGGCGGTAGATCAGCCGGGCCAGCGGGGCGACGATCCAGCGGCCGACGAAGTACGTGAAGCCCACGCCGGAGACGTCCTCCGCGTTCGCCGCCGACTCGGACTCGGGCGTCTGGTCTTCGGTCACCTGAAGAGGGTACTCCCGAATCCATTCCGTCACGGGCATGACGGCGTTCACAGCCGGGACAGAAGAAAGTGCGGAAGGATGGACTGATTCGGCTTCGTCCGATGATCCCCGTCCCACCACCGTGAGGTCTCTTCGTGCGTCTGCGTCCGCTCGTCACCGTCTCCCTCGCCGCGCTGTCGGCCGTCCTGCTCGCCGGTTGCGCCGGTCCCGCCGGCGGCACCGAGTCTCCCAGTGCCAGTGCTGCTCCCGTGACGAACCTCTGCGATGCGATGGCCTCGTCGGGTGCCGCGTCCGAGGCGGTCGGCGTCGAGGGCGAGCCCGGGGTCGAGCCGGAGGTGAGCTTCGAGTCGCCTCTCGCCGTCGACGACCTGCAGGTGACGGTGCTGGACGAGGGCGACGGCGACCCCATCGAGGCGGGCGACTACATCTCGTTCGCGTTCAACGCGTACAGCGCAGACACCGGTGAGCCCCTCGGCACGCTCGGCTACGAGCCGGGTCAGATGCTGCCGTCCCAGATCTCCGCCGAGAGCGGCCTCGGGCAGCTGCTGGGATGCAGCGCCCCCGGCACGCGCGTCGTCGCGACGTTCCCCGCGAGCGAGGCGACCGACACGAGTCAGGCGATCGCCGCCGAGGTCTACGTCCTCGATCTCCTCTCCGTCGTCCCCATCGCCGCCTGGGGCGAGCCGCAGGATCCGGTGTCGGGGATGCCGGTCGTGACCCTCGCCGACGATGGCGCCCCGAGTGTGGAGATCCCGTCGGCGGACGCTCCCACCGACCTTCAGATCGCCGTCCTGAAGAAGGGCGACGGTGAGCCCGTCAAGTCCGGCGACACCACGATGCTGCAGTACCACGGCGTGGAATGGGCCACCGGCGAGAGCTTCGACTCTTCATGGACCAAGAACGGGCCCTACGTCAACGAGGGAAACCAGTACATCCAGGGCTTCAACGAAGCGATCGAGGGTCAGCCGGCCGGATCGCAGATCCTGGTCGTGATCCCGCCGGAGCTCGGCTACGGGCTCGAAGAGTCCGACACGGTGCCGCTGGGCGGCAAGACGCTGGTCTTCGTCATCGACATCCTCGCGACGATGCACGCCGCCTCCTGAGCATCGAGGACGCCCCCAGACCTGCAGCGTCAGCAGCTGGAGCTCTCCGAGTAGCGCGGCGATGTCGGTGCGGTCGGGTGCGGATTGCGCCATAGGCTGGCATCCATGCGTCGCGTAGTGATCCTCGGCTCCACCGGCTCCATCGGCACACAGGCGCTCGACGTCATCCGTGACCGCCGTGACCGCTTCGAGGTCGTCGGGCTCGCTGCGGGCACCGACCGTGAGGGCATGGCCGCCCAGGCGGCCGAGTTCGGGGTGTCCGAGACGGCCCTGGGCGCCGCCGACGCCGAGCGGCTCGTCCGCACCGTCGACGCGGACGTCGTGCTCAACGGCATCACCGGGTCGGTCGGGCTCGGTCCGACGCTCGCGGCACTGGAGTGCGGACGCACCCTCGCGCTGGCCAACAAGGAGTCGCTCATCGTCGGTGGCGAGCTCGTGACGGCGCTCGCGGCCCCAGGACAGATCGTTCCCGTCGACTCGGAGCACTCCGCACTCGCCCAGGCGCTGCGTTCGGGCGAGCACGACGAGGTCCGGCGGCTCGTGCTGACGGCATCCGGGGGGCCGTTCCGCGGCCGGACGCGGTCCGACCTCGGCGACGTCACGCCCGCGCAGGCGCTCGCCCATCCGACGTGGGACATGGGGCGGGTCGTCACCACGAACTCGGCCACCCTGGTCAACAAGGGGCTCGAGGTGATCGAGGCGCACCTGCTCTTCGACATCGGGTACGACGACATCGACGTCGTGGTCCACCCGCAGTCCATCGTCCACTCGATGGTCGAGTTCCACGACGGGTCGACGATCGCGCAGGCCTCACCGCCGGACATGCGCCTGCCCCTCTCCCTCGGGCTCGACTGGCCGTACCGCGTCGCGGGCGTGGGCTCACCGCTGGACTGGACGCGTGCCTCGTCGTGGACCTTCGAGCCACTCGACGACGACGCGTTCCCTGCGGTCGCGCTCGCCAAGCGCGTCGGCCGTGAGGGCGGCACCTACCCCGCCGTGTTCAACGCGGCCAACGAACAGGCCGTCGACGCGTTCCACGAAGGGGCGCTGAGCTTCCTCGGCATCCTGGACACGGTCGCGCGCGTCGTGGACGCTCATCGTGCGCCGGGGGAGCTGACGCGCGAGAGTCTCGCCGAGACGGAGCGCTGGGCCCGCGCCGAGGCCGACAGGATCATCGCGGCCGCCTGACGCGGCTCACCCGCGCGGCCTGCCACGTTCACCCGGCCGGAACCGCACGGACGGCGCAGAATACCCGGGGTTCGGGCCGGATGACGGCGGGTCGCGGGCCGGGGGTCAGGGGGTGGTCGGCCAGCCGGCGGCGCGCAGCGCCGCGCGGGCGAGACCGGGAGCGTCGAAGGGGATGCGCTCGCCCGCGATCTCGCGGTAGTGCTGGTGCCCCGGGCCCGCCCACAGCACCGCGTCGCCCTCACCCGCGAGCGAGACGGCCTGCTCGATGGCCTCCTCCGGCGGCGAGCACTCGCGCACATCGGCATCCGGTCGCGCCTCACGTGCGCCGGCGATCAGCGCGGCGCGGATGGCGGCGGGATCCTCCGATCGCGGATGCTGGTCGGTGACGATCAGCACGTCGCTGCCGAGCGCGGCGGTGGCGCCCATGTCCGCGCGCTTGGTCGTGTCGCGGTCGCCGTTGGCTCCCGTGAGCATGATCAGCCGGCCGGGCGTGACTCGCCGGACGGCCGCGAGGGTCTTCACGAACGCATCGGGCGAGTGGGCGAAGTCGATGTAGACGGCCGGCCCGCGCGCCCCCGAGACCCGCTGGATGCGGCCGGGCAGCTCGGCGGGCACGCGGGCGCCCTCCAGGAGCGCGGCCAGTCGCGTCCATTCGAAGCCCGCCTCCAGCAGCATCACGATCGCGAGCCCCGCATTGGATGCCATGTGCCCGCCGATGACGGGGACCGTCGTCGTGAGGGCTCGGCCGTCGCGGTGCGACAGCGTGAAGCGGGTGCCGTGCTGACGCTCCTCGACGATGTCCACCCGCCAGTCGGCGTCGACGGGGCCGTCCGCCAGCGCGGGCGTCAGCACGGTCGTGACCGGCACCTCGCTCCGCCGGGCGATCTCGCGTCCCTCCGGGGAGTCGACGCAGACGGCTGCCCGTCGCGATCTGCCGGGACGGAACAGGGCGAGCTTGGCTTCGAGGTACGTGGCCATGTCGCCGTAGTCGTCGAGGTGGTCGTGGCTGAGGTTGGTGAAGCCGGCGACGTCGAACAGGAGCCCGTCCACGCGGTGGCGCGACAGGGCCTGCGCGCTCACCTCGACCATGACCGCCTCGACGCCCCGCTCGCGCATGAGAGCGAGGAGGGCGTGCATCTCCGAGGCCTCGGGGGTCGTCAGCCGCGACGGGATGACCTGGCCGGCGATGTGTCGTTCCGCCGTCGAGGACAGCCCCGTGACCAGGCCGAGTGCGCCGAGCATCCCCTCGACGAGGTGGGAGACGCTCGTCTTGCCGTTGGTGCCCGTGATCGCCAGCAGCGGCGGCATGTCCGCGTCGGTGCCGTACACCCATGCGGAGAGCGCGCCCAGCTGCGCGCGGGGGTCGTCGACGACGAGCACGGGAAGGCCCGTGCGGGACGCGATGGCGGCGCCCGACTCGTCGGTGACGACGGCGACGGCGCCCTGGTCGGCGGCCGTCTGCGCGAAGTCCGCCCCGTGGCGCTGGGCGCCGGGAACGGCGACGAAGACCTCGCCCTGGCGCAGATCGGCGGTGGCGAGGGTGATGCCGCGCACCTCGATGCCCTCGGTCGTGCCGATGACCCGGCGAGCGTAGCGGTCTGCGAGGTCGCTGAGACTGCGCCGTGGAGGGTTCTCCGGGCGCAGGACGGGCGGTACGGGGGCGTGGTCGGCCATGGCCCGTCCATCCTCTCACCGGTGCGGCGCACGCATGCCGCGGCCCGCCGCCGCGACCTCCGGGAAGGCCGCGGCGGCGGGCGTCGGATGCGGGATCGGGCCCGTCAGCTGTTGCGGCGGCGACGCAGCAGGGCGATGGCGAGGGCGGCGAGCCCCGCCGCGAGGGCACCCGCCGACAGCCAGCGCGCCACCGGATCCGCGGATGTCGCCGAACCGGCATCCGCGTGGTCCGCGC
>Ga0182739_1002333_pt1 | contig 17937 bp, 16 predicted proteins | sample eDN5th30CBELigBY_FD_128873 | JGI IMG/M metagenome (GOLD analysis project Ga0182739, IMG submission 128873) | Enriched backyard soil microbial communities from Emeryville, California, USA - eDNA 5th pass 30_C BE-Lig BY (version 2) (version 2) | ecosystem: Environmental > Terrestrial > Soil >...
ATTGAAGACCATTTTGATCATAACTTTGAACTTGAACAAAATTTAATTGAAAAAGAAAAATACGACTTACTAGAAAAGGTTAAACAATCATCAGAAATAAACCTTCATTATATCCGCCAAAAAGAACCTAAAGGTTTAGGACATGCAGTGTGGTGTGCTAGAAAATTTATCGGTGATGAGCCTTTTGCTGTGTTACTTGGTGATGACATCGTTGAAGCTGATACACCTTGTTTAAAACAACTTATTAATGAATATGAAAAAACATCCTCTTCTGTTATTGGTGTTCAAACTGTTTCCGATGATCAAACACATCGATATGGTATTATTGATCCGTTGGAGAAAGATGGAAAGCTTCATAAAGTAAATCGTTTTGTTGAAAAACCTAATAAAGGTACTGCGCCGTCAAACTTGGCCATAATGGGTCGGTATGTTCTAACTCCTGAAATTTTTGACCTCTTAGAAAGGCAAGAAACAGGAGCAGGAGGAGAGATTCAGTTAACAGATGCTATACAGCACTTGAATGAACTTCAATCAGTATATGCGTATGACTTTCAAGGTACACGTTATGATGTAGGAGAAAAGTTTGGGTTTATCCAAACAACTATTGAATTTGCATTAAAGCACGAAGACTTAAAAGAGCAGCTTTTAGATTTAATGAAAGAGCTTGTCGAGAACGAAAAAGTACGTGTGTAGATTAGGGAGGATTAGGAAATGTCAGACCTTGCAAAGCATGAAACAATATCCTCACCTACGAATGAACTTTTAAGTGAAATTGAAAAGCCAAGAATGTTATATCATTCTTCAAAGAGATGTATGGATATATTAGGAGCTTCAATCGGAATTATTTTATTAAGTATCTTATTATTTTTTGTAGCAATATTAATTAAGCTTGAGGATCCAAAAGGTCCTGTCTTTTTCTCCCAAAAGAGAATTGGTAAAGACGGAAAAGAATTTAAAATGTATAAATTCCGATCCATGGTTACAGATGCTGAAGCAAAACTCGAGGAATTGCTTAAGTATAATGAAGTTAAGGGCGCTATGTTTAAAATGAAAGATGATCCTCGTATCACGAAAGTTGGTAAGTTTATTAGAAAGACAAGCATTGATGAACTACCACAATTATTTAACGTTCTAAAAGGTGATATGAGTTTAGTCGGCCCAAGACCTCCTTTACCTAGAGAAGTAAGTGAATATACAATCTATCATAAGCAACGATTACTAGTGACACCTGGTTGTACAGGAGTTTGGCAAGCAAGCGCTAGAAATAGTGTCGGCTTTGAGGAAATGGTAGAGATGGACTTATTTTATATACGTAATCGTAGTTTTTGGTTTGATATTAAAATTATACTTAAAACTGTTCTAGTCCTGTTTGGATCAAAAAATGCATTTTAGGAAAAGGTGATATGTAATGAATAAAACTTCAAAGATTTATGTTGCTGGTCATAGAGGACTTGTTGGATCCGCTATTATCAGAAGGCTAGAAAATGAAGGATACGAAAACTTACTAGTTAGAACAAGCAAAGAAGTAGATTTGCGTGATAAGGATCAAGTTGATCATTTTTTTGAAAGCGAAAAACCAGAATATGTATTTTTAGCAGCAGCAAAAGTAGGTGGAATTGTAGCAAACAATGAATATCCGGCTGATTTTATTCGTGATAATATATTAATTCAAACAAATATTATTGATGCTGCATATCGAAATAATGTAGAAAAACTCTTATTTTTAGGTAGCACATGTATCTATCCTAAATATGCACAGCAACCGTTAAAAGAAGAATACCTTTTAACAGGAGAGTTGGAGCCAACCAACGAGCCCTATGCTATTGCAAAAATTGCAGGTATTAAAATGTGCGAATCATATAATCGACAATATGGTACAAAATATATTTCAGTTATGCCAACTAATCTTTATGGACCAAATGATAATTTTGATCTGCATACTTCACATGTATTACCAGCACTCATCCGTAAGTTCCATGAAGCAATGGAAGGAAATATTCCTTATGTTGAGGTTTGGGGAACGGGCTCACCTAAACGTGAATTTCTCTATTCTGATGACTTGGCTGATGCTTGTGTTTATTTAATGAACAATTATGTAGGTAATGAGATCGTAAACGTTGGTGTAGGTGAAGATATTTCTATTAAAGAACTAGCACAAAAAGTAAAAGAGGTAGTTGGGTACGAAGGAGAAATTCAATTTGATACAAGTAAGCCAGACGGAACACCAAGAAAACTGGTTGATGTAACGAAATTGAATTCTTTAGGATGGAAAGCTAATACTTCTTTAGAGAATGGATTAGAGAAAGCTTATCAATGGTTTCTTGATAATGTAACAGTAAAAAACTAATACTAAGTGTTTAATAATGGAGGACAAAATGAAAAAGGCATTAATTACAGGCGTAACAGGACAAGATGGTTCATATTTAGCTGAATTTTTATTAGAAAAAGGATATGAAGTGCACGGTATTATTCGTCGCAGCTCTTCTTATAATCAAGAGCGTTTAGAAGACCTTCTTACAGAAGAAGAAGCAAAGGCATTATTAAACAATAGTAATTTCCACTTGCATTATGGAGATGTGACAGATGCATTAAATATTACAAAGATTATCGGTGAAGTACAACCGAATGAAATCTATAATTTAGCTGCGCAATCACATGTACGTGTTTCCTTTGATATGCCAGGATACACTTTAGATGTAGATGCAAAGGGTACATTAAATATTCTTGAAGCTGTAAGGATTTTGGGGTTAACTGATAAAACTCGTATATATCAAGCTTCGACTTCTGAATTATTTGGTAAGGTCCAAGAGGTACCACAAAAGGAAACAACACCTTTCTACCCTCGTTCTCCTTACGGAGTAGCTAAAATATATGGATTCTGGATTACTAAAAATTACCGTGAATCTTATAATATGTTTGCTGTAAATGGTATCTTATTTAACCATGAATCAGAACGTCGTGGTGAGACATTTGTTACTCGGAAAATTACTCTTGCAGCAGCACGAATTGCACAAGGCAAACAAAAGAAATTGACTTTAGGAAACCTAGATTCTTTACGTGACTGGGGATATGCTAAGGATTATGTAGAATGTATGTGGTTAATTCTTCAGCATGATAAACCAGAAGACTTTGTAATAGCTACAGGTGAAATGCATACAGTGAGAGAGTTTGTAGAGTTATCCTTTAAACATACCGGTATTGAGATAGAATGGGTCGGTAATGGTGTTGATGAAAAAGGTATTAACAAGGAAACCGGTGATTTAATTGTAGAAGTTGATCCAAAGTTCTTCCGTCCTGCAGAGGTAGATCAATTGTTAGGAGATCCAACAAAAGCAAAAACTCTATTAGGATGGAATCCTACTAAAACGTCATTTGATGAACTTGTTCAGGTTATGGTAACCAAAGATATGGAGAAGGTTCGACAGGAAAATAAAGTTAAGAAAATGTTTGATTAAAACAATACATTATTAAAAAACGGCAACTAAGATTATGCGTTGTAGACTAGAATTAGTTTTCAATAGATAGTTAGCCGTTTTTTATTATGAAGTTACTTAATATTATAGGATTCAGGCTTGTTTGAAAATCTAATGGCTTTGGAAGAGAGAGAAATTATGGCTGAAAAGAAAAGAAATGATAAGAAAAAGCTTTTAATATATGCCCATTACTATATCCCTGATGTAGCATCTACTGGCCAAATATTGAAGGAATTAGCAGAAGGGATGCTAAGCACTTTTGATATAACAATAATATCTGTAGTACCCTCTTATACTGGAAAGATTGCTCCACAATATAAAACTAAAATGTTTTATAAAGAAGAAATAAACGGTGTTAAAGTAATACGAGTCCGTGTTCCGGAATTTTCCAAGAACAACAAAATTAGTAGAATAAAAAATATCATAGCATATTTCTTTGGTTCAATTTTTGCAACATTTATGACTGGGAAAATAGACTATGTGTACTCTATTTCTCAACCACCTATCTTAGGGGGCTTAATAGGTGTTTGGGGAAAGTGGATGAAGCAGGCTAAATATATTTATAACATTCAGGACTTCAATCCAGAGCAGATTATGGCTGTTGGATATAGTAAGAATAAACTAATTTTAAATACAATGATGTGGCTAGATAAATTCAGCTGTAAAAGTGCTGACAAGGTAATAGTTGTTGGGCGGGATATGGTTGAGACCCTTAAAGGGAGATTCAAGCGTGGAAAAACACCAAATAATGTCTTTATAAATAACTGGATCGATGAGAGGGACATTTATCCTCTGGCTGTTAATAATGAGAAAGTAATAGCGTTTAAGAAAAAATATGGGTTAGAGAATAAGTTTATCATTATGTATTCGGGTAACCTTGGTCTCTATTATGATCTTGAGAACTTATTTCCTGTTATTAAAAAATTTAAAAGTAGGAAAGATGTTGTATTTGCATTTGTCGGAGAGGGATCAATTCGAGATGAGTTGGTTTTATATAAGGAAAAATATAATATTGAAAATGTTACCTTTATACCATATCAAAATAAATCTGAATTAATATATAGCTTGAATGCGGGAGACGTACATTGGTGTATTAATGCTAAAGGTATTAAAGGTGTTTCAGTTCCAAGTAAACTCTATGGGATTATTGCAGCAGGAAAACCAATAATAGGTGTACTGGAGGAAGGCTCCGAAGCACGCATGATTATTGAAGAGACAAAGTGTGGATATGTAACAAATCCTGGAAATTACAGTGGTGTAGAGGGAATAATTGGGAGATTTTTAAATGAAAAAAATACTCCTAAACTTACCGAAATGGGAGATCGTGGAAGAGTCTATTTGGTAGAAAATCTCACAAAAGATGTTTCTATAAAGAAATATATTGAGGAAATCTTATCTTGCTAGAATGAGGTTAATATAATATGAATAGTAACTGGTTTAAGTTAGTGATGAAAGTAACAAAAGTTAACTATGGAAAGGGTTTATTGTTAAAAGGAATACCAGTTATTTTCAATAAATCCGGAGCAAAACTTAACATTGGTGATAATGTAACTATTAAATCTTCGTTCTTATCTAATCTAGTAGGATTATATCAGCGTACAATTATTATAACAAGAACGTCAGAGGCTGAAATTCATATTGGGAATAATGTTGGTATGTCAGGGGCAACAATCTATGCTAGGAAGTTAATCACAATTGGCGAGAATACTCATATTGGTGGTAATGCTAAGATTCTAGATAATGATTTTCATCCTCTTGAAATAGAAGCAAGAAACGCTGATATAAAGGAAAAAATTGGAACTAGACCGGTTGTGATAGGTAAGAATTGTTTTATCGGATGCAATGCATTGATTTTAAAAGGTACTAAACTTGGGGATGGTTGTGTAGTAGGTGCGGGAGCAGTTGTAAGTGGTAAATTTGATGAGAATTGTGTAATTGCTGGTAATCCGGCAAAGGTAATTAAGAGGTTGTAGAAAACATAGATACTAATTATTACAAAGAAAATAAAGAATCTATTTATTTTAGATGATGACGTTCAGGCTAATTAAAATATATTCAACATATTTATTGAAGAACGAAAATGACATTCTTTTATTTGAAAATACTCGATTTGAGCCAAACACAACTTATATTATGGTATCAGTGGAAGATTTTTAATAATAGATTATTAATAGGGAGATAATATGGTAGATTTAACAGTTGTAATTCTTACTAAGAATGAAGAAAATAATTTAAGAAAGTGTATAGAGTCTTTCCGTGGGATAGCCAAGAGGTTTGTTATTGTAGATAGTTTTAGTACGGATGGAACAGAATTACTTTGTGGAAAATTAGATTCTGAGCTTCGATCTATTGGAAGCAAATTAGATTTTTACCAGAATAAATGGATTGACTACGCAACTCAATTAAATTGGGGGCTAACTCAAACTGATATTACAACTGAATGGTCTATGCGTATGGATGCAGATGAAGAATTATTAGAGCCACTTACACGAGAAATAAACTCGAAGTTACCTAATATGAGTTCAAACGTAAATGGTGTTATTCTTCGGAGACGAGTTTATTTTATGGGGCGCTGGATCAAGCATGGTGGTAGATATCCTGAACTGTTACTTCGTATTTTTCGTACGGGTAAAGCTTTTTGTGAACAAAAGATTATGGATGAACACATGATTTTAACTGAGGGAGATGCTGTAGAATTTAAGCATGATTTGATTGATAACAATACCAAGGACTTGGAATGGTGGACTAATAAGCACAATTGGTATAGTAATCGTGAAGTGCTAGATCATCAGATGACTGTTGAAAATTCTCTACGTGAAGCCAAGCTTCTTGAAAATGGTGAATCAACAAAACAGGCAAAAATGAAGCGTGTTGTTAAAAACAAAGGATACTATGGTTTGCCTAAGTTTTTTAGAGCACACATATATTTTATTTATAGATATTATATAAAGCTGGGATTCCTTGACGGACCTGAAGGCAGAATTTTTCATTTTCTTCAGGCTTATTGGTATCGATTTCTAGTAGATGCTAAGATGTATGAGTGTGAGAAATATGATAGAAAGATGGAACAACAAGGTGATCTGAAAGCTTAAAAGGAGTTTATATATGAGACGTCTTATGGTTTTATTGAAAAATATAATATCTATGCCAAATAGGCTCTTTAAGAATATTGCTTTATTTGCTATTTTGCAAGAAGCAAGTGTGGATAAGACAGCAGCGATTTGCTCAGGTGTAAAGTTTTATCGTGGCTCTATTGGCAGATATTCTTATATTGGAAACAATAGCTTTGTAATAGATACAATAATCGGAAACTTCACATCAATTTCTACAGACTGTTATATTGGGGGTACAAGCCATCCAACAAAATGGGTATCTACTTCGCCTGTCTTTCATAAATGGAGTAATATAATGAAGAAAAATTTTTCCAGACATGAATTTGAAATTTTTGCAAAGACAAGGATAGGTAATGATGTTTGGATTGGTAATCGTGTAATGATTAAAGCTGGTGTGACAATAGGAGACGGAGCGATTATCGGTATGGGATCTATTGTTACTAAAGATGTTGGATCATATGAGATATGGGCTGGAAATCCAGCAAAATTGATACGTAAACGATTTGAAGATGATATGATTGATGAATTTTTAAGAGTAAAGTGGTGGAATTGGGATGATGCGAAAATTGAGGCTCATTCAGAATTATTTACATCTCCAGAGAATTTGTTACAAGAGATAAAGAGTGAGGATAGTAAAATATGAAAATTGTTCATTTGTGCTTAGGGTGTTTTTTTCCAGACGGATATTCATATCAAGAAAACATGTTACCAAAATTTCATAAGGAATTAGGCCATGAAGTAGAAGTAATTGCCTCACTAGTTACTTTTGATAAAAATGGTAATAGCACCTTCTTACCAAAGGGAAGTATCTATCAAAATGAAAATAATATCAAGGTAACTCGTCTAAACTATAAAGTACCTAATAAAATTTATAAAAAACTCAAACGATTTATTGGAACCTATGAAGCATTAGAAAGGGCTAAGCCAGATATCCTATTTATACACGGGTGCCAATTTATGGATATGGATATAGTGGTTAAATATATAAAAAACAACTCAAATATACAGGTTTATGTTGATAACCATGCTGACTTTTCAAATAGTGCTACAAACTGGTTATCTAAAAACTTACTACACAAAATTCTTTGGAAAAAAAGTGCGCATTTAATAGAGCCATATACAACCAAGTTTTACGGTGTTCTGCCAGCCCGTGTTGATTTTTTAATAGATATTTATAAGTTGCCGAAAGACAAGTGCGAATTATTAGTATTGGGTGCAGATGATAACCGAGTAGCAGAAGCTGCAAAACCATTAGTCCGCCAAAGTATTAGAGAAAAATATAAAATTTTGGATGATGATTTTTTAATTGTTACTGGTGGGAAAATAGATTTATTTAAAAAGCAAACAATTTTATTAATGGAAGCTGTTAAGAAAATTCAAAATAAAAAAGTTAAACTATTAGTGTTTGGTTCAATAGTACCTGAACTTCAAAATAAAGTTAAAGAACTAGATGATAAAAATAAAGTGCAGTATATCGGATGGGTAAAATCGATTGATTCTTATGACTATTTTGCTGCAGCTGATTTAGTGGTATTTCCTGGAAGGCATTCGGTTTTTTGGGAGCAAGTTGTTGGTCAAGGTATACCCATGATTTGTAAATTTTGGCCTGGTACAACACATATTGATATTGGTGGAAATGTAATATTTTTAAATGAAGATTCAGTCATAAATATACAAAATACAATAGAGTATTTATTAAGTAATAGCCAGAAGTATTTGGAAATGAAAGAACGTGCAGTAAATAAAGGTAAAATTGTATTTTCTTATAAGGATATTGCTAAGAGAAGTATTCAAATACCTGAAATTTGAAATTATTGAGATTAAAAGTTGGGATTAGTATTTATAATATAAATTGATGGTTATGCTCCTATCTTATAGGAATATTTTAAATTAATTTAAATTCATTTATGAGGAATAATTATGGATAAAAAAATTTTATATGTAGATATAAGTTTAAAAGGACATCGCATTGGTTATTTGAATGCACTGCTTAGTATTAAAAGTAATAATATATCGTTAATTCCTCATGAATCAAATGATATTATAGGAAAAACAATAATTGATACTAGCGGATTTTCCACTAAGAGAAATTTGAGGAATTATATTAAGTTTATTAACCAGATTAATAAGTTAATTAAAGCTGAAAAAGTAGACATTGTACATTTTCTCTGTGGTGATGCTTTATACCGATTTTTTGGTTTGTTTTTAAAAAAAATTAGTTGTCCCATTATTATTACTTATCATCATGTACAATTTAATAAAGTAAGGAATTATTCATTAAATATGTTGTATAAATCTTCAGAATTTGGTGTGGTTCATACTAGTGCATTAAAGAAATCAATAGAGGATATTGGTATCAAGAATGTATATCAAATTGAATATCCAGTCTTTAATGAAGAAATTCAAGAGGATATGCTTGAATCACGAAAGTACTTTGATTTACCTGAGGATAAGAAAATATTTGCAGTAATGGGAGCAACCTCACACTATAAAGGGTTAGATATATTACTAGAAGCTTTGAAAAAAGTGGATCAACCCTTTTATTTATTTATAGCCGGTAAGCTTCATGATTTTAATAAAGAATATATTGATTCTAAAACAAATTCATATAAAAATAATGTGAAATGTACACAGGATAGACTTTCAGATACAGAATTTGCAAAAGCTATTAATGCAGCTGATTATATTGTTCTTCCGTATAGAAAAGAATTCGATGGAGCTAGCGGCCCCTTGGCAGAGGGTGCATGGTATAGGAAAAATATAATAGGTTCTGAGCATGGTAGCCTAGGTTCATTGATACAAAAAAATTCTTTAGGAATAACATTTAGAACAGAAGATATTACTGATTTAACGGATAAAATAAATGTTGTTTTGAAGAAGGGTCTTTTTTGGAATGAAAAGGCAGAAAGTTATAGAGAGCAATTAACAATCGAGAGCTTTTTAAACTCTTATAAACTTTTATATAAGCAAGTTTATGAATATTGTGAGGAATAATAAAAATGGCTATAAAAAATACGTTAAAAACAAATGATTTTATAAAAAGCGCTTATGAGAAGTTCCTATCGTTATTGACATTGATATCTCCTACTCTTAATACAAAAATCTATTATTTCATATCAACAGGAAAACGAATTGATCTTAAAAATCCAAAGGAATTTAATGAGAAAATTTTATGGCTAAAGCTAAACTCTTATACAAATAATAAAACTATTAAAATATGTGCAGATAAGTATGCAATGCGTAGTTATATAATTGATAAAGGGTATGAAAATATATTAAATGATATTATAGCGGTTTATGATTCTGTTGAAGAAATTGATTGGGATAATCTACCTGATAAATTTGCTATGAAATTAAACTTTGGTTGTGGATTTAACATTATTTGTAAAAATAAAAAAGACCTTGATATAGATCAATGCAAAAAACGTCTTAATTCTTGGATTAAATCAAAATATTATCTTCCTCATTCAGAAATGCAATACAAGAACGTACCTATCAAAATCTTAGTGGAAAAGTTTATTGAAACTTCAAATGGTGATATACCTGAAGACTATAAGTTTTATTGCTTTAATGGTGACCCAAAAATTGTTTTAGTTTGTAATGAGAGAGATAAAAAACTAAAATATTCATTTTATGATATGAATTGGGAGTATGTTCATGTTAGAGATGGGCAAATTGACGGGCAATTTGATAGACCTACCTGTTTAGAAGAGATGGTATCAATTTGCAAAGATATCAGTAGGGAGTTTCCTTTTGTTCGTATTGATTTCTATGTTAGTAATGGAAAACCAGTATTAGGTGAACTAACCTTTACTCCGGCAGGAGGAACTGGAAAATATACTGAAGATGCAAAAAAAACTATGGGTGAATGGATTAAGATCTAAAGTAAAGGTATATAATTTAAGGGTGATCTTAGTGTAAAGAGTGAAATGGGTGTAAAATGAATATTAATAAAAAACTAATCAATATTTATAGTTTTATGCTTGGTTTATTTGGGTTCTCCATGCTAGGCCAATATATACAGTTAAATGTCTTGAAATTACCTTTTTATTTTGTAGAGTTATTTTTCATTCCAGTTATTCTCATGAATTTATCGAGTATACTTGGCATTTTTAATAGAGTAAGATATAGTACGGTATTTCTACTAGTATTTATATTTATGAGTATGTTATCAAATATACTTAATACTGGAGAATTATTCTCAGCTATTTTTTCATATCGTGCTATACTCTATTTATTATTTTTTATGTGTTATTTCAGATTATATAAAAAAGATATACCTCTAAATCTAGTATTTACGATAGTATTAGGAGCAATTTGTGGAGAATTAGTTTATGTTCTCATATTTTCAACTTCTTTAGTTACATCTTCCGTCAATTGCTTGGCGATAGCAATTGCAATTTGGATTCCTTATCTGCAAAAAAAATATTTTTTAACAGTCTTAATTGTTATGATAACTTTGTTCTTAGCTATAAATACTGGTTTTAGAATCGGAATAATTGTAGTAGCATTTACAATTTTAAATTTATTTTTATACTCACTTATAAATGGAAAACAATACAGAAGGTTAAGACAAAAATTTAAGATAGTATTGTTTTTCGGGTTGGGATTTTGCGGATTAGTACTTTTTATAAGTAATTTGAATTTTATAATTGAAAAAATTGCTTCTATAACAGGTATGAGTAGTTTTGCGATTTTTAGAGTAACGACTCGTTTGGAGAGTTTAATAACATTAGATTTTTCAACTTCTCAAGATATAGGTAGATTAGATATGTTTATTGTTTTCTTTGAACGTATATGGAACATTATTCCTCGGGGATTAATAGGTTCAGTTGAAGGCGGATTGGAATATTCATATTATATAGATACTCCACCTTTATATTTGTTTGATATTTTCGGTTCAGTAATGACAATACTAATCTATTTATACTTTTCTTTATTATTTATAATGTTCGCCAAACATAGAATTATAAACAATCAAATAGAAATTCTTTCAGTTTGGTTAATCCCACTATTAGGAATGTTGTCTTTAACAAATGGAACATTTATGGTTAACTCAGGGCAAGCAATTATGACTGGGATTATATTAGGATATGTAACTAGAAAAAAAAAGAAATACGGTAAAGAGAGAGAGTTTGAACATAAATAATGAGTATATTAAAGAATTATCTATATAATGTTACGTATCAATTATTAGTAATAATTCTACCTATTATTACAATACCTTATGTGTCTAGGATCCTAGAAGTAGATGGGGTAGGAAGATATTCTGTATCAGCAGCTGTTATTAATTATTTTGTATTATTTGGTGTTCTGGGAATTAACACCTATGGTAATAGGCAAGTAGCGTATGTTAGAGATAATAGAGAACAGTTGAGTAAAGTTTTTTGGGAAATATTTTTCTTAAAGTGTATTACAATGACTTGTTCAATAATATTATTTTTTAGTCTTTTGCCGAATCTTGTTTCTCAAGACAATAAATTATTATACAGTTTGCAAATATTCACATTATTAGCTTCATTAGTAGATATTTCTTGGTTTTTTTATGGTTTGGAAGAATTTAAAAAGACTGCTATACGAAATATTTTAGTGAAATTATTTAGTATTGCTTTAATTTTTCTTCTTGTAAAAGAAAAAGATGATATATTAATTTATGCCCTAATTATCTCTGGTTCTTTGTTTGTTGGACAAGTTATCTTGTGGAAAGATATGCGTCGTAAAGTATATTTTGTAAAACCTAAATTAATGAATCTAGTAACTCATTTAAAGAACACAATACATTTATGGATTCCTTCCTTAGCAATTCAAATATATTCTTCCTTAGATAAAGTTATGCTAGGCTTCTTAACAGATAATACTCAAGCTGGTTTATATGAGAATTCTCAGAAGCTAGTAAGGATGGCGGCAACAGTAACTACTGCATTATCAGTTGTAACCTTGCCAAGGGTAGCCAATAGTTTTAAAAATAACGATATTTCGCAAATTAGGAGTGTATCGAATCGTTCTTTTTCCATGATCTCCTTAATTTCTTTTCCTATGGCAGCTGGACTAATGGCAGTAAGAGAAACATTAGTGCCATGGTTTTTTGGCCCAGGTTATGAGGAGATTATAAATCTCTTATTTATTAGTGGATGGATAATAATAACTCTAGGTTGGTCAAGTGTCTTTGGAGCGCAGATTTTAATTGGATGTCACAAAGAAACTCAATTTACCATTGCGGTTACAATTGGTGCTGTGGTAAATATTTTGTTAAATAGCATTTTTATTATTCACTTTAAAGCAGCTGGGGCAATATTTGCCTCAGTTGTTGCAGAATATGTTGGTATGTTATTAATGCTGTATTTTGTAAGAAAGATTATAGATATAAAGCTAATGTTTAAACCGGTCCCGAAATATTTAGTTACGAGCATATTAATGTATTTCATTGTTTACTATGTTGGTAGGTTGATATCTATTCCTCTTCTAGCAACAGTGGTACAAATAATGGTTGGTGTATTCATTTATTGTGGTATCTTGATAATTTTTAAAGATGAAAATATAAAATATCTATGTTCAAAAGTTTTATCATTAAAAAATAGGCATTAATACGGTTCGATGATTCAGATATAAAATATTCATCCATATGTTTGATTTTAATAAGCATAATTATAATTTGTCAGAACATACTAAAACAGAAAGGAACAGATTAAAACTTCTGTTCTTTTTATTAGGAGTGAAATAATGAAATTAGTGTTATTATCAGGTGGATCTGGTAAAAGGTTATGGCCATTATCCAATGATACAAGATCAAAACAATTCTTAAAAGTATTAGAGGGACAAGAAGCTGAAAAACAATCTATGGTTCAACGTGTTTGGGGACAGCTGAGACAAGTAGGTTTAGTAAATTCTTCAATTATAGCAACCTCAAAAATGCAACGTGATATGATTCACAGTCAAATCGGTACCGATCTACCCCTTATTATTGAACCAGAAAGACGTGATACTTTCCCAGCAATTGCACTTGCTGCTTCATATTTATATTCAGAACAAAATACAACAGGAGACGAAGTCGTTGTTGTATTACCTGTAGATCCTTACGTAGAAGATAGCTTTTTTAATAGAGTAAAAGAATTAGAGAAGGCTCTTTTATCATCAAATGCCGACTTAGCTCTAATGGGAGTTAAACCTACTTATCCATCTTCAAAGTATGGGTATATTGTACCGAGTGAAAAGGTAGAGAATGATCAACATTTTAAAGTAGATCGATTTACTGAAAAGCCAAGTGAAGGGAAAGCGCAAGATCTAATTGACATGAATGCATTATGGAACACAGGAGTGTTTGCATTTAAACTCAGTTATTTACTCGGCATTCTAAGAGATAAAAACTTACCACTTTCCTATGAAGAGCTTTCTAGAGACTATAAAAAGCTTCCTAAAATAAGCTTTGATTATGAAGTGGTTGAAAAAGCAAATCATATTGTGGCTCTTCCATATGACGGATACTGGAAAGACCTTGGTACTTGGAACACCCTAACAGAGGAGATGGTAACAACTCAAATTGGAAAAGGTGTGTTATCAGAGGATTCGGTTAATACTCACCTAGTAAATGAACTAGATATTCCGGTAACAGTGATTGGTACAAAGGATATTGTTGTTGCGGCAAGTCCTGATGGCATTTTAGTAGCGGACAAGGCATCAAGTCCAAAAATTAAGGAGTTAATAAGTGATTTTAATCAGCCACCAATGTATGAGGAACGGATTTGGGGTTGGTCTCGAGTACTAGATTATGCTAAATATGATGATGGCTCTGAAATGGTCACAAAGCGAATTTGTATCCTAGCAGGAAAGAATTCTACTTATCACTATCATAATCTAAGAGATGAAGTGTGGACGATTGTGAAAGGTGAAGGTGAGCTTGCTTTGGATGATAATATCCACCGTGTCAAAGCAGGGGATATCATCCACTTACCAGCGGGGAAAAAACATGGTATTTTTGCAATATCAGAACTAGAATTTATTGAAGTTCAAACTGGTTTAGGTATTAGTGATGAAGACTTCACGCGTTTGTACTATTCATGGGATGAAGTACTAAATCATTTCAAAGAAGCAAGATCAAAAGTTATTCTTTAAGGAGGGCGATTTTGCTCTCCTTTTTCTATAGGGGAAGATACAATGAAGAAGATTGTTTACTATGTTTCTGAATATGGCTTTGGTCATGCGGCTAGAAGCATAGGGCTCATAAGGGAACTTTTAAAGCAAAATCCAGATATTCATATAGAAGTTGTCAATCGATATGCTAGTAACTTTTTGAAGGATTCTTTACATAATCCTAATGTTACTCTTTACAAGCTTTCCACTGATATTGGCTATGTACTAAGGAAAGGTTCGGTTCTTCCAGACCATGATAGACAAATCATTGAGATAGAGGAATTTATAACATCATTCCAAGGATTAATAGAGTCAGAAATAAAAAGGCTTAACAATAAAAAAGTTGATCTTATTCTCTCTGATATTTCACCACTAGCTTTTGAAATTGCAAATCGCTTAGGTATACCATCAATAGGAATATCTAACTTTACGTGGTTTACAGCATTTTTAGATTTGGTGCCAATAGAAATGATAGCTCCATTAAAATCTTCGTATGATAAGATGGATTATTTCTTTGCCTTAGCAGGAAGTAATGAACAGAATATAAAGCCTACTCAACAATTTGGTTTTTACTCTAGAAATGTAGATCAAAGTGAAGTAGATAAAATTCGTTCCAAGGTAGGGGTAAATAAAAAGCTTGTTTTTCTAGGCTTAGGAATGAAAATGGTCCTCAACGATCTTCAAAACCTTCCAATATGGAATAGCCCTAATATACATTTTATCGTCTCATCTAATCTAACCATTGATCATCCGAATGTTTCAATAATTGAAAAGGATTATAACGAAACACAAAATTATATCGCTGCCTGTGATTTAGTTATCACAAAGGCAGGATGGGGTACAGTTGCTGAATCAGTAGTAGCTGGAGTTCCACTTTTAATTATTGAAAGAGAAGGAATGAAAGAGGACCAAAATACAATCAATTATTTATTAGAGAATAAACTAGGTAGAACAATAAGTATAAAAGAGTTTGAAAGATTAGTCTTAGATGAAGAGTATTTTGCAACATATACGGATTACTATATTAGTTTAAAATCTAATGCAGTCGAAGGCATAGCTAGAGAGATATTAAAGTTAACTTATTCGTTTTAACATTTGATGGGATAGCAGTGGAGAGTGCTGATACATCATTTATTTTGGATGACTTCTAGTATTGTTTGCTGATTAAAATATTCTTATGAGTGTTTGTATATGAATTCGACTTTTTGTTTAATGGGTTGATTTATCCATATTATGAAGAATCTGTGTGTAGGAAAAGGACCTTCAAACGTGTTATCCATATAGGGAATAATAAATAAGTTGAAAAACGAGGAGGTGTTGATAATACTGCATAACGAAGAGTGGATTAACATGAAATGTGAGTTAATGGAGAAACATGAGATATTCAGCAAAATAAAAAATACTTTTTTAGTAAGTTATACTTTTTTATTAGCTGTCTTGTATTTCTTAGATATCGGTATGATTAGAGAGCTAACCTTTAATCCTTCTAATGGTTTAGACATAATAAGGGTTGTTACTACTTATGCTCCCTTTGCATTTGTATTAATGTTCTTTATATTTTGCTTAAGTATCTGTTGGAAGAATTTGACCTTCATTAAACTATTTTATTTAAAGAAAGAGTTCTCTTGTTTATTCCTGTTCAATATTATCGTCTTACTATTTACTGCCTTATTTCTAAAGATCTATATTCTAATGGATTTTAGAATTATGTTTATATTCGGCATCATATATTTTTTAAACTTTGTATATGCATTTGTTATCCATTTATATGCCTTCATCCCAATTTTGAAAGTTTATCATGAGCATCATATTATTAGAGAAAGAGAAGGCATTTTAAATTTTCGGCTATTATTCCTTTCCATCATAAGTCCAGATTATGTAATGGCCACACTCTTTAAGAAGTTATTAAATAACAAGAGCTTGAATTTAAATTGTGAAGATAACTGTGCAAAGGATGAGGATCTAGTTAATGAATGTACCTGGGAGCAAAGGAAACTAAGAGCCAAATATTTTATCGTTTTTTCTAATTGGACCAACGTTATTTTTATCACTGGTCTTTCAATCCTAGCTATGTATATATATCCTTATTTAGGAGCGTTCACCAAGTATCTAGGTATTTGGCTCATTTTACATATACTATCAAGAAGCTTTGAAATTGCTTATGCTTTCTATAAAGATGTTGTTGAGGTAAAGGCAAAGGTGCTCTGGAAATCTAATCAAGGACATTTTATTAATTATTGGAGAACTTCTGCATTAAGAAAGCCAGAGAGAATAACATTAGCTATTCATTCTTATATAGAAGTCATCCTATTCTTTACATTGTTATACTTGTTTTTGCTAAATGAATATAATATAGATATCGTAAATTTAAATAAATATCGGGACATCTTTTTATATAGCTCATCAGTTACGTTCTTTAACTATTCATTTGATCCAAAAATTAATAATGAGATTTGGAAGCTGTTTCATGCTTTGCAAGTATTTTTGAGTATCGTATTAGTGGTTTTGTCAATAGCAACCTATATAGGGATGAAAGACGAAATGGACTCGAAAGAAAAGATGAGTTTTGTCATAACAAAATACTATCTAAATAAAAGGAATTGCATTAAAAAATTAGAGACAAAGAAGAAATTATCGGATGAGGATAACAAGGAATTAAAGAGGAAGATTGAGTTTTATGATAAAACGATCAAGGGACTTAAAGCAGAATATCAAGACAAATATCTTAACTAGGCCTTTTAGGTCATATGTTTAACAGAGGAAGAACCAAGGAGAATATCCTTGATTCTTCGTTTAACGATCATATGCGTCAACATAAAGCTCCTTAAGAGCCTGACGAGCAGCCTCTCTCTCAACTTTGTCTATTCCTCTTCCCAAAAACTCCCCACGATCATTACAAATCGATGCGTACACGTAATAATGATCAGAAAACTGTATAACTCCCAACTCAACCTCTTCATGAAACATACTATCAAAGTGTATAACCCTACTCGAAAGAATATCTTTTACATCCATATCTCTATCTCCTTACCAGGTCAAATTTACTACACACTCCTATCATACAGGATAAAATTGTAAATTTAGTTAATGTTATTTAAAGGTTTTATTAAGATGGGACGGAGGGACAGTGAACTATAACCCGAATAATGGACACCTTTAAAAAAGGGACGTTATTCGGGTTTTTCTATGTCTTTAGATTTAAAACCCGTTTATAATAAAAGAAC
>Ga0182739_1002334_pt1 | contig 17931 bp, 15 predicted proteins | sample eDN5th30CBELigBY_FD_128873 | JGI IMG/M metagenome (GOLD analysis project Ga0182739, IMG submission 128873) | Enriched backyard soil microbial communities from Emeryville, California, USA - eDNA 5th pass 30_C BE-Lig BY (version 2) (version 2) | ecosystem: Environmental > Terrestrial > Soil >...
CGCCCAAAGATTGGTTGCATTGTAGAAGGCCATGCCCAGCGTCCCGATAGGGATCGCCCAGAGCAGCGGGCCAAGACCGGGAACATTCGCACCCGTCACGAGCTGTTCGCCACATAGCGCCACTACCAGAGCGACCAGGCAGGTCGTGGCAAAGCCGGTGATCACGGCTGCCAGGAAGGTAGCCGCGGCATCCTCGTCGCGCCCATCCAGAGGAATGGCGGTTTCATAGCGCAGGTTCGTGACGGCACCGGTGATCGAAACGATTGCCGTAAACACGGCGAGCACACCGAAATCCGCAGGCGTATAGAGCCGGGTCAGAAGCGGCGTGACCGCGATCAGCAGCGCCTGCGCCGCGAGCGTTCCGAGGGTGACGGTCAGCGCGTTACGAGCTAGCCCGCCCTTCTTGAAGCGTTGAGTCAAACGAGCGAGCACTGCGGCTGACGGCTCCGGTTGAGGCTTGGACGGCGCCTCTCATGCCACGCCGGGGCGATCACCGCGAGACCGGGCGATCCGATGTGGTCGATCTGCCTCACCAGGAGCCTCAGCCGACGAAGACGGCCGCGTCCAGAGGACGCGGCCGTTACCTCGCTGGCAGATCAGACGAATCAGATAGTCTGTAGCGCGACCGGCAGATCCATGTCGGTGCGGGTATGAGTGCCCAGCGATTCCGAAGTGAAGCTCCAGCCCGACCAACTCGAGCCGCCATTCACGCTGTACTCCGCATAGGCGGAAGGCACGATATTCCGCTCCTTGAAGCCGTAGGCCGTGCCGCGCTGTGCCGCGCCGAACCAGTAATTGCCGGAAGTGGCGGAGAACCGCATGTGGTAGGTCTTGCCCTTCGTCAGCAGACGCGGTTGGGAGAAGGACCTGAACTGCCAGGGCACCGCCACGTCGTAGCGGGTGCTGGTCACGACCTGTGAAGGCGGGATCCGGACATCCTCCAGGATCGTGCCGGCCGAAGCATCGATCAGCTGGCAGATCAGGTCGCTGGGCGAGCCGCCGGACTTGCGCACCCGCAGCCACACGCCGTTCACGCTCCGGCTCTCGTCCAGCATCGGCAGGCGCTGCCTTGCCATCAGTGAGCCGCCGACCTGCTTGTCGCCGCTGTCATGGGCGAACATCCAGCCCACGCCGCAGGCCATGCCGTCCGCATAGTAGATCTCGAAGATCGGGCAGCGGTCGGTGCGCACGTACCAGCCGCCGGAATTGTTGACCCAGAGATGCGCCAAGGCGTCGCCGTGGAACGGGCCCATCCGGCCGGTGCCGCCGGTCGGGATCGGCATCTTGGTGTGCAGCATGTTGACCGAGATCTCGTTCTTGCCGCTCGAATCGAGCTGCAGGAAGACGAGGTGGTAGATCTCCCCGGCGGTCAGCACCGGATAGGGTGCCAGGAACGGGATCTGCGCGAAGCGGTCCGAGTTCATGAGGTTGGTCAGGTTGGCGGTCTTGGCTAGCACCGTGTTGGTCGGAAAGCCGGTGGCCGGATCGTTGGTGCGCAGCTCGATCCGGATCGTGCCGCCATTGCCGATGCTGTAGCCGACATGCCCGGTGGCCTGGTCATAGCGTAGAAAATAGCGCAGCGACGTGATCTGGCCGCTCCGCTCGGCAGCGAAGCGGAATGCGGCGGGCTTGCCGTAGCCATAGCGGGTGTTGCCGACCGCCTCGGCGTGAATGGCGCAGCCGAACAGCCGGCCTCGATACGGCTTGTCGTCGTTGGTCGGTGCCGCCGGCTGGGCGACCTCGACCACCACCGTGCCGACCGAGGTCTGGTTCTGCGCGTCCTGCATCGTGTAGGTGAAAGCGTCCTCGCCCACGAAGCCGGTGGCCGGCGTGTAGACGACCTTGCCGGCCGAGATCACCGCGGTCCCATTCGCCGGCGTGCCCACCTGGCCTGAGACGAGGCTGCGCGTGCCGCTCTCGGGGTCGATGTCGTTGGCCAGGACATCGATGGTGATCGCGGTGTTGCGCGAGGTCGCGACACGGTTGGGCACCGCGACCGGCGCCTGGTTGGTCGTGCCGAACGCGTCCTCGCCACCCAGGCCGTAGAAGGCACCGGGCCGGCGGTGATTGAGGTACTCGGCCTTCAGCCAGTTCTCAGGCAGTGCCGAGGCTCGCAGCCGCACCTCGTCGATGGCACCGTCCCAGGCGGACGAGGCATCGAAGGAGGCGCGGCCGATCCGCAGCGGGCCGTTGCTGAAGCTCGTGGTGCCGTTGCGGACCGAGGTCTCATAGCTGGGTGTGTTAGCCTCGGCGTCGATCCAGATCTGCGGATTGCCGTTCTGCTGCCAGGTGACCGCGAGGAACTGCGCGCCTGTGCGCTGGACGTCCGAGGCGGTCTCGATCCGGGTGCGGCCGCTGGTCAGTTGCTGCTCGAGCAGGATGACATTGGTGCCGCCGCCGGAATGGCCGGCCTTGTCGTAGCGCAGGCAGAAGCCCATTGCGTCGTCGCGGCCGGTAATGGGCCCGACCGAGACGATGCCGCGGTCGCTACCGACCTGATCCGCCTTGATCCAGGCCTGGACCGTGTAGGCGGACAGTGCATCCAGGAAGGTCGGCGATTCGCGGCTAGCCTCGCTGTCGGTCCCGTTGAAGTCGCCGGCGGCGCCGATCAGGCTGCCGGTGCCCAGCGCTTTCACGGCGAGGTCACGGCCGCGGCCGGTCCGGTCGGTGGCCACCGGCAGGTGATAGACGGCCAGATAGTCCTTCCAGACGCCCGCCGCGTTCTCCTCCGAGAGAGCCACCCCCTCCTTGCCGTAATACAGATAGATGGTGGTGTCGGCGGTGGTGAGCAGACTTGGCATCCGCACCCAGGCGCGCAGGGTGCCGGCCGCCCCGTTATAGGCCTCGACCTCGTGGTCGAGCTTCACGCCGGAACCGGAGGCCGGGGCGGTCTCGAAGCGGAGGTCCAAACCTGCCGGGGATTCGAGCCGGCCGTTGCTCGCAGACTTGTGCTTCAGCCAGTTGCCGGACAACTCCACCAGCATGGGGAAGTCGGTGAGGGATCCCCCGGTCAGGGAAGTGCGCGGCACCACCAGGCGGCGGCGGTAGCGGTAGCCGTTGGAATAGGCGCTAGGGGCGGGCTGCACCTGCACCTGCACCGTCACGGTGCCGCTGCTTTCCCCGCCGCGGCTGTCCGCGATACGGTAGGTGAAGCCGTCCGTGCCGGTGAAGCCGGCAGCCGGCGTGTAGACGACCCGCTGCTGGCCATCCACCGCGACCGTGCCGTTAGACGGCACGGTCAGGGCGATCAGGCGGATGGTGTCGCCGTCGACATCGGTATCGTTGGCGAGCAGCGGGATGGTCACCGGCGTATTGGCGTAGGTGGTGACCGAATCGGCGGTCGCCACCGGGGCCGTGTTGCTGGCCTGGACCTGCACGGTTACCCGACCGGTCGCAGTGCCCCCCTGGCCATCCGTGATCGTGTAGGTGAACTGGTCGGTGCCGGTGAAGCCGGTGGCCGGCGTGTAGAGCAGGCGATCCAGCCCGTCGATCGAGACCGTGCCGTTCGCGGGCATGGCGATCCCGGACAGTTGCAGCGGGTCACCGTTGCCATCGCTGTCATTGGTCAGCACCGTGATCAGGACCGGCTGGCCGGGGCCGGTCGTCACCTGATCGTCGTTCGCCACGGGCGGCAGGTTCACGCCCGCCACGGTGATGGTGACCTCGGCCGAATCGGAGCCGCCCTGCCCGTCGATCACCGTGTAGGTGAAGCGGTCGACGCCGGTGAAGCCGAGTTCGGGCTGGTAGGTCACCGACATGTCGGGATGGGCGGTGATGCTGCCGTGGCCCGGCATCGAGATACTGCCGAGCTGGAGCGGGTCGCCGTCGGGGTCCTGGTCGTTTGCCAGCACGTCGATGTTGACCAGCGTGCCCGGTGCGGTCGCAGCCGCATCGTCGTTGGCGACCGGCTGGAGATTGGCGGCGCTGACCGTGATGGTCACGACCGCCTGAGCGGTTTCGCCGGTCGTATCGCCCACCGTGTAGGTGAACTGGTCGACGCCCGAGAAGCCCAGCTGGGGCGTGTAGATTAGGGTATTGGCGGCCGGCCCCGGCGCTACCGTGCCGTTGGCCGGCGAGGAGAAGCCGAGGAAGGTCAGGCTGACGCCCTCGTCATTGGCGAATGGCGCGATCGTGACCGGCTGACCCGGCTGGGTGGCGAAATGGTCTGGGCGGGCAATAGGCATGGCGGAGTGCTCCAGGCAGTAGGCACGTAGTTTGACAGGATCACGTTCCTTTTCTGCCTACACTCCTATGTAAGGAATATTATCTCGTCGATGAGATTTCATGCCAGTGGAGGCCATTTCGCTACCAGGGCCCGCAACAGCAGAGGCAGTCGGCGATCGTGATGGTCCGTGATCACCATGTCCGCCCCGAGCGCTAGGATCTTCGCCGCCAAAAGTTCAGACGTTATTCCTACCATTTACAGCCCGGCGGACACGACGGAGCGGAGCCCGGCACGACTGTCTTCAAAACGCGACGCAGCTTCCGGCTGGCCATCCAGCAGCTCGAGCCTGATGAGATACGGCAAGGGGTGCGGCTTGGCGTCGGTGAGCTCGACCGCGCTGATGATCCCGTCGAACCGGTCACGGGGCCCAGCTTCGGCCAGGACCTGCTCGGCATTGGCAAGCGGCGCGTTCGTCACCACCGTCCGGTACCAGCCGGTCCGCTCGACCAGATCCAGGAACTCCGGCGATCGCCGTGGTGGCCTGTCCCAGCATCCGGCTGGCCTAGTGAACTGACCGAGACGGAAGATTCCCTTCCGCTCGGGGTGGCATCATCTCGGCGGGATGCGCGAAGTGTACCGGTCCACAATGATGAGACACCGATCTGCGCTCACGCGGCCATGTGCATCCGACCAAGCTGGCCGGCTCGAACCTGGGCGGGTGTCCGGTAGTCGTGCCGCTCGACGATCCAGCTCCGGTTGTAGGTCTGCTGGAACGCGATCAGGTCCAGCCGCAGCTCCTCGATCGTGGCGAAGCGCCGGACCCAAAGAAGGTTTTCCTTCAGCACCCGGATGAAGCGCTCCGCACAACCATTGCCTTCGGGCTCGCGCACGAAGGCCGGCGAGCTCGCGATGCCGAGGAAGCGGATCTCGGCCTGGAAGTGGTGGCTGACGTACTGGCTTCCGTGATCGTGGCGCAGAGCAAGACCGCTGGCCAGGTTCTTGCCGAAGGCGGCGAAGCGCTCGCGCACCCCCTGCCGGACCGGCTCAAGCGCCTCGAAGCGATCGGCGCGGCGGCAGGCATGGAGGCCGACGCATTCGGCCGAGCAGTGGTCGACGGCGACGAACACCGCCGCCTGGCCCTTGCCGGTCATGACGGAGGTCAGGTCGGTGCCCCACATCGCGTCGACCCTTTCGGTGGTGATCGTGCCGTCGTGGGCTCGTGAGCCCCGCGGCCGGCCCATGCGCTGATGCGCCAGCAGGCCGTGGTCGCGCATCAGCCGCAGCACCCGGCGCCGGCTGGTGCGGACGCCGGCGAAACGCAGCCGCGCCCACAGCTTGCGGTAACCCTCGCCATGAAAGGGGCTCGCCGTCAGAAGCTGCCGGATCGCCCGCACCAGTTCCTCGTCCGCCATCGCACCGAGCGGCCCAGGCCGCCTGCGCTCGCTCGCCTCCGACCGGCGGCGATGGCGGTAGATGGTTGCCCGCGACACGCTCCAGACGCGCGTCACCCGCTGCAGGCCGTAGACCCGGTTCGTGGCAGGCGAGACCCGTCGGCTCATCGCCTCGACCTCCGGCGGGCCAAAGGGTGGCTGGTCTCCAACCGCTCGATCTTGGCCTCGAGCAGCTCGTTCGCCATCGTCAGATCACCCACCTTCTCCTTGAGGCGGCCGATCTCAGCCTCCCGGGCATCGGCAGGCCGGGTCTTCAACGATGCCTCGCCAGCGGCCAGGAAGGCGTCCCGCCAGCCGCTCAGATCGGCGGCGGTCACCCCGAGCTGGCGCGACAGCAGCTCCAGATCCTCACCCCGCAACAGCCTCAGCACGGCGTCCTGTTTGCGGCGCGCCGACATCCGCCGTCGGCACTCGGGCGTGGGCCCGGATCCGCCAGCACAGAGGGCGCGCTCCACCGGCCCCACGTCCGACCCAACGTCCTCGTCCATCCTCCACCTCCTTGCAGTCCTCTACCTGCAAAGCGGTGTCTCAAAGAACCGTAGGCCGGGAGAGAAGGGATCACCGTCGAGGTCTCGGCCGCCGATCGCGCCCTCCTGAAGGCGATCGTGGCCGACCGTAACAGCCCGCAGAAGCACGTCTGGCGGGCCGCTGTCATCCTGGCGACGGCCGAAGGCTGCGGCACGGCCGAGATCATGCGCCGGGCCGGGGTGTCGAAGCCGTGCGTCTGGCGCTGGCAAGCGCGGTTCATGGCTGAGGGCGTGGCCGGGCTGCTGCGCGACAAGACCCGCCCGCCCGGCACGCCGCCGCTGCCGGGCGCGACCGTCGAGCGGGTGGTCGAGCTGACCCACCAGGCGCCCCCAGGCGAGGCCACCCATTGGACGGGTCGGGCGATGGCCGAGGCGGCAGGAATCAGCCTGAGCGCCGTGCAGGGCATCTGGAAGGCGCACGGGCTCGTGCCGCACCGGGTGCGGACCTTCAAGCTGTCGCGCGACCCGGCGTTCATCGCCAAGCTGCGGGACGTGGTTGGCCTCTACCTGCACCCGCCGATGCACGCGGTCGTGCTCTCGGTCGACGAGAAGAGCCAGATCCAAGCCCTCGAGCGCACCCAGACCGGGCTGCCGATGAAGCAGGGCCGGTGCGCGACTGTGACCCACGACGACCAACGCCACGGCACGACGACCCTGTTCGCGGCGCTGAACTTGCTCGACGGCACCGTGATCGGCCGCTGCATGCAGCGGCACCGCCACCAGGAGTTCCTGCGCTTCCTGAACACCATCGAGGCGGCGGTCCCGGCCGGCAAGCTCGTGCATGCCATCCTCGACAACTACGGCACCCACAAGCACCCCAAGGTCCTCGCTTGGCTTGAGCGCCATCCCCGCTGGACCTTCCACTTCGTCCCGACCTCGTGCTCCTGGCTCAACGCGGTCGAGACCTTCTTCGCCAAGCTCACCCGCAGGCGGCTCCGGCGCGGCAGCTTCCACTCGCTGGTGGCCCTGCAGGCGGCGATCAACCGCTTCGTCGAGGAGGCGAACGAGGACCCCCGGCCCTTCGTCTGGACCGCCGAACCAGAAGGCATCATCGAGAAGGTGCGGCGAGGGTACCAGGCGTTCCGGTCACTCCACTAGGTCTGCTCGTCGAAGGTGATGCTGAGCCTGCCGAAAGTGCTCTCGAAGGCGCGGTAATGCTGCTGCCCGGTGACGACCAAAGTACCATCCAGGTCGAACAGAAGCGTGCGTGTCATTGACCCTCTTTCTTGAGAGCCGAACCTCTTCTAGCCAACCCGTGCCGCCCGAGACAGCCCGGGCGGCACAACGCACCATTGCAACGAGCACCCGCACCGCCGACAGTCGGCCCGCCAACAACAAGTCCAATTCTCAGGGAGAACCGTCGATGCAGCCGTTCCGCCGGCTCACGCCGTTCCTGCTGGCCGGCCTGCTCGCCGGCTGTGCCGGCCAGGCAGCACCACCGGCAAAGCCCGTCACGGTGACCGAGCTCGCCAGCGCCACCACCACCGCGTCGGGCCAGCCGATCCGCTTGCCGGGTGGCGAGATTCGGGTGGTGCTCTCCGACTATCGGATCGCACCCGCCGCGAAGCTGCCGGTGCACAAGCACCCCTACCCCCGTTACGCTGTGGTCCAGTCCGGCACGCTCGCCGTGACCAACGAGGTCACAGGCGAGACGATCACCTACCGTCCAGGCGACCTGGTCGTGGAAGCGGTCGACCAGTGGCACTCCGCCGTCAACGCCGGCACAGACGAGGTCCATCTGCTGGTCCTGGACGAGGTACCCGGCTCCGGCAGCAACACGATCCTGCAGGAGTAGGCGCGCTTCAGGCGGCCAGTGCCTGGATCCGCTTCAGCGCACACAGCTGCAGCGCCAGCATGGTGATGTCGTCGGCCTGTGCCGCTCCGGCGGTGAACTCGTCCAGGCCGGCCTGAACGTCCTCCACCGCCCGGCGCGGGTCGCCGCCGTCCAGTTCGCCAAGCGCACGGGCCAGCCCGTCCGTGTCGAAGAACCGCTCCTGCCGGTCGGCCGCCTCGGTCACCCCGTCGGTGAACAGGAACAGCAGGTCGCGCTCGCGCAGCTGCAGCGTCGCCTCCTCGAAGCCCGCCAGGTCCGACACCCCCAGGGCCGGGCCCAGGAACCGGTCGATCACGCTGAGCTCGCCGTCATGGCGGCGCAGGAAGGGCGGGTTGTGCCCGGCATTGGCGAGCCGCAGCTGGCCCGTGCGCGTGTCGAGGATCGCCACGAGTGCCGTGGCGAACATCATCTGGGGATTGTCCCGGGCCAGCACGTCATTGGCAAAGTGCATCGCCTCTGCCGGCCCCATGCCCTGCAGGCAGGCGGCCTTGATCAGGCTGCGGGCGATCGCGATGAACATGGCGGCGGCCACGCCCTTGCCCGACGCGTCGCCGATCGCGACGGCCACCTGGTCGTCGTCGAGCAGGAAGAAGTCGTAGAAGTCGCCGCCCACCTCCTCGGCCGGCCGCATCGCCGCGAACACGTCGAACTCGGTGCGGTCGGGAAAGGCCGGGAAGCGCGTGGGCAGGCTGGAGAGCTGCAGGGTCCGCGCAATCGACAGCTCCTGGCGGAGATGGACCAATTCCTCGCGCTCGCGCACCGCCTCCTTCAGCCGCTCCAGATCCCGGGTGCGCTCGGCCAGGAGGCGGGACAGCTCCTGGTACTGAGCCAGCACCCGGCCGGTCATGTGCTGGAAGGCCACCGCGAGCGGCTTGGCGCCACCCGCCTCGCCCTCGCCCGCCCGGCTCTCCGCCTCGATCCGGGCCAGGTCGTGCTCCAGCTCGGCACGTGCCGGCGCATCCAGCGTCGCTGCCAGCTCCTGCATCTTCTGGCGGATCATCGCCTCGGAGCGGCGGCGTTCGCGCGACTGCCGGAAGCGGATCTGCTCCAGCGCGATGGCACCCTCGCGGAGCACGCCCACTGCCTGGGCGATGCCGCCCACCTCGTCGGCCCGGCGCGGCGGGTCGGGCGACAGCAGCAGGTTGCCGCTCGCCACCGCCTTGACCACCAGGGCCAACTCTTCCAGCGGCAGCAGGTTGTGGCGCAGCCAGCCATAGAGCATGCCGACCACGACCAGGAGGATCAGGCCGCAGCTCACGATCGTGGTGCTGGTCACCAGCCAGCGCTGCTCACGCTCGGCAGTGACGTCGCGCAGCGCGATCAGCCAGCCTGCCGGGGAGCCGCTCAGGTCGTAGATCTCGACGCTGCGCGCCTTGTGCACCCGGCCGTCCGCGTCCTCGATCACCGGGTCGATGTCGCCGGCCCGATAGGCCTCCTCCAGGTCCGGCCATGCCCGATCGTCCGTGGAAGCGATCCGCGCCGTATCGGCCGACATCAGGTAGGCATTGCCGCCATAGGTATCGGCAAAGGCCTTCAGCGTCGGGCCCAGCGGCCGGCTGATTGCCAGATGCCCCCCGGGCAGGGCCGAGACCACGGTCGGCGCCAGCCCGCCGCCGGCCTCGGGCTGCAGCCCGACCCAGGTTCCCTCACCTGCGCGCGCCTCCGGGGCCAGGCGGCGCACGTCGACCATGGCGCGGTCCTCCCCATGGCCGAGGCTGGTCCACAGGAGCTGACCATCCGGACCGAGCAGGTCGATGCGCTCGAACAGGTGCCGGTCGAGCGCATCGACCTGCTCGGTCAGGCGATCGGTGGCAGCCAGGCGATCGCCCAGCTCCATCGATTCACGGAAGGCTGCATCACCGGTGAGCTCACGCAAGAGCTGCAGCAAGGGCCCGGCCTCGGCCCGCACCGTGACCTCCCAGACCTTGAGCTGTGCGGTGCGCTCGGTGCGGTTGGCGTCGCGCCCGACCCGCTCGGCGATGATGGTGGCAGCGGCGGCGACCAGGCCAGTGATCACGGCGATCACCAGCAGCACTACGAGGACCAGGCGGATCCGCAGCAGCATGCTATACGGTCTCCGCGAAGCGCAGCAGGGACAAGGGCGGATAGAACTCCAGCCGCTTGGCGGTCTGGACGTTCACGATCAGCGAGAAGCGAGCCAGCGGTTCCACCGGGATTGAGGCAGGCTCCACCCCGTTCAGGATCTGCTCGGCCTTGAACGCGGTGAACTGGCCGACCGCGTAGTAGCGGCTCACCAAGCCGAACAAGGCGTGCGCCTGGAGGATGTAGGGCTCGGTCGAGGTGAAGCTCGGCAGGCCGGCATCCAGTGCTGCCTGGGTCAGCGGCAGCTTGTTGCCGTTCAGGAAGGTGTCCGGGGCGATGTAGAGCCATTCGGCACCGGCCCGCGCGATCTCGGCGACCTTGGCGGGCAGGGCCGCGGCGATCGGCTTGCCCGCATCGTCCAGCGGCACCGGCCGGTCGATCAGCTCGAAGCCGGTGCGTCTGGCCTCCTGGCCCAGCAGTTCTACCACCGCGCGGGAGTTGCCCTCGATCGGGCTGTAGGTGATGCCGATCGAGCGAAACGGCCGGTAGGTCGCGAGCGTGGCGAGCTGCTGGGCCATCGCGGTGATGTAGAGGGTGCCGGTGGCACGGCGGGATGGCCGCTCCAGCGACGGCACGATCTTGTTCCACACCGGCTCGGTGACGATGTTGAACACGGCCGGGATCTCGTCGGCCAGATGGATCGTCGGGTCGACCGCGTCATAGGGCCCGAGCGCCACCATGGCGGTGGTGGTGCCCCAGAGATAGACCAGGTCCGGCCGGGTCTCCTTGGCCTCCGCGACGTGGCGGGTGACCATTGCCGGCGACTGCCCGGCATCCCGCAGGACCAGTTCCACCGGGACGTTCCGCTCGCTGAAGAAGTCGGCGAAGCCCTGGCAGGCGTCTTCCCAGCCGCGCCAGGTGATCATCATGATCCGCCAGGGACGCTGCTGCGCCCGTGCCGGGCGACGGGCTGCCAGCCCGGCGGTGAGCCCGCCGACCAACAGGCTACGCCGACCGATCAGACCCCGGCTCATCGCCCGCCTCCGCTCATGGCCGGCACCAGCACCCGGCCCGGCAACAGCCAACCGGCCAGGGCCAGCAGGATCGCGGCGGCACCCGGGATCAGGCCCAACCACAGCGCCGCGGCGGCAGGCCCGGCACTGGCGAGCAGGACCGCGCCGATCATCGGCCCCAGCATGCTGCCGACCCGCTCGGCACTGCGCAGGAAGCCCAACAGCAGGGCTGCTTGGCGCCGCCCGTCCGGCCCTGGGCACAAGGCCGGCACGGCCGCCAGCATCGGCGCGCTGCCCAGGCCATGGCCGATCCCGAGAGCCGTCACCGCAATCAGCATGCCGACCTCCGGGTCCTGCCAAGGCAGGAGCAGCGCACCTGCAGCCGGCAGAAGTCCCATCAAAGCCATCGGCACGAGATAAAGGCGGCGCCGGTCGGCCAGCCAGGCACCGATCCGGATCGCCACCAGCATCCCGATCGAATACATCATGATGGTCCGGCCGATCGCCGGCAGGGTGACCTCGGCCTGCGCCAGATAGAGCGGTGCCAGATAGTAGACCATCCCGTTCAGCGCGATCTTGGCCGGGATGGCCCCTAGGATCACGATGGCGAGGAACCGAGGCGCCCGCAGCGCCAGCAGCCAGGCCGAACCGCCCTCCGCGGCCCGCCGGGCAGGAACTGCGTCACTGTCGGCCGGCAGCACCCAGGCCGCCAGGAGGGCTGCCACCACCACCAGCCCACCCGCGACCATGAAGGTGTTGGTGAAGCCCAAGCGGTCGGCCACCACCGCGCCGATCGCCATGCCGCAGATGGTGCCGGTGACCACCGCCAGCACGAACACGGCGAGGGTGCCGGCCTGCCGGCCGAGATTCGCCACCTGCACGAAATGGTGCTGGCACGCGATCGTCACCAGCGCATAGCCGATCGCGGCGATCACCCGCGCCGCGATCAGCATGGTCAGGTCAGAGGCCAAGCCGGCCAGCACATGGCCAAGCACCGCCGGGAGCGCGCCCAGGAGGAACACATTGCGGCTACCGATCCGCCCGACCCACCAGCCACCCAGTGGGGTCGCCACCGCCACCGCCACCACGAACGCGGAAAGCGGGAGGCCGATCGCGACTGCCGGGTCGAGCCACGTGAAGGAAGAAGGGAGCGAGCCCGCATAGAGCGGCATGAACGAAGTGGGCAGTTGCTCGGCGAACACGAAGATGAACAAAGGCGTGCGCGCCATCGCCGCGCCCGGTAGGGCAGTCATCCGGCCGAGCCGGCCGGGTGCAAAACGGTGCCGCTCGGTGAGCGCGCCAATCTCCCGCCCAATCCGCTCTGCAGCCTCCCGCCCCTCGCGGGCGATCTCTTCAGCCTTCCAGGTCAGGCGCGCGAAGGCCTCGTTCACCGTGCGCACCGCCAGGTTGAAGGTACGCAGTACTTGGCGGCTCTCGTCCGAGCCGATCACCGCCACCGTCCGGGTCCAGTCGCCCGCGACCACCCGGTCCACCGCGCGCCCGAGCAGGGTCATCGGCGCCTCCGCGGAACGGGCCAGGAGGAAGATCAGGATCTCGTAGGTGGCGAGCACCGAGACCAGCAGCACGATCCAGATGTCCCAGCGGACGTCGGTGATCTGGGCATCGTAAGCGCGGCTGGAGGAGCCGATATGGAGGACCAGCGGCTCCTGGCCCGGCACCACGATCGGCCAAGCCGTATCACGGATCCCGTCCAGGCTCGTGCTGATTGAGCGGCCGCCCAGGTCGCCGTCCGAATCCGGCTGGGCCTGCACCAGGCTGAGATCCGGCCGCAGCACCCGCTTGGCCGTCAGCATCGCCTCGAAGGCGGGCAGCTCGGGACCCACCCCGTGCATTAGGCTGCCCTTGCCGTCGAGCAGCGCCACGTAGCCCAGGCTCGGCAGCTGGCGGCGGAACTCGTCGAGGAACGGATCCACCTCCACCAGCTGATCGGCGGGAATGCCCAGGGCCAGCGCGCGCTCGATGGTCGCCGCGATCGAGCTGGATACCGCCTCCGCCTCGCGGTCCATCAGCGGCAGCAGCTCGCGGTTGAACGCGTCCAGCGCGCGATTGGCGACGTAGAGGGTCGCCAGGACCAGTACCGCTACGACCAGGAGGATCAGAGCGGCGCTCTCTCGGCCGCCGGCCACGGCGGGTGCCCGGTCCGCCGCCGATGACTTGCTCCCCTGCGCGATCAAGACACGTCCGCCTTCTCGACTCGCGCTTCTGCCCCATGCAGCCGGGCCAGCGTCTCCTGAGCGATGGCCGCGACCGGATCCGGCGGAGCTGCTTTGCCCGGTTTGTGCAGCACCGAACCGCCGATCGCGTCCATGATTGCGTGGGTGCTGGCCTGCATGCGCCGCCTGGAGCGGTGCATCACCAGGGCAATGCCCAGGATCAGCACGATAGCCGCCGGCACGCTCGCCTCTAGGATCGCTTGGCCCAGGATGACCCGGATCGCGATCATGGTGCGCTCGATACCGGCCTCGCTGTAGCCGAGCGCCAGGCCGCCCACCGGCTGTTCGAACAGATTGGTGAGCGGCACGACGATCACCGGCACATCCAGGCGTCGCGGGCCGCTGGGCTCGTCCGGCCCCGCATGCACCGCCGCCCGCCAAGCGTCCGGCACGGGCTGGTCGGATGCCTCGCCCCGATCGGTGCTGTAGAGACGGCGCCCGGCATCGTCGAACACCACGACCCAGTCGATCAGCCGATCGATGGTCCGCCGCCGGTCAATCAGCGGCTGGATCGAGCGTAGCGCGCTGAGCGGCAGGCCGATGCGCATCCCGTCCTGGATGGCCGCAGCCAGATCATTGGCGAGGAACTCGAAGCGGGCCTGCTCCTTCTGCTGCACCACACGCTGAAACTTCAGCAGGTTGAGCGCCGCGGAAAGCAGCAGGCTGGCGAGCACGAGAACGAAAGCGGTGAGTGCGAGACGGCCGACCAGAGAAGTTCCGGAAAACATCAGCATCTCCGCTGGGCAGCGTCCCCGGGCGCCGCAACGCGGCACCCATGCGGAGATGCCTCCGATCTTGGGGCACCCGTCACAGGATCCGAGGCCGGCAACGGTCGCTTCGCATGGACAGGCAAAACCATACTGGCTACCTGATCACTACTTCAAGCGATGGGGACGGGCGCGCATCGTTCCTGGAGTCGAGTGCGGTAGCGGCGCAAAGGCGAGATATAGGCAACGTGCGCATCCTGGTCTGCACCAAGGCGGATCTTCCGAGCCTGATCGCCATGAATCGGCTGCTGCCGGCGCTGGCCGAGCGGCACGATGTCGAGGTGCTGCTCACCGAGCGGGTGCGGCCGGCCGAGCGGCACCTGCCGGATCTCGCCGTCCTCAAGCTGCTGGAACGGGACCTGCCGCTATCGGTGCTCCTGCCCCTGGCGGAAGCCGCCGCCCCCACCGGGTGGAGACTGCGCAGCTTCGAGCGCCTGGGCAAGGAACTGGCGATCCAGGTCGGCACCATCCGGCAGATCAATGCCGGCGATGGCTTCGAGCGGGCGGTCCGCTTCCGGCCGGACCTGGTCCTGTCGATCCGCTTCAGCCTGGTGTTCCGCCAGCCCATGCTGGAACTGCCCCGCCACGGTATCCTCAATCTCCACCCCGGGCCGCTGCCCGGGTTCGGCGGGCTGTTCGCGATCTTCCGCCAGATGAAGCTGGGGCGGCCGGAGATCGGCGTCACGCTGCACCGGGTGGATGCCGGCATCGATACCGGCCCGGTCGTGACGGTGCAGCCCATGCCGATCGCCCCCGGCCGGTCGATGCTTTGGCATGTGCTGCGTGCCTATGAGGCGGGTGTGCCGGCGATCCTTGCGGCGGTGGCGCGTCTGGCGGCCGGCCAGGCGCTTTGCAGCACGCCGCAGGACCCGGAGCGGATGAGATATTTCGGTCTGCCGGAGCCGGACGAGTTCGCGGCTTTCGCCCAGGCCGGGCTTCGGCTCTACGACGTCGAGGAATATGCCCTGGACCTGCGCCGTCTGCTGGGCCTGCAGGTCCGAGAACTGGTGGCGGCGGCCTTGCCGGTCGAGGCGGCTGGACGGGCGCGTCTTGCTGCGGAAGGATGAGGCATGGCTCGGTGCCGCAGGCAGCGCAGGAGTAGCAGTCGGTGATGGAACTGAGCAGCGCCCTCGAAGGCGAGGTATTGGTGGTGAGCCCGATAGGCGACCTCAACGCTGCATCCTGCGGGCAGCTGGAAGCGGAGCTTGCCGGCCATGCCGAGAACGGCCGCCGGCGGATCGTCCTCGACCTCAGCCAGATCCGCTATGTTTCCTCGGCCGGGCTGCGGGTGTTCCTGGTGACGGCACGTCGTCTCGGCAAAGACGGCAGCTTCGTGCTGGCTAGCCCCAGCGATGCGGTGGCGCAGATTCTGAAGATGACCGGATTCGACCGGATCGTCCGGGTCGAGCCGAGCCTGGACCAGGCTTTGGCAGCGGCAGCCGCCTGATCGGCCATCATCGACCGGACCCGGAGCAGCCCGACGGCGGCCGCGTCATGGCGAATCGCTGGATACCGCACGTCCCAACCATGAATCACGTCCAGGTCGGGCTGCAGCAGCACTTCATCTGATAGGCTGAGCGGCCATGAGCGCCAAGTTATCTGCGCCACGGGCGCGAGCATGTCGTCGTGCCGCCATTCCCAGGTAGGTCCAGCCGTTAGAAAGTTAAGATATATTAGGAGTTAGAAGGTTAGAGGGTCGCAAACCCCAGGCTACTCAATTGGTTAGCAATGGTTTTTGTGAATGATGTACCGGGTTGTGGTGAATGATGTACCGAGTGGCTACGTGGACGAAGTACCGACGTCGCGTGGATGAAGTACCGAGCAGACGCCACGCGAACTTTCGCACCTATGTGGGTGAAGTACCGAGCTTCGGGCGGCCAATGTCCGCGATGTGCCGTCCGCCGCCGGCTCATACGGTACTTCGTTCACCTGAATCGTGGCCACTGCTCGCCGACGCCAAGCTCCGACAGGCTCCTGATAGACATCTGGAGGCAGTCCTTTGCCCGCGTGTGGCGGGATTCCCGGGGCATGTGAACGAAGTACCGAGGTCGGTCCCCACAGCTGCGTGAATGAAGTACCGATTCGGTGACCCTAAGCCGTGAATGATGTACCGAACTTCGGTACATCATTCACGAAAGCGGAGCCGGACCGCGCGTCCCCCCGTAGCGCCGCACGGCGCTTCGTGAACGAAGTACTGAACCGGCCTGGGCTGGCAGTGTGGACGAAGTACCGAGCCGTCAGCCGGCCCGCGGCGAGAACACTACCAGCAGCCGCTCGTTCGAGGCCCAGCGGCGCCCATCGAACCCGTCATGCTCGACCGCCTGCCGGTCGGCCGGGTCGAAATTGATCGCGATGTGGTAGTCCGGCAGGTCGTCGTCCTCGACGATCTTGCGCAGCTGCGGCTTGAAGAAGCGCGCCTCCATCACCGAGCCGCACTTGTCGATCAGCCTGGGCAGAGAGATCACCCAGCGCGATTGCGACCCGCAGTGCTTGCGGGCCAGCTCGTAGAGCCGGCGCTTCAGCCCCATGCTGATCTGGAAATATTCTGGGCTGATCGTCAGGACACGACGATCCTTGACGATCGCCCGGAACATCCAGTCGTTTAGGGTGATCTCGCAGCCGGCCATGATCTTCTTGCCGGTGCGGGTCTTCTTCTCCAGCACCCGGAACGTCTCGATCCAGCCGAAGCCGCGGCGCTCCTTGATGTCCTGTGACTCGATTGTGGTGACGATGGTGGTGGAGCGCAGCCGGTAGATCGCGTCCAGCAGCAGTTCATAGGCCCGCTTGCCCGAGCCGCGGCCGGTCACCTGCAGGAGATTGTGCGCATTGAAGCGCACGGTCTTCTCCACCGGCATGCCCCGCTCGATCCGGTCGTTGATGATCGAAGCCAGGTAGATCAGGACGTCCTTGTCCCAGATCGTGGCGATGCCGCGGTCGCCCGGCCGGATCTCCACCCGCACCTTGCCGTCGTCATAGATCATGGGCTTGGTGCGCGGCGTCTTCTGCAGAGAGAAGAACGGGAACTCCATCAGCGCCCGGTCATCCTTGAACGGCGCGCTGATCAGGCTGTCGAGGAACAGGTCCACCTGCCGACCGGTGGCGGCACCATCGCCGTCCGCGGCGAGCCGCCGCCTGGCGCGCGCGGTGCTGGCCGCCTCCTCGGTGGGCTCTGGACCCATGGCACCCCGCTCGGCCTCGGCAGCGCGCGGCACCATGTGGACGATGTTCCGAATCATCGGCGCTCCCCGTCGCGGCTCTCCGGCCGGCGCCGGTCGCGGATCTCGGCCGCATCGACTCGGTAGCCCGCCCGCGCGAGTGCATCCAGGACCAGCGCGCGCATGGTGGTATCGTCCTCGGCGACTCGGGTGCGCAGCTGCCGGAGCACGTCGGCCGGCAACAGCACGGTGAGTTTGCGATCGGGTGGTCCGCCCTGGGGCGGCGGAGCTGCTGGTGCCATAGGCACGTACTTACGGCAGTTCACCGGAGCCTGTCCACTCCCGCATCAGGCGAATTCATGCATGGTTGCCGAATGCCCTGGCAGTCGCCACCTCGGGCGGGAATGTAACTTTCGATGGGATCGGCGATGCGCCGCCGTAGCCGCGCCAACCATGCAGGGACCGCCGTGCCCGCACCATTCTGGCGTACCAAGAACCTGGACGAGCTGACGCCCGAGGAATGGGAGTCGCTCTGCGATGGCTGCGGCCTGTGCTGCCAGATCCGGGTGGAGGACGAGGACACGGGCGAGCTGGCCTTGAGCGACGTCGCCTGCCGCCTCCTCGACCTGTGCACCAATCGCTGCAGCGACTACCGCAATCGCCACCGGCGTGTCCCGGACTGCGTCGCGATCACGCCGGAGAACGTCTACGAGCTCACCTGGCTGCCGCATAGCTGCGCCTA
>Ga0182739_1002335_pt1 | contig 17929 bp, 17 predicted proteins | sample eDN5th30CBELigBY_FD_128873 | JGI IMG/M metagenome (GOLD analysis project Ga0182739, IMG submission 128873) | Enriched backyard soil microbial communities from Emeryville, California, USA - eDNA 5th pass 30_C BE-Lig BY (version 2) (version 2) | ecosystem: Environmental > Terrestrial > Soil >...
ATCTGGGGTATAACGGACTTAGGTGTTGGACTTCTCGGATGGATTAACGTAATCACTATTTTCCTTTTATCTAAGATTGCCCTAAAAGCGCTTAAAGATTACGATGAACAGAAACTAGCAGGACTCAATCCTGTCTTTCGCCCAAGTAAAGTTGGTATAAAAAATGCTGATTTCTGGGAAGAGCTCGAAGAAAAAGAGCTCGCAGAAAGAGAGATTGCAGCAACAAAGGAGCTAAAAGCAAGAGGACGCACTATTAAATAAGAAAATCTAAAAACAGATAGCATTGATGGTGGTTAAATATTTAGAAATAATAATAGAATCAAATGGAGCAGACGTTTTAAAAGCGACCTGCTCTTTTTTATTTACAGGGTTTAATGTAAAAGCAATAGTTATGAACGTTTAACAATATGTCTAATGATAGTATTCGGAAAATAGATTATTTTTAGATAAAGAACGGCAGCCAAGCATCAATTATAGAAAAATTGAGAGTGCTTTCAACAGAAGAATTTAATAACAGGAGAGGATAAGAGGTTTCAAGACAACCATTAAAGGATTAGTAAAGATGCTAACAATAATTTACTGAATATTAGTAATTTTAAGTTACCTATTAATTTAGAAATACACTAATCAGGAGGGATTTGATGAATGAAATGATTAATTGGTTAAATGGATATGTCTGGAGTCCAGTACTAGTTTATTTGCTCTTAGGGGTAGGTTTGCTGTATACCATTCTCACACGTTTTGTACAAGTAAGGTTTTTTAAAGAGATGATAAAGCTAGCTGCTGAGGGCGAGAGTTCAAAGGCTGGAGTAAATTCTTTTCAAGCGTTAATGATGTCATTGGGAAGCCGAATTGGTACAGGTAATGTTGCCGGTGTAGCTACAGCGATTGCATTAGGAGGACCTGGTGCTGTTTTCTGGATGTGGCTTTCGTCATTTTTCGGGAGTGCGATTTCGTTCATTGAAATCACACTTACACAAGTATATAAAAGAAAAATAGATGGTGAATACAGAGGAGGTACTCCCTTTTATATTGAAAAAGGATTAAAACAAAAGTGGTTTGCCATTTTATCTGCCATTGTCACATTGATTGTCATGGGCCTATTATGGCCGGGTATACAAGCCAATACCGTTGCATTATCAATCAATGATGCCTTTGGAATATCACCAACTATAACGGGTATCCTTGTGGTTGTTTTACTAGGAACGATTATTTTTGGGGGTGTTAAGAGAATAGCGAAAACTGCAGAGATCATTGTTCCGTTTATGGCTATTGGTTACGTCATCGTTTGCTTAATCACCCTTGCCATGAATTATTCTAGCATTCCTAGTGTTATTTCCTTAATCTTTTCTAGTGCTTTTGATTTAAATGCAACTTTTGGAGGATTATTGGGTGCAGCCATTTCTTGGGGAGTTCAAAGAGGTATTTATGCAACGGGAGCTGGTTTAGGTAGTGAAACCTTTGAATCTGGTGCTGCAGAGGTATCCCACCCAGCAAAACAAGGTTTAGTACAAGCACTTTCTGTTTACATTGATTCCTTTTTAATTTGCACATCTACGGCATTTATGATCCTTATTACTGGAATGTACGATGTGAAACCAGAAGGAATGGAACCTATTACAAATAAACTTGGAGAAGTGGCTCCATCTTTGTATACACAACTTTCTATTAATTCAATATTCCCTGGTTTTGGTGCAGCTTTTCTTGCTATTGCTTTGTTTTTCTTCTGCTTTACAACACTAATATCTTACTACTATAAAGCCGAGACAAATCTTGCTTTTCTTAGAGATAATTTAAAAATAAAATCAGCTTTGCCCAATCATGTATTGAAGGTTTTCTTACTTGCAAGTGTCATGTATGGCAGTGTTAAATCAGCTTCTTTGGTTTGGGCGATAGGGGATTTAGGTACGGGAGCGATGGCTTGGGTAAACCTTACTGTCATTCTTCTCCTTACAAAAACAGCATTAAAAGTATTAAAGGACTATGAAATGCAGAAAAAGGCAGGGAAAAATCCCGTATTTGATCCTGTTAAGCTAGGAATAACTGGGGCAGACTTTTGGGAAGAAGAATACAAGGAACTTGAACATAATCAGCCAAAAAAGCAAAAAAAATCCATATCTTAATAGCCAATCAGTAAATTAAGATGTAGGTCATTTTGAACAGACTTTTCATTGAAGGGAGTCTGTTTTTTTGTGCATAATACTTCAAGATTACAAGTGTAAGAATAGTATTCTTTGCATGATCAAATGAATAAACTAATATTGGAATGACATTTTACATATAAGCTTAATAGGATGAGAGGAGTTATTTTTGGTGATAAATATTCTGCTAATTTTTGCTCTTCAATTGGTGTATGTCCCTATTTTAACCCTTCGGACGATTTTTTTAGTAAAGAATATGAGTGTAGCTGCTTCAACATTTGGAATACTGGAGGCACTCGTTTATGTATTCGGTCTGTCCTTAGTTTTTTCGGGTCACCAAAGCATTGCTGAAATGATCGTTTATGCTATAGGTTTTGGTGTAGGATTATTTATTGGTTCACGGATAGAAAATAAGCTAGCCATTGGGTACACTTGTTTAGTTGTGAATTTAATGGAAATGAATGATGAACTGATAGCTTTATTAAGAAATAAAGGATTCGGGGTTACCGTCTTTGAAGGGATGGGACGTGATAGTAAAAGATTTCAATTAGAAATATTAACAAAGAGAAATCGGGAAAATGAAGTGATGGATTTAATCGAAGAGTACGAGCCAAGAGCATTCATCATCTCTTATGAACCTCGAAAATTTAAAGGTGGTTACCTAATTAAAGGTATGAAGAAGCATTGGAAAAAAAGCAATACTGTGAAACAATTGTAACTTTATTACGAAACGAACAAAAAGGATTGTGTGGTTAGTTGCTAAACTACCTCACAGTCCTTTTTATTTAGATTTTATTTGAGCATCATGAACAAAAAAGACATTATGACTAATAAGATCGGTCTCTTAGAGGATATGTTAAATAAATTCAGTGATAGATTTGACACACTGTCCAATGAAGTGAATTAAGACCTAATGTAATATGTAATCAAGAAATAGTTACAAAATTTCTAATTTTATAATTTTAATACTATATAAAGAGGTGCCATCAATGATTGTAGAAAAAGCAGAAATTGAATCCGTTTTAATAAGCAATAATACTACTCAAAAAATGTACATAAATGGTGAGTGGGTACTAAGTGAATCAGGTCAAACAAGTAGTGTGATAAACCCTGCCAATGGGGAAGTGATTGGAACCGTTACTTATGGGTCAGCAGAAGATGCCAAAAAGGCAATTGAGGCTGCCAAAAACGCATTTTATAAAAATGGATGGATAAAGAGTAGTGCTAGAGAGAGAGCCGAACTTCTTCTCCAAGTCTCTAATAAATTAGAAGAAAGAAAAGAAGAGTTTGCTTACCTTGATACATTAAATAACGGAAAAACGTTACGAGAGTCATTGGGTGACGTGGAAGATGCGGTCAACCAATTACGCTATTATGCGGGATTAGCTACAAAGCCACATGGACAAACCTATGATGTTCCAGATGACATTCAAGCCATGGTTGTTCGTGAAGCAATCGGAGTGGTTGGAATCATCGTACCATGGAACTATCCGTTAGTTATGGCCAACCAAAAAATTGCAGCAGCTCTTGCGGCAGGTTGTACAGTCATCGTAAAACCAGCCCAGCAGACACCACTTTCTGTTATACGCTTGTTTGAAATCATTGATGAAGTAGGTTTTCCACCAGGTGTTGTGAATTTAGTGTTAGGGTCTGGAAGTAAAGTGGGATCCGAATTAGTGTCAAATCCTGATGTTGACAAAATTTCCTTTACCGGTGGTACGGATACAGGAATCATGTTAATGAAATCAGCAGCGGATACAGTGAAAAACATAAGTTTAGAATTAGGTGGAAAATCTCCAAATATCGTGTTTGCCGATGCGGATTTTGAAACGGCCGTTACTTATGCATTAGACGCTATTTTTGCGAACCAAGGACAAGTATGTTCAGCAGGCTCACGTTTAGTGTTAGAGGAAAGCCTATACGATACGTTTGTACCTGAATTAGTCAAACGGGCAAAGAAAATTAAAGTTGGTCCAGGATGGCAAGAAGGAGTTGAAATGGGGCCGCTTGTTTCTGAAGACCATATGAACAACGTTCTGAACTATATCGAGATTGGTAAAAACGAGGGAGCTACATTACTTTGTGGAGGCAATCGTATTCTTGATGGAGACTTAGTAAACGGCTACTTTGTTGAACCGACCATCTTTGGTGATACAACACCGAATATGAGAATTGTTCAAGAAGAAATCTTTGGTCCGGTGTTAGTGATTCAAACCTTTAAGACAGAAGAGGAAGCACTTGAATTAGCGAATGGAACCGTGTTTGGTTTAGCGGGTGCCGTATTCACAAACGACGGAGCAAAAGCCCAACGTGTAATTCGCGGATTACGTGCAGGTATTACATGGATTAATACGTATCATCCAACATTTAATGAGGCTCCTTGGGCTGGCTATAAGCAAAGTGGAATTGGGGCTGATTTAGGAACTTATGGTTTTGAAGAATATCTTCTAACCAAGCAAATCAACATCAGTCTTAACGTTCAACCATCTGACTTTTTTGAAGGTTAATAGATAAATAAAAACAATTTTTACTCTAGAGGAGGTGCATATATGAATAGCTTTGATGTTGTTGTCATTGGGGCTGGCGTCATCGGTTCTAGCGTAGCCTATCATCTAGCTAAAAAAGGTTTGGCGGTTGCCCTAATTGAAAAAGGCGGTGTGGCATCGGGAACTTCTAGTAGATGTGATGCAGTTGCATTAATTTGTGATAAAAAACCTGGGATTGATACAGAAATCGGCTATGCAAGTATTCAACTTTTTAAACAATTAGCGAAGGAATTTTCGGTAGACTTTGAATTTTCATCCCGTGGCAGCCTATATGTTTGTGAAACTGAACAAGAATTAGAAATTGCTAGAGACTATGTTTCCCAACAAGCTAAAGCTGGTTATGATATGCGAATGGTCGATAGAAATCAATTACAAGAGATAGAACCCTATCTAGCAGATGATTTAGCAGGGGGAATTTGGACAGAGGTAGATTCGTCTATGAACCCATATAAATTATGTTACGCGTTTGTAGAAGAAGGAAAAAAGCTAGGCTTGAAAGTTTATGATTATCATGCTGTTCAGGATATCACACTCGACAACAAAGGAAGAGTCGAAAGTGTAGTAACCGACCGTGGATCCTTTAAAACAAAAAGGATTGTCAATTGTGCAGGTGTATGGTCTCCAAAAATTGCAGATATGGTTGGAATCCCTATTCCAATTAAGCCAAGAAAAGGCATGGTTCTAATATCTGAGAAAACTCCGTTAAAGATAGCGAGCCAAAAAGTTCATGAATTTGGATATATGTTATCTAAATTTGAAGATATTCAATTTAAGAGAAATGTAAGTGAATTAGTTGAAAAGCATAATGTCGCTTTTACTATTGAGCCTACTGAGGCAAATAACTTTTTAGTAGGAGGACATCGAGCCTTTAAAGGATATGACATTCGCGCAGAAATTGAAGTCATGAATGCCATAGCAGAAAGAGCGATTCGCTTCTTGCCTATCTTAAAAGAACTTAACTGCATACGAGCTTATGCAGGAGTAAGACCTTGGGTAGAAGATCACCTTCCAATTGTATCAGAAGTGGAAGAAGTGCCGGGGTTCTATATGGCCAGCGGACATGAAGGAGATGGAATTAGCATGTCTCCTATTACAGGAAGAATGGTAGCGCAGCTTATTACAGGTGAGCCGACAGACTTTAACATCGATAAATTGAATTATTCTAGATACAAGAAAAAACAGGCTGCACACGCCTAATAAAAAAATACCTATCAATGAAAATAACAGGTTAATAATAGGAGGAATAAATAATGACAACAGCACCTAAAGGAATTTTCGTACCATTAATTACACCATTCAATGAGGATGAAACAATTGATTTTCAATCTTATAAGAAAGTAATCGACTTTCAAATTGAAAATGGCGTTCATGGCCTGCTAGTAGGAGGCACAACTGGAGAATACCATGTGATGTCAGTAGAGGAACGTAAAAGCTTAATCAAAGCTGGCTGTGAATATGCAGCTGGAAGAGTACCTGTTATGGCTGGTGTTGGCTGCGTTACTGCTGAGGAAACAATTGAACTTGCAAACTTTGCTGCAGAATGTGGCGCAACATGGGGACTAGTACTTGCTCCATATTATCATAAAACAAGTGAAGAAGGAGTTCGTGAATTTTTCAAGGAAATCGCGGCAAAATCAAATGTTGGAATCGTGATTTACAATTACCCGGGAGCAACAAGTGTTGAACTTTCGCCTGAACTAATTTATGAGTTAGCCCAGGAAGAAAACATTGTATCTGTTAAGGAGTCTGCAGATTTTGGTCACCTTTGTCAGGTATTAACTTTAACAAGAGATGTAGAAAACTTTACTGTATTTACTGGTGAGGAGCACTTCATTCTTCCTACTTTCTCAATTGGCGGACAAGGTGCTTTTGGAATCCTCGTCAATTTGCTTCCAAAGGAGCTTGTATCATTATATGAGCTTGCAGTTGAGAAGAGTGATTTAACTGCTGCGCGTGAATTGAATGCGAAACTATCAGGCATTTATGGATTAATGGAAGCAGAAGGTAACCCATATCCAGGTCCGGTAAAAGCAGGTATGGACATGATCGGAATCAAAGGCGGAAAAGTAAGAAAGCCTTTAACACAACCTACTGAGGATCTAAAAGCACAGATTGCAGAACAGCTAGTAAAGTTAGGATATGAAGTGAATTCATTAGTATAAAAAATATAAGATTATAACTAGTTTCAGAGAATACAGATGTATTCTCTGAAACTTTAAGGAGGAATTAATATATGAACTCTAAAGTATCGACCAATGAACGGGAGTATGGATATTTGGGAAAGGGAAATGAAAGCACTATCATTCATATGAAGAAAGGCCAATATATAGCAGGATATTCTGTCGGGATTCTTTTTTTAGACGAATGTTGGTACCCTGTTTTACCTGGAAATGTCGCCAATTTAGGTACGTATGATTTCCCTGTGAGGCTTAAAGTAGTCCCAAATTGCACGCAAGATAGAATTCATGTAGGAGACCCTACATTACTAGATGATATTATCAAAGCGGCTAAGGAATTTGAAGCAGAGGGAGCACGTGCCATTTGTGCAGCATGCGGATTTTTTGGTAACTTCCAGGACAAGGTAGCGGCAGCTGTAGATATTCCGGTCTATCTTTCAAGTGTTGTTCAAGTACCTTGGATTAAAACCGGGTTAAAGCCTTCTCAGAAAATTGGGATGTTGACTGCAGATGCACATGGGATTACTCCCGAACTTTTTAAAAGCTGCGGGATAGATGATCCTAGTATTTGTGTAGTAAGAGACTTAGGAAGGCTGCCTGAGTTTTCAGCAATTATTGAGAGTAGAGGATCTTTTGATAACGAAAAGGTAAGAAAAGAAGTAGTAGATGCAGCTGTAAAAATGGTCAATGAAAACCCTGATATTGGAGCCATACTACTAGAATGCAGTGATTTGCCTCCATATGCAGCTGATATCCAAAGAGCGGTTAAATTACCGGTATTTGATTTCATTACCATGATTAAATGGGCTCATTTTGCGACTAGCCAAAAGCCTTATCATGGTTTTATTTAACTTCATTCAGCAGATTCCCTTCACTTCTATAAGTGGGGAATTAATGCAAATGGCTCTTCGATTCAGTGGGTGATTAAACCCAGCTGAAAGAAGTTAAGCCTCCGGCGGATGTCTCGGATTTTTTAAGGTAATTTATCGAGCGAGCTCGATAAAAATCCGGACGCAAATTCGACGGGCGAATTTGATTGTAGAACGTAAGGATTACATGAAAGAAGTAAGGGGGAGAAGGTTATGAGCGAAGATCAAACCGTTATATGCAGATGTGAAGAAGTTACAATCCAAGAAATTAAAGAAACGGTTAAGCAGTATCATTGTTCTGCACGTGAGATAAAGTTAAGAACACGCGCGGGTATGGGACCATGTGGTGGACGTACATGTCGTTGTATGATTGATAAAATAGTAGAACAATTGGGGGGACCTTCTGTCTCTAACGAAGTTTCACTTAGCTATCGTCCTCCGGTTAGACCCGTTTCATTTGGCGTATTAGGGGGGCAATAACATATGAATTCTATGAGAGTCGATCAGCACCCTGTTCTTGGAAATATGGGGCAAAGACAGAAGCTTAAGTTTGTATTTGAAGGGAAGCAATTCACAGCATATAAAGGAGATACCATCGCCTCCGCATTGCTTGCATCCGGGGTTCGGACTTTACGTCGTCATGAGGATAAAGGTACACCAAAAGGAATTTATTGTAACATTGGTCATTGTTTTGAATGCCGGGTAAGAGTAAATGGACAAAATTCCGTTCGTGCATGTTTAACTCCGGTTGAAAACAATATGATTATTGAATCAAATGTGTCTCGTACAATGACATCACGAGGAGGTAAGGTATGATTGATTTAGCTATTGTCGGTGCCGGTCCAGCTGGTTTAAGTGCAGCCATTTCAGCAGCTGAAAATGGTTTAAAAGTGACTATCATAGATGAATTTGTCAAACCTGGCGGACGTTTATTGGGGCAGCTGCATGAGGAGCCAGATGGTAAATGGGTGAACGGGATTACCGAGGCGGAAAAGCTGTTTAAACGTGCGATTCAACTCGGAGTTATTATCAAATGTGGAGTATCCGTATATGATTTAGTGCAATTAGATAGTGGATGGTGTTTATATACAACCGGTTCGAGCATCAAGGCTAAATCGCTCCTTCTTGCTACAGGTGCATCAGAGACCGCTATCCCTATTCCTGGATGGACTCTTCCTGGTGTTATGTCTGTAGGAGCTGCACAGGTAATGGGAAATGTACATCGTGTCAAACCCGGTGAGAACGGGATGATTATTGGTGTTAACGTATTATCTGTAGCGATTGCAAGAGAGCTTCAATTATGCGGTGTAAACATTAAGGGGATAATCCTTCCGCAGCCGAGTCTTATTTTTGGTAATGCTTCTAACCCAGAGAAAAACATGGAATCTCTTTTACGATTAGCACATCTAGCTCCATCACCGTTAATACGTTTTGGCGGAAAATTAGTCAACCCAAAACTTGGTGCACGTTTGTATCCGAAAAATGGGTTTAAAATGTGGGGTATTCCTATTCAACTTCGCAAAGCTGCGATTGAAATACTTGGAGATAATCAAGTGGATGGTGTACGTATAGCAGATATAACGGCAACAGGTGAGATTGTTCCTGGGACAGAGAAAGTAGTACCAGTCGATTTTGTCTGTATTGCAGGCGGTCTTACTCCACTTTCAGAACTGGCGGCAGTTGCAGGCTGCTCCTTTAGGCATATTCCTCAGTTAGGTGGACACATTCCTCTACATAATGAAAGAATGCAGACCAACCTGAAGGGATTATACGTAGCAGGCAACATCACAGGTGTGGAAAGTGCAAAGGTAGCGATGGCACAAGGAAAAGTAGCAGGTTTATCGATTGCAGCTCAACGGAAGACTTCATCCAATCGCATGGATAATCAAATTCAAGAAGCCATTGAAAATGTGAAGGAAACGAGACGTAAAGCACTCATACAGTTTCAGCCTGGTATTGAAGACGCAAGATCGCAATTATACCATACCTTTAATGAATATTCTGAAGCAAAAGTTTCTATCTAAGGCTGATCGTTTTTTGTATATCAGGATTTTACCAAGCGTATGCTATTTAAAATAGACTTCCCGTATTAGAATAATAACTAATGCGGGCATTTTCATGCATTTACATATAGTAAATTATTTGAAGTTAAACTAAACGGTTAAAATTCATTTCATGGAGGATAGATAGATGAAGGTTTTAGTCATTGTAGCACATCCCAATATTGAAGAGTCTGTTGTAAATAGAACATGGCTGGAAGAATTAAAGAAGCATCCGAATATAACCATAAATGAACTATATAAAGAATATCCAGACGAAAGAATCGATATTGAAAGAGAGCAAAAATTATGTGAAGAACATGATCGAATTGTTTGGCAATTCCCTTTCTATTGGTATAGCTCACCACCGCTGCTTAAAAAATGGCTGGATGAGGTTCTCACACATGATTGGGCATATGGTTCGAAAGGAGATAAATTGCATGGTAAAGATCTCATTTTAGCTGTATCGACGGGGAGCGCAAAAGAAAGATATCAAGCTGGCGGTAGAAACCAATATTCGATGAGCGAGCTATTAAAACCTTTCCAAGCAACTAGTAATTTAATAGGTACGAAGTTTTTACCTGCCTTTATATTTAATGGAACATACACTGCTATTGACGAGGAAATAAAAGAAAGTGCACAAGTCTATGTCAATCATATTTTATCTAGGGATATTTTTGAATGATTCGGCAAATCTACCATTTGAATTAAGTGAGCGGATATTTCCTATTTATAAGGGGATATCCGCTTTTTAATTATACAATTTGTAAGTAATCTAATGGATTAATAATTAACAACCAAAATGTAGCCTATCTTCAGGTAAGTGTTTTACAAAGTGTCTAATGAAGTAGAAGAAACGAATGAGTATACTTCAGTTATAGAAAGTTACTTAATTAGGAGGTAATAAAATGATTATTGGAGTACCTAAAGAGATTAAAAATAACGAAAACCGGGTGGCCCTTACTCCGGCTGGGGTAATCTCTTTTGTAAATGCTGGTCATAAAGTAATAGTTGAGAGTGAGGCTGGAGTTGGGAGTGGTTTTACAAATGAAGACTACACTAACGCTGGAGCTGAGATTATTGGACAGGCTGCAGATGTATGGGCTCAAGCAGAAATGGTCATGAAAGTAAAAGAACCTCTTCCAAGCGAGTATGATTATTTCCGTGAAGGTCTGATTTTATTCACTTACTTACACTTAGCTGCTGAGCCAGCATTAGCTCAGGCTCTTAAGGATAAAGGTGTTATCGCAATCGCATATGAAACAGTTACAGTTAATCGCACGCTTCCGCTTCTTACGCCAATGAGTGAAGTAGCTGGTCGTATGTCTGCACAAATTGGATCTCAATTTTTACAAAAATCCAATGGCGGAAAAGGAATACTACTTGCGGGAGTTCCTGGCGTGAGCCGTGGTAAAGTGACGATTATTGGCGGCGGTGTTGTCGGAACAAACGCAGCAAAGATGGCAATTGGATTAGGTGCTGATGTTACCATCATTGATTTAAGTGCAGAGCGTCTGCGTCAATTAGATGATATTTTTGGTAACCAAATTAAAACTTTAATCTCTAATCCATTTAACATAGCAGAAGCTGTAGCAGAATCAGATCTTTTAATTGGTGCTGTATTAATTCCTGGTGCAAAAGCTCCTAAACTAGTAACGGAAGAAATGATAAAGGCGATGAAACCTGGTTCCGTTGTTGTAGATGTAGCGATTGACCAAGGTGGTGTTGTAGAAACAATCGATCACATTACGACACATGATAATCCAACTTATGAAAAACACGGTGTGATTCACTATGCAGTAGCCAACATGCCTGGAGCTGTTCCAAGAACGTCTACAATCGCATTAACGAATGTAACTGTTCCTTATGCATTACAAATTGCGGATAAAGGAGTATTTAAAGCAATTTCTGAAAATGAGGCATTAAAAAGCGGGGTTAACGTAGCAAAAGGAGAAATTACGTATGAAGCAGTAGCAAAAGACTTAGGTTATAGCTACACGAACGTTGAAGATGCTCTAAAAAAGGAATTATCTAGTATTTAATTAAGTCTTATATGTTAAAAGAGAATAAAAAATGGCATCCATTTTGGGCGTCATTTTTTATATTCTCGAATTTTATCGTTCAAAAATTTGTTCATATCATGCATTATCTTACTATTATACTACTTAAACTAAGGAAACGATGCTCATATGGATCTTGTTACAAAGGAATTGCTGATCAATTTTCTATTTATACTATTAGCTCTCTGTTTATTACAAATCCTATATATAGCTGTCTATGCCTATCGTTCAAAAGAATTAAAGAGTTGGCAAATAGCTTTATTCCCTTTTGTCTCACTTGTATTATGTATGATATTTCCAGTATATTCGGATAAGGATGATATTTGGAGTTTATGCTATGTTCCATTTATTTTAGGTGGTCTATATGGTGGTTATAAACTTGGGTTAACACAAATAGGTATCGTTCTTTTTATTCGTTATTTAATGGGAGGGATGGGTTTTTATACTGGATCTGTAACTACTATTACTATCGGAATTGGCATTTGTGCCCTTTCCAAATATTATTTAAAAATGAATTTGAAGCGAAAACTTTTACTTTCATTAGCTATACTGGTCGTTGGGATCACCGTATCTCAAGTATTTGAAGCCGTTTTTTTCTCAAAGCATCTAACAGGCTTATTTATCTTTGAGTTTTACAGTATTAATATGTTTGGAATTATTATTTCAACCATTTTATGGGAGGGAATTCGTACTTACTCCAGCATATTACAAAATCTAATTAAGTCAGAAAAATTACAAATGGTCAGCCACTTGGCGGCTAGCATTTCACACGAGGTTAGGAACCCACTTACAGTAAGCCGAGGTTTTATGCAATTAATTTCTGCTGAGATTTCAACTGAAAAAGGAAAAGAATTCGTTAGTATTGCTTTAAAAGAGTTAGATCGAGCGACTGATATTATTAATGATTATTTAACCTTTGCTAAACCAGCTATAGAAAAAATGAAAAGATTAATATTAATGAAGAAATTCTACAAGCTATCAATGTGATTAGTCCTCTAGCAACAATGAACGGAGTTGAAATAGAACAAATAATCAAGGATTCGGAGCAAAAGCAATATATGACGAATGGTGAACGTAAAAAATTCCAACAGTGTCTAATCAATATTATGAAAAATGGAATTGAAGCGATGAAGTCAAAAGGGGGTAAGCTCCAAATTCACTTGTATAGTTCTCAAGGTACAGTCAAGATTGATATTAGTGACCAAGGTGTTGGAATGTCTCAAGAACAAATCAATCGTCTTGGACAACCGTACTTTACCACTAAAGAAAAAGGGACTGGCCTAGGAATGATGGTTTCTTATAGTATCATAAAAGGAATGAATGGTACCATTCATGTAAGTAGTGAACCCCGTAAAGGCACCTCATTTAGTTTAGCCCTTCCAGTCTTTCTGCTACAAAAGGACTAATAAATAGTTGAAAAACCTAATCTTTGTTTATCGAAGATTAGGTTTTTATTATTAATTACAGTACAATAAATGTTTCAAAACAAGATTTTTCGGCAATAAATGTCGAATTTTGCGAATTTTATTTACATTATGTGGCAAAAATGATTAAATTTAGTTATTCTATATTTTTGAAAACCCTATCGTAGGAGCATAAACGATGAAAGATCAGATTCTATTTTTATTTAATCATTTACTCTTTATCTTGGTCATTTTGTTTATATATCAGTTTTGGTTGGACCGAAAGAAACGGACAATGAAGGAACAACGTATAATGCTCGTTGTTTGCACATCTATTTGTGTTATTTTTAGTATGTCTTTCACTGTTTCACTGACTGATAATTTTATTGTGGATTTACGGCAAATCCCATTATTAATTGGTGTCTTGTACGGTGGGGTATATGCAGCAATTCCATTGGCGATTATCACGCTAGGGTATCGACTCATTATCGGTGGTGCTGGGATTGCCGGGGCAATTAGTATGTGTATCTCCATTATTATAATTAGTCTTATTTTTTCTAAAAAATACGTAACATGGAATATCCGAAAAAAAGTCATATGGTCGATGTTTCTAGCACTTTATGCCTCTACTCTGATATTGGCTGTTTATTTAGTTTTGGCTACGGAAAATCTATTGATCGATAATGATCTTTCTCAAATGAATATTATCTATATCTTTAGTATCTTCATTATTTTTCATGTAGTAGGTACTGGGATTGTCACCTATGCCTTTGAGAAAATGAACAGCATGATCAGTATGAAACAACGAATCATTCAATCAGAAAAAATAGAATTAATTAGTCACTTAGCTGCATCCATCTCACATGAAGTAAGGAATCCATTAACCGTGAGTCGAGGCTTTATGCAGCTTTTGTTAGAGAGTTCATCTATGGAGAAAAAGGACGAATATGTGTCGATTGCTATGAGTGAGCTTGATCGTGCTGAGAAAATTATTACCGATTATTTAACCTTTGCCAAACCTTTAGATGATAAGCAGGAAATATTTGATATACAAGAAGAGTGTCTACATGTAATAGAAGTCATTCGTCCTTTGGCGAATATGAACGCAGTGGAAATTACGTCAAGACTATGCTCATCATATGTGAAAGGAAACCGTCAATCGTTCCAGCAGTGCCTGTTAAACATCACCAAGAACGGTATTGAAGCCATTCTGAACGGAGGGACGTTGCATATCGAGATTCAACCAACAAAAGATGAAGTTACTGTAATGATTGAGGATACAGGAATAGGCATGACAGAGGAACAAATCAAACGTTTGGGAGAACCATATTTCACTACAAAAGGTGCAAAGGGAACAGGCTTAGGTATGATGGTATCCTTCAGTATTATTCATTCCATGAATGGTTCCATACAAGTTAACAGTGAAGTAGGGAAAGGGACGAGCCTTGAGATCGTTTTACCACGAATAAACGAGAATGAAAAAGTGTAACAAAGGAAATAAATGTTTAACTGAGTGTTTGTCTCTTTTAATGTATAGTTAGAATAGGTCATGATAAAAAAGCATGAACAGTGATGGCTCGAGATTTGAAAGGGGACATACAATGGGAAGAATTATTTTATCGACGGAGAGTGGAGCGGATTTACCTGTAGATTTAGCAGAAAAACATGCTGTTCAAGTAGTCCCGATGCACGTGATTATGGATGGTAAGGATTATTTAGATGGTTCTTTACCTGTAAAGGATATATATGATTATTATGATCGTACAAAAAAAATACCCACTACAACGGCCACTAATACCCATGAGTATCATGAGTTTTTCACGAAAATAAGAACGGATTTTCCTGCTTGCATCATTATTCACATCGGTTATACTTCCAAGGCATCTTCTTCCTTTCAAAATGCAGTTCTAGCTGCAGAGAATTTTGAAAATCTTTATCTCATCGATGCTTTGAACGTTACAGGTGGATTAACTGCTATTGTGATGTATGCTGTTACTTTGTTAGAAAAACAACCTGAGATTGAACCTGTTCAACTAATCAAAAAGATAGAAGCAAAGGTCCCTAAATCAAAACTGGCTTTTATGCCAGGTAGCTTAGAATTTTTAAGAGCGGGTGGGCGCGTAAGTAACGCGGCTTATCTTGGAGCGTCTTTGTTAAAAATAAAGCCATGTATTGAATTAATTGAAGGAAAGCTTGTTTCAACTAAAAAATATCGTGGGAAAATGAGTAGTGTTGCAGAAAAACTCATGCATGAATATATAAATCAATACGACATTGATAAAGAACAAATATATTTGATATACTCAATCGGACTTGATGAAAGAATTATGCAGCAGATGGATGAAATGGCAAAAGAAACTGGTTTTAAAAATGTAAAATGGATTCAAGCTGGTGCGATGATTTCTACCCATGCTGGACCTGGGGGCTTTGGGATTGCAGGGTTAGAAATTTAAGCAGTTATGCAATGTTGTAGGAGGTTTATAAATGGAAAATAATGATATATTAATTAGATTAAGATATGCGCTAGATATAAAAGATGCAGATATGGTAGAGATATTCAACCTTGGTGGCAAGATCGTAACAAAAGAAGAAGTGAAAGAAATGCTTACGAAAACGAGTGATAGTGATGATGAGTATGTAGACTATGCAAATATATGCAGTGATAACATGTTAGAGTCATTTTTCAATGGACTTATTACTTATAAAAGAGGCAAACAAGATCCAAAACCAGAACAACCTAATAAATCTACACAATTTCCCAAGACAAATGAAAGTATAAATAATATCCTTCTTAAGAGAGTGAAAATTGCACTGTCATTAACTAGTGAGGATATGCTTGATATATTAGAGAAAGCAGGAGTCACCATAACAAAGGGTGAACTAAGCGCCGTGCTTAGAAAAGAAGGGCATCGGAATTATAAAGTGTGCGGAGATCGGTACGCTAGAAATTTCCTAAAGGGCTTAGCTATAAAATATAGGGAACAGGGTATTCAGTCGTAATATTGATCCGCATGTCCGCATTTAAATGAGGCGCATGAAAATTCATGCGCCTAGTTTTTGCTAGTCTTTTTTTTCTTTTTTTTAGTAGACTTATTACCGCTATACCGATTAATAAAGCTTTCCATGAGAGTCGGTAGGTTACTTTTTTGCTCTATGAGAAAAGTAACTAGCGCTGCACGTTCTTCTGTTGACACCTGCCACTCTTCAGGGATGGATTGGATGACTTCATATATTAATTCATGTGGAATAGCTGCGATCTTTTCGATAAATGATGTAAAATCCTCGCCATTAAGAATGGAGATAATCCATTGGTACGTTTCTCTGTAGGATAGTTTCTTGTTTCGCTTTTCGATGATTGTTTGTGGTGTCCATGTGTATCCACCAGGGAAGCATTTCCCATGATCAATCATGTGGAAATAATAACTGCCATCACTATGCTGTTCCATAAGAACATTCCGCAATGTCCGATCATAGTTAAACACCCAATGATCAAACACCACCATTGCTCCAAGCATATCGTGATTCTGTATCTCCGTTTTCGATGTAAGTGAAGTATAGACTTCCTTTAATGTAATACTGCCCCCGATAAATAAACAGGCAGATTGCAGACCTGGATTGAATGAATATCTTGTGGATTGCAGCTCAGGGGTTTTATTGATGAATTCAGAAGAGATATATACTGGCTGAAAGGGGACAACAGGAAGGGAAAGTAACATACCCAATTTACTTACGACATACTCATTGATTACCTCTTTAGCTCTTCTACTTTCGGTACCATTCCATTTCACAACATAATTATTACCATCGCTAAAAAGAATAACATGCGCTGTTCCGCCAGGTAATGTTTCTATGAACTGAACGGGGTATTTTGAAAGTCCTAAATTGATTGAATTTATTTCCTCCATTTCTTTTTTTCTTCTTTGATGATTTCTTTTACTAATCCATTGATGTTGCTCATTTCTTTCCTCCTTTCTTTAAAACTCATTTCAAGAAAATACTAAAAAGATTTTCCTATATATAGTAAATACAAAGCCGAAAGATATTGAACCGGACAAGTACATTAATTTTAATATTCAATTGTTCACCTAGTAGCTCAGGTTCAAGGTGTCTAATTCCATTTGATTAGATATGTTAGTGATTTATTGTCATAATAAATCACTTTTTACAAATAATATCCACAGTGGCAATATTTTCTTAGTACAAAGTCTTTTATTTCTACACTATTTCTTCTTCAGGAGTTATACCAATATGAATAATTCATTTTTCAAAAAAAGAAAAGCTTTTGTATCAGAAATGAGCCAGGAATCTACAGGAAATACTAGTGATCAAAGTCTAAAGCTATTTTCTGGGGATCTAGTACAGGATATAAATCATTTTAAACAGCTCTATTCATTCCCTTCCAATGTTGATTTCATGCTTAGAGAATTTACTATCAATAAGATGGAGCGAAGGGCTGTCTTGTTTTATATTCCATCATTGACTGATGCGAAGCTGATTGATGATGCAATCATAAAACCGTTGATTATGAATGATAGGGAAATAACAGATGTGACATCAGCCATAGGTGCAAGTGCGATTAGAGCAGAGGCTGAAATAGACAAAGCGGTTCATGAGTTGAATACAGGAGACTCTCTTTTATTGGTTGAGGGACAACGACATGCTTATATTATTAAAACGGCACTCGCAGCCGGCAG
>Ga0182739_1002336_pt1 | contig 17924 bp, 11 predicted proteins | sample eDN5th30CBELigBY_FD_128873 | JGI IMG/M metagenome (GOLD analysis project Ga0182739, IMG submission 128873) | Enriched backyard soil microbial communities from Emeryville, California, USA - eDNA 5th pass 30_C BE-Lig BY (version 2) (version 2) | ecosystem: Environmental > Terrestrial > Soil >...
CGGCGGCTCGTTTGCGCCTTCCTCCGGCAAAGCAGCCGGCAGCTTCGGCACCTGGAGCGGCTCTACCGTTCCCGGAGTCGCTGCGGCAGCGCCGGCGCGATCCAGAATCATCTGTGTCGTTCCATCGTCAGGGTATTTGTAAAAGATCGGCTTATCGCTGACGCCGCTGACTTCTTTCTCATAGTGGGCGGAGACGATTTCCTGATCTGCGGAGTTGCGGATCACGATGCTTCTAGCTCCACCGTTGGCCATGCCGTCATTAGTTATCTTGAACAATGTTTCATTCAGCTTCAGATTCGATCCGAAAAAGCTGTTGAAATCCGTATCGGTTTTATCGTCATTAGAGCCGTTGGCAATCCACAGCACAACCGACTTTTGGGAAGGAATAACGACGCTGCCCGTATCCCACAGAGTTTCGGTATTGGGCGTTTTATCCGTATACCGGTACATCAGCTTGTAATCTTTGAGATTGATCGTCTTGTCCGAGTTATTGTACACCTCAATAAATTCATAGCCGTTGGCCGTCTTGGCCCCATTCGTCAGATTAGCGGAGTTCGGATTCAGCTCCGTAATCAAGATCGCCGGCACGTAGTTATAATTAAAGCTCGGACGGATGTTAACCGTATAAACCTCCGTAGCCTTCGTCACCTGGCCGTCATTCGCTTCAATATAATATTGAAGCTTGCTTTCCAGCAGCCGTTCCTTCGGAATAGATGCCTCGAAGGCAAACTGATCCGCCGTCGAACGATCCGGATTCATATTCATGGGCAGCTTAGTATAAGAGCTCTCGGAATTGAGCTTGTAGTAAACCGCTCCCGTGACATTAGAAGGGCTGCCCTGCACATCTGCGGCAATCGTTGCCGCAATGTCCAAATCGCTGTCATCAATCGCTTCGGTAACCGGCGCATGCGAAATGACCAGCGAAGGCTGCTGCGGATTCGGATCGTCATAGGTAAACTCGGGAACCAGCTGACTTTCAACCATCCCGGGCGTTGCACTGTGCAGGCCAGCCGCATAGGCACCTGCAGTGACCATGGACATGCTCGTGCTTCCGTCTGCCGGGTAGGCATAGAAAATCCCTTTGTCCGGCAGCGTCTGGTCGTCGTTCTGGTAGGAAGCCGACACAACGACCTGCCCGCTGCCGTCTTTAATGATGAGATCGCGCGGAGCGCTGTTGCTCATGCCTCCTCCGCCCGACAATCGGAACAAATTGGTGCCTTCAGTCAAGGAAGTACCGTAGTTAGCGTTAAACTGCTCTGCAGTCAAGGTCGTATTACTACTATTCATAACCCAAAATACAACGGACCCTTTCGGCTGAATCACCGGATGATCCGTTGCGGAGACCAGCGGCCAAATATCATTTTTTTCAACATTTTTGGAATCGAAATAGTGATAATTCCACTGGTAATCCTTAAACGAGACCGGCTCGCTCGAATTGTTATAAACCTCAATAAACTCGTAGGCGTCGGCCCCTGACACATTCGTGCTGTCCGGCACCAGCTCGGTAATCAGCAGCTTGGGCACCTTGGTATAATCAATCGCTGTCTGAAGCGGCTCCGCCCCGGCCTTGTCCGCTCCGAGCGATGCAAATGGCCCAGCCAGCAAGCTGGCTAATGAAGCATGCAATACAAGCTTTCTAAACATTCCTCTGTTCAATTGCTCCACACTCTCCGATACTCTTAGTCTGTTATGTCTCTGCGATGTACTGTTTCATACCGTCCACCGAGGCATGTAACCCTAATTTATCAGAGGAGTGTCAAGTGTATGTTACCGCTGTATTGAGGAAATGTTAATTCTCGCATCAAAACACAAGTGTAAAGAATTGCCACAAGCTCAAAGCCCCCTTATCCGCTTGGTCAAGGGGGCTTTGTTTGGAAGCTTTTGCATAAGGTTTACGATTCCTGGAAAGGCCTATCCATTCCAATGCTCAAGCGCATATTCTGTCGGGTTCATACCGGCCACGTTTTTAAACACCCTGCTGAAATACGCCGGATCGGAATAGCCTACCATTTCGCTTATTTCATAGATCATATAACGGCCCAGCTTCATTAATTCCTTCGCCCTCTCGATCCGGTAAAGCGTTAAATAGTTGGTGAAGCTTTCACCCGTTTCGCTCTTGAACAAGCTGCTCAAATAATTTCTGGTCACATGAAGCTCATCCGCAATGCGGGCAAATGAGATATTCTCCTTATACTGCTTGGCTACTGCCCGCTTCACGTGCTGTACATAGGCATTCTGCTTGCCTGAACGATATTTGCGCTCCAGTGTTTCGAGCAATTGGCTCAAAATGGTCCGAACCCGCTCCATCAGCAGCTGCTGGCTGGGCGCGGACTGGATATCCTGCAGAAACTGGGCCAGCTGCCCCAGCTCCAGCGTCGAAGGATCTTCTTTCATACCGTATAATACAAGATTGTTTACCATGCTTATACATAACGTTTTCAAATATTTGAGCGACCCGCCGGTTCCGTCAAGAAGCATGCTTTCTATTTCCGCCCAATGCTGCATCACTTTCTCATGATCCATGTGAAATAAAGCTTCCGTCAGTTGACGGACATATTCGAACGGGTAGGCGTGCCATGTTCCCCCGGACTGCTCCCGTTTCTCTTCTGCATCGAAAATTTGCTGATATCCCTCATACTCCACCATGGCCAGCATATCTCTGGATTCCTTGTGCGAAATCGGGTAGGCGGTAAACCTGCCGTACCATCGGCCGATCCCTGCGTTGGCGTTAAGCTCGAGGTAGGCGCCGACGCTTTCGATGAACTCGGCGGCAATACTTTTAGCCCTCTGCAGCGTTTCTTCTTTCGGTCCGTACAGCAATAGCGGCAGCCGGTCTTCCATATAACGGAGCAAATAGCAGCTTCCCTTGGCCTGAACGATTTCCTGCGCGATGTTATACGCACCGAACTTGTACAGCTGCCAATCCCGCTCCGATTCGGTCTTATGATTCCAGTCGCGGTAAATCATTAGACTCATGACCAGTCCCCCGTCAAAGACCTGTTCATCCAGATCAAGAAACTGCGTTCGATGCCCGGTAATGTCCCTTTCCATTAAGGCAGCGGAGAGCATGTCAAACAAAAACTGCTCCCGCAGGATCGGCACGCTTTGCTCCAAGTGGCTTCTTAATCCGCAGAGGTACTGCTCCTTCTTGTCGGCAACGAATTTCTCGCTGACGACCTCCTTGAGCACATGCTCAATTTCCGTAAAGACAGCCGGCTTTAGAATATACTGCGCTACATCAAGCTGAATCGCTTCCTTGGCATAATTAAATTCATCATACCCGCTCAAAATAATGATGGGGATATCCGCATTCACGCTTCGGATACGCTTGATGAGCTCCAGTCCATTCATTCTGGGCATGTATACGTCCGTAATCAGTAAATCCAGAGGATGCTTCTGGAATAGCTGCCACCCTTCTTCCCCATCCTTCGCCGTCATCACCTCGTTAATGCCCAGCTTATCCCACGCAATCATGCGCTTCAGCCCATTCACAGCGTAAGCATCATCATCGACGATCAAGACCTTCATCCCCGCACCCCTTATGTTATGTGGCTATATGCTTAATTTCCTCCAAGGAATCATAATAAGGAAGCACCATTTCAACTTTAACTCCTGTGGCATCCGCATTTGAAATGACCAGCTTGTAATTGGAGCCCAAGTAGAGCTCTAACCGGTCTCTAATATTTCTAATCCCGTATCCGCCCGTTCCCGACACATGAAGCGGGCTTTTACTGCGCTGCTGCTCCAGTCCGGCTCCGTTATCTATAATTGTAATTTTGATATGATCGCCCATTTTCTCGGCACAGACAGAGACCTCCGCTTTCTCCTCTTGGAAATCCCCAAAGCCATGAACGATACAATTCTCGATAAACGGCTGTAAAATAATTTTCGGCACATAGCACGATTTTAAAAGAGGATCAATCTGCTCGCGGTACACAAATTTGTCTTCCATCCGGGTTTGTTGGATTTGCGCATAGAGCCTTGCATGCTCCAATTCTTCCTGAAGCCGGATAAAAGTACCGCCGCCGCTTAAGCTGATCCGGAACAGCCTGGCCAGACGCGTCACCATCACGCTAATCTCGGTATTCCCCTTCATCGCCGCCGCCCAATTGATCATGTCCAGCGTATTATATAGAAAATGAGGATTGATCTGACTTTGCAGCACCTTGAGTTCAAGATCCCGCTTCAACCGGTTTTTGTGCTCCAGCTCTTCAATCATCCGCTCCAGCTCCAGCGCCATTTTATTAAAACCATGGATCAATTTATTGAATTCCACAATAAAATATTTGCCCATATTCGCCTGGAAATTCCCGTTTTCGATCTGCTGAAATCCCCTTAGAAGCAGTGGGACGGGGCGAATAATCCGGCTTGATAAATAAGAAGCTACGGGAAAAACAAGCAAGAGTACAACCGTTCCGATCAACAGCATAATATTGCGGATGATGTTCGTATCGCGATAAATATCTTTCGTTTCCAGAAATTCGACGAGTCTCCAATGGTTCTCGCTTTGTGACGTGTAGATCATCAAATAGTTGCTGCCGGCAACATTCGTAGGCTGATAGCCGTAGGAAGGCTTATCTATTCCGCCGATAGCGGATTGAAAAGCATTTATCAGCTGTGCGTTGACCTGCGCCGACATTCCAGACATGAGCCGGCCGCTCGAATCCAGCAGCATTAAGGACCGGTTCGTTGGGGAGCTTTCCTTCGTCTCGCTAAAAAACAGCCGGGTTAACGAATCCTCCAGCAGATTCACCGCGACATAGCCGATGACGCTCCCTTTCCGGTCATAAATGCTTAGAACATACGTGAGCACAGTCGGCTTCGCATTCGAATCCGAGTAATAATCATCGCCATGCGAAGGAATCCACTGCGCGCCTACATCCTCAAACCGCCGCATGTCTTCCTTCCACGGAATCTTTGACATCGGCAGGATGCGATTTTTCCCGACCTGGCCGTATTTCTCATACTGGACAAAGCGATCGGTATAGATCTGAATACTGGTAATGAACGGTTTAATATAGGTGAACGTGTCCAGCCACTCCGTCACATCCCGCTGCAGCTTCAAATATTCGTACAAATCGGGTGAACCGGTGTTTTCCAGCAGCTCTTTGGTAAGGCGGTGCGTGGAGATCGACAAGGCCGTGCCTTCCATATCTCCCAACCGCTCGTTCAGCTTAAGCTGATTGCTGTTCAAGACCTCGATCCGCGCATCGCTCTTTTGCTTCGTAAAAAAATAAGAGACGCTGAAATAAGTCGCCATCGTCATCAAGAGTAAGAAAAAACTGATAGTCAGCACCATGACGCCAAACAGGAACGGCTTCAATCTCCATTGCTGCATGTTGGGAACGACCGCCTTTTAATGAAAACAGGAAGCAGCGCCCGGTATATATCAGGCGGCAGCCTCCAATCTGCTTCAGAATTATTAATGATTTTATATGAAAAAGGGGTAAAAGTATAGCTCGTTCTCTTCCTGTCTCCCTAGCCTTTAACGCCTCCTGAAGTAATCCCTTCAATGAGATACTTCTGGAAGAAAATGAAGATCGCGAATACCGGAACAAGCGACAAAGTGGACATTGCAAACAGTCTGCCCCATTGGGAATCCCCTTGAGAATCCAGGAACGTGCGCAGCCCCAAGGAAACCGTATACTGCTTAATATCGCTCAAGTAAAGAATCTGGCCCAGGAAATCGTTCCATGTCCAAATAAACGTAAATATCGCCGTTGTCACCAAAGCCGGCAGCGCCAAAGGCAGGATCAGCCGCCAGTAGATCTGGATAGCTCCACAGCCGTCCATCGTTGCCGCTTGATCCAGCTCGGCCGGAATATTGCGGATAAACTGGATCATCAGGAAAATAAAGAAGCCGTCCGTTGCCGTAAACTTCGGAACGATTAAAGGTAAGAAGGTGTTCACCCATTCCAGCTTATTAAAGATAATGTACTGCGGAATCATCGTTACATGGTGGGGAAGCATCATCGTCAGAAGCATCAGACCGAATAAAAGCGTTTTCAATCGAAACTGCAGCCGGGCAAAGGCATAAGCGGCCATAGAACAGCTGAGAAGATTGCCGATGATCGACAGGCCGCTGACCACGAACGAATTTTTGAAAAAGGTTGCGAAGGTAACGGAGGTCAGACCTTTCCATCCCAGGATGTAATTATCCAGCGTGAAGGCATCCGACCATAAGCCCGTATCCGTAAATATATGCTGCGGCTGTTTAAAGGAGCTGCTGAACATCCACAACAGCGGATAAATCATCAGCAGCGTTACAACGATATTCAAACCATGGCGCAGTAACGGCGAAGCTTTCCCTCTCATCCCGCTCCCTCCTTACTTCTCATAATGGACCCATTTCTTCGAGGAAAGAAAAGCAATCGCCGTAAAGATCGAGATCATGATCAGCAGAATCCACGCCAAGGCTGAAGCATAGCCCATCTGGAAGCTGATAAAGCCCTTCTGATATAAATACAGCGTATAGAACAGCGTTGAGTTCAGCGGGCCGCCGGTCCCTCCGCTCACAATATAGGCCGGTGTAAAAGCTTGAAAGGCCGAAATGATTTGCATAATCAAATTGAAGAAAATAATCGGGGTCAGCAGCGGCACCGTTACCCTTAGAAACTGGGATACCTTGCCGGCGCCGTCAATGGACGCCGCTTCATACAAATCATTCGGGATTTGCTGCAAGCCTGCCAGGAAAATAATCATCGGCGACCCGAACTGCCATACTTTCATAATAATAATCGTATATAACGCTGTTTCCGGCGTCGCAATCCAGCTGATGCCTTCGATGCCGAAGTAAGCCAGAAATCCGTTGACCATCCCCTCGGCGCCAAACAGCTGCCTCCACAGCAGCGCCACCGCCACACTGCCGCCGAATAAAGACGGCACGTAGTACAGCGCCCGGTACAGCCGCAGTCCGGAGAGCCCTTTGTTTAACATAAGTGCTATGAGCAGAGCAAAGGCAAGCTCCAACGGAACGCCGAGGAAAACGTAGGTCAATGTGACGCGCAGCGATTCCCAAAACTGTTTGTCATTAGTAAAAATCTGCACATAATTATAAGTGCCATTCCAGACCGGGCTGTCGAACATTTCGTAATCCGTAAATGATAAATACAAGGATGCCGCTACAGGAACGATGGTGAAAGCCAGCATGCCTACAATCCACGGGCTTAGAAACAAGTAGCCGATTCCGTCTTTTTTCAGGAAGCTGCTCATTCGCATATTCAATCACTCCTGCATTTACTTCAAAACTTTAGCGGATTCGTCAAAAAATTCGTTGACCGCTTGTTCGATCGATTTCTTGCCGAAGGCAATGGCTTCGCTCGCCGTGGAGAACAGCTTGCTGATATCCGCATTCCCTGCCGGCGGAGTAACGGGGACATTGACGTAAGGTGTAATTTTGTTCTGATAATCCGCTACCTTCACATCGGCCGGAACACGCAGCGGTTGAATAATTTCGCTGATTCTTTTGTTCTGGATAATGCCCATCTCATCTTTAAACATCTTGCCGCCATCCGCATCGTTGATCCAGTAATTAATAAATTCCGCCGCTTCCTTCGGATGCTTCGACTTGGAGGAAATGCTCAGGAATACGCCACCGATATCCTCGCCGGGCTTTCCTTTCGGGTCGCTTGGCAGCCTTACGATATCCAATGGGTCCTTCATATACATTTGGAATATTTTCATCTGATTGCCCGCCGCGAAAGCGGAAGCGGTTACACCTTTGACCAGCATCGATTCCGGCTGCTGCTTCCCTTTGTATTCCGCCGTAAGCGCAGCTGGAGGTACGAGCCCCGCCTTGCGCAATTGATCCCAATACTGCTGGTAAGCCGTCATATCTTCCTTCGTGAATCCCAGCTTGCCATCGTTCGTATACAGATCCTTGCCTCTCTGGCGAAGAAAATAGCCGAAGGTGTCGGTAATCCCGCTCTGGTCATCAATAAAGTAAAAGCCGTCTTTATTGACTGCTTTCTTCAGCTCCGCAGCTTTCTGAGAAAATTCATCCCAGGTGATATCGAATTTGGGTGGCTCAATATTATATTTCTTGAATAAGTCCGAATTAAAGAAAAAGCCTTTGGACGAGTTGCCTATCGAAACCATGATCGTTTTCGCGTTTACTTTTCCAATATCGATGATCTTCGAATCGAAGCCGGACATATCGATCGCTTTCGATTGAATATAGTCGTCCAGCGGCAGCAATTGTTTGCGGTTGGCATAATCCATATACCTTGTCAGATGCATGCTCAACACATCGGGCGCATTGCCTCCGGCGGCTTGCGTAGCCAGCTTCTGCCAATAGGGATCGAAATCGCTGAACTCCTGCTCCACCTTAATATTCGGGTGCTTCTTCTCGAAATCGGCGATCATGTCGTCATACAGCTTCTGGCGGGCCTGCCCGCCCCACCATGCAAACCGGATCGTTACCTTCTCCTGGGCGGAGCCGGATGAGACGGCTTTTTCCGAAGAGCCTGCCGTAGTTCCGCTGCACGCAGACACGGACGCGGCAAGCAGGGCGCTCATTCCGATAAATACGCTTTTTTTGAGTAACTTGTTCATAGCTGTTCGTACCCTCCTCTTATTTTATTGGTGCTTATGCATTTTAATATAAGGATTTACAACGCCATTTGGAATGGAGACAGCTCCGCTCTTCTTGGAGAAATGTAATATGCTCCCTCAGCTTATTCGGATCGTCCTTGAAGCAGCTCACGCTCCAACGGTCCATTATTTACATTGACTTGATGGGCCAGGCGCAGCTGCTTTCCTTCGAAAGAGCATACCAGCGTGTCGCAAAAAGGCGTTTCAAGATAGCGCAGCGTTATAATAAATGCGGACTCGTCCTGCCAGGTCCCGCTCGCCGCCACCTTCATGACCGGAAGCCGGCATTGGTGATGAAGCTCTTTGGCCGACAGGGTCGTTTCTCCTTCAATAAAAGCTCCATTGCCGCAAACAATCCTATGCATTCCTTGCTCATCCCAAAAGGTAACTTCCGAGGCCTCTTCTTCGAACCGAAACGACACCGCCTGAAGGCCATATGGATTGGCTTCGAAGCAGTAACGCTTCCCGTCGGCCAGCCTGGCCTGCTCGCCATTACCGCAGAATGCAGCAGCCGGCGGATAGGCAAGAGTAGCCAGCTTGCCGGAGAGCAGCGCCTGCCCGGATTCCTCCGAAGCTGCCGGTTCGTTCAGCATGCCTGGCAGCAGATGGTCCCAGATGAGCTCCAGCACGCTCCCCATATTATTCTCCCCGCCCGTAATCGCAACGACGGCATCCTGCTCCGGCATCACGACACACAGCTGCCCGTGGGCACCGTCCCCCCGGTAGGCTCCGTGCCGGCTGAGCCAAAATTGATAGCCGTATCCCTGCTGGGCATCCGCATGTCCCGCACGATCAGCAGTCGCTATCTGAAGGCTTACAGCTTGCTCCACCCAATGCGGAGACAGAATCTGCCGCCCTTTCCAGCTGCCTCGCTGCAGGTAGAGCTGGCCTATTTTGGCTATATCCTCTGTCCGCAGAATCAGTCCGAAGCCTCCGCATTGAAGACCTGCCGGATCGGTTTCCCACCTTACCTCCTCTATGCCGAGCGGACCGAAAAAACGGGGCTGCATGTATTCCGTCAAGGTCTGCCCGGTCACCTTCTGGACAATGGCTGCCAGCATGTGACTCGCGCCTCCGTTATAAACGAAGCGCTCCTCTGGATCATAATCCAGAGGCATCTCCAGGAAGTGCTTCACCCAGCTCGTTTTCTTCCGGCGAAAATCCGCTCCCATGGCGGGCTGGGATTGCCCCGCGCTCATAGTGAGCAAGTGGCGAATGCTTAGCGCCGACTTGCGCGCATCCATCCGATTACGATCATATTCCGGGAAAAAGCGGCACACCTTATCCTCCAGCGTAAGTCTCCCTTCCTCCAAAGCCAAGCCTACAGCCGTGGACGTAAATATCTTCGTTAGTGAAAAAAGCATGCGAGGATGCTCCGGCCGATACGGCGACCACCAGCCTTCGGCCGCAACATGACCATGCCGTACTAACATGAAGCTGTGCAGCTCCAGCCCCTGCTGCTCTGCGGTTTCCAGAAAACCGGTAATCGCCGAGGAACATATCCCCTGCTCCTCCGGACGGCTGCGAGGCAGCCTTTTCTCGTAGTTCACGATGACCCCTCCTTCATTTGTGATCCATCTCAATATAAAGGATAGAAGGCATCCTTTGAATGGAGAGAACTCGACTCTTCTTGCAGTTTGGTAAGATTTATTACCATCGTACAAGAAGAACAGAACTCCATCTATTCCCTTACAGGAGCAATCAGGGTATAGTAAAATGGAAATAGGTACCACCGTCTGATATAGCCAGTTATATACAGCGGATTTCCATTGAAGGGATGATACGATGAAAGCGTTAGTTATCGAAGCTCCACGGCAAGCCGTCATCAAGGAAGTGGCTTACCCTGCCCCTAAACGCGGAGAAGTCACCATTCAAGTCAAACAGGTTGGCATCTGCGGGACCGACTTTCATATTTATGAAGGAGAGTTTATTTCTCCGTATCCGATTATCCCGGGGCATGAATTTTCAGGCATCATTCATGAAGTAGGCGAAGGCGTCAGCGGCTTTCAGCCCGGTGACCGGGTCAGCGCCGACCCGTCCTTATTTTGCGGCGCATGCTCCTTCTGTCTCACCCAGAGAGGCAATCAGTGCGAGAATTGGGGAGCGCTGGGCAACACGGTGAACGGCAGCATGGCTGAATTCGTGTCCGTTCCTGCCGGCAACGTAATTAAACTTCCGGATTCGATGTCGTTTGAAGAAGGCGCTTTCATTGAGCCGATGGCTTGCGTCGTGCATGGGATGAACCGGCTGCAGCTTCAAGTCGGCAACCGTGTCCTGCTGTTCGGCGCCGGAGCCATGGGACAGCAGCTGATCCAATCCCTCGCCAGAGCTGGCGCCTCTGAGCTCGTTGTCGTCGATGTGGCGCAGGAAAAGCTGGACCTCGCGCTGCAATACGGGGCAACCAAGGGGATCCTGAGCCGCAATGTGGATACCGAGCTAAGCAAAGACAATTATCCTCACGGCTTCGATGCCGTCGTAGATGTGACCGGCATTCCGGCGGTGATCGAGCAGGCGCTGGACTATGTCGGTCCCGCCGGAAAATACCTGCAGTTCGGCGTGACGCCGGAGCATGCGAGCATTCGGGTCAACCCGTTCAAATTGTATAACAAAGACTGGACCCTGCTCGGCTCAATGGCCATTAATCATACGTTCATCCCTGCTTTTCACTGGATCAAGGAAGGCCGGATCGATGTCAAGCCTCTCATCTCCCAAACGATCAGTCTGGAAGAAACGGTGGCTTTTCTTGAACAGCCAAAGGCAAGCCATTTAATGAAAGTCCAAATCAAGCTGTAGCAGCTAAAAAGAGGAAGCCGCCACGGCTTCCTCCTCTTTATACAGCGAATGGCTGCCTTCTCAGGAAGCCGGATTTCATCGCGGTTTACTGCTCGGTCCCAATCGGATCCCTCCTCATGTTCCGCGATTCGATACTTTAACGCGTTATCTTAAAATAGCGTTACTATATTCAAGCTCAATCTCGATAGAGGTCCCTTTTCCTAATTGGCTGTGAATGTGTAATGTCCCTTGGTGGGCCTCAATAATACGATAGCAGACCATAAGTCCCAGCCCGGTTCCTTCGTTTTTGGTAGTAACGAACGGATCACCCAGCTTAGGGATGAGCTCTTCTGCGATCCCCGTTCCGCTATCCCTCAGCGTAATCTGCAGCCTGCGTTCTTTCATCTGTTGAAGGATGATGTCTATCGTGCCTCCGGCTGGCATCGCTTCAATTGCATTTTTAATGAGATTTATAAATACTTGCTTCAGCTTCCCTTCATCACACTTGATGATATAAGTGAAATCATTCTCATTCTCCATACGAATTTCCACATTATGTAAGATGGCCAGCGGTTGAACTAGGGAGATCACGTTGGCGATAATCCCGTTAATGCTCTGGTCTTCAAATCTGCCGTCTTGAGGCTTGGCGATGAGCATGAATTCGTTCACAATGCCGTTAATCCGGCTTAATTCATCCAGCATAATATCGGCATATTCCTGGACCTTATTCGGAGAAGCATTCTTAATAAGCTTGGAGAATCCGACAAGGCTGGTTAAAGGGTTCCGGATTTCATGAGCAATCCCGGCGGCCAGCTGCCCCACAACCGAAAGCTTCTCCGATTGGCGCAGCATCTCCTCGGCAAGCTTGCGTCCCGTAATATCCCTGAACACCGTTTGAATGACGGGTATGCCCAAATAGGAATGCAGCACAACGGATGACGCCTCAATGGCCAGCTGTTCCCCATTCTTCAATATTAGCCTCAGTTCGATAAAAGGAATATAGTCATCGGCTAACGCCACCGTCTTCAGCCGTTGATTTACTAATTCGAGAGAGTCCGGATGAATAAACTCATACACGGATGCCCCTACAATTTCCGCAGGAGACGCCACTCCTAGCAGCCTGCAGCCTACGTCGTTGATGTAGCAGATCACTCCCTGCTGATGCACGATGATCGGCTCGGGAAGCAGCCTCACCATTCTCCGGTATTCCTCGTCCCGCTCCCGGACGATCCGTTCCATCACTTTCTTCTGGGTCACGTCTTGGCACAACAATTGAACGGACATAGAACCAAGATGCTCGACCGGAACCGCTCTGATCTCCACCTCGATAACCTGCTGAGTGCCGAGCTGTACCAGCTTATTTCCCATCAGCTCCGAAGGCTGCTTTTCCTTGAGGAGCAGCTCCACCTGCGCCTGGTGCCGCTCAATGTCATCGGGATGGATGAACTCCAGCATCGACTTGCCTATCAGCCGCTCTTGGTTATCTGCGCCCAGAAGCTTCACTGCAGCGGCATTGACATAAGTAATACGGAACTCGTTATATACCAAGATCGGTACAGGGGACAGCTCCACCAGTTTTCGATACCGTTCCTCGCTCTCCCTGAACCTCTCTTCTTCCACTTTCCTCTGGGAAATATCTCTAACTACCTCGACGAGGGCCAGGATATGGCCGGAATGATCCTTAAGCGGAGAAAGCGTCGCACTCACGGGAAATTCATAGCCGTCTTTAGAGATCTTCACCGTCTCGTAGCTGTACGGCTGTCCGCTCGTTATAACGGATTGATGAATCGCTCTTTCCTGCTCTGCCAAGCCGGGAGGCGTGGTGGACAAAAACTCGCCAATCACTTCTTCGCCCGACCATCCGTATAATGTTTCAAAAGCTTTGTTGACCTGAAACACCCGGTGATTCAAGTCGACTACGGCGACACTGACATTTGTATTATTAAAGTATAAATCAAATATATTATTCATTTGCTGTGTAAAATGTATAGGCGGTTCCATATCCTCTAATTTTTGCGTTCTATTCTCCATGGTGTTTGACCCTCACAGTATATTTATACACATTTTACTATTAGTTACATTTTATTTCGACGTTCCGCTTCTTTTTCCTCCATGCTATCAAACATGGCTTTAGACGCTCCGTTCGCCGCGGACATTTCGCTAGATTGGTCGAGAGATTCGGTTTAAAAATCGATAGATTTGTCGATGCTGAAGCTATACAAGATTTTAAGAATATCGGGATATCAAAGGAGGAATTGAAATGCTGCATAAAAACACACTCTTTTGGTTAGAAACGGCGGAAAGTATAGCGAGGCAGCGATATGGGGGGCATTATACTTTGTTACAGTTTCCTGAGGAATACCGCTTTTGCTTCGGCATCCTGGATCATCGCTATGATATTGAGAAAATGTCTGCCGGAGCCACGCTCGTCGACGCCATTATGCTTGGGGTCATCCATGAAACGAATGCGGTAAACCGGATCGATTCTTGAAGAGCCTGCCGCTCGGCGCCTTTGGACTGGCGTCCCATACAAAAAAGGTTGATCTTCCTCAGCGGGAGATCAACCTTTTTGTATGGCATCATGAATTTTCTGTTTGTTCTAGTCCTGGCCAGACGGCAGAATGACGAGCGTCTCGCCTACTTTTAATGGAGCATCTGCAGAGCGGTTATTCAGCAGTGCGATGAACTCCGTGAAGTTCGGAGAACCAAAATACTTTTGCGAGATACTGGATAGGCTCTCTCCCGATTTGACAACATGGTTGATCATCTTTCCATTGTCGCTAATCGCCCTTTGCGCGGCATCGGATGACGATGCTAAGCTTGACGAATTGGACCCATTGGCGGCAACGTTTGCCTTCGAGCCGGCCTTTTTCGCATCTGCCGGCGGCAGGTACGGAATTTCTAACTGCTGGCCTTCTTTTAACATACTGGACGATTGAAGATGATTCGTATCCGCCAGCAACTGCACATAGTCCCCGGTGTTATAGAAAGCAAGCGAAATACTATACAGCGTATCTCCGTTTTTTACGCGATAAGTAGAAGACTGCGGATTGGTACGAACCGTCGCGGCGGAAGTCTGCACCTTATCTTCGCTTGGTTTTACGTTTGCTTTCGCGGCTTTTTCAGAGGGGGCCGCCGTGTTCTCTTTAGCCGTAACGACAGATAACCTGGATTCGGCGGCAGCTTGGCTTTTATTGGTGAGCTCCGATGCCGATTTTTTAGGCGCCTCTTTAGCTTTGTCCTGAGCTTGAGCTTGTACCGATTCACCGGCTTTCGGAGCGCTGATGACACTGCTCGCTGTCTGAACGTTGTCCGCTGCAGCAAGCGGGCCTGCCTGTTCGTTATCGTCGAATCTAGATAGAGGGGCGTAGAGGCCCTCCGCAAAGGCTATGGAGTTCATTGCTATCGCATCCTCACGCGGTCCCCCTGCCGCAGCTTCCTGGCTTGTAAAGCTCGGTGCTTTCGAAAGCAACTCCCCGCCATCCCACAGCAGAGTAGTACCGACGGCGGTAGCGCCGATGGCCGCAATCAGCAGTACACCAAGGTAATACTTTTTCTTGCGTTTGGAATACTTGGACACTCGAGTGCCGTTACCCTCATCTAAATAAAACTCATGCGCTGCATTCCGATTTCCATACATAGCCTCTTCCATTGGATGATCCTCCTATATAATCATTTATTTGGGCTTCCTTAATTTCCGTTTAGTCCCATTTGCTAACAATTCACTAACAAGTTCTTAAGAACTATTAAATATTTAATACCAGTGCCAAATTTCCTATTTATATTTCAGATTATACTACAATAATCCCATAAAATCTCTTTTTTTGACGAATTTTATCAAATCTTTAGAATGTCCCGTTTACACTTCTGTCGAATGATCTGGAAAAAGCGCAGATAACCGGATGTTCTTCCTTCGAATCAGGCGGTTGACTATAAACAAAAAGCATGGAAGCTATGCATTTTATATATTTTCATTAAATGAAACTCTCTGATACACTACCTGTAGGTATTTTTAAGGAGTGGTCGTTTTGTGGAAAAAGAATGTTGTGGAGCTTCCCCGCCATCTGACGATGGGAAGCTTTTCGAACGGGCTGGTTGCGGCGATGTTCGGTGCGGCGGGGCCTTTACTTATTGTGCTGCAAGCCGCGGCTAAAGGTCACTTGAGCGATGCGGCCACTTCTTCGTGGATTCTGGGCATTTATGGAACCGGGGGCATCTTAACCCTTATAATGTCGTTTTATTATCGACTGCCCATCGGCTATGCGTTCTCTATTCCAGGAGTTATTCTGGTCGGGGATTCCCTGGCCCATCATAGCCTGAGTCAGGTGACCGGAGCCTATCTCGCCACCGGGCTCCTTATTTTGCTGTTAAGCCTCACCGGCTTTATACGCACATTGATGAGGTCCCTGCCCTTACCTGTTATGATGGGAATGGTTGCCGGGGTGCTGCTCCCGTTCGGGACCGATCTGTTCCGCTCGGTATTGGAAAATCCGCTGCTCAACGGAATTCCTCTGCTTGTTTTTCTCATACTTTCTTTATTCGCGAAGCTGTCCAAAAAATTCCCGCCCATTCTGGGCGCCATGCTGGCTGCGGCAGTCCTGCTGAAAGTATTGCCTGGCAGCGGCTCTGAGGGCGGTCTCACTTTTTCGGTTGCGATCCCCCAGCTCGTGCTACCCTCCTTTGACCTGTCGACAATGGGCGAGCTGGTCGTGCCGCTTGTGCTCACTGTCGTAGCCATCCAAAATGCGCAGGGCATCGCGGTGCTGAGAAGCAGCGGATACGAGCCGCCCGTGAATTCGATGAGCAGCTGGAGCGGCATCGGCTGCATAGTTAACAGCATGATCGGGGCCCACTCGGCGTGTGTCGCCGGCCCGATGACCGCCATTTTGGCCGATAAGGAGTCCGGCAGCCGCGAGAATCGTTATGCCGCGGCTATCGTGCTCGGCGTGTTGGCCTGTCTGGTAGGCTTGTTCGCTCCGATGGCGGCAGCCATCCCCCATTTGATCCCTGCTTCCTTGATCAAGATGCTCGGCGGTATGGCGATGATCGGCGTTCTGATTGACTCGTTTAAAATGAGCTTCTCCGGCCGTTTTAAATCCGGCGCCTTGTTTTCCTTCTTAATTACCGTTTCGGGCATATCGATCCTCCACATTGGAGCGCCTTTCTGGGGATTAATCGGGGGCATGGCGGCATCCTTATTCCTGGACAGGAAAGACTACGGATTACCAAGCGAGCAGAAGGAACCTCAGCCTCAGGGATCGTGACAATGATGAGGTTCTGGTTCTGTTAAGAGAGACACTGCAATGCTGCACAACAAGCTGTGCCCCGAACTTCATGAACACAGAAAAGCCAATTCCTCAGCCGGATGACTGAAGACATTGGCTTTTTCCATGAAGCTCCGCTTCACAGTTCATACATGGACGAACAATACGGATGCCTCCATTACCATTCTGCTGCGGAACCATCCTCATAGCAGATACGCGGAGTTTCCCAATCTCCCGCAGTCGCGCGCTCAAGCAGCATCTGCTCATCCAGCTCTATACCTAGACCCGGACCCTCGGGAAGAGAAATGTAACCAGCCTCAATGACAAATGGCTGTTTCAAATAGCCCTCCCCCAGGTCAAACCGGTTATCCAGCGAGATGATCTCCTGGATGAGAAAATTCGGCGTGCAGGCATCGAGCTGTAAGCAGGCTGCAAGCGATATAGGCCCCAGCGGGTTATGAGGGGCGATTGTCCCGTAATATACTTCGGCCATCGCCGCGATCTTCTTGCCTTCGAGAATACCTCCTGCATGGCATAAATCGGGCTGTACAATAACAGCCGCCTGCTTCTCCAGCACCTCGCGAAAGCCCCAGCGGGTAAACAATCGTTCTCCGGTGGCTATAGGAATGGAGGTCGAATGGGCGACGCGGACCAGCGTATCCACATTTTCAGGCAGGGTAGGCTCCTCTATAAACATAGGATAATAAGGCTCCAGCTGCCGGGCCAGACGAATCGCCATCGCCGGACTGAACCGGCCGTGCAGATCAATCGCAATATCCATCTCGCTGCCTACGGCCTCACGGATTCGCGCAAACCTTTCCACCTGCTTCTCCAGCACCTTCAAGCTATCCACCTGGCGTACAGGGAAATCGGCACCGATCTTGATCGCGGTAAAGCCCTGCGCTTTCATCGCCTTCGCTTTAGCTACAGCCTGCTCGATGGTATCGGTGTTGCAGTGCCCGTACATCCTTATTTTATGGCGGCAGGCGCCTCCCAGCATTTCATAAACCGGCATATTATAATATTTGCCCTTGATATCCCATAACGCTTGCTCGATACCGCTGATCGCACTGACCAGAATCGGACCGCCGCGGTAAAAGGTGCCTTTATACATCACCTGCCAATGATGCTCGATTGTGAGCGGATCCTGGCCGATCAAATAGCTCTCCAGCTCCTTGATGGCTGTCTCTACCGTCCGTGCCCTTCCTTCCACAATCGGCTCTCCGTAACCGGAAATTCCCTCGTCGGTCGATATTTTAAGAAACATCCATCTGGGCTGTACATGAAATACTTCCA
>Ga0182739_1002339_pt1 | contig 17917 bp, 16 predicted proteins | sample eDN5th30CBELigBY_FD_128873 | JGI IMG/M metagenome (GOLD analysis project Ga0182739, IMG submission 128873) | Enriched backyard soil microbial communities from Emeryville, California, USA - eDNA 5th pass 30_C BE-Lig BY (version 2) (version 2) | ecosystem: Environmental > Terrestrial > Soil >...
CCGTTGAGCGCCTCGGCAATCGGCCGCGCCCCCAGATAAGCATTCGCGCTCACCAACCGGTCGGCCACCGCCGTGATCGGTTCACCGGTCTCCAGGTGGGCGAGGTCAACTCCTTCGCGGATCCAGCCGGGAATCGAGCCCATGAGGTCATCGCCGGTCACCACACCCAGCGGCACGCCCCCCTGCCCTGACTGGCCGAGGACGTCCGCGCAGCGCCTGGCGCACGCTCGGGCGTTCAACCCTCCCGCGTTGGTAACGATCCGCAAGCCCGGTTGTTCCTTCAGACAGGGATCGAGGCGTTCGAGCAGATCCGGGAAATCACCGACGTATCCGGCCGTCGGATCCTTGACCCGGAGATGGCTCAGAATCGCCAGGGTCAGCTCGGCGAGGTACTCCAGCGTCAGAACGTCGAGCGTTCCCGACCTGGCCAGCACGTCCGGAGCGTCCAGGTTGTCGCCCCAGAACCCCGCGCCGTTGCCCACACGAAGCGTCCCCCTGGCCATCGTCCCTGGCCTCCTCTCAACCCTGAAAAGCTCTCAATCAAGATCCAACGCCATCACAACGCCCCAAATTTCGGCACCCCTTAATTTATCGCCAAGCGATGAAGCGAACATGCCAATACTTGGCAACTAAACCTGAAAGACGCCGACCGACAGTCCGTCGGCGTCGCGTTGACGTGTTGCCACATCAAGGGCCAGGGCAAGGATCTCTCGGGTCTTTACCGGGTCGATGATCGCGTCGATCCAGCCGCGGGCGGCGGCATATCGGATGTCGGTCTCGCGATCGTAGCGGGCGCGAAGCTCCTCGGCCATCGCGTTCAGCTCGGCGGCATCGACGTCCTTGCCCTGCCGTTTCAAGGTGGCGACTTGCACGTCGAGCATCGTTCGGGCCGCCTGCTGAGCCCCCATGACCGCATAACGCGCCCCGGGCCAGGCAAACAGGAAATTCGGGTCGAACGCCTTGCCGCAGAGCGCATAATGCCCCGCGCCAAACGAGTGGCCAACGATCAAGGTGAGCTTGGGCACCACGCTGTTGCTGACGGCATTGACGAGCTTCGCTCCCCGGCGAATGATCCCCGTGCGCTCGGCGTCGCGGCCGACGTCAAAACCATTGACGTCCTGGATGAAAAGAAGCGGGATGCGCCCCTGGTTGCAGTCGAGAACGAAGCGGGCTGCCTTGTCCGCACTGTCGGCATAGATCACGCCGCCGAACTGGTACGGACCTCCCCCTTCGGGACGAAACCGTAGCCTCTGGTTGGCCACGATTCCCAGGGGGATTCCCTCCAGCCTGGCAAACCCACAGAACAGCGTTTTCCCATACTCCGCCCGATACTCGTCGAGCGTCCCAGCGTCGACCACCGTGGTGATCAAGTCGCGCACATCGTACTGGGCCGAGGAATCGGTTCGCACGATTGAGAAAAGCGCATCGGCCGCCCGTTCCGGAGGGGCAACCGGAACTCCCGCGGCGGCGCCATTGGGGTCGGCCGGGAGCAGCCCCACGAGCCGCCGGAGCCGGGCCAGGCAAGACGGGTCATCGGGCTCCAGGTAGTCGACGGTCCCGCTGATCGACGCATGCATCGCGGCGCCGCCGAGTTCCTCGTGTGAGATGTCCTGGCCGATGGCGGCCTTGACCAGTGCGGGACCGGCGAGGTAGAGCCCCGAACCTTCGGTCATGAGCACAGTGTCGCACAGGACCGGCAGGTATGCCCCTCCGGCCACACAGTTGCCCATGATCGCCGCGAACTGGGGAATCCCCTTGGCGGAAAGCACCGCATTGTTCCGGAAGATTCGCCCAAAGTCGTCGTCGTCGGGAAACACCTCATCCTGCATCGGGAGGAAGACGCCGGAGGAGTCGACGAGATAGAGAAGAGGCAGCCGATTCCGTTCCGCGATCGTCTGAGCACGCAGGACCTTCTTGATCGTCAACGGAAAGCAGGCCCCTGCCTTGACCGTGGCGTCATTAGCGACGACCATGACCCGGCGCCCGGCCACGACCCCGATCCCGGTGATGACCCCCGCGGCGGGCGCTCCGCCCCATTCATCATAGACCTGGTAACCCGCCCAAAGCCCGAGCTCGAGAAACGGGGAGTCGGGGTCGGTGAGCGCGGCGATTCGTTCTCGGGCTGTCAGTCTCCCCTTGGCGTGCTGGCGAGCGATCGCCTCGGCGCCTCCTCCGAGGCGGATCACCTCCGCCTCCGCCAGCAACCGTTCGGTCAACTCGCGCAGGTCGGGTTCCGTGGAGCGTCGACGATCGTGCCTGGGTTCTGGAGCGGGCATAGGATGACGTCGTCTCGAGGCCAGGAAGAACGCAGCTCAATTCCGCTCTGCTCAAGCTCAGCTCAGCTCAACGTTCGCTCCACCACCAGAGCCACAGCATTGCCCCCTCCGAGGCAGAGTGCGGCCAATCCAAACCGTTGCTGGCGACGAGCCAAGGCATGGATCAGAGTGACAAGCACGCGCGCGCCACTGGCCCCAATCGGATGCCCCAGCGCGATTGCGCCACCATGAACATTGACCTTTGCCGGATCGAGCTCGAGACCATTGACACAGCCCAGCAACTGCGAGGCGAATGCTTCATTGATTTCAAACAGGTCGATCTCTTCGGGCCCCAGCTTCGCCTTGCGCAGCACGGCGCGGACGGCTCCGATCGGTGCGAGGAAGAGGTCGCGCGGTTCGAGTCCCGAGACGGCGGTCGCAACGATCCGAGCGATCGGTCGCGCCCCGAGTCGTGCCGCCTTCTCTTCCGACGCCACGACAAGCATCGCCGCCCCGTCGCTCAGGGTCGAGGAGTTGCCCGCCGTTACCACGCCCCCCTCATCGAACGCGGGCCTCAGCCTGGCGAGAGCCTCCAGAGTCGTTTCGCCGCGCGGTCCTTCGTCAGACGTGATCGCCGCGGGGTTCCCTTTCTTGGCCTCCACCGCGACCGGCACGAGTTCGGCGGCAAATGCCCCCGCCGCTTGCGCCTCGATCGCTCGGCGGTGGCTCTCCACGGCGAAGGCATCAAGCTCCGTACGCGATAGTCCGCAGACCTCCGCCGTACGTTCCGCCGCCATCCCCATCGGCCAACCTTCCACCGCGCACGTGAGGCCATCGAGCAGCATCGAGTCGACCAGGCTACGATCACCGACTTTCCAGCCGCTCCGTCCCCCCCGGAGCAGATGGGGCGCGTTGCTCATGCTCTCCATGCCGCCGGCGAGCACGACCTCGGCATCACCGGCACGGATGGCTCCCGCCGCCAGCATGACAGCCCTCAAGCCGGAGCCGCAAACCATGTTGATGGTCAGGGCGCTCGACGTCGGGGGAAGCCCCGCACCGAGAGCCACCTGACGCGCGGGGGCCTGTCCCAGGCCCGCGGCCAACACGTTGCCGACAATCGCCTCATCGACCTGGCCGGGCTCGACCTGCGACCGGGCCAACGCTTCGGTCGCGGCCACCACCCCCAATTCCACCGCGGAGCGCCCCGACACCCCCCCCAGATAGCGACCGATCGGGGTCCGGCAGGCCGAAAGGATTACTGGATTATTATGTGACATGACGATCCCTCCGAAGAAGGGAAAGGGGCCATCAGCCTTCGCGCAGACAGTCTTGCACGCGATTATGTCGCGCGACCGAAGGCCGACGACATCACCCTTTGATGGATTCTAAGTGCCGTGGTGTGGTCCGTCAACGACGCCTCGACCGTGCCGAAGCCGACCCGCGCTGGGGACGAGCTTCGGTCTCGCCGTCGATCAGACCCTGGCCCACCAACGCCTTGACATGCTTACAGCCAGACGGGTCGAGACCATCCCGCCGGAAGATGAAGTCGGGGCAATCGCACTGGGCCCCGAACCGCGTCTGGGCCACGTCGTAGAGCGTGCCATCCACCTTATTGAGGCGAAAGGCTCGCTCGACCGTGTCCGGTCCGCACGCGAGTCGCTCCACTCGATAGAGATTCTTGTTGATCGTCAAAAACAGGTGGCTTGAACCAACCAGGTCCCGCCGTCGCGATCCAACGTCATGGGTGCTTTTGGGAATCATCGGGCCTCGCCTCCTAGTATACAAATGATACCTGATTCGAGGCGAAATCTCAAGGCCCTCCCGGTGGTCTCCCGGGCCCATCGATGACGGAGGAGTTGGCGATTGCGCAGGCCGAGCCCGGCGCTCGGAGCCAGCGCAGTCCCTCCTCTGAGTCGAGCCCAGGGGCATCGTTTTCGGCTTCGCACGCCGGTCGAAGCTTTGAGCCTACGATGCCTCTGGAGCGGACCCCGGTGGGGCGGACTCCGGCTCGTTCGGCGGCTCTCGTAACTGAAGCTCACGAAGGTAGTCTTCGAGCCGGTCCAGCCCCTCGTCCCAGAACTGGCGGTATTGATCGACCCACTCAGCCACCTGCCGGAGCGGCTTCGCGTCGAGCCGGCACGGCCGCCACTGGGCACGCCGACCTTGCGTGACCAGGCCCGCACGCTGAAGCACCTTGAGATGCTTCGTCACCGCGGGAAGGCTCATCTCAAACGGCTTGGCCAGTTCCGTGACCGACGTCTCCCCTGTGGCCAACCGGGAGAGGATCGCGCGCCGTGTCGGATCGGCGAGCGCGGCGAATGTCTGACTGAGCGTGTCAGTGGTCATCGAAGCTTCACCAGGAGTTTAACTAACCAACAAGTAAAGTAAATTTGGGGATCCTCCACTGTCAAGCGGTCGAGAATCGCCTCAAAGCGGAATGCTCCGCCACCCCCGCGGGCCTCGGACTCCGTCTCGGAAGCGTCCTGTTCGCGAGCCTCGATCCTCGGGAGGCCGGAACCCCATTGATGGCTCGGTCGAGGCTCCCAGGTCAGCCTCTCGATCCTAATTCGTACGGGGACCAACGAGACGACGAGGGTTTCCACGACCCGCGGTCCGAGCCGCTGCCGATATCTCTCGGCCCATCAACCGGAGTGGACGAGGGGGACCGAATCGCGAAACGGACGACGGAACCGGCTTGATCTGTATCCAACTCCAACAACTGAAAGCAGTTAAAAAGTTTCCGAAAAATCGCGGAGAGCGTGTCGATCTGGCAGTGGCCCGTTCGACGTGATGGTAGAAGCGAGGATTGGCGGGGCGAGAACGCTCGAATACTCCGCCTCGAAAATTCGACGGACGACATGCGTCCGGCACCAAACCCCCAGCGACGAAAGCGAGTGTTACCATGCAAGTTCAACCCTATCTGTTCTTCGAGGGTCGGGCCGAGGAAGCGGCCGAGTTCTATCGCAAGACGCTGGGTGCCGAAATCACCATGCTGGTGCGTTTCAAAGACAACCCCGAGCCGCCGCAACCGGGGGCGATTCCCCCTGGGATCGAAAACAAGGTGCTTCATCTGAGTCTGCGCATCGGCGACACGATGCTGATGGGCTCCGACGGTGATTGCGACGGGCCGGCGAAGTTCCAGGGGTTCTCGCTTTCGCTCACGGTGTCCAGCGACGCCGAAGCCGAGCGGGTGTTCGCCGCTCTCTCCGAAGGGGGGAAGGTGCAAACGCCGCTGATCAAGACGTTCTTTTCCTCGGGCTTCGGCGTGGTCACCGACCGTTTCGGCGTGTCCTGGATGGTCATGGTGGCCGCGTGACCAACAGCTTTTGACAGGTTGCTGCTCGACCGCCCCTCATCTTCAGGAGTCGACGATGCGATTCATGATCATCCGCAAGGCCGACCAGGACACCGAGACGGGCGCCTTGCCCAGCGAGCAGCTCGTGACGGACATGCTCAAGTACAACTAACAGATGACCAACGCCGGGGTCATGCTCGAGGGCTTCGGGCTCCATCCCAGCTCGAAAGGATTGAAGGTGAAGTTCTCGGCGGGCAAGCCGACGGTGATTGATGGCCCGTTCACGGAAGCCAAGGAACTGATCGCCGGCTTCACGATGATCGAGGTGAAATCGCGTGAGGAGGCCATCGAGTGGGTGAAGCGCTGGCCTTCCACGGATGCCAACGGCGAGGTTGAGCTTGAGGTTCGCCAGGTCCTCGAGGCCGAGGACTTCGGACCCGAGATCATGCCCGAGATCCGTAAGCAAGAGGAACGCCTTCGCGCCCGCACTGACGCCAAGTAAGTCATGACCTGAGTCGCTCTGCTCAAGGAGACATTTGGGATGCGGATCACCAGCATGCACAAGACCACTCCGGCGATGGAAGCGGGAGCACCGCCTGATCCTCAGGTGCTCGCCCGGATGGGACCGCTCATGGAGGAGTTGAGCAAGTCCGGCGTGCTCGTTGCCGGCGAAGGGCTCCGCCCCAGCTCAACCGGCTTGAGGCTCACGTTTTTCAGGGGGACACGACAGCTCCGTTCCGGCCCCTTCGGAGGCCCGAACGGCCATCTGGCGGGCTTCACCATCATCAAGGCGAAGTCGCTGAATGAGGCGATCCAATGGGCCTCCCGGCTCGCCGAAGCGCTGGGGGATGTGGAGATCGACATCCGGCCGGTCGTGGAAGAGTGGGACCTTGGGTTTTGCCCCAGGCCCGAAGGCCTGGAGACCACCCGGTTCATGCTCACCCACACCGCGGAATCGACGGTCCAGGACGACAGTCCTCCCGACCCGAACCGGCTCCTCAGCCTGAGCACCGTGACCGGGGAGATGGCCAAAGCCGATGTCTTGATCATGAGTCAGAGCTTTCAGTCTCGCTCCAAGGGAACGAGGCTCAACTTCGAGGGCGGCCAGTGCTCGGTCACCGACGGGCCGTTCGCCGAGTCGAAGGAACTGATCGCCGGTTTCGCGACCATGGAGCTGCCATCCATGGGCGAGGCGATCGAATGGGCTGCTCGTTTCGCCGAGGTGGTCGGCGACGTCGAGGTCGACATCCATCCGCTCTGCGAGTCCGACAACCAGGGCTAGCATGGTCGCCAGGTCGGCCTCGAAGACTCGAAATGATCCTTGACCGTCGAACCGAGGGATGGCGCAACGCCGCAACCCGCGACTCTCTCCACTCAACTCCGAACCGGAGTAGCTGATGTCCAAGGTTTTCAAGATCGCCGCCGTGGTCGTGCTCCTCCCTCTGGTCCTGGTGATCGGCCTGGCTGCGTCCAAGCCGAACACGTTCCGCTACGAGCGCATGACCGAAGTCCAGGCCCCCGCGGAGACCGTCTTCGCACTCGTCAACGATTTTCACCGCTGGAAAGACTGGTCCCCTTATGAAAAGCTCGACCCGGCGATGAAGCGAACGATCAACGGCTCCCCCAGCGGTCGCGGCGCGGTCTACGCCTGGGAGAGTCAAGGAGACGCCGGCGTCGGACGGATGGAGATCACCGAGTCGACCAACCCCTCGAAGATCGCGATCAAGCTCGACTTCTCCAAGCCGTTCACCGCCCACAACACGGCCGAGTTCACGTTCGAGCCTCAGGGTGAACGGACCAAGGTCACCTGGGCCATGCAAGGCCCCAATCCCTTTCTCGCCAAGACCCTATCGCTCTTCCTCGACATGGATGGTTTGGTTGGCAAGGACTTTGAGAGCGGGCTCGCCAATCTCAAGTCGATCGCCGAAACGAGCGCTGTCGAAGCCAGTTCCCCGTCGGTCCAGTAACCCGAAGCGACGCCACACCCGAACTGAGGGAGGTTGAGGACCGGCTACGTGAAGAGCGCCAAAACCGCAAACAGCAGGGTGACGCGTCACGACGGGAGGTCCGCTTTCCCTGTCGGTATGAAGATGGTCTAATCGGCCACCATGACGGCGACCGACATCCATCGCACGATTGACGCAGTCTGGAGGATCGAATCGGCCCGGCTCATCGCGGGTCTGGCGCGGATCGTCCGCGACATCGGGTTGGCCGAAGAGCTAGCCCAGGATGCATTGGTCGCGGCGCTGGAACAGTGGCCGGAGTCGGGCGTCCCGGACAACCCGGGGGCCTGGCTCATGGCCACAGCCAAGTTTCGGGCCATCGATCACCTGCGACGTAGTAAACGGCTGGAACGCAAGCACGAAGAGATCGGTCGCGCCCTCCAGGCCGAGAGTGATCGAGCGGAACCCGACCTCGACGCCGCGCTTGATGACGAGGTGGGGGACGACCTGCTCCGGCTCCTGTTCATGGCCTGTCATCCGGCCCTGTCGACCGAGGCGCGTGTCGCCTTGACACTCCGGCTGCTCGGGGGTTTGACGACCGAAGAGATCGGCCGCGCGTTCCTGGTTTCGGAACCCACCGTCGCCCAGCGAATCGTTCGGGCGAAGCGAACGCTGGTCGAGAAACAGGTGCCGTTCGAGGTTCCCCGCGGGGGCGAACTGGCCTCCCGGCTCTCTTCCGTGCTCGAGGTCATCTACCTCATCTTCAACGAAGGTTATACGGCGACCCGAGGCGACGACTGGATGCGCCCCGCGCTCTGTGACGAGGCACTCCGACTCGGCCGGATCCTCGCCGAGCTTGTGCCCAATGAACCTGAAGTCCACGGCCTGGTCGCCCTGATGGAGATCCAGGCGTCCCGAGCCCGGGCCCGGACTCGCCCGAACGGCGAGCCCATTCTCCTCCTCGACCAAAACCGGGCCCTGTGGGATCAACTCCTCATCCGCCGCGGCCTCGCCGCCCTCGAACGGGCCAAAGCCCACGGCGGTGTCCAAGGGCCGTATGCTCTCCAGGCGGCAATCGCGGCCTGTCATGCACGGGCCAAAACACCGGTCGAGACCAACTGGGCTCACATTGCCCAGCTCTATTATGAACTCGCCCGGATCACTCCGTCACCGGTCGTCGACCTGAACCGGGCCGTGGCGCTCACCATGGCGTTTGGCCCGGCCGTGGGACTCGAGCTTCTCGATACCCTGACCGACGAACCGTTCCTGAAGGGCTACCACCTCCTGCCCAGCGTCCGGGGCGATTTTCTCGTCAGACTCGGCCGCCACGCCGAAGCTCGGCTCGAGTTCGAGCGGGCGGCCTCATTGACGCGTAACGAGCGCGAGCGGACCCTGCTCCTCGAACGCGCCCGAGCCTGTTTGGATGCGTCTCCCCCACGGTGCCCTTGATCGGGATCGGGGCAGACCCGGGGCTGTGGACCCGGGTCCGCTCGAAACCGTGCTCGACAAACCGCTGGTGTCCTTCAGCACGAAGCGTCGCGCGGCCCTTCGTCCTGATGCCCTCCTGAAGCGAGGAGCCCTTCAGGCGAGTGGAGCCGACCATCGTCCGCAGCGCAACAGCGCCGAGCTATTAGCGCATGCGTGCCTCTGCATTCGCAAATCGATTCGCACAAGGCGTCAACCAGCTTCGAAGAAGAGATTAGCGGTTGACTGACTCTGCAAGGGTGTTCCTGTTGTCAGGTCAATGGTCCGCGAGTAGGAGGGTTGGAGCCCCGGTGCGAGCCGACTCAAGGAGGCCGTGATGCGTCGCTTTCGATTCCTTGTGATTGCCTCCTGCGCAATACTGACGGTTGCCTTAGCGGGTGCCCCCGCCTTCGCGCGCGGCGGTGGCCACGGGGGCGGAGGCCACGGCGGTGGTTTTCACGGCGGTGGATTTCGTGGCGGTGGCGGGTTCCGTGGCGGTGGCTTTCATGGCGGCGGATTCCGTGGAGGCGGCGGGTTCCGCGGAGGCGGCGGGTTCCGAGCCCCCGCTCGCGTCGCTCCGAGGACCTTCAGTGCCCCCAGGGGTGGATTTCGAGGAGGTGTCGCGCCACGGGCCTTCGGGGCACCGATGGGCGGCTTTCGCGGTGGTACCGTCAGGCGAGCGCCTGCGATGACGACGCCTCGCGTGCAAAACTTCGCCAGAGCTCGAGGCTTCCAGCCTGGGCGAACCTCCGTTGGAGCGATGGCACGCGGCGCCCCGCTTGGATCACGCGCTCCGTTCGGCAACCCAGGCATCCGGACCGGCACAGGCCGGTTCCGAAGCTTCGGCAACCCTGGGTTCGCAGGGGTCAATCGCATCAATAACCTAAACCTGAACCGGACCAATATCGTCTCCAACCGATCCAACTTCATCTCCCCTCGGTCCAGCTTCAACAACTTCGCCGGCTTGGGCTATGGACGTTACAACCGAGGTTACGGTCGGAGCTTTGGCTACGGTCGGGGATATGGCTTCGGCCTGGGCTATCCGTACGGCAGGCGTGGCTACGGATACGGCGGCTATGGGCTGGGCGGGCTGGGGTTCCCCCTGGGATTCCTGCTCGGGTACGGGCTGGGCGGCTATGGGTACGGCGGCTACGGATACGGCGGCTATGGGGGCTACGGGAGCTGGGGTTACCCGTATGGCTATGGCCTGGGCAGCTTCGGGTACGGACCGTCAAGCTGGCTGTACGGCGGGAGTCTGTATGGGTATGGCTACGTGCCATACTCCAACCCCTACTACGTGTCGTACGCTTTCTCGCCGGGGCTCGTGGTTCAACCCTACGACTACTCGCTGCCGATCATCACCGGCAGCGCGCCACCGGCCCAGTCGGTGGCCGACGAGGCGCTCGCGCTCTTCGGCTCGGCCCGCGCCTCGTTCAAGGCAGGCGACTTCGCGTTGGCCTTGCAACAGGCCGACGACGCCCTGACCAAGACCCCCAACGACTCGTCGTTGCACGAGTTCCGCGCGCTCTGCCTGTTTGCGTTGGGCCGCTATGACGAGGCCGCGACCGTCTTGTACGCCGTCCTCTCGGTGGGACCCGGCTGGGATTGGCCGTCGCTGATCGGTCTCTATCCCAACATCGACGTCTACACGGCGCAGCAGCGGGCCCTCGAGGCGTACTGCCAGGCCAATCCCCAATCGTCCTCAGCTCGGTTCGTGCTCGCTTATCACTACTTGACTCAGGGCCATTTCGACGCCGCAGCGCGCACCCTGAGGCAGGTAGTCGCATTGAAGCCCAACGACACCTTGTCGGCCAAGCTGCTCGAACAGCTCGATGCCGCGCGGCAGAACCCGGGCTCGGGGACGAGCGTCGCTCAGCAACCACCGACCTCCGAGCCGGTCGCGGCCGTCAACACGGCCGTGCCCGAAGGGGCGACGATCGCCGGGGCCTGGACCGCCCATCCGAGCGCCGATACATCGGTTACATTGACGATCCAGCCCGAAGGGACGTTCAACTGGCAGGTCGTGCAGAAGGGCCAGACGCGACAGTTCTCGGGCAACTCGACCTTCGGGAACGGTGTCTTGACGCTGGTTCCGGACGGAAGCCAACCCATCGTCGGTCGGGTGAGCTGGACGGACGCCAGTCGTATGAACTTCCGAGTCATCGGCGACAGCCCCGATGCTCCGGGGCTGAGCTTCTCGAAGTGAGACGAAGGTCGAAGCGGCTCACAGAACGCAGTGCTGCCGCTCCGCCCCTCCGAATGGGTTAACGGTGCATCCAGCAAGGACGAGAACACCTGTTGGGCTGGGCTGATCCAAGGTCCTCGGTTCTCCCCAAGAGCGTTCCAAAAGCCTTCTTCAGGTGGCCATGGTTGCTGGCAACCAGGACAGCGCAGCCGCAAGACCTGTCGGGACCGACGGAGCCCCAAATTCGTCCAAGTCCGCGAAAGCAGAGGAGTTCAAACTGTTGGCAAAGGTCGTGGTTGAGGCCGGCGCCAGGGTGACGGCGACCACTCGAAGTTCGTACCGACGACGGTGGGTCGGGGGGCTCCGCCCCAAAAAGAAACACCCGCCCCGGTCAACGGCGACCGGGGCGGGCGCGAGAGTATGTGTTTGTGCTTGATCGCTAGGGGTCAGTTGGCCTCGACCGCAACGGGTGTCCCGGCGAGACGATGGATGACATCGACGGCATCCTGGGCGCGACGGCGCTCGCTGTACTTGGCCACGGGGGCTGTGTACGAGCCATCCTTGTTGTAGACCCCTACCACAGCGTGGAGTCCACGAAGCTCGACCACCTCGGCCCGGTCGAGCAGGCCCGAGCGAATCACCGAGGCGAGATTACGCTGCCAAACCGTCGTTTCAGACATCGTAGTCAACATGGCGGCCTCCTCGTGGCGGCTCGGGTCATTTGGAAATGATGGGGAGAGTGGAGGCGAGCCTCACCATCCCGGCTCTTCTACGATGGGACTGTTCGATTTGTTTGTTCCCGGCCGGCGCGAGCACCGTGAGAACGGGCCGGCTACCAGGTCTCAGACCTGCTATGGTCTCGGGTTGCGCTCGACGAGCAAGGCGAGGATCGCCTGCGCGTAGACCCGATGCCCAAAGTCGTTGGGATGATTGACCCCATTGCCGGTCAGGTCGGTGTGGCGTTTGCGCGCCAGCAATCGCTGCCAAACCGCAGTGAGGTCGGCGAGGACGACCCCCGGGCCTTCAAGCGCAGCCAATGCGTCGCGATACTTGGGAAACATCTCGGCGGGCGTGGCCATCCAATCGGGATTGCCCGTCATGGTCGCCACCAGAATGACGTCGGTCGCCGAACTCGCCTCTCGGATCCGCCGGACCATCGTCGCCAGGTTGGCCTTGAACGCCTCCGGGTTCCGGGCCCCAACGTCGTTCATGCCGTAGGCGAGAATCACCAGGTCCGGCTTTCGCTTCAAGAGTTCCTCCAGTTGGCCCACCCCCTGGCCCGACGACCACCCGCCCACCGCCATGTTGTGCAGCGTAACTTTCGAGCCGTACACCTTTTCCAACTGAGATGCCACTAGCGTGGGATACGGCGGCTGGAACGGGGCGACCTTCGTAAACTCGGAGGCGTTGTAGCCTTCCGAGATGCTATCCCCACTCACGGCGATCGTCAGAGGACGCTTCGACCGGAGCTTCTCCAGGGTATGGCTCAATCTCTCGCCAGCGAACCTGGGACGTGCCTCACCCCACTCTGGTCGACGCGGAACGTAGCTCACCTCGACCTGCCGGTCATGGAAGAAATGGGCGTTGTCAAAAAGTACGCTCGTCTTCGGATCGCCGGCTCGATGCCCAATACTATGCGGCGACCCCTTGGGCCGAAAAAGCTCGGACTCCTCCAGAAACGCGATCCGCGAGGCAGGAGACAAGCTCAATCCTGCACGATCCGGGTCGATCACGTAATCCCGCTCAGCCTCAAAACTTTCGCGACCGTCGGCCCGATGAACCGCGAGGACTTTCTCGACGTCGTACAACAGTTTCGCCGAAGCCCTGCCGTCGCGTCCTCGAAGGAACAGGACGCTCTCACGGTGGACGACCCCCGGGTCCCACGGTCCCTGAAGAAAGTCGACCGCCGATTCGTGCTTATCAGCCGGTCGACCGGAACCAGCCGCGGCGCTCGCGAGGGGCAACCCCTCGGGCAACGTCCGTCCTTCCTTCGGTGGCAGGTTCATCACCTCGCGAAGCTTAACCCCCGTGTTCTCGGTCTCGCCTCCGGTGACCAGGAAGAACCGGTCGCCGTCGACGTCCGCGTTGATGTTCAACACCGGGTTGGAGTCGGCCGTGAATCGCGCCTTGGAGAGAAAGTTCGAAGCGCCCTGAGCGGTGACCACCCATCCATTGCCGAAATGCGCCCGTCGCACCTTGGTCGTGGAAACCCGGTCGCGTTTGAAGTCCTCGACGAACGAGTAGTAGCCGCTCAGCAGTTTGCCCCCCGTGACCGTCGAGAACGTGATGAGTCGCTTCCATTGCCGGCTCTCAGGAACCCAGAAATAGCCGGTATACTGCGTCCTCTGGTCGTCGACCCTCGCTGTGACCATAAAACGGTACGTCTCACCCCGCTTCCAGTCGTAGTCGAAGAACGACTGCCCACCGGTCCCTTCGCCACCGAATCGGCCGATGCGTACCTTCTCGTCCTTGTCGATGAGCTTGGTCCGTCTATCCTCCTTGACGGCCTTGGGGTCATTCTGATTCGAGTCCCAGACGGAGAAGATCAGCAGCTTCTTGCCGTTACCCAGCTCCTGCAAGCCGAAATACCCCTTGTCCCAGCCGCAGACCATGAAATAGGTACCGGGCGCAGACTGGTCGATCGTGACCTCGTTGTAGAAGGCCACCCCCGTCGGGGCCGGATAGCCCAGATGGACCGAACGACACGCGATGTCCTTGAGTCGTTCGTCCGCTCGCGCGGTCCCACCGACGATCGCGAACGTCACGACCGCCAGTAGACCGGCAGCCTTGGGAGAGAGTCGAGACATCGTTGCCATTTCTCCAACCACGAGCCATCGGACGTTGCGCGTCCTATCAAGGGGTCACCGCACGACGTGAACACCGTCTGAGCGAGCCCAGACCCGTCGAGCCGACGACGGCTGTGTTCGCGTCCCGTCATCAACTCCGAGGATACCGGAAGCAATCGACCAGGTGATCATTCACCAGCCCCGTCGCCTGCATCAAGGCATAGCAAATGGTCGACCCGACGAAGGTAAAGCCACGGCGCTTCAGGTCCTTGCTCAACGCGTCGGACTCGACGGTCCGGGCAGGAACGTCGCCCCGCGAGCGCCAGGCATTGGTGATCGGGCGGCCCTCGACAAATCGCCAAATGTAGTCGTCGAAGTGGCCAAATTCGCCCTGGACGTTCAGGAAAGCCTGAGCGTTCTTAATCGCCGACCGGATTTTGAGGCGATTGCGGACGATGCCGGGGTCAGCGAGCAAGCGTTCGACCTTCTCCTGGTTGTAACGGGCCACCAGGGCCGGGTCGAAATCATCGAAGGCCGCACGATAGGCCGGCCGTTTCCTGAGGATCGTGTCCCAACTCAGACCCGCCTGCGCTCCCTCGAGAATCAAGAACTCGAACCAGCGGCGGTCGTCGTGGACCGGAACGCCCCACTCATCGTCATGGTAGCAAATCGCCAGTTCGTTCGTGGCCCAGTCGCACCGGCGGACCGGCCGAGCTTCGGTCTTCGACATCAAGTTCGTCCCTAACCGTTCGAGAAGCGGGTCCAATGGGGCTCCGCCCCATCCATTCGACCACCCTTGCGAGCCGAAGTCCCCGGCCGGTGTCACGCATTGTCACCAGATGACGGGTCCCAACCCACCAAGGACCACCCTACTATGGATTCCCGAGAGAACAACAGAAGGCGCTTCTCTATTATCCTCACTTCTTTTATGCAACATATTTCATGAATTTGCGGTTGTTTTCAGTGGATCTTCGCGGTGACACTCGCGATCGTCGAATGTTCTAGCCGTTTGGCCATACAGTTCCAGGCTTCATCGTAGATATTGACCAGGACTTTCTGGATGTTGCAGCCGACCATGCATTTCTGATTCGGCTCGCTCCGATGCAAGGCAAACATCTGATGCTGCGGTTCGACCACTCGGAGCACGTCGAGGAGCGTGATCGCGTTTGGGTCGGCGACGAGCACCCATCCCCCCCCGACTCCCGACTTGGATTCGACATAGCCGGCAGCGCGCAGAAGACCGAGCAACCGACGGATCACCACTGGGTTGGTGTTCACACTACCCGCGATCTGTTCGGAAGTTAGGGCGTCCCCGCGACTTAAGGCGAGCACCGTCAGGACATGGATGCCGACGCTCAACTTGGAGCTCAACTCGACACCTCGGCTCTTTGGATACAGGGGCAGCGTGAGAGGAAACGGCAGGACGCCTTCAGTTCTCAGCTTAAGGGCAACGACCCGCCTCAACAACCCCGCTCATCTGCTCGATCGTTGAGGGCCGGAAGTTTCGCGAACGGGATCACGCCGTGACTCAGAAAAGTCAGACATCGTTCGCGATCACGGGGCCTGATTCCCCCCAATCGAACCTATCAATCACACGTCCCATCCCCGAAATCTCGGTCTTGCTCACGGCTAACGGTTCCTTGCCCGGAACGGGAACGAGGGCGTCCGCACCTGGTCGGCGCTCGGGACTCTTAGGGGGCGTCCCGTCCGACCCATCCCGCGTACGGGTGAACCCGACAATCTCCCGAATCCAGGATCGCCAGATTTGGCTTATCCCATGCACGGGCGGAAAGAGCCCGAGGGCATCACTCGTTTACGACACCCTCGAGCCCGTCCTGATGGCATCAGACCGAGTCTGAGTCGCGGACCACGGTCTGGTCGAATCCCGGGCGGTCGACGAGGGGGACGAGCGGCAGCGGAGGCCGGACGAGCCCACTGTTCCCGCGAGCGGGATCGACCCGATCGTGGGCGTGCCCCGTCGTCGCATGGCCATTGTGCTCCACCGAAGGCTCATCAGCGTCGAGATCAGGGTCAGTGTCGGTGTCAGGGCGAGAGAAACGGTCGATGAGCCGTTCGCCCAACACGTAGTAGATCGGGATCACGAACCGTCCGAGCACGGTGCTCACCGCAATCCCGAAGGCGATGACGATACCCAGGGAGTTCCGGCTGTACGCCCCGGCCCCGGTCGCTCGGGCCATCGGAAGCACGCCCATGACGAAGGCGAACGAGGTCATCAGGATCGGCCGCAACCGCTCGCGCGAGGCCGCCTTGGCCGACTCGAGGATGCTCATCCCGTGGGTCCTGCGCATCTCGACACCGAACTCGACGATGAGGATGGCGTTCTTCGTCTCGAGGCCGATCAGCATGACCAGTCCGATCTGACCGAAGACGTCCAGCGGCATGTCGTAGATCCAGAGGCCGACGATCGCGCCGAACATGGCCAGGGGAACGGTCAGGATGATCACCAGGGGGCGAATCCAGCTCTCGTACAACGCGGCCATGAACAGGAAGACGCAGATGACCGAGAGCGCGAAGATATAGGTGGCCTGGTTGCCGGTCTTTTGTTCCTGAAAGGTCGTCCCGGTCCACTCGTAGCCGAACCCTTCAGGGAGGACCTGGGCGGCCACCTCCTCCATTGCGGCCAACCCTTGGCCCGAGCTGAACCCGGGGGCCGCCCCCCCGTTGATCTTGGCGGAGGCATACAGGTTGTAGTGGGGCACGTCGATCGGTCCCAGGGCATAGCGGACCTCGCCCAGGGAGCTGAGGTGGACGCGTTTGCCCTGCCGGTTCAGGACATAGAGGTTCTGGATGTCCTCCGGCTTGGTGCGGACGCCCCCCTCAGCCTGAATCATGACCTTCCAGACCTTGCCATACAGGTCAAAGTCGTTGACGTAGTAGCCGCCAAGGTTGGCCTGCAAGACGGCGAAGACGTCGGAGATGGGGACGTCGAGGCGACGGGCCTTGGTACGGTCGATGTCGAACTTGAGTTGGGGGACTCGGGCCGAGAAGGTGGAGAACACACCGGCGAGCTCGGGGCGTTTCCGGGCTTCGTCCTGAAACTTATCGACGACCCGTTGAAGGGCCTCGACGCCCTTGCCCGCGCGATCTTCGATCATGAGCTCGAACCCGCCGGTGGCGCTGAGGCCACGAATCGCGGGGGGTTGCAAGACGAGGACCATCGCGTCACGGACCTCGGCCGCGATCGCGCCTTGGATCGTGCGGACCAGCCCCTCGGCCCGCAACTCGGGAGAACCCCGGTGCGACCACTCCTCGAGCACGGGAAAGATGACGCCGGTGTTGCTCTGATTCGAAGAGTTGATCACGTTCAATCCTTCGATCGAGACCGTGTGTTTGACCCCTTTGACGCGCCGGCAGATGGCGTCCACTCGCTTGAGCACCCGAGCCGTGGCCTCGCCGCTGGTGCCGTCGGGGGTCTGGACTGCGACGATCACGTAGCCCTGGTCTTCATTCGGGATGAACGCCTTCGGCCGCGCGGCGATCATCCAGGCGGTGAGGGCCAGCAGGCCGACCGACGGGAGGACGATCGTCCACCAGTGCCGGGCCGTGAACTCGAGGATCGAGTCGTACGACGTCTCCACCCACTTCAAGGCCGCGTTGAACCAGCGAAAGAGGAAGAACTTCGTCTCGCCGTGCTTGGGCTTGAGGAACAGGCGCGACATCGCCGGACTGAAGGTCAGCGAGTTGAACGCCGAGAACACGAACGAGATCACGATCGTCATGGCGAACTGGTTATAGAGCCGGCCAGTCACGCCCGGCATGAAGGCCACCGGCACGAATACAGCGGCCAACACCAGGGTGATCGTGATGATCGGCGTCGTGATCTCGGCCATCGCGGCGCGGGTGGCCGCCAGCGGCTTCATCCCCCGGTGCAGGTACTTCTCCACGTTCTCGACGACGATGATCGCGTCGTCCACCACCAAACCGATCGCCAGCACCAGCCCACAGAGCGTCAGCGAGTTGATCGAGAA
>Ga0182739_1002340_pt1 | contig 17914 bp, 20 predicted proteins | sample eDN5th30CBELigBY_FD_128873 | JGI IMG/M metagenome (GOLD analysis project Ga0182739, IMG submission 128873) | Enriched backyard soil microbial communities from Emeryville, California, USA - eDNA 5th pass 30_C BE-Lig BY (version 2) (version 2) | ecosystem: Environmental > Terrestrial > Soil >...
TCTTTCATAATAATCATGCTGCTTAGATATGGACAAACGAAACACCTCACAAATATAAATAAGAAAAGGAACCTTTACAAAAGAACAATTGTTCGTATAATACATTTTTTACGAATAGTTGTTCGTATGTTTTTTTTATAATAGACTATATATGTACTTCTTATAAAAAGGCATAAATACCGTTACAGAAAATATAACGATATTATAATAATTACTGCTTAACAGGAATTTTTACATATTGATTATCATCAGCAAGAGAAGTTTTCAAGCTTTCTATAGCAGCTTCGGCTGCTTCTTTAGATTCAAATACTTCTTCAAGTGTCATGACTTCGCGATCTTTACGTTTATTAAATATTCTAACCTTATATTTCATAGAAAACTCCTTCCTTAAGGTCTCCAAATTGATTTTGTGAAAGAAGTAACATCTTCTATGTGTTCTCAATAATTTCACAATATATTTAAATTATTTCTCTCTTATATCATACCAAACATTCGCTCTATTTTCAATTATTCGTAAAACTGATATTATACGAATAGTTTAAGTCTTTCTCTCCCTTTCTTCAACTCTTCAATCGCCATAGGATAGGCTGGGTTCTTATCTACTGTAATGACCCGAGGCTTAGAGGCATGAAAAGACCGCAACGCTTTCTTGAAAAAGCGCTGTGCAGCCTTATGATTTCTTGTTTTGCTTAAATAAAAATCAATCGTATTTCCTTCTGAATCAACAGCACGATATAGGTACATCCATTGACTTTTGACTTTCGCATACGTCTCATCAACCCGCCAAGAATCATTGGTTGGCTTAAGATAACGCCGTACTCGCTCATCTAATTCAGGACCATACTGATGAACCCAGCGCATGATGGTTGTATGAGCAATAGATAGTCCGCGTTCTTCCATCATTTCGACTAAATCACGAAAACTAAGGTTGGACCGTAGATACCATCTTACGGTTAATAAAATAATATCATGCTGATAATGTTTCCACTTGAATAGATTTTGCTTTTTCATACTAATCACGCCCCTTTTTTAGAGTAATAGTATCAGTATGTCCAAGATTTAGAGATTCATTGCGATAATTCTTGGAAGTTTACTAGTTTCATCTCTGATTGAAAAGGAACATTTTTCTTCGAAGTCGAAGGTAAAAAAAGCGAAGGATTCAAAAGAAGAAACAATTGCTTGGAATGATCTAACTAGTAGATCAAACTCATAAAGATTATTTATATCATCATTATATACTAGTCATCATGTTATTCTATTTTTCTTATTGGCAGTGGACAGGGATGCAGTTATAAATCGTGAGATGGAATGATTCCTGTTGGAGAAGAAGAAATGTAGATTTATAAGTAAGCGTAAAAATAGGCCCCACCTGTTTATCAGATGGAGCCTATTTTACACTTGCTTTATTATTACTCATCAATTTGTTTTAAATTTTTACGAATAACTCCAATCCCCCAAAGGAGCAAGGGAATACCTATCATATTTATGGGGAGAACAAATGGAAGCCAATATTTTTCAAGATAAGAAACAGACGCTACATTATTATTAGGATAAATCAAAGAAAGTACTATTGAAGCTATTGCTACAAACCAAATAACCTTTCGCCAATCCTTTATATTTAGCCATTGAGCTATCCCATAACTAGATACGAATAGATAAATGGACAATTTTATAAATATACTGAAGATCCATATAACAGTCACAATTATTTCTATATTTTGTAGGAATTGCATAAGCGATATGTATCTCGCCATCTCAAAAAATGGATACCATAGTCTTGAAGACAAATTTGCTCCAAATACCATTAGAATTTCTAGCGTTGAAATAGTCACTAAAATAGCTACAACGCCTACACCCCATACAGCCCAAGTTACTCCTTTTTTCGGTTCTTCTGTAAAAGAGAGTAGCATCATTATTAAAACCGACTCACCATAAAACGATACAGGCGTTAAACCTCCTTGTAAAATAGATTTTAATCCTGAGTCAGTATAAACGGGGAGAATCTTATCCCATTCTATATTATTGAAATTAAGGAACAAAGTAATAATAACCATTAAAAATATCAACGGGCCCATGATTTCACTACACCGCCCAATGCCTTCAATCCCCCCTATGCAATTCACATAAATTACTAAAAGTAATAAAAGGACAATTAAAATAAACAATGGGGTTCTTGTAAATAAAGTCATTTGGATTATTTCTGATGATTGACGAAAAATAACTCCGATCACAGAAAGCCAATGGATAAAATATGGAATCACTATTATTCTCCCTAACCATTTCCCTAATATGATTTGACTATACTGAATGAATGTTTGGTTAGGATAGAGAAGACTTAGTTTTCCTGCAGCAAAGGTGATTCCTATTCCTGCCAACCCAGCAAAAACAAATGAGATCCAAGCGTCCTGCTTTGCTTCCTCAATAGCAGGTGATTGTGTCAGTAACAAAACCATTCCAATTTCTAGAGATGCAATCATCCAAAATATTTGATACTTGGAAATTTTCATTTCTGGATCTCACTTTCTTTCAAATGTAATGGAGAACCAGTTACCCCAGTTCGCTCAATATGCATGTCCACTTTAACTGTAATATCTGCATCTGAGAATTTCTTGCTCCAATACTTTTTCCATATTTTCCATTTCCGAGGGTATTTCTTATGAACGGATTGTCCAAAACCCAAAATATCTGTTTTATATTCTTTTTGAACTTTTGTAATGGTACTTATCATATGATTTTTCAAATTCTTATTAAATGAACGTTCTATTATTTGAAGATTCTTCGGCTGCTTTAAGTCTAATTCTGTATTATTTTCACGAACCACCCCTGTTACGGAAAGCGTTATATGAAATTCCACTTGATCATTTTGTATAATGGGTTGGATCTTACTTTTAAAATTCATACCCAGAATACCTACATTTCCTTCTTCTCTTAATAAATTTGTGGTTAATTTATGAGTATTTAACTTGTTAATAATCCACAATCTATCAACTGCCTCCCGATAGGATAAAAATCCAACCAATTCAAGATCCTGATTGAAAATAGCTCTCCCACCAAGCCGAAAGGTCTCGGTATCCTTTTCTTTCTCCTGGTTCCCTTCTTTTTTAGAACTAATAATTTCAAGAATCGGTAATGTCGGACTAATTCCCTCTGAACTCGCATCTTCCAAAAAATCCTTAAACGTAGTGCTTTCTGGTCCTGCTGTACTTTGGAACATTTTCATTGCAGCAGTAGAAGGCATATCTTCCATCTTGTACGGTACCTCCAGCAAATCCAATGCATCACCGTTTTTTAAAACAAAAAAGTTCGTTCGTATGGGAAGTTCAGGCTCCCGACTGTATATATCAAGGATGTTCGATATCCCATTTCTGGCTAAGCGTTCCCCAATTACAATGACCTTCTGATGACTTGAGAAAACTTTCCTTGAGAGCTTTCTTTGCAAATTCTGAGTTACATCCAAAAGACTTTTCCCTGTCGCTGTTTCAACTATGTATCCTTTGCCTTGACCACTACTTCTCTCACCAACTTCCCCAGGAACAACAATCTGAGCACTGCCAATATAATCTCCATCTTCATTTTGGTCGAAACCCCACCCCAATATGATCGCCTGATTGTTTATTTCTCTTTCATCCCAGCATCCGGTAGTTAAAAACATACAAACTAGTATAATAAGACATATTTTTAATCTTTTGATCATCTCATCATTCGTTCCTTCCTTCAGGTTTTCGTCTGTCGCCCTTCAGGAATACGGGTTTTATCTTGACCAGCTACCTTTATAGGTCGACGATGCATACTCCATCTAGGTGCTCGTACCAAGACATCCTTAAGATATTTTGGATTTTGCGGGGCAATCGGACTTAAATAGGGAACCCCAAAGGATTGAAGATGAACAAGATGAATAAGGATGGCAACCACTCCCAGAATGACTCCATAGAGACCAAACAGTCCTGCTAGGATAAGCATAGGAAAGCGAAGGAGCCTGTATGCAGTGCCGAAATTATATCGCGGTACCGCGAATGATGCTATTCCCGTGGCTGCTACCACAATAACCATGGGAGCAGAGATAATACCAGCTTCTACAGCAGCTTCCCCTATAACAAGCGCTCCTACAATACTAACAGCTGAACCAATTGACTTTGGAAGCCGTATCCCAGCTTCACGTAAAGCTTCGAACATCAGCTCCATCATAAAAGCTTCAAACAACAGCGGAAATGGGACATTCTCTCGTGCAGATGCTATACTTATTAACAAATTTGTTGGAATTAACTGTGGGTGAAAAGTTGTTACTGCAACGTATATAGAGGGAAGCAGTAATGAAATATTGAATAAAATATAGCGAATCCAGCGAATAAAGGTTACATAAATAAACCGTTCATAGTAGTCTTCAGCGGCCTGCAACCCCGACCAAAAGGTCATGGGAACAATCAGAACGAATGGAGTATTGTCCACGAATATGGATACCTTCCCTTCCAGTAAACTACCGCAAACGATATCAGGGCGTTCGGTATTTTGAATCTGCGGAAATGGAGAAAAGGGAAAATCTTCAACAAACTCTTCAATATAACCAGTCTCGATAACTCCATCAATTTCAATCGACTCGAGTCTCTTTCGTACTTCCTCAATAACAGAATCACTTGCAATTTTTTCAATATATACAACTGCTACATCCGTTTTTGAAAGTTTACCAATTGTAAATGACTCTATCTTCAATCTAGGGCTCCTAATCCGTCTTCGGATTAAGCTTGTATTCACACGTAATGTTTCTGTAAACCCGTCTCTTGGACCACGTATGACGGTTTCGGAGGAAGGCTCTTCAATTGACCGTTTTTCAAAACCTTTTAAATCTGCAAGTAAAGCAGTTGTTTCTCCCTCGACTAGAACGGCGACATTTGCCGTTAATATCCCATTAATTAATTCATTTACATTCTTGGTTGATTTTATTTGAGCAACCGCACGAAGCTGATTTGCAACAAATTCTTCAAATATAAATACTTCACATTTTTTTTCAGATGTCCTAACAGGATTTAACATCATCTCATCGAGAGGTTTTGTGTCACATAAACCATCAATATAAACAAAAAGTAATTTTGTTTTATTGTTTATAGGTACAACACGAAACACAACATCAGAACACTGTTGAAAAATATCTCGCAAAAAATGTTCATTGGCCGAAAGGTCTGAACTTATTAATTTATCTGGTTCTTCATTAGAAAAAGAATCAATCATTTCTGAAAGCTTAAATTTTTTTCTTTTTCTTAAGTTCAGAAGTAATTTCATGACCAGTCATCTCCTCTCGTAGTATAGTTTTCCAGAAAAGAGATGAATTATTCTGATTTGATTTCACCTATCCAAAATATGGATAATCAAAAGTAAGCGGTTCCGTATTTTCTAAAGAAGGACTTTTTATTTAACCGTTTGATGGTAAACGGCAAATAACCCCCACATGTATGTCAGATGGGGATTGAGTTTAGATAGCTGGTTAAAAGTAATATAAGTAAACAAAGATAGAAAATAGACTATTTTTGTATCTTTATTTACGTTAAATACGGTCGAAAATCATACTACATATAACCGTTCGTTAGTCATAAGAAAAGCAAAACTCCTTCTTTATTAAGAAAGATATTTTGGTCCGTCTTTTTCAAAACGGGACAACTTTATTACAAACGGTTAAACTTTGTTTTAAAGATACAGTAAGGATGGCGTTTTTTTCGTGATAGATAGATATTTATCTATTTAATTTAATGTGGTAAAGTATCTATATGTTAAACATCGGATGTTTGGAGGTTTGTGAATGAAATTAAATAAAACCAGACGTTTATCTCTAGTGGAACAGGTCACTACGCAAATTGAATTTTTAATAGAATCGGGGCAATGGCCTGTCGGTTACCGTATTCCTGCTGAACCTCTTTTAGTTGAGGAACTTGGTGTAAGCCGTAATACGTTAAGGGAGGCGATCAGGGCATTAGTTCATTCTGGTCTTTTAAAAACAAAACCAGGTGATGGGACCTTTGTTATTGCATCAAGCGTTTTAGGGGTGACTCTTCAAAGGCGTCTTAAAAAATCTAATATTTTAGAAATTCTGGAAGTGCGTCATGCACTCGAACGGGAAACAGCATTATTAGCGGCTGTAAGACATACGACTACGGATATAGAAGAAATTAAATTGAATTTTGCTGAATGTGAAGAAGCTGCTCTAGTGAAAGATTTTGCTGCTTTTATTGAAGCAGACATAAAATTGCATAGATCAATTGTAAAAGCAGCACACAATCAATTACTAATGGATCTATATGAACGAGTAGCAGAATCTATTCAATTATCTATAGGAAATATTATAACCAACTATCAACCAACACCACACAGTAAACTTGTACACGCAATTATAGAAAAAAAACCCGAAGGAGCAGTAGCTGCTGTTGATGAGTATATTCAACAATTTAAAGATAGCATTCAAGCGGCAATGGAGGATTAAAAATGAAATCAGCAAGAAGCAATAACATGATGGATATTAAATCTGAACCATCATTAGTAACGACTTTCCTTCTTGTTATTGGGATTATTTTTATTGCTACAAATTTAAGATCCCCTTTAACCGCGGTAGGTCCCTTAATTGGAATGATTCGAGATAATCTAGCAATCTCCAATACAGTACTAGGTCTAATTACAACCATCCCTTTATTGGCTTTTGGAGTATTTTCTTCTTTATCACCAAAATTGGCTAGGCATATGGGGATGGAACGTTTATTGTTCATTTCCTTAATTATTCTTACAATCGGTATTGTCGTACGATCTGTAGCCGGTGAAATTATGTTATTTACAGGAACCATTTTGATAGGCTTAGCTATCTCTGTATGTAATGTTTTACTGCCCAGTTTAATAAAACGGGACTTTGAAAAAAATGTTGGTTTAATGACAGGTGTTTATTCGGTATGCATGAATTTATGCGGGGCAATTGCTTCGGGAATCAGTGTACCGCTTGCTATTGGAAAGAATTTAGGATGGAACGGAGCGCTTGGTGTTTGGGCAATACTTTCCTTCATTTCTATTTTTCTTTGGCTACCACAATTGCGAAATGTTCGTATACGCCAATCTATTGATGTAAATAAGTTAAATAATACGGATTTTAATATTTGGAAATCACCTATTGCATGGAATGTAACATTTTTTATGGGCCTTCAATCATTAATATTTTACGTATTAGTGGCATGGCTCCCTGAAATTCTAATTCAAAAAGGTATCAGCCCTGCTAATGCAGGCTGGATACTATCATTGATGCAACTTGCTATTTTACCCATTACTTTTATTGTGCCAATCTTGGCTGGTGGTATGTCAAATCAACGTATTTTAGTTATTACGACATCAGTATTATATCTGTTCGGGATTTTCGGACTGCTCTACGGAGGATATTTTATTCTTATTCTATCGGTAATTCTAATGGGCATCGCGGTGGGCAGTAGTTTTAGCCTATCCATGATGTTTTTCAGTCTTCGAACCAAGACGTCCCATCAATCAGCAGAATTATCAGGCATGGCACAGTCTATAGGATATCTTCTTGCAGCTATTGGTCCCGCTCTTTTTGGAATACTGCATGTCATCACGAAAGGCTGGACAGTACCTTTATCTATGATCATAATTGCGGCCATTCTACTCCTCATCTCAGGTCTAGGTGCAGGAAGGGACGCTTTTATTGGATTAGAAAAGACTGACAACAAGGAGGTTCAACAATGAAAAAACTCTCGCGAACCAGAACAGTATTGATTCTGTCTTTCCTTGTTATTGTGTGGGGGGTTAATTGGCCATTATCAAAACTGGCACTTGACTATACACCTCCCTTACTTTTTGCTGGAATAAGAACTGTTCTAGGTGGTATTGTATTGCTCATTTTTGCATTGCCAAGATATCAGCAATTAAGGCTAAGGGAAACTTGGCATTTATACTTAATTTCTGCTTTGCTTAACATCATTATTTTTTACGGGCTTCAAACTATTGGGTTAAGCTATATGCCAGCTGGACTCTTTTCAACTATAGTGTTTATCGAGCCGGTCTTACTCGGAATCTTTTCATGGCTTTGGCTTGGAGAAGCCATGTATAGATTAAAGGCCATTGGACTAATACTCGGTTTTGCCGGTGTTGCAATTATAAGCACAGGTGGTTTTACCGGTGATATATCTGCTATTGGAATTTTCCTTGCACTTGGATCAGCAATTGGTTGGGGATTAGGTACAGTATTTGTGAAGAAAACAGATAATTGTGTGGATTCGATATGGATGGTTACCATGCAGCTTCTCATTGGTGGGATCTTCTTATTATGTGTAGGTTCAAGCATTGAAAGCTGGTCAAGTATCGAATGGGAATTACCTTTTATATCAAATTTATTTTTCATCTCTATCTTTGTCATTGCTTTTGGATGGCTTGCATACTTTGCACTTGTTGGTTCAGGAGAAGCCAGCAAAGTAGGTTCGTATACATTTCTTATACCATTAATCGCCATTATTTGTAGCTCCTTTATTCTACATGAAGCGATCACTTTAAAACTTATAGTAGGACTGCTATTCATTGTTATTAGCATTTGTTTCGTGAATATCAAGCTTAAACCGAAAAGTGCAAAAGTACAGATAAATGGGTGACAGGCACTTTTCCATAGGACTGGCTTTAGCTTTCCTTCTGCCGACTCTACCTGTGCTTCAAACCCCATGAACTGTCTTTCATGACGCACGCAGGAGTCTTGATGGGATAATGGTTTCGTCATTCCTATCCTTCCGTTGTAAAGTTGAGGCTTATTTCATAAACTTCCTGTGTTTTCACACTATGAAGCGTTTATCACAGAGCTTGTCGCGCTGGCCCGTTTGCTGAATAAGAAAAAAAGCCTGCATCTACAGAATTTATGATCAGACTTTATTTGAAATCCCCAAAAGTTCCACCACCTGATAATCAGAGTTGTAGTCCAAGAGCGTCTAGACTTTTGTGTCATTTTTCGGGAGTGTATAGATTTTTGTGTCAAAAAACAAAAAAGTATAAAATTTAAAACCTTGATATACCAATATTTACATAGTCTAAAGTTTTGTGTCACTGGTCAAATGTACATTATAGAAGGGGGGGAATCAATTATTTTTGTTCCTCTGGATAATAAAGAAATTTACGTAATGTCACATCACGATGCTTCAATATTTCCCCCTTAAAACGCAACCAAATCTCATCATCAGCCATGACGCCATGCGTTTTACGAATAATTGCCCAGCGATTGTAGCTTTTTAAACCGAGTGCAGCAAGTAATTCCTCAGCATTAACTCTTGTTGGGGGAAAGACACGCCACTTCAACCAGCTTTCTATTTCATCTTTTGTAATATAACCCTCGGAATTAGGTGAAAATTGCTTATTAAAGCCTTTAATATAGTTGATAACATATGGATTTTCGCTACCATTTGGTTTTAAGTCTACACTTGCGATTACATCATCAAACAGCATCACATCAAATTTAAAATAATCAATCATCAACTTTCACCTCAAATAAGCAATTTTTCATAAACCGGGTCGTTTAACTGAGCTTCAACCACATCTAATGCTCGACCAAGTGAGTATGGAGAAGAAGCTAAGAGTTGTTGTAACGTGGTCGAATTAATAAAAGGTGGTCCATCGTATAAAGAGAGCTGCTTCCTAAAACTCTTATTAAACGGTTTTGCTTTTACTTTACGTTTTAAAATTTGAAGGTCAACACCAATTGGATAATCCTTCACATCCGATAATAAGCTTAAACCATGATCAAAAATGGGAGCCAGCTGCCAGGCTTCTGTTTTGGGATCAAAAAGAAACAGAATATTATTAGTATGGCGATCTTCATTCAGAATGAATGCATCAAATGCTAGTATTTGTGCAAATTCATGAGAAACATCTAATCCTGTAAACTGGTGTATCTTTTCCAAAATCAAATGAAATCTATCTTCGATAGAGTAGCGGGTATTATTTAAAATGTCATCAGTTGTTTCAAAGTGCGCTTCAAATAAGCGCTCAAGTGTTACTTCTTGTAAATGACCACGAAAATCTATGGAATAACAGCCTTCTACAACCGTTCCATCGTACTTTTTAACTAAACAAGGTACATAAGGAACAAAGGAGGTTTTCGGCAAGGTAGAGCTATCTAAAATAAGAGAGGCAACATATTCTGCTATGTTTTCGTAGCCACGAGTATTCTCCTTAATCCACTTATTTCCTACTAACCATTTCGATTGATCGCCTTTGCTTGATGTACTGACAATCATTTCAACATCTAGTGGGATTTGTATTTGTTCCATCCTATACACCTCCAATTAGCAATATATTAATATGTAAAATCGATATTTTACAAATAATTTATTATTTTTCATAAATTTATCTTATTCAAAGAGTTCGAAGGATATTGGATTTATTTGAATACATCCTTTGAAGTCAATTTAAGTGTTCAAGCTCTATATGTGGAAGTAACAACACGGCTTCTCTTAATGTATTATCCATTTCATATTGTTCCCGTTGAAACTCAGAAGGATAAAATGAGGTATCTAATTTTAGATAATCATCCAATGCCTTATCGTCTTCTTCGTATTTCCACACTTGCTGTACTTTTTCTTCAAATGTTTCTAGACCCATTTCCTGAATTTCAATTATTTCTGACCAGGATTCAACGTAACCTAAAAAGTACAAATTGAGTATATTACTATATTTTCAAAAGTTGTCTAAGTCACAATTAGTTGTTCAGGCTATACTCGAATTGTCTATGCCAAGAGTAAGTTGTATGCTTACATCAAGTATAACAAACGTGCATTCGATATACCACAATTACTATTCGTAAAATTAGTATTATACGAATAATTGAAAATGGCATTATAAATCCATAAACTTGGCTACCCTCTGTCTGTTGTTGCTTTGTAATAAAGATTGAGTAAAATGATGTCTCTACTCCTGATTTAACGGCAAATACTGTAGCTTTGAAATAAAATTTGCTATAAATGTACGGTGAAAAACCTTACAAAAAATATTTTTGAAAAAAGATTAAAAAAAGCGGCGCGTAATAAATACGCGCCGCTTTTCTCTTTATGATTTCATAAACGAAGGAGCAATTTCTTCATCATCAACATATTTGTTATAAGCAGGTTCATTATGTGTACTAATATCTAAACCTATAATTTCCTCTTCTTCTGATACACGAAGTGATGTAAAGATTGAAATAATTTTTAATATAACATATGTGCCAACGACCGCTAAAGCAATTGATACGCCGACACCTGTTAATTGATGCAAAATTTGTTCTGGGTTCCCGTAAAACAAAACATCTGCACCCGTGGTCACGAAGTTTGGTTCGAAGACGCACGAAAGTGCTCAAGCAAAATTCGACCTGGCCAAAGAATTTAACCTCCGCGGAATCAGCTACTGGGCACTAGGATACCCATACCCGTTAAACTGGACATTACTAAACGATAATTTCAATATAAGAAAAATAAATCAATGATAGGTTAGACATAAAAATCAGAAAAACCAGATTAAACAGTGATGGATAAATGGTGATAGGCACCTAGCTTCCAGCACTTCCAATTCGTTATTTTTAATCTTTTCCCTTAGTTCTTTATTGAAATCCCTTTGTTGATATTTCATAACAAATCACTTCTCTTCAAATAGGATAAATCGGAAATTCGCCAAGCAAAATTAAAAGCCTTGTTGAACTAATCTGACCGTTAGTTCAGGATGGAAATCAACATCATTGTTTAACACATCTTATAAATAAAAGCCCCTCTCAGATAAGAAGGGCAAATTTATTACGTTCTTTTATGTGTCCATATAATATGAAGAAACACGAAATAAAGTAATCCTTGTTATATCGAGGTCTAGCGTCTTTTACCACCTAAAATGAAAATGATCTAACACTCGATTTGCAAGCTCTATCCATTTATTCATTTATTTTACTACCTCCAATTGGTTGATTAGTAATGTCACATCTATATGATCTTGTGCCATTTTTTTTATGTTTTCTTTTGTGACTTCTTTCAATTTGGGTGTAATCCCTAATATAGGCACACCACATAATTGTTCAATTAAGTCCGGATTTGTTTTTTCTACAAGTCCAGGATCATCATTTATCCCGTTTATCACGATTCCGGCAATCGAAAGACCCTGACTTTTTGCATATTGAACCGTTAGAAAAATATGATTAAACGTCCCAAGACTTGGTCGAGCTACAATTACAATTGGGAGCTGTAAAGCTTTTATCAAGTCACTAACTAAGAAACGTTCACCTAATGGCACTGAAATACCCCCCAGCACCTTCGACAATGAAAAATTCATGTTTTTCTCTAATCTTTTCCCAATGACTTAATACATCTTCAATCCTGACGCTCTTCCCTTCCAGTTTCCCAGCTACATATGGAGCAAGTGGTTCTTTAAATTCAAAAGGGGTAATCTCTTCATAAGATAAAGTTGTTTGAGACATCTGCTTCAGCAAGCTTGTGTCACTTGTTGGATTTTCACGTGCAATGCCGCTTAACAATGGCTTAAATACACCAACATCTATCTTTTTTTCTTTTAATGCAGCGGCAAGTCCGCTGGATATAATGGTTTTTCCAACATCCGTATCTGTTCCAGTTACAAAAAAACCGTTCATCAAATCATGTTCAACTCTTTTCCGATGAAATGAAAGCATTCCAACAAGTAATCTATTTCTTTTGAACCATGGGCAGAGGTAACTGTTAGCCGGATACGACTCTCTCCATTTGGTACGGTGGGCGGTCGGATCGCAGGTGCGTATATTCCATTTTCCTGAAGCTTTTTTGCAAAAATCACGGCATCTTTGGGATCTCCAATAATCACAGGAATAATCGGAGTTAGATCCCCTTTCACAATATAGTCCATTTCTTCTAAACTATTTCTCACTTTTTTTACATTGGAAAATAACAGCTGGCGTTTTTCATTACTTTCTTCAATGATTTCTAATGCGGAATATGAAGCAGCGCAGATTGACGGCGGCATGGCTGTTTGAAAAATAAAGGTTCTTGCATGGTTGAGCAGAAAGTCAATTAACACCTTCGAGCCCACAACAAACCCACCTTCCGTCCCGATAGCTTTACTTAAGGTTCCAATGACCACATCCGGATAGACACCGAAATATTCACTGGTCCCCCTGCCCTTTTCTCCTAAAACACCTGTTGCGTGTGCATCATCAACAATCACGTACGCATTATGCTTTTTCGCAATTAGGACGATTTGGTCAAGAGGAGCGATCGTTCCATCCATACTAAACACTCCATCTGTTACAATAAACCGCCGTTTATATGAGACCGTTTCTTTCAATTTTTTTTCAAGATCATTCATATCGATATGGTTATAAACAACGGTATCCGCTTTTGAGAGCCGGCACCCGTCGATAATACTTGCGTGGTTTAATTGATCGCTTAATATAGCATCCCCTTTTTCAGGTAAAGAAGATAGTACGCCGACATTGGCTAAAAATCCGCTGGAAAACAGGAGAGCTGCCTGTGTTTGCTTAAAACAGGCGATTTTTTCTTCAAGCTTTTGATGCCAATCAGTATGACCTGTTGTTAACCTTGATCCGCTGCTTCCAACTCCAAATTCGTGCAGGGTTGTTTCTGCTGCATCAACTAAACGCTGATCGTTCGCAAGCCCTAAGTAATTATTGGATGAAAAAACAATCTGTCTCTGACCATCAATCAACATCTCAGGTAGAGGAGCCGTATTCATAGTACGAAACTCCCGATACAAACCTGCCTCTTTTGTTTTTTCTATTCTCTGGCTTAACCATTCATCAAGCATCAACATTTGTCACCCCATTTGTGACCTCGATGATTGCTTCTTTCATGATTGTAACCATTGCTTTTAGTTCTTCCTTTGTACTTACATGCGGAGGCATAAAGACGATAACATCACTAAGTGGTCTCGTTAGCATTCCAAGCTCTCTCATTTTCAACGTAGCGTGATACCCTACTCGTTTATCAGCAGGAAAAGACTCCTTTGTTTCTTTTGAGTAAACAAGCTCGATTCCACACATAAAGCCAAGCTGCCTAATATCGCCAACATGCGCAAGCGATTCCAGCTGTTTCAGAAGTAAATGGAGATACTCTGCCTTTTCCGCTACTTCTTCTACAATATTTTCCGATTCAAATAAACATAAGTTTTCAATAGCAACGGCACAGCCGAGCTGATTTCCCGTATAAGAATGGCCGTGGAACAATGTTTTTAACTTTTCGTAGTCATCATAGAAGGCTTGGTAGATGTCCTCTGTTGTTAATGTAGCGGCAATTGGCAAATAGCCCCCCGTAATTCCTTTCCCAACAGCCATTAAATCAGGCTGAACTCCTTCATGTTCACAGGCAAACATTTTACCCGTACGACCGAAGCCGGTGGCTACTTCATCCACAATCATTAAGACATCATATTTTGTACAGAGCTTACGTACACCCGATAAAAATCCTTCTGGCATGACAATCATACCGCCGGCCCCTGGGACCATTGATTCAATTGTAAGCGCAGCGATTTCTTGGTGGTTTTCAATGAGCAGCTGTTCAAGAATATCCAAACATTCATCGCGGCACTGTACAGGATCACCGCTCTTAGAGTGATAGACATCAGGAATGGGCGCTTTAAAACTCTTAAACATTAATGGGCCGTACACGTGATGGTACAGATCAATGGAACCAATACTAACGGCTCCAATCGTATCGCCATGATAACCGTTTTGCATCGCAATAAATTTTTGCTTCTCAGGTCTGCCTATATTCATCCAATATTGAAAGGCCATCTTAAGAGCAATTTCCATCGCCTCTGCTCCACTATCTGAATAAAAGACGCGTGTTAGCTTTTCAGGACTTATTTCAATTAGTTTTTCAGCAAGCTCTGTTGCTGGAACATTGGTCATCCCTAATGATGTAGAATGGGCTATTTTATCAAGCTGTTTCTTAATCGCTTCATCCAATTCTTTTTTTCGGTGGCCATGGACATTAAGCCATAGAGCTGAAAATCCATCATAATATTCCTTGCCTTCAATGTCTTTTACTTTTATGCCATTTCCACTTTCAATAACGAAAGGGTTTTCATCATAATCTTTCATCTGTGTGAACGGTAACCAAAGATACTTCTTGCTTTTTTCAATTAACTCGTGTGACATTCATCATCTTCCCCCCATTGAACGAATATTGGCTGTTTTTCTAGGTAGTTTATGTATGAATGAAGATCGCTTAAGCCATCTACAAAGAAGATTCGGCAGCCGCATTCATCTCCATATTTTTTTAGCTTCGTAATTCGCTGATAGCCCTGCTTTTTACTGGCAACATACCCTGTTATATATTCGGGATCATCTGACCAGCATAATTCTGCGACAGTAGCGGGATGCGCACTCACCTTTGTTGCAAGTACAAGCGCCTCCTTCACTCTTTGACTTCGAGGCATTTTGTAATGGTCAGCCCATTTTTCAAAATTTGTGGTTAACCAGTCCATTCTCGAAACCCGAATACCTTTTGCATTTCGACCATCGATCCGTAAACCAGAGCGAATATTCAACAAAATTGCTCCTCTGAGTTCTGAATACTCAGTTATTTTTTTATACGCCTGCTCAATACTTTCAGCTGGAACTCCTGCTTTCTCCAAAAGCATCCGAGCGACTGATTGACCTTCTTCTACGGATTCAACTTCATTTGTTCCAATAGGTAATGGTTTCAATTTTTTTATCGGTTCATTAATCAGTTCAAACTGAATTTGCATAAAATCCGGGTTGCCTCTTGAATGAGATAACCCTTTTTCTAGCAGAGTATTTACGGAATTTTTCAAATTTTCATATGTTGAAAGTTGTTCCCCGCCAGATATATGCTTTCCACCTTTTTCGTGAGGACCACTCTGTGCTGCTCTCATTCTAACACTGTAAATGTTTTCTTTTAGCAAGGTTTCTATCGTCCTTTCATTTTTCGACATTCTTGTTAGTAGAAAAATAGTATTGATATGTATGAATATTTTTTGACGGCTGCACTCCCGGTCATAGTTTTCTAGTAGATTTGAAATTTGTACAAAAAGCATTGGAAAGCAGCATCAATCTACTCATAACCATGTTATGAATGACTTACATTAACTATTAAAATAAATCCTTTTCAATTGTAAACTCAAATTATAAACAGGTTAACAATTAAGATATTAAATATCCTTGTTTATTTTGTCAACATTTTAATTTTGGTTCTGGTGCAAAAATTTCATGACAATTGCCCGTAATCTATAAATCTTGGATATACTAATACTATTATTCTAAAAAAGGAGAATGAACATTTATTTAAGCGGAAGCACTATCAGCCTGATATTATTTTGTTAACAGTGAGATGGTACCTACGGTACAACTTAAGTTTTCGTGATTTGGTGGGAATGATGGAGGAGAATCGCTGTTGTTTCTTCCGTCACTTTTTTCACGAGAACTTCTTCTATCTGCGTTAATTTTTGCTGTGCTGTTAGCTTAGACATTTCGTCTTTTATATGTAGTTCTTGTTCTTCATTGTCTGTAATACTTTGAATTTCTTGGTATACTTCATCGATTTTCTTCTGAAGCGTGGCTTCAAATTTCGTTGTCGCCTTTTTCCAAACAAATGTGTATTTATTTGCATTCACTTCGATTTTCATACCATCCAGGAAGTAGTTCTCCATTGTAATGTGCTTTTGTTCTATTAATTGATGAATCATTTCCTCAAATAGCTTCGGAAAGAGCTTTCCCATTTGTTCTGTACGGAATCAGTTAATTGTTCGATAGCCTGGTTTTTGTAAGGCTGTTTGGAATATTTTCCTCCACCAGTTTGGCGATTTCACGGCAGGAGTACACCTTTTGTGAGTATGCATATAGGATCACTTTTGTCATCAGTTTTGGATGATATGAACTTCGGCCACCCCCTCGATATTGTTCGAAGAAAATCCCATCTTCCATTGATTCAATCATTTGGTCAATGACACGCGCCACGTGATGAAGCGGAATGAGTTCTTGTATATCAAAAATGACGGTTGATTGTTGGTTGTTGTATGGAATAAATGTTGGAGTTAGCTTTCGTTCTCTGGAAACGACAGTTTCCTCTTGAATTGTCAGTGGAAGAGAAGTTTGTTCAGTGTTATAATTTTCATTAGTAATCTTTAGATTGCACATAAAAAATCGTCCTTTTTGGGTTTGTTGGTGTGGTAACTTACATTCTACTAGAAAAGACGATCTTTTTATATTTATTTGGTGATATGAAAAGAGGGGTGCCCTCAAAAATCATTTTTTAATGACTTTTGGGACAGCCCCTTAATCCTTATTGAAGTTGAAGCTTGCTTTCTACCATATTAATAAACAACTGTAGAAAACGACGATCATCCGTTAATTCTGGATGAAACGAGCTAACGAGAAGATGATTTTGCTTAGCAGCAACAATTTTATCATCATGCGTTGCTAATACATCGACATTGTTTCCAACGCTTTCTATATAAGGGGCACGAATAAAGACAGCAGGAACGGGCTGATCGATGCCTTTAATTGAAAGATCTATTTCAAAACTATCACGCTGACGACCAAATCCATTTCGTTGTACGGAAATATCCATTAGATTTAAATGGCTTTCTTCCGCTCCACCTAAATCTTTAGCGAGTAATACAAGACCCGCACAAGTTCCAAAAATCGGCTTTCCTAAAGAGGCAAATTGTTGAATCGGTTCAATAAAATCATAACGTTTCATCATTTTACCGATTGCCGTACTTTCTCCCCCAGGAATAATAAGCCCATCAATTTGTTGTAACTGCTCCGGTTTCTTTACAAGCAGCGCACCAACACCTAAACCTTCTAATTGTTGAATATGTTCAATCGTTGCTCCTTGTAAATCTAATACGCCAATTGTCGTCATTTTACCAACCACGCTCTTGCATACGTTCTTGTGGATTTAATTTAGAA
>Ga0182739_1002341_pt1 | contig 17912 bp, 12 predicted proteins | sample eDN5th30CBELigBY_FD_128873 | JGI IMG/M metagenome (GOLD analysis project Ga0182739, IMG submission 128873) | Enriched backyard soil microbial communities from Emeryville, California, USA - eDNA 5th pass 30_C BE-Lig BY (version 2) (version 2) | ecosystem: Environmental > Terrestrial > Soil >...
CAGACCTTGCAGCGCCAGGGCGACCCGCTTGGCGGACGCATATTTCCCGTACCGCGTCATGCTTCCGGACATGTCCAGCAATACCACCGTGGCACAACTGGTCTGGTATTCGGTTTCATGAATCACCAGGTCTTCTTCCGTGACCTCGACGGGAGATCCTCCTCCCTGCCGGACCATGGCGTTCTTCAATGTTTCATGCAGATTGAGATTCGAGACTGGATCACCAAACTCATAGGGTTTGGTTTCTTCCAGAATCGTCTGCCCGGTTCCATGGAATTCGGATTCATGCCGGCCCGGTTTGTCGCGCTGCTGAATCTGAAAGAGGACTTCCAGGGCTTTGTGTTCCACCCGTTTCAGCCCTTTGGGGGTGACATGGTATTTTCCGTCCCGGTCCTTCTCCACGAGTCCCCGCTTGATGAGCATGTCGATGACTTCGGGATGTTCCTCTTCCCAGCGTTCCAGTGCGGGCAGCACTTCTTCGCCATGGTCCATCAAGTATTCCGAGAACTGGTCGAAGACGTCATCCGCTGACTGCGGGCTGAAGTTGTCCGATCCATCCCATTGTGAGAATTCAAATGTCGGCATCCGTTTCTCCTGTTCCGGGTTCATCCGGCCGTTCCGCAGGGAGTGACGAAACGGCCTCTCCGCGACCGGCGTCCTCCTTTGGATTTTCCGGGCAGGTGCTGGCCACCTTATCGGCCTGCTCAACGTCCAGGTTTTTGGAGGTTGCCGTCACGGAGGATTCCTCCTCAGGAGGTTCTTCGAATTCGAAGTAAGGGGGAAGCGGCGGCGGTTCGGCACGGACGACGCGGCGAGGTTCGACCAACTGCATCTGTGGGTTTGGCTGACGGCACGCGCAGGACACCGCGACAATACTGGCGGAGATTCGCCGCTCTTCCTGACAGCAGGGACAGCGCCAGACACGGCGGACATCGTTCTTCAGTCGCAAGCCCGGACCACGCATTGTCTGTGTTCTCTTTCGTATTCAATTCAGCCGGACGATCCAGCGACGAGGGCCAACAGTGAAGCACTTGGCATCCGTGGTCAGAAGTCATGGATTTCTGCCGACAATGCTGATGTATTGTATGATGCCTTGCGAACTCATTCTACTGGCTTGCCCAGCCGCCCCGTTGGAAATCCGGTCACGAAGCTTTCCGGGCATTGTCAATTTCGCCCGAAGCACGAGCCGCTGGGAAACGCAGCGAACGCCCGCGAGCCCGTCAGGTGATGCTTCTCTTGCTGCGTCTGCGGGATTAGCATGCGGCTGTCCAGAAAAGTTGCGGACAGCATCACTCTGTCTGGAAATCAGGTTGTGCGGATGCGGAAAAAGTACGTTTTCCCAGTAAACATCAAAGGCTCCACCCCAGAATGCTGCGCTCGGACGAATGGAGTCTTGTTGTCTGTGGCGGTGGGAGCGGCGGCCATCTCTTTCCGGCGCTGGCAGTTGTGGAAGAACTTCGGCAACGTCAGGCAGCCCCGGAACGAGTGATTTTCCTGACTCCGGAACGTCCCATTGATCGGCAGGTGCTGGAGGCACACGGGATCGAACAGCATGCGCTCAATGCCATCAACAGCCATCAGTTGCGACGCCAGCCGGTTCGGTCCCTGCAAGCCCTGAGTCTGTCGATCTGGCAGGCTCGCCGGTTGCTGAGAACGGTGCCGGCACCCGTCGTGCTGGGAACGGGAGGGTTTGGCAGCCTTCCCGGTATCCTGGCCGCCCGGTGGCAAAAGCGACCGATCCTGCTTCTGGAGCAGAACGTCATTCCCGGCCGGACGACCTCTTTTCTGGCTCGGTTCGCCCGTCACGTCTGCCTCAGCTTTCTGGAAACCCGCCAGTTTCTCCCAAAGGCGCTTCCCACGGAAAACACCGGGAACCCTGTGCGAAATGCCATTGCATGGATGACGTTGCATTCCTCGGATTCGAAAAAATGTCTGCTTGTGCTGGGGGGCAGCCAGGGAGCAGCCGCTCTCAACGATGGACTGATCCGCTTCGCGGAACATCATGGAAGACAACTGGCAGACTGGACCATTCTGCATCAGACCGGGGAATCTGACCGGGATCGGGTGCAACAGGCTTATCGACGGATCCGTCAGAAGGCGGAAGTGGCTGCCTATTTCGAAAATGTGTCGGAGTTGTACTCCCGGGCCAGCCTTGTCGTAACGCGGGCGGGTGGAACATCACTGGCGGAAATCGCCTGTGCCGGTCTCCCCGCAATCATCATCCCGTACCCGAAGTCGTTACGAAATCATCAACTCATCAATGCACAGCATTTTGCCGGTAGAGAAGCCGCCTGTCTCGTCGAACAGGGGCCAGCTCCTCAGTTCGATCTCAACCTGACTGCTGTATTGCGACCCCTGCTTGAAGAGAAACAACGAAGACAAGATCTGGCTGCAGCCATGCGGGCCTGTGCCCGACCTGATGCTGCACAACAGGTCTGTGATCTACTGCTGAAGACTGTTACCCAGCCATAGAAGACATCTTTGCAGTCATAACTTTCACAACTCTTCTTTATTCAAAGGCCCGGGGCAGGAGACTCGTCTGCGATTCATCTTTGGAACGGGGGGAAGGCATCGTGTGAATCCGATAACCTTGTGCGAATGACCGGTTCAGCAGTTTTTTATTGCTTGCTTCGTTAACGAATATTACCCTTTCTGGTCTTGCTATTTTTCCTAAAGCTCTCAGAGTGTTTAGGACTGTCTGCTTGATCGTCTGCAGGTAAATCCAGGCATACGAGGCTGCCACAGCCTTATTCTTCGCCTCCGGAACGCTGAAAACCATGTCGACGAGGCACGAGTGAATTGAAGTCTTCCGGGTGTCGATGTAGCATTTTCCGGAGAAGCGCCTCGGACAGGAAGGGACGTCATCGCGAAACGTCCTTCGTTGTCGGACACCGCTGTTTTAACAACCCGGGTTTTCCAGTCTGACGGGACACGGGTGAGATCTGTTTCAGTATTCCTGTTCAGGTTATCACTGCACATCGTCGTTGTTCCTGTTCCCAGAATGAATGAAGCAGCAAGGCCGCCTCGTTCAGTATGCCGTTCCATTTTCTCTCGTGCTGAGAAATTTCATGCAGCCAGAAACGAATGAGGCGTGTTCGGCCTGCCCCGATCATGTCCAGTTCACTGTCCGCAGTGGCAGTTGTCCGCTGACCCGTGAAATTCTGTTTCCAGCGATGCTCTCTCTCGCGGCAGGAGGGGTGATGAGAACGAGACCGGGCGATCGCCGATGTCGGTCCGGATCCCTGGTCCTGGCGGTGCTGATCCTGCTGGGAATGCTTTCCCGCTATGCGGTGGCAGCGGAGCCGGGCAGAACGCTTCCATCTTCCGTTGTTCCGATGAACAGCTCTGCAAAAGAAGGCCAACTCCTGCTGAATGCTGTTTTTCCGGGAGACCAGTGGACTTTCTTCTCGGGGCGAAAAGACGCATCACTCAACGAGACCTGGAAGATTGCGGAAGATACCGAAACGAAATCTCCGATCCTGATCTGCCTGGGTGAGCCGCATGGGTATCTGCGCACGCGGGCGGAGTACGCCAGTTTCGACCTGTCTCTCGAATGGCGTTTTCCGCGTGATCCGGACGGGAACAGCGGCATCCTGCTCTTTACTTCGGGTGAAGACCGGTTGTGGCCGTCGGCTTTGCAAATTCAGTTGCATCAACCCGAGCTGGGAATTGTCTTTCCGATTGGCGGTGCCAAATCCGCCAATGAGCTGCGTCCAACGGAGAAGCTGGCCAAGCCGGTGAATCAGTGGAACCAGTGCGAAATCCAGTGTCGCAATGGCACGGTCTCCGTCACCATCAATGGACAGATTCTCGGGGAAGTGAATGGATGTCTGCCCGCTGTCGGGACCATCGCCCTGCAAAGCGAAGGGTCCGAAATTCATTTCCGCTCCATTCGGCTCCATGAAATCCCCGTCGCACAGGCTGAAGTTCCCCAGCCTGTGCGGGATTCCCAGCCCGACGGTGGAAAGCATCGCCAGTAACCCGCTTCCGGCTCGGATACCTGCATGGGAATCATTCCCGTCGATCAGGTCATTTTTTCGCCCAGGCGGTGAAGAACCGGGTCTCGGACTCCGCATCTCCGATCACAATCAGTTCTCCGCCTGCGGGCAGCGGCTGATGGGGATCGGGATTCACGTGGACTTTTCCGTCCCGCACGACGGCCACGACATTGCATCCGGTAGTCTGCCGCAAATGGCTTTCCGCCAGTGACTGCCCGACCAGCGTTTTGGGAATCGGGAGACGGATGATGTCCAGTCCTTCGGCGAGCAACAGGATCTTTCCGTGCTGAAGCAGATTGAAGATGACGTTGGCGCCCGTGGACGCATAGGACATGACGAAATCAACACCGGCGCGGTGCAGCGTACTCGCGTTGCGATCCTGATTGGCGCGTCCCACGATTTGAATCTCCGGTCGCAGCCGTCGGCAGTAAATCGCCAGATACACGTTCATGTCATCGTCGTGAGTCGTGATCACGACCGAAGGCGACTCCATAATTCCGGCCCGTTGCAGGACGTCCAGTTCCGCAGCATCACCGATCACATAATGTTCCGGATCTCCGGCCCGCTCGGGAAGACGTTCGACGATCCGGTACGGAACCCCTTGCAGCGAGAGTTCCCGTGCGGTCGCCCTCCCCACGCGCCCGCCACCCAGAATTACAACAGGAGCGTTTGTGTCGCTATAGATGCAGAATAAGCTGTCATATTCTTCCAATTGTTCGCGAGACCCGGCCAGGACCAGTACCGATGTGGTGGTCAGTGCGGAGTCCGGCAGGGCGATCGAGAACTTTCCCCGATCCCAGATCCCGATCACCGTGACCTTCGCGTGATCGCCCAGGCGGATTTCCCGAAGTGTCCGACCGACCATCGGCGTGCCGGAGACTGCGGCTTCCGCCACCAGTAGATCGCCGAAATGCCCGATGACCCGACTCTTCGCGTCCCGTCCCAGAATATGCCGGGCCAGAGCCTGCCCCAGCATCTCACTCAGTTGCAGCACCTGATTGCAGCCGGCAAGCTCCAGAATGTCGATGGAGGCCTCGGCCGTGGCAGAGGCCACGATTGAGACGGATTCGGAAATTTCTCTCACGGTGAATGCCATGTTGGCGTTGGTGGTGTCTTTCTGCAGTGCCACAACCAGAGCAGCCTGTTTGACCTGTGCATTCGCATAGGTTTCCGGATCGTCGATCTCCCCCAGCATCACCTGGTAGCCTTCATCGTGCAGGCGGAGCGCCTCGGGGAGTTCCGGGACCAACAGCACATACGGGAGATGCGAACGGTTCAGACGGCGGATCAATGCCTGTTCCACCGGGCCCAGTCCGGTCAGAATCACGTGCTTCGAAGTCGAATCGGGAAGCTTTCGTGGCGCACGGGCAGCAGCCTGGGCTTCCAGCCACGGCACATAGAAGAACTGAATGAACATGAACGGCAGGACCACCAGCATCGAGATGGTTCCAGACAGCAGCACAATGACGGAAAAAATCCGCCCGGCATCGGATTCAAAAGTGATATCACCAAAGCCCAGTGTCGACATCACCGTCAGCGTCCAGTACGCCCCGGTGACCCATGAAAACTGGCGCCCCTCATACTGCATCAGGTAGTGAAAAAGGACCGAGAAGATCACCACCATCGCGGCAAACGCCAGAACCAGCCGAACGAGAATCAGGAGATTCCGTCGCCGCGACGGGCTGGTCAGAAAACTCAGGATGAGAGGAAGTGATTTCATGGGAAAGGAGTTTAAGGTCGGGCCAGCATTGCGGGAATGGTCCAGCGAAAGCCCGACGACCACAACCTTCCCTCAACCCGCTCCCGTTCGCGCTCGAGAGCGGAGTTACAAGTGGAGTCTCACGCGGGTTCTGATGAAAGGGGAGGGAATTCAAGGCCGAGCGTGAGAGGGCAATGACCAGACTGGTCCAAATCTGATCACGTGGGTGCAGCTTCGGTGTGCAGTCAGACTCTGAAGCCGATCCGCCCTGAGCCGTTCCCGGAGAACGAGACTGCGGGGCGTCCGGGAAAAACAAGAAACGGGCGACGGTTTTGAGACCGTCGCCCGTTGGCATCTGGGGGATGGCGGACAGAATTACTGAATGCCGTCGATTGGAGCGGCACAGGCTGTGGGGGCTGCACAGGCGGGTTCCACTGCAACGCACGGATCACAGACCGGCACCTTGCGGCAAACAGTTTTCGGAACACATCGGGTCTTGGTCACCGTCACCGTCCGTGGCGTGCACTTGGTCTTGGTGACCATCCGGGTTTCGCAGATGGTTCGCGGCACGCAATACGGCACCTTGCGGGTGTGACACTCCTTGACATAGCTGCAGGTCGTATACGGAACTTTCCGTGTCACGGTCTGACAGACGTAGGTGCAGGTGGTGTAGGGCACCTGCTTGGTGACGGTTTCGCAGACATAGGAGCAGGTGGTATAGGGGACCTGCTTGGTGCGGCATTCCCGGACCATCGAGCAGGTGGTGTACGGCACTTTGCGTGTCATGGTCTGGCAAACATAGGTGCAGGTGGTGTAGGGCACCTGCTTGGTCGTACAGACGGGAATCCGACGGCAAACCGTGTACGGCACCTGGCAGCGACGGACTTCCGGAACCATCCGGGTGCAGGTTTGCTGAGTCATCACGGTTTTCGGCACCCAGACTCGTTTGCAGACAGTCCGGGGCGGGCACTGCACTTTTTCGATGCGTGTGCAACCGGGCTGATACACCGTGCAGCAGGAATTGGGGTCCAGCACGAACTGGCCGGGATCCTGGACACAACGGTCGACGACCGGACCGGGAACGCATTCGGTGACGGTCTGCCATTCACCGCACTGGACGGGCACGCAGCTTGTCGTGGTGACGGGCTTCATGATCGTCTGGCAGACTTCGCGATAGCAGGTCTGCGTTTCCGTGCGATAGCTGGTGCAGGTGATCGTGCGATAGCAGGTTTGATAAACCGGCTTCCGGATCGTGTAGCATTCATCGCGGTAACAGGTGTTGTAGACCGGACGGCAGACGGAATAGTTCACCGTGCGGTAGCAGGTCTGATAGACTGGCTTGCGGATCTTGCAGCAAACCGTGCGGTAGCAGGTCTGGTACACCGGCTTGCGAACCGTGTGGCAGACATCGCGATAGCAGGTCTTGTAGACGGGCCGGCAGGTGCTATAGGTTTCATCACGGTAACAGGTATCGTAAACGGTCCGCTGGGTCGTTACGGGCACCTGATAACAGCAGGTATCCATCACGGTATGGCATTCCGTGTATTCCTGGTTGCACCAGACCGTTTCCCGAACCACCTGATATTGTGGAGCGCAGCAGGCCCTTGCGGCGCAATAATCCCCGGTCGGTTCGCAACAGCTCGGTGGACAGTTGCGGAACTTTCCAGCACCGCAGAACAAGCCTGCATCGGCCGTTTCGACTCCCAACAGCGACACGAGCGCCGCCAGCAAGGGAAGCCACGTTATGTGTCTCATTTTTCTAGTCCTCATCATCACCAGCCCCAGATGCGCAGAATCCAGCCCAAGGATTCTTCCACTCTGAATTTCGACCGCCACACTTCCTGTAATTAACGCAAGTTGCCGAAATTGCCCAATGTTGCTCCTGCTCTTTTGAGTCAGGCAGTTTTGGCGGCACCTCAGGCAGGAACGGAACAGCCGTTTCAGTAGGCGCGATCCATCCAACTCCGCGTTCAATTCAATCGACCAAAGCCATTTCCATCGTCAGTCTCGTCGGCACCAGGAGAAGGCTTGGAAGTACCGAAGATGAATTCTCCCTTACAATCAGCATTGCCGGAAAAGTCTGCCATTCGTGGTGAGAGTAGCGCAATGGAGACACGGACCCGTTAAACTTCGGATTCCCGGTTGCGGAAAGCAGGTTCCATCCCCCTGAGAGGCTGATGGTCATTTCGCAGCAGATCCTGGGGTCCGTTCCGGAAGAATGGCTGGTCCAGCAGTGCTGTGCATCGGAAGCCGGCGTCTGCATCCTTGCCATTCCAAAAGTGCCCGGCCCCGGGCAGGAAGATGTCGAAGTCTCGTCCACACAGAAAGTTTCAGAACCGCGAATAAAATCTCTCGAATGATGAAAATTTCCTTTCCGCGAGCGGATGGGGAGAAGTTTTGTTCGGGGTTCTCAGAGAAAAGTTGCACGCCATGAAATTTGCGATTTGCCAGGAACTGTTCACCGACTGGGATTTCGACCGTCAATGCCGGTTTATTGCAGAGACCGGCTACACTGGAGTGGAGGTGGCTCCCTTCACGCTGGCGGATCGAGCCGATCACGTTACTCCCGAACAGCGCCGGACGCTGAGGCAGACCGCCACCGAATACGGGCTGGAGATCATCGGTCTGCACTGGCTGCTGGCCAAGACAACCGGGCTGCATCTGACCACCGCGGATCAGGGCACCCGTCAGCGGACCGCGGACTATCTGGTGGAATTGGGGAATCTTTGTGCGGACCTGGGAGGCCATCTCATGGTCCTTGGCTCGCCGCAGCAACGGAACCTGGAAGAAGGTGTCAGTCAGGAGCAGGCCACCGCCCATGCCATCGACGTTTTTCAACAGGCATTGCCGCGACTGGCGGACCGGGGAGTTCACCTGTTGCTGGAGCCGCTGACAACCAAAGAAACCAACTTCATGAATACCTGTCAGTCAGCAGCAGAGATCATTGCCGCCGTCAACCATCCGAATCTCGCGCTGCATCAGGACGTCAAAGCCATGCTGGGAGAAGGGACTCCTTTGCCGGAACTCATCCAGACATTTGCCCCGCTGACGCGGCATTTTCATGCCAATGATGCCAATCTGCTCGGTCCGGGGATGGGAGACATCGATTATTTCCCCATCTTTGAGGCACTGAAATCGACCGGCTACAACGGCTGGGTCTCCGTGGAAGTCTTCGATTATTCTCCGGGGGCTGAAAAGATTGCTCAGGACAGCCTGCGATACATGCAGGAGGTCTGCCGGGCAATTTCCGCCTCCTGATCCGAGCGTTTTGCGGGGAGGCGAACTTCACGTCCGCACCCCGCGCTGGCAGGGCGAAAGAAATCAGCATTGGTCCCGCTGTCTCCCATTCATTATACTGGATTGGATGAGGGGACGATGCGCAGCAGCGATCGGGACAGGCTCTTCTGCCGTTCATGAAAAGCCGTTGCCATCAGGGCCAGCGAAGGAAAGGTCAACTCCTCTCCTGATGTTCTGTAAACACTCAAAATCCTCTCAGCGTGCGAGGATTTTGGACAAGGGGAAAGCTCTTGGGGGCTACGGAAAACAGACCGGTTGCATTGGGACTGTCGAAAGTGTGACCCGGTTCGGGCAGAGCACAACTTGGGCAGAGCACAATTTGGGCAGCGCACGTGGACAAGTGGTTTTGGCCTGATATCACAACATCAGGCGTTCGTTTGATGCGAAGACAGAGAGAACTCGCCGCGTGAAGGAACGCGGCCCTGACGGGATCAGCGTGTTCCAGTCAGGGATCGGCCGGAATGAGGGAGAATCCGTTGAGAAATCTGCAATTTTCCAGATGGTCCCGGTGGGGTTGGGGAGCCCTCTTTCTGGCCCTGATCGGCGCCGGAGGAGCAACGACCCAGGCTGTGGAAACAGCCTCCAGTTCCTCGCCAGCCGTTCCCCAGTCCAGCCGGCTTGAAGGGCTGACAGTCCAACCGGGTGACGAACCGCTCAGGACGTTTCGCCCCAGGAATCCAGTCAACCCTCAGGTTCCTATCCGGGGAGAAGCACTGGCCCGCTTCATGACCGGACGGATTCAGCAGGAGAAGGGAAACTTTTCCGCTGCGCTGGACTCGTACCTGACGGCCATTGACAAAGATCCTCAGGCCATTGAACCGTATCAGTCCGCACTGCCGATTCTGCTGCAACGACGGGAGAACGACCGGGCTCGGGAACTGGCGTTGTCGGCTGCCCAGAAAAATCCGGACGGCTATGAACTGGTTCAGGCCATCGCAGCAATTTTTGCCCGGCAGGATCGTCTGAAAGACAGTTTGGCTCTGATTCAGGCTGCTCTGAAACTTCCCGGACGGGAACAAAACTCGCTGCAGGATCTGGCCTTGCATCGTGACCTGGGGTTGTACAACCGTCTGCAGGGGAATTTCAAGGAATCCGCTGCAGAGTATGAACTGGTGTTCAATGCCTTACTGGGAGATGGGCTCAGCGAAGAGACCCGTAAGGAACTGCTCGTCGATCCCGGACAGATGTATGACGAATTCGGCGATGTCTTCCTCAAAGCCCAGAATCCTGAATTGGCGCTCAAGGCATTTGCCGAGGCTTCGAAGCACCGGGAAGCCCGTCCGGGACTCAACAGCTACAACCTGGCGACAGTTTTTCGCGAGACCGGCAAACCCGAGAAGGCACTCGAAGAACTTCAGGCTTATTTCGATGCCCAGTTGCAGACGCGGGGACGGTCGGCCTATGAACTTCTCAAAAGCCTGCTGGCGGACCTGAAACGGGAACAGGAGCTTCTTCCCCGACTGGAAGCGATGTACAAGCAGGATGAGCATAACGACTCCCTGCGATATTTCCTGGCGGACGAACTCCTTGCGGGAGGGGATCTGAAACGGGCGGAGACGCTGTATCTGAACGGCCGGAGCGACCCCACGGACCCGCGTGGACTGCTGGGAATGTTTTCGCTTTATCGTCGATCCAAAAACGTGGAAAAATTGCTGCCGTTGCTCTCCAAGACATTTTCAAGCATCCCCCGGGGAGATGATGAGCGGACCCTGCAGCAGATGGCTCCGGACGTGCGGGATCTGGCCAATCGGTTTGAATCGGAGATTCAGGCGCTGGTCAAGGATACGGAAGTCTTCGCGTCCCTGACGAAATACGCTCGCTCGGAGGAGAAAGCGGAAGATGAAAAAGTCAATTTCCTGACCGCCTATCTGCTTGGCAAGCTCGCTGCAGAAGCCGATGCCACGGACGAAGCGATCCATTTCTATAAGCTCGCTATCTCGATGCGAAACGATCCCCCGGCAGCGCTGTACCGGGAGCTGGCGATTCACCTGCTGGACTCGGAACGGATTCAGGACGCCATCGACATCCTGGATGAGGCCCGGTCGCACACTTCCGCCATCCTGCAACGCGACCGCTGGAATTTTCTTTATCTGCTGAGCTATGCACATGCGATGAACGACAATACGGACGAGGCTCTGAATGCCATCCGGGCCGCCCAGTCCGCTCAGCCGAATCAGCCATTGCTGCACTATCAGGAAGCCTGGGTGCTGTACCACGCCCGTCGCTGGGACGAGGCGCTGGCCCAGTTCGAACGCTTCATGAAGACATTTCCCCACGACAAGGAAAATGTGCAGAAGTGCCAGTTCCACATCTCCAACATCTATGTTGAGCAGGGGGACATGGCTCGCGGAGAGAAAATCCTGGAAGACGTCCTGGTGGCCGATCCCGATAACCCACAGGCCAATAACGACCTGGGGTATTTATTCGCCGATCAGGGAAAGAATCTGGAACGTGCGGAAAAAATGATTCGCAAGGCACTGTCCCATGAACCGGAGAATCGGGCCTACCTGGACAGCCTCGGCTGGGTGCTGTATCGGCTCGGGAAGTTTCCGGAAGCGGTGGTCGAAATGGAAAAAGCGACTGCCGACCCCAAGAATCGCGACGCGACGCTGATGGATCATCTGGGAGACTGCCTGGAAAAAGTGGGACGCCACGAGGATGCTGTGGCAGCCTGGAAAAAGGGACTGGAGTCGGAGCAGAGTAAGAAACAGCCCAACGAAAAGGTGCTGAAATCGTTACGATCCAAACTCCACATGGACAGCGATGCGAGTCCATCAACTCCATCCAGAGAAGCTGGAAAGTAGATCCTGGGTGTGGCTGAGATCTGCCCCGGAACGCTGGGGACGCTGGCAGGTGTTCCTGCGGGGATATCGCTGTCCCCGTTGGTCGTTCCGCGAGAACGGATGCCCCCAGGCAGCATTTTGACTGCGTCCTTCCCCCTTGAAGGCGAAGACCGGGATGGTATGCGGGGTATCCCGTTCCCGTTCCCGTTCCGGAATGGCCCATGGGATGTGATGTCGGGATCAGGGGCCGACCTCAATACGATTCGTTTTCTCTTTAATCTCGTGAATGACTGATGGCTGGACATTCCCACTGGGCGAATATCGCTCACAAAAAAGGACGTGCGGACAAGAAAAGGGGAGCCCTTTTTGGGCAATTGAGCCGGGCCATTATTGTGGCGGCCCGCAATCGCGGAGGCGATCCCGCGATGAATCTGGCTTTACGCTACGCGATCGACAAGGCCCGTAAGAACAGCATGCCGCGCGACAACATCGAACGGGCCATCAGAAAGGGATGCGGCGATCTGGGGCCGGTGGACTATGCAGAACTCACCTACGAAGGCTATGGCCCACACGGCGTGGCGGTCATGTGCGACGCACTGACGGAAAACCGCAACCGCACCGGAGGCGAGATTCGAAGAGCCTTTGAAACCCATGGAGGAAACCTGGGAGCTTCCGGCTGTGTCGGCTGGATGTTCGAACGCAAAGGGCTCTTTACTGTTCCCGTTGCACAAGTTGATGAGGAGAAACTTTTCGAAATCGCGCTGGAAGCCGGCGCCGACGATGTGGCCCTCAGCGGCGACCTGTTCGAAGTGACCTGCAGCGTGGACGCCTTCAGCCAGGTGGGAGACACTCTTGAAAAGCATCAGATTCCCACGGAAACCGCCGAGTTCACCCGAATTCCCGGCAACACAGTCGAATTGGATCTCGAGCAGGGACGGCAGGTTCTCAAGTTGCTGGAAGCGCTGCAAGACAACGAAGATGTGCAAAGTGTCACAGCGAACTTCAGTATCCCGGACGATGTGATGGCGATCCTGGCCAACGAAGAGTGACAGCCTGTTGAAAAGCACACAGGCAGAAATGTCTGTGCCATCAAAGGGGATACCGGCTTCATTGAAAAAATTTGGCTGGACATGTCTGTCTGGCCGGGATTTCCTCTTTATCGGCAGGGTTGCTCAACCTCTCTCTTCTCTGTGTCTCAGCGATTCCGGTTGAGAATTCTCTCTGTATGCAAAGATTGGAGGAAACGTGAATTTCTCTGATTGTGGTCAGGGCAAGCCACCTGTCCCGGGCGTGGATCCGCGTTCCCGTTCCAGTTTCCGGGAAAGCGAGGTCCAATTTTGTTCTACCGGTGCACGCTGAGCGACCTCCGGAATCGGACACGGGTTTTTGGGCACAGCTTATTCGTCTTTGGCAACGTGGGCGAAATTCCGGAAGGAGACGTTGCTGCACTCACAATCCCTTGGTGTCAGAAGACTTCTGTTGATACGGAAATCGATTTCGGAGAGGAAACGGAGCCTGCCAGGTTTTGTTTTCGGGCAGGTTAAAGACCGCAAATTGCCCGAAAATCGTCAGAAACCGGTCATGTTGACGGTGGAATTTTGCTTGATTCGGAAGAATTCCCGTTGAAAATAAGATTGCCTCGCGTATCAATGGGGGAGAGAACGCATTCCGTTTTTTCAAATTATGAAATCTTGATGAAACTTGACGGATTGTTGTCCTCAACCCCGAAGGAAGAGCGTATGATAGCTCGTGCCATATTTGTCCCCTGGCAGTAAATCTGGCGGCGGTCGTTCTTCCTTCTTGTGGGGAGGAAAGCCTCTGAGAGACAGGGTGTGAGAGACGGGGCATTTTTCGGAAAACGATCTTCAGTATTCCATAGATGATCGGATGGACGTTCACCCAATCGGCAGCCGTCCATCCCGCCTGTACGCTGTTGAGCAGGTTGCTCAGGCAGCCTTGTCGATGTTTAGAGCCGGGGACAGAGAGTCCTCTCGAAAATAAGCAGTGACGAGCAGTACCGTTTTCAGGAATCCGGTTTCTCTGGACAGATTTCTATCTTTACGTGGCCCTTCCTTTTCCACGACAATGCCACGGGCAATGTGGAAAGTATTTCAAGCAGTAAAGGGTTGGCTTTGAAGAAAGACCAGGACAACCCTTCGCATGAACCGCAAGGGGAATTCCCGGAATGTTCCGGAAACTCCCCGAAACCAGAACCTCAGGAAGATCCAATGATCACGCAATTCGCCGAACCCGTTGCACGCCATTCGGAACGCCCGGCGCTTTCCAACGGCGAAACCCGAGTTCCGGAACTGTCCCATAAGCTCGAAAAAGATCTCGTTCAGGTTTTCAAGCTCCTCGCAGACGAAACCCGGCTGAAGATTCTCTTCTTCCTGGGACGGGAAAAAGAGCTTCACGTCTCAGCACTGTGTGAGCGTCTGGGCCAAAGCCAGCCCGCTGTCAGTCACCATCTCGCCCTGTTACGGGTGGCCGGACTGATCGAGCCTCGTCGTGATGGCAAGCACAACTTCTATTCGATCCAGCAGAATCGTTTTCACGAACTGATGGGGGAATTGTTCCAAAGCTTTCGGGAAGAGAATAATACGTCCGAATGGCGTTTTGAAAATTTCACTTTCAAGCAGCATGCGGACGAGTAATTCCAGCGGCCCGGCCGCGACATCGATGAATGACTCAGACCCCGACAGATTGTCAAACTGTCCGGGGTCTTGTTGTTTTCCAAGCATTGTTTTCCGAGCATCGTTTTCTGAGCATTGTCAAACCGGTCATTCGCCCCTCATCCACGCTTCGATGAACGTCCGTGCGACAAAACATCCCTCACTCTCCTGCAAAAGAATGAGGAACATGATCTAATTCCATCCGGTCAGGCTTCAACCTGAATCGACAGGCTGAGAAAGTGATCGCGAGCGGGCCAGCGGTTACCACTTGAAATCTGTCGGGACAAAGTGGTCGGGCCACCAGAGCAATCTGCTTCGCCAGACGCGGGCGAATGGACAGTTCCTGAATGATGAATGTCCGGTGATTCGCCTGCGCAGGGTGGAAGATCATTTCTGAAATTGTTCTCATCTTCGACTGGTCGTGCAGCAGGCGGGAGTGCCTGAACTGCCATGGGATGAAGACTGATCCATTCCGAGTTCAGATTATCCGGGAGTCATCAACGTGAATCGGTATCCTGTTCTTCTTTTGCCGTTGTCCGTGGGGTTGTGCCTGTTCGTCTTCAGTGCCTGCGGGAGTTCCGACACCGCCTCGAATGATTCGCTGCCGGTCGACAACGAGACAACGTCGATTGACGAGATGGAAGAATTTCCCGACGGACCGGATCGGCGCGATCCACGCAAGCAAAAAGGAACCCGTCCCGAGACCGGCGAACCGATTACGCTGGAAGTGATCGATGACAATGCCAATCCCGTCTACGCCCGGGGCCTGCTGAGCCAGGATGAAATCAGCAATGGCTGGATCAGCCTCTTTGACGGCGAAACATTGTTCGGCTGGCAAAGCAATAATCCGGAAGTGAACTGGAAAGTCGAGCAGGGGGTGCTTTCTGCGGATGTCGGCCCCGCCGGGTTGTTGCTGACGTCCGTTCCTTTCACCAATTACGAGCTGATTTGTGAATTCCGTCTTGAAGCGGGTGGGAACAGCGGGATCTTTCTTCGCTCCACCTTCAATCCCCAGGATCTGGAGCGAGACTGTCTGGAATTGAATCTCGCGCATGAGCATCCGGAAGGATATACGACCGGAAGTCTGGTCAGCCGGGCCAAAGTGAAAGAGGTCGTGCCGCCAAGCACGGATTGGCAGACACTGCACGTCATCGCCAATCGCGCCAACATTCTGGTGGAGCTCAACGGCAAGGAGATTCTGTCTTATCGTGAAACGGCAGAGTCTCCGCGTCTGGCTGGGCTGATCGGCTTGCAGCAGCGGATCGGCAAGGTGGAATTCCGCAAGGTGAACCTGAGGCCGCACCCCATGAAGAGTCTGTTTAACGGGGCCAATCTGGAGGGCTGGAAGGAAGTTCCCGGCTCAAAGGCCCGCTTCACCGTTGAAGACAATTGCCTCCGGGTGCAGGGGGGGCTCGGTTTTCTGGAGACCACTGATGAGTACAGGAACTTCATTTTTCAGACGGAGGTCCGAACCAGAATACCGGAAATCAACAGCGGATTTTTCTTCCGAACGGAACCCGGGACCGAGAAAGCTCCATCCAACGGGTATGAAGTCCAGATTCATAACGGTTTCAAGGATCAGGATCGGAATCAACCAAACAATTCCGGCAGCGGAGCAATTTTCCGTCGGGCTGAGGCACGCCGGGTTGTCGCCAATGACCTGGAATGGTACACGATGACACTGGTCGCGAACGGGCCGCGTTATGCTGTCTGGGTGGCAGGTTACGAGGTTGTGGATTGGACAGATGACCGTCCGGCAGATCCCAACCCGCGCAAGGGACTCCGTCTGGAAAAGGGGCATATCAGCCTGCAAGGGCACGACCCGACCACCGATTGCGAATTCCGAGGCCTGAGCCTGTCGGAGCTGCCTGATGATGACGGAACGGCAGCTTCGGTAAAAGTTGAGCCAGCACCTGCTCCCGCCAAGGCTCAGCCCGCAACTTCGTCCGCGTCCCCCCGGGAGACGGCGGCTGAGAAGGAGAAAGAGAAGAAAGTAGAGTCCCCCGCAAAACCGGGAACCTGATCCACTGCCGGCAGCCCGCTCCGCCCGCACTCGTGCCTCTGCGGAAATCGGATTGTGTGTTCCACGGGTGAACAGCGAAGCTGGGGCGTGCGCAGACGGCTTCATTCGTCTGCGCACGATCAGGCAACGGATTTCGACCAGTTTGGTCTTTGTTCGATCATGCTCGGCCCTGAATCCCTTGTGTTTCACTGGAATTCACGTGAGAGATCCGTTGCCACTCCGCTCTCATGAGCCGGCGTTAGGAAGCGGCGCCGGCATCCACCGGTTCCGGAAGGTAAAGCTGGTGCTGGTGAATATACTGTTCGACGGCCCGTAGCGTCTGGTAGCGGATGCTTTTTCCGGCAGCCACGCGCTCGCGGATGCGCGTCGATGACAGGTCGATCATCGGCATGGAAACGATCTGGAATCGCGCGAGTTGGGATTCTCCCAGCGACTTCCGCACATTTTCCAGACTGGCAGGAGCTTCCCCGCGGTTCACAGCAATAACCCGGGCGAATTTCAGGATCTGATCCGGATCACGCCAGCGGGGAAAGTCCGCCAGTGCATCGGCTCCAATAATCAACGACAATTCAGCATCTGGCCGGTCCTTCGCCAGATCGGCCAGAGTCTCGACGGTATAGCTGATCCCTTTACGCTTGATTTCGCGATCATGAAGCCGGAACGGGGGAAATCCAGCAACGGCCAGTCGCAGCATTTCCACCCGTTGCCTGGGCGTGGCACGCGGAGTTGCCGCTTTCAAGGGAGATTGAAACGCGGGGGTCAACCAGACTTCGTCGAGAGCACAGGTCTCCCGGACGGTCTCCGCCAGCAGGAGATGTCCCAGGTGAAGAGGGTCAAAACTTCCGCCGAATACTCCAATTTTCATTTGAACCTCAAGACTGCTGGTGGACTTGTCTGCCTGAACTTCGCCCGCGTCCCCCTCCCGGGACCGTTCGATGTCCCTGTCATGACGCAGAGACTCCTGCAAACGATACCGAGTTCCCATCCGCGGTCCACACGGTCCGGAGACTCCAGGTCGTGCTCTTTCTTTCACAATGCTGGAGAACCGGCTGAGAATGGTCAGGCAGGGACCGGGATCAACCGGTTGTGACCGGGAATTTGGTGCTTTCGACGATTGATTGGGCGGCTCTCTCCGATGAGTCGGGAAGAATCCCGTAAATTTTCCGCGGACCTGCCCCCTGAATGGAATGGAGAACTGCGCCAATCATTATCATAATTCATTGTCACAGCTTCCATGCAGGGAGTCGGCGAAGAGAACAATTGCTCCTCCGCAAGAGGCGGATTCATTTCTGATCTGGAATTCGAGATGGTGAAATTTTTTCAGGAGAGACAGTCTCGCTCGGGCAGACTGGCGATACGGATTCTCGGCAGCCTGGTCATTGTGGGAGGATTGTTCGCGCTGATGGTCTTCACCGTTCCCCAGGGAAACACGGTCCCCAA
>Ga0182739_1002342_pt1 | contig 17911 bp, 12 predicted proteins | sample eDN5th30CBELigBY_FD_128873 | JGI IMG/M metagenome (GOLD analysis project Ga0182739, IMG submission 128873) | Enriched backyard soil microbial communities from Emeryville, California, USA - eDNA 5th pass 30_C BE-Lig BY (version 2) (version 2) | ecosystem: Environmental > Terrestrial > Soil >...
AAAAGGACCACGCGTGTCTTGTCGGTGTGGTTCCACGCCTCATGCTCATAGGCATCGTCGAAGATCAGCACCTTGCCTTCCTGCCAATGACAGACCTGATTGTCCACGCGGATGGCAAGCTGGTCATTCGGTTCCGGCACGATGAGACCAAGATGCAGGCGCAGCACGCCATTATAAGGTCCGCGATGCGGCGGCAGATGCTTGCCCGGTTCAAAGATGGAGAACATTGCCGTCGTCAGGCCGGGGATCTTGTTGACGATACGCCAGGTTTCCGGGCAGGCATTGATGTTCTGTTCCGACTTCACGCCGAAACCAAGCAGGAAGAATGTCTTCCAGCGATTATCGGTCGAGATCGTCTTCACATCGGTCGAAATATCCTGAAAGGAAGGCAGTTCGCTCTGACGCAGCAGAACCGTATCCAGCTCCTTGCGGATGGCAGGCCATTCCTTCTCGATCTCGGCGGACCAGGGGAAAGTCGCATTGTCATAGACCGGCGGATTGCCGAGCTTGGCATATTTCAGATTGAGACCTTCAGCCCAGGATACGATCCCCATGAAGAAACGGGTGATCGGGCTTGGCCGGTCCATGGCGGCGATGCCTTCGGTACCAAACTTCTGCTTCGGATCGGTCGCTGCCTTGTCTTGTATCGATGTATCGGGATTGGACATCTCATATTCTTTCAAAACGCGCGCTGAAAAGTCTTCATTGCCTATATTGGGCCTGTATTGGGCCTGTTTTGTCCCAAAACCGGTTCCCACTTTTGGGAAACATGCTCCCGCTATAAAGCGATGAAACTACGGCTGAAATTTGCAAGCAAGCCACTAGCTATTCATTTTCAGGGCATTTCCCACAAAAGTGAGACACGGTTTTGTGTTCGGAAATGCCTGGGAAAAAACGGTTGGAGCGGAACCGCTCTAACCGCGATCAAGTTTGTCCAGAAGCGTGGCACGGTCAAGACTAAAACCGGAGTCAATCCAGAAAGTTTCGAGAGATCGCAATGTTTCTCCGAGACCGGGGCCTTTTTCAATACCCAAAGCCAGAAGATCGCTGCCGGTGACGGGGAAAACAGGCGCATCATAATGTTCGGCGGCATCGAGAAGACGCGCGAAACCACCAGCGCGGATCATTGCATCGTCGCTGCCTGCGGCATCGGCTCGCGCCGCCGCATAGGCCAGACGAATGCGATCAAGCACAGCCTGCTTGCTGCCGCGATAGATGGTTTTCTTCAACGCTTGTTCTGAAAGCTCGGGTTTGACAGCGTCGGCCCGTGCCCAGGCTTCAAACCGCGCCCTTTCCGCATTGGACATCTTCAGACGCTTGCCCATCTCTTCCATCCGCACGCTATCGGGCGGAATGATGCTCTCAAGTCGCAGCAGCGGATCGGGTTGCCAGCCAAGATCGGCCTCGGTCCGCACCAGCCCATGAATGGCGTCGATACCCCATTTCTCGCTTTCAGGCAGAATGAAATTCAAGACACCGGCCTGTCGCATCCACAAAAGCGCGCGCGACGGATCGGGGGCAGACAGGAGCTTCTTCAGCTCCGACCAGACCCGCTCGGCGGAAAGCTGTGAAAGACCGTCCTTCAATCGTGCGCTGGCGCGCAAGCCGTCGGCCTCTGGCCTTCCCGAACCATACCAGGCGAAGAAGCGGAAAAAGCGCAGGATGCGCAAGTAATCCTCGCGAATGCGCTGTTCCGCATCGCCGATGAAGCGCAGCGTCCGGCTCTCAATATCGGCAAGGCCGCCGACATCATCGATAACCGTGCCATCGGCCGTCACATAAAGCGCATTGATGGTAAAGTCGCGCCGTTCCGCATCAGCTTTCCAGTCGATGCCGAAGGCGACCTTGGCATGGCGGCCATTGGTCTCGATATCCTGGCGCAGCGTGGTGACCTCGAACGGATGCCCCTGCACGACGACAGTAATCGTGCCATGCTCGATGCCGGTCGGCACCGGCTTGAAACCGGCTTCCGTCGCAAGCCGCACGGTTTCTTCCGGCAGATGCGTCGTTGCCAGATCGACATCGCTCACCTTGGTGCCGAGCAGCGTGTTGCGCACTGCGCCACCCACGACACGCACTTCACCGCCATCACGGTTCAGCGCCTTGAACAGGGCTTGCAACGGCTTTGCTTTCAGCCAATCCGCCTTGCCGGAAATATTCATACTCTCGCTCAAACGTAGAGCCTTTCATAAAGTCCGCGAATGATACCGGCGGTTGCCCCCCAGATGAATCGCTCGTGATAGGGCATGGCGTAATAGAAGCGTTCCTTGCCGTTGAACAGCCGGCTTTCACGCCGATGGTTCTCCGGGTTCATCAGGAAGGAAAGCGGCACCTCGAAAATATCAGCAACTTCATCCGGGTTGGGATGCACGTCGAACGGCGTTTTCACCACCGCCAGAATGGGCGTGATCGAGAACCCGCTGCCGGTGAGATAACGCGGCAGATTGCCAATGATCTCGGCGCGATCCGCCGCAAGCCCGATTTCCTCATTCGCCTCGCGAAGGGCCGCCCGTTCCGCCGTGCCATCCTCCGGGTCGATTGCGCCGCCCGGAAAGGCGATCTGGCCGGAATGCTTGCGCAGCGTATCGGTGCGCTGCGTCAGAAGAAGTGTAGCTTCCGACCCGCGATCCACCACCGGCACAAGAACGGCGGCGTCGCGCATCTTCGCCATCGTCATTAATTGTGTAATATCGGGATTAAGCGAATGATCGCCAATCAGATCATCCTGGTTAGGGCGCCACTGCCGAACCCGCTCGGCAAAATCACCGGCTGAAAAGGCTGGGAATTCATTCATTGCAGTGCAGCCTCCAGTGCATCGGACGCCATGATCGGAAAGACCGCGCCGCCCGAGCGAACGGCAAACAGGATGGGTTTTAAGTAGATCTACAAAGCAATGAACAATCTCAACATTGCCTTAACGTGTGATGTGGCTCAAGCTCTTGTATACCAACTCCCAGTGATTCGGGCCATGAAGACCGTGGCCGTCGGGCAGACCGGGAGACGGCGAAGACCGCGGGCCCCGCTGCCGTTCTTCAGGCGACATGAGGGCACGCGCAATCCGTGCCCGCTGGGCCCTTCACCCCGCCGCCATCTTTATAAAGCGTTACCAGATATTTGCTGCCTCTTTCAGGGAGGCAGTCTCCAAGGAGACCACCATGACTGACACCATCCGTGATACTGAGGCCCCCGAAGCGGGTGCCAAGGACCAGGGTGCAGCACCTGTCGCGTCCCGCAGCCGCCGCCGTATCCTGATGTGGACGGGTGCCGGTCTCGGAGTGCTGGGTCTCCTCGTGTGGGCGCTGACCCGCAGCATTTTTGATTCCGGCCCCAGTGCGGAGCCGTCCATGACCGCGGTCCAGATCATTCCGCTCGTCATCCTCGTCGCCATGTTCGTCATCGCGACGAAATGGCCCGTGAACATCGGCGTGATGGGCCTGGTGGCTTCCTTCGGCGTCGGCTACTTCCTGCTCGGAATGAGCGACAAGGAAATCCTGGCCGAGTTTCCCGCCAGCATCGTGCTGACGATCATCGGGGTCACCTACTTCTTCAGCATGGCCCAGCGAAACGGCACCATCGACATCGTCGTCCAGACCTGCGTGCGCCTCGTCCGGGGCAGGACGATGCTGCTGCCCTGGGTGTTCTTCCTGATCGCCGCCCTGCTGACGTCGCTGGGAACCTTCTCTCCCGCCGCCGTCGCCCTGCTGGCGCCGGCAGCCATCGGATTCGCCTACGAGTCGCGCATCCACCCCGTCCTGATGGGGGCGTTCATCATCAACGGGGCCCACGCCGGCGGCTTCTCCCCACTCTCCGTGGCCGGAGTGCTGGTGCACGACATCGCGCTGGAAAACGGCTTCCCGATCTCCCGTGGCTCGCTCTTCGCCGCCAGCTTCGCACTCAATCTCATCCTCTCCGCCCTGACCATCATCATCTTCGCCCTCCTGGGCAAGCTCCGCGATGCCCAGGGTGGCCAGCATGCCGCCATCGATACCGACCGCTCCACCCGCCCCCACGGACAGCAAATCCTGACCCTGGCGCTCATCGCCGCCATGCTCGTGTGCACCCTGGGCTTCCACATGCCGATCGGTTTCGTCGCCCTCTCCGCAGGCCTCCTGCTGGCCCTGGTCAACATCAAGGAACACCACACCTTCATCGGCGGGATCTCCTGGTCCACGGTGCTGCTGGTGGCCGGCATGATCACCTACGTCTCCCTGCTCCAGCACGTGGGAGTGATCGACACCCTCGCCGAGCAGGCGCTGGCCCTGGGCGCCCCGCTGCTGGTTGCCCTGGTCCTCTGCTACGTGATTGGCATCGGCTCGGCCTTCGCCTCCTCCACGGCCCTGCTCACGGCCTTCATCCCGCTGGCCGGTCCGCTGCTGGCCACCAGTTCCCTGAGCGCCTCCGGCACCGTGGCAGCACTGGCCATCGCCGCCACCGTCGTGGACGTCTCCCCGTTTTCCACCGACGGGGCGCTGGTTGTCGCCAACGCCCGCGAGAACGACCGGCAGCGCGTCTACCGGCAGCTGATGATCTACGCCGGCGCGGTCGTGCTGGCCGCTCCGGTGCTGGCCTGGGCCATGCTCGTCCCCACCGGCCTCATCTAGGGCGCCACCGCACCCCTCCTCCGCAGGCCCCACCGGGCAGGCCTTCGACGCACGCGGCCCGTCATCCCCGGATGACGGGCCGCTGCCCTGCCCGGATGTCGGGTGGGTGGGGTTTTCCGCCGGGGACGGGCCCGGAACGGGCGCGGCCGGCGGCTACGGGGATGGCCGGGACAGAGCGCCGTTCTCCAGGTCGTGCCGCCATTCCTCGGCGACCTGCAGGAGGAGCGACTGGAACGCCACCTCCGCGGGGGCCCGGACGCGGTCGTGCCGCTGGGCCAGCACGACCCGCCGGGAGGGCGCGTCGCCCTCAAGGGAGAGGACCTTGACGCCCGGGTGGTGGTTGACGACCGCGGAAAAGGGTGCGAGGGCGATGCCCAGGCCCACGCTCACCATGGCCTGGGCCTCCTGGTAGTCGTTGGCCTGGAACGAGATCCGCGGGGTGAAGCCGGCGGCCCGGCAGGAACGTTCAAGGACTTCCGCGACGGGGTGGTCGTTGGCGCGCACGATCCATTGCTCCGACTTGAGGTCGGCCATCGCCACGTGCGTCCTGCCGGCCAGCTGGTGCTCGCTGCCGACCACCAGGACCGTCGGTTCATCGAAGACGGGCGTGAGGTCGAACTGCTTGGGATCGAGGGGGTTCCAGGCATATTCCCACAGCAGGCACAATCCCACCTCTCCACGCCCCAGCAGGTCCACGAGGCCTTCGAGGCGCTGGCTGCGCACATCCAGTTTCACCGCCGGGTACTCGTGGCGGAAACGGCTGATGACCAGCGGCAGGAACGAGCCACCCGCCGTGGGAAACGTGCCGACGCTGACGCTGCCGCCGTGAAGGCCGGCCAGGCTCGCGAGGTCCGCGACGGCGGCGTCCATCTGGCGAAGGATGGTCCGGGCATGGCCCGCCAGGACGTGCCCGGCGTCGGTGGGAACCATGCCGCGCGAGCGCCTGCGCAGCAGTGGCTGCCCCACCTCTTCCTCCAGCTTGCGCAGCTGCTGCGAGACGGCCGACGGCGTGTAGAACAGCTCATCCGCCGCGGCGCTGACCGACCCGGTCTCCACCACCTTCAGGAGCACCTGCAGCCTTTTTATATCGAGCACTTCCATCACCTTTTAGCAGTCCTTAATGGCCCTTCAGAAACGAAAGCGCCCTTTGATACGTCAGCGATCCAGCGCCTCCAGCCTTCGCCGCCGGGGCGGGAAAACACCGTCCAGAGAATCCCGCACCCTTGCCATCATCGCTGATTTAGTGATTCTACAAGGAGATGCACAACTGGTAAATGGTAATTCAATCAGGCATGCCGCACCATCGAATGGAGAGATCGTGCCGGATATCACACCCGGCGGCCCTACTGCACCAGTTTGGACGGAACATGAACAACACCACGCTTACGGTTCCCGCCGTGTGGATGCGCGGGGGAACCAGCAAATGCTGGGTTTTCGAACGCGAGGATCTGGAGGCCACCGGCTTCCCGATCGACGACGTGCTGTTGCGGCTTTACGGGAGCCCGGATTCGCGGCAGGTCGATGGCGTCGGGGGTGCGACCTCGACCACCAGCAAGGCCGTGATCCTCTCGAAGTCGTCCGAGCCGGGCGTGGACGTGGAATACACGTTCGCCCAGGTGGGCATCGACGAGGGCAAGGTGGACTGGGGCAGCAACTGCGGGAACTGCTCCGCCGTCGTCGCGCCGTACGCCGTGGAAAAGGGGTGGGTGCGGCCCCAGCGCGGCGAGACGCTGGTGCGGGCCCGCAACACCAACACCGGGCAGATGATCCTGCAGCGGGTCGCCACCCCTGAGGGCCGATGGGATCCGCAGCTGGACACCGAGATCCCGGGGGTCCCCTTCCCGGGGACGGCCGTCGGGCTCGGTTTCGTGGACCCGGCCGGACGCACCACGGGGCGGCTGCTGCCCACCGGCAACGCCGTCGACGCACTTCCCGTGGGGGGCGCGGCTGTCGAGGCGACCCTGCTCGACGCCGGCGCGCCCCTGGTGATCGTCTCCGCGGAGACCGCCGGGCTGGGCGGGGTTCCGTTCGAGGGCTGGAGCCTGGAGGTCCTGCCGGAACTGGAGCGGCTGGACGCGGTCCGCCGGGCCGGAGCGGTGGCCATGGGCCTGGCCGCCACGCCCGAAGGCGCCGAGCGGGCCATCCCCAAACTCGCCATTGCCGGACCGGCCGATGCTTCCTCCACCCCGGAGCGGGCGGACGTGCAGATCATGATGCTCTCCATGGGCAACCCCCATCCGGCCTTGGCCATCACCGGAAGCGTCGGACTCACCATCGCCGCCGCCACCGCCGGAACCGTCGTCCAGCGCGCCCTCGCGGCCCCGGCAGGCGGGGACCTGCAAATCCGCACGCCCGCCGGCACCATTTCCACGTGGCGGCGCAGCATCGACGGCAGCGACGTCGTCGGCTCCACCCGCACCGCACGCGTCCTGGCGCGGGCCGTGTTGCCCCTTGCCCTTCCCGTTCCGGGCACTCCCGCCGCACCGGCTCCCCAGGAGGACACCGTGCCCACCGCACCGGTCCGGGCTTCGGAAGAGCCCTCGCCGCTGGCCGCGTTCGCCGAACCGCCCCGGCACTCCCGGCGCACCGTGTTCACCGCCGTCGGCCTCTTCGCCGCGCTCGGCCTGGGCACCACGATTTTCGGCGGAAGCCTGCTGAACCCCCCGGCCACCACCGAGGACGGCGACTTCGCCGGGGAGACCATCGAAATGGTCATCCCCCTGGCCGAAGGCGGAGGCACCGACACGTGGGCGCGCTTCATCGGGTCCGACATGGTCCACTACATCCCCGGCACGCCCGGCTTCGCGCCAACCAACGAGGCAGGCGGCGAAGGCATCACCGGATCGAACCACTTCGCAACCTCGGCCCGCGACACCGGTACCGAGGTCCTGGTCAGCACCGCCAGCACCGTGGTCCCGTGGGTACTGGGCCGCGACGCGGTCAAGTACTCCTTCGAGGACCTCACCCCGGTCCTGGTCAACGGCACCGGCGGCGTCATCTACGCCCGCACCGCCGCGGGCGTGGATGACGTGACCGACCTCGTGGGCCGGGACAAGCCGCTCGTCTTCGGCGGCATCAGCGCCACCGGGCTGGACCTGACCACCCTGGTCGCCTTCGACCTGCTCGGGGCCGACACCACGGCCACCTTCGGCTTCGAGGGACGCGGGCCGGTGAACCTGGCGCTGCAGCGCGGGGAGGTGGACATCGACTACACGACCACCAGCTCCTACGCCTCCGCCGTCGAAGGCATTGCCAGGGAAGGCAAGGCGACCGTGCTGATGTCCTTCGGGCAGCTCGACGCCGACGGAAACGTGGTCCGCGACCCCAACTTCCCCGACGTCCCCACCGTCGCGGAGGCCTACGAACAGATCCACGGACAGGCGCCCTCGGGCGAGAAGTTCGAGGCCTACAAGACGCTCCTGGGCCTGACCTACACCTACCAGAAGGGCCTGTGGGTCCCCGAGGGCACGCCCGGGAAGGCGGTCGCCCTCCTGCGCGATTCGGCCCACGCCATGTCCGAGGACCGGGCCTTCAACGACCGGGCGGACAAGATCCTCGGCGGCTACCCGATCTCCGCCGACGAGACCCTTCCCGAACGCGTCGCCGAGGCCTACACGGTCTCCGATTCCACCAAGCAATACGTCCAGCGCCTGCTGCACGACACCTACGGCATCACCGTCGACTAAGGACACCCAATGCTCGATTCAGCCATGGCCGCACTGGCCTCCCTGGCGGACCCCGCCCTGCTGGTGATGCTCCTCGTCGGAGTCATCGCGGGCCTGGTCATGGGCCTCATCCCGGGCCTGGGCGGCACCGGAGCCGTCGCCATCCTGCTTCCCGTCACTTTCGGCATGGAGCCGGCCTCCGCGCTGGCCCTGCTCATCGGCGCCCTCGCCGTCGTCCACACCTCCGACACCGTCTCCGCCGTCCTGCTGGGGGCCCCGGGTTCGGCCTCAGCCTCCGTCACCATGCTCGACGGCTACTCCATGGCACGGAAGGGCCAGGCCAAGCGCGCACTGAGCCTGGCGTTCCTCTCCTCCATGGCCGGCGGCGTCATCGGCGCCATCGGCCTGACCCTGGCCATCCCGCTGGCCCGGCCGCTGGTGCTCTCCTTCGCCAGCCCCGAACTGTTCATGCTCACCGTGCTCGGCGTCGCCCTGGCCGCCGTCCTCTCCCGCGGCAACGTGGTCAAGGGCCTCGTCGCGGGCCTGCTTGGCCTGCTGCTGGGCATGGTCGGCACCTCCCCCACCACCGCCGAGGAGCGCTTCACCTTCGGCAGCCTGTTCCTCGGCGACGGGCTCTCCCTCGTGGCCGTGGCCCTGGGCATCTTCGGCCTGGCGGAGATCGCCTCCCGCGCCAGCCAGCGCAAGGGCGAAGACGCGCCCATCAAGGTCACCGGAGGCTGGGGCTCGGGCATCCGCGAATGGCTGGGCCACTGGACCCAGGTCATCCGCGGCGCCCTGATCGGCATCTGGGCCGGCGTCCTGCCCGGCGTCGGCGCCACCGCCGGCACGTGGCTGGCCTACGGCCAGGCCGTGGCCACCGCCAAGGACAAGCGCCAGTTCGGCAAGGGCGACCCGCGCGGCATCGTCGGCCCCGAAAGCGCCAACAATTCCGTCGAGGCCGGAGACCTCATCCCCACCCTGCTCTTCGGCATCCCCGGCGGCGTGCCCTCCGCGATGCTGCTGGGCATGCTGCTCACCTACGGCATCCAGCCCGGACCGACCATCATCACCGACCACCTGGACCTGATGTACCTGATCGTCTGGTCCTTCGCCATCGCCTCCGTCCTCGGCGCCCTCTTCTGCTTCCTCACCGTCCGCCCGCTGGCGTCCCTGACCAAGGTCCCGTTCGCCGTCCTGGCGGCCGGCCTCGTGGCGATCATGCTCCTGGGTTCCTTCCAGGAGGGAGGCCAGCTCGGTGACCTGTGGGTCATGCTGCTGCTCGGCGTCGCCGGATGGGTGCTGAAGTCCACCGGTTTCCCCCGCGCCCCGTTCCTCATCGGTTTTGTCCTGGCCATCCCGCTGGAGCGCTACTACTTCCTCACGGACAGCCTCTACAACGGCCTGGACTGGATGCTGCGCCCCGGGACACTGGTGTTCATCGCCATCCTGGTCCTGCCCATCCTGTGGAACGTCTTCAAGTGGTTCCGTGCCCGCCGCCGCCTGGACCGCGACGACGACCCCCGCCTCGAGGCCGCCGGGGACTCGGAGGCTCCGCTCCAGAACAGCGCCTGGTCGCTCGGCGCCGCCGCGGTCGCGCTCGCCGTGTTCGCGCTCTCCCTGGTGTTCTCCGCCGGCTTCTCCCCCGAAGCGAAGCTGGTACCGCAGCTGATCGGCTGGTTCGGGCTCATCCTGGCCGCCGCCCTCGTGACGCAGGAGGTCCGCGTCCGGCGCCGCAGGACGGCTCCCGGGGCAGCCACCGCCCCGTCCGGCGTCGCGGTTCCGCCCTCCGCCGGCGCCCACGCCGGGCCCGCGGGCGCCGGCGCACGCTCCGCCGCGAAGCATGCGGCAACCGGGGCGGTGTCCCTGGCAGATCCGGCCACGGAGACCGCACCCGCGCAGGCCGCGGAAGGTCCCGCGCAGGAGCCTTCCGACACCCGGTTCGCATTCAAGACCTTCGCGTGGATGGCCGGCTTCCTCGTCCTCACCGCGGCGCTCGGCTACCTGGCGGCGGTGACGATCTTCGTGCCGGCCTTCCTCCTGGTCGTGGCCCGCGCGCGGACCAAAACCGCCATCATCTACACCGCAGTGCTCTACGTGGTCCTGCTGGTGCTGCCCACGCTGCTGCCGATCGAACTCCCCCAGGGCTGGCTGGGCCAGTTCGTGTCCTGACCCGCCCGGCAGCCCGACCCCCGACAGAAGGAGCAACACATGGCCGTCCTGGCTTGCTACACCAACACGGCCGAAGGGCGTGCGGCGGTGGACCGGGCATTCATCGAGTCCTGCCGCCTCGACGATGAACTGGTGATCATCAACATCGACACCCACCACTCCGGGGCGGATTCCGCGATGCCGGACATCGACCTGGACGGATTCAACGCCGGCGGCCGCAAGGTCACCGTGATCCCGCCCTCCGAGGCGGTGCACGACGCGGCCGACCTGGTCCTGCAAACCCAGCAGGACTTGGACGCAAGCCTCATCGTCCTGGGCCTGCGCCGCAGGTCACGGGTGGGAAAGCTGATCCTGGGGAGCCACGCCCAACGCATCCTCATCGAGGCCGGCTGCCCCGTCCTCGCCGTGAAGGCCGTGTAGCCGACACCCGTCCCAGCCCGCTGGCCCGAACCTGCATCCCTAGACCCGCAGGTTCGGGCCAGCCCTTGTGGGCCCCGTCGAACGCTGCCTGGGAAGTGCACCCCAAAAGCCGCGTATGGGGCGCACTTCCCAGACAGCGTTGGCCAGGAGCAATCGCAGACCTGCGGACCCGGGCCGGGCGCCCCTACGCCTCCAGGGACTCGGCGGCCTGCGCCTCCGGCTGGACCGCCCACCAGGCGCGCAGCTCGGCCTCGGCGGCCTCGGGGCCCATCGGCCCGTTGTCCAGGCGCAGCTCCAGCAGGTGCTTGTAGGCGCGGCCCACCACCGGGCCCGGCCGCAGGCCCAGGATCGCCATGATCGCCTGCCCGTCCAGGTCCGGGCGCACCGCGTCGAGCTCCTCCTTGGCAAGGATCTCCGCGATGCGCTGCTCCAGGTCGTCGTAGGCGAACGCCAGCCGCTCAGCCTTGCGCCGGTTGCGGGTGGTGACGTCGGAACGGGTCAGCCGGTGCAGGCGCTCCAGCAGCGGGCCGGCGTCGGTGACATAGCGGCGGACCGCCGAGTCGGTCCAGCCGGCCTCCCCGTACCCGTAGAAGCGCATGTGCAGCTCCACCAGCCGGGCCACGGCCTTGATCGTGTCGTTGTCGAAGCGCAGTTCGCGCATGCGCTTCTTCACCAGTTTGGAACCGACGACGTCATGGTGGCGGAAGCTGACCGCCCCGGACGGTTCGAACCGGCGCGTGGCCGGCTTGCCGACGTCGTGCATCAGCGCCGCGAAGCGCAGCACGAAGTCCGGGCCGGGCACCGGCCCACCCGCCTCCGTCTCCAGCTCGGCCGCCTGCTCCAGGACCTGCAGCGAGTGCTGGTAGACGTCCTTGTGGCGGTGGTGCTCGTCGACCTCCAGCTTGAGCGCGGAGACCTCGGGCAGCACCCGGTCGGCCAGCCCGCTGTCCACCAGCAGGTCGATCCCGGCGCGCGGATCGGTCCCGTTGATGAGCTTGATGAGTTCGTCGCGCACCCGCTCGGCGGAGATGATCGTGATCCGCTCGGCCATGTCGGCCATCGCCTGGCGCACTTCCTCGGCGACGCCCATCTTCAGCTGCGAGGCGAAGCGGGCCGCGCGCATCATGCGCAGCGGGTCGTCGGAGAAGGACGACGCCGGCGTCCCCGGCGTGCGCACGATCCCCGCCTCCAGGTCGGCGGCGCCGCCGTACGGGTCCACCAGTTCCAGCGTGGGCAGGCGCAGCGCCATTGCGTTCATGGTGAAGTCGCGGCGGTAGAGGTCATCGTCCAGGGATGTGCCGAAGGCGACAATGGGCTTGCGGGAGTCCGGGTCGTAGGCCTCGGCGCGATAGGTGGTGACCTCGATCGTCTCCTCGCCCTTGCGCAGGGCGATGGTGCCGAAGTCCCGGCCCACCTCCCACGTGGCGTCCGCCCAGCCGGCGACCACGTCCAGCGTCTGGTCCGGGGTCGCGTCGGTGGTGAAGTCCAGGTCCGGCGAGACGCGGCCCACGAACAGGTCGCGGACCGGCCCGCCGACAAGGGACAACTCGTGGCCGGCGGCCTCGAAGAGGCGGCCGATCTCAAGCACGACGGGCGGGAGGATCGCCGCGAGGGCAGTACGGTCGGGAAGCTGCTGCATAGTGCTTTAAGCGTGCCAGACTTTCGCCCGTGTGCCACGCCGGACGGACCGGGGCGCGGGCACCGGGCAGGGGCCCGGTGCCCGCGCCCCGGATTAAGCCCTCGGCTTGACCGGGGTCCGCGCCGCGCCAGACCCCCGTGCGGGCCAAAAGAATGGATAGAGTGGAGTGCATGGCCCATCCAGTCCCGAGTGCACCGAAGCGAACGCCCTTGACGGCGTCGCTGGCGCATGCGCAGGCGCAGCCGGGCCACAGCCTTCCGACCGTGGAAGAGGTCTCCTCCGGCGGCGTCGTGGTGGACCTGTCCCGCCAGGACCTGGCGGTGGCGATCATCGCCCGCTACAACCGCGGCGGCCGCCTGGAGTGGTGCCTGCCCAAGGGCCACCCGGAGGGCCGCGAGACCAACGAGCAGGCGGCGATCCGCGAGGTGGAGGAGGAGACCGGCATCGCCGGGCGCATCCTGGCCCCGCTGGGCAGCATCGACTACTGGTTCACGGTCTCCAACTACCGCGTCCACAAAACGGTCCACCACTTCCTGCTTGAGGCCACCGGCGGGGAGCTGACCATCGAAAACGACCCGGACCACGAGGCCGTCGACGTCGCCTGGGTGCCGATCGCCGAACTGGGCCGCCGCCTGTCCTTCCCCAACGAGCGCCGCATCGCCGAGCTCGCCCGCGAGGTACTTCCGCAGCATGTCCACGGAGCGTAGACACATCCCCAACCGTCCGCCGATGCCCGATTACAGCCCCGGCACGCGCCGCGGCGACTCGGCGGCAACGGCGTACGTCCCCGAAACCGCCACCGGCAGCCTGCCGATCGTGGAGGCGCCGCAGGCGCCGGCCCCGACCCCCGTCCAGCGCAGCCATTCGAAGGCGTACGCCCTCATGGCCTCCGGCACCATGGTCTCGCGCGTGCTCGGATTCGTCCGCACCGCGATGCTCGCCGTCGCCATCGGCTCCACCACCACGGTCGCCGACATCTTCGAGAAGGCGAACGTCATCCCGACGATCATCTTCATGCTGCTCGCCGGCGGCATCTTCAACGTGGTGCTGGTTCCGCAGCTGATCAAGGCCTCCAAGGCCCCCGACCGGGGCTCGGACTACACCAGCCGGCTGGTCACCCTGACGGTGGTGGTGATGGCGTTCTTCGCCATCCTGCTCACCGCCCTGGCCGGTCCCCTCATCGGGGCGCTCACCAAGGACTGGACGGATCCGATGCTCGCGCTCGGCACCGCCTTCGCCTACTGGTGCCTTCCCCAGGTCTTCTTCTACGGCGTCTACGCCGTGGTCGGGCAGGTGCTGAACGCCCACGGACACTTCGGGGCCTACATGTGGGCCCCTGTCGTGAACAACGTGGTGCAACTGATGGTGATCGGCACCTACATCGCCCTCTTCGGCGCCTACAACGGCTCCGCCGACCAGCTGGCCGCCTGGACGCCGCAGCAGACCCTGCTGCTGGCCGGCGGCTCGACCCTGGGCATCGCGCTCCAGGCCCTGGTGCTCTTCGTGCCGCTGGCCCGCTCCGGGCTGGCCATCCGGCCGAAGTTCGGCTGGCGCGGCATGGGGCTGCGCCACGTGGGCAAGATCGCCGCGTGGACGCTGGCCTCCATGATGGTCGGCAACGTCGCCTCGCTGCTGTACGCGCGGCTGGTCTCCGTCGCCGCCGCCGCCCGCGCGTCCCTGCCCGACGGCGGGGCCTCCGTGCCGGGCGAATACGCGCTGAACACCTCCCAGCTGATCACGGTGCTGCCGCACTCGATCTTCGCCCTCTCGCTGGCCACGGTGCTGTTCAACGACCTCTCGCGGGCCTTCGCCGACGGGGAGCGGGAGCAGGTCGCCCCGATCCTCTCGCGCGGCCTGCGCGGGACCGCGATTCCTGTCGTGTTCTTCTCGGTCGGCTTCATCGTGCTGGCCGGACCGATCGGGCGCCTGTTCAGCGGCACCTCCGCCGACGGCGCCGCCGCCGGCGCGGCGATCGGCCAGCTGGTGGTGCTGACGGCGCTGGGGCTGCCGTTCAAAAGCATCCACTTCTTCCTCATCCGCGTGTTCTTCGCCGAGGAGGACACCAGGACCCCGATGCTGATCCAGTCCGCCATCGCCGGCATCGGCCTGGTGTCCGCCTACACGATGGCCGCGCTGATCCCGGCGACCCAGATCGCCATCGGCATGGCCCTGCTCTACGGGGTGACGAACGTGCTCTCCGCCGTCATCGCCCACGTGCTGGTGGTCCGCCGCTACGGGGACTACGGCACCGCGCAGGTCGCTGACACCTACGTCCGGGTCGGATGGATGGCCCTGCTCGCCGGCGCCGTCGGGGCCGTGGCGCTGTGGCTGATGGGCGGCTACACCAACGGCTACGCGTGGAGCTCGCTCAGCTCCGCGCTGGTGACGATCGCCGTCGTCGGAACCGTGATGCTGGTGGCCTACCTGCTCCTGCTGCGCGCCGCGCGCGTGTCCGAGCTGGAGGAGTTCCTCGGCCCGCTCACGCGCCGCATCCCGGCCCTCAGGAAGCGCTGACGCGCGGGGCAGGCCCCGCGCTTTGCCGGGCTCAGGCCACGCCCTGCCGGCGCACCATTTCGCCGATCCAGATCGGGGCGAACGGGGACGTGCAGTTCGGGGGCGTCGGGTAGTCCTTGAGCACCTCGAGGCGCTCGCCGATGTCGATGGCGCGGGCGCGGTGGCCCGCGTGGCAGATCCCGATCTGGGCGAGGGTGTGGTTCATCGCCCACTGCAGGCGGTCGGGGGCGTCTTTCATTTGGGCCTCGATGGTGTCCAGCAGACCGTCCAGGTCGAGACCCCCGGGCTTCTTCGCCACCCGTTCGGTGGTCAGTGCCCAGCCGGCGCCGGCGGCCACCGGATCCGGATCCGCCATCCAGGCCAGGCGCAGGTCCTCGGCGTGCGAGCTCTTCCTGGCCACGTAGTTCACCAGCCAGTCGTGCACCTTCGGGGCGCGCGCCTGCCGCAGCATGGCGTCCAGTTCATCGGCACCGAAGTCCTTCGGCCGGCAGATGAGCAGCGCCAGGAGCCTGGCCGCGGTGTCCTCCGTCTTCCAGAGTTGGCGCGCGAGGTCCTGCTGCGTCTTCAGCCGCTTCGCGAGCGCGCGCAGGGCTCCGAGGTTTACGCCGTGGCCGTCCCCGCGCGCTTCGTTCGCCGCGCGCAGCTTCGGGTCCTCCAGCGCGGCCAGCTCGGCCATCACCTCGGCCACCGTCGTTCCTGCCATGCCGTTTCCTCCGCCCGCCCGTCGTGTGGGACCCAGCCTACGGCCGGTTGCCGCCTCGGGGCCGCCGGTTCCCCGGGTCCTGCGGGTGCTCCTTCAAGCGGCACCGGTTTCCGGGCCCACTTGGACTCCTTCATTCCGGGACGGCGTCACGTCCGCATGGCTGGCTGGCATCATCCGCGCTCCCCGGTAGCATGGGAAGAGCCATCCAGAGGGTGCTTCGCGCCCGCAACCACTCCCGGGAGGGAAACGTGTCGCAGTCCATCGACGTCGGAACCGTGCTCGGAGGCCGTTACAAGGTCACCGCGCTGGTCCTGACCTCTGCCGACGGCGACCTGGTCCTGGACGGCAACGACCAGGTCCTGAACCGCCCGGTGAGCATTCTGGTGGCCTCCGCCTCCAATGCCAGCCAGGTCGCCACCAGCGCCCGCGAAATCGCCACCGGCGAACGCTACGGAGCCATGCAGGTGCTGGACCTCGGCATCTCTGAGGGCAACACCTACCTCATCACCAACACGGCCAACCCGGCGGACCTGCTGGACCTGGTGATCCTGACCGACGGCCCGTACGTGGAGCCGTTCTACACGGACACCCTGGGCTCGGAGATCTTCGGGGTCTCCCGCTCCAGCGAGCCCCAGGTCTACGAGGACGACGACGAGTACTACGAGGAACTCCTCGCCCAGGAGGAGAACCGGCCGGGCGTCATGGACCGCCTGCCGGAGATCAACCTCTCCAACAAGCTCTCCGGGCTGAAGTCCCGCTTCGGCAAGGGCCGCGACGCCGGCCTGCCGGAGTACCCCGTGGCCGGTGCCGCGGCGGCCGCTTCGGCGCCGTCGGCTCCTGCCGCCCGTCCCGCTTCCCCGGCACCGGCGGCACCGCCCGCCCGGCCTGTTTCCTCCCCCCAGCCGACGTCCTCCGTCCCGGCGGCTCCGGCCGCCCCGCCCGCCGCCACCGCCCCGCCCACCGCTACCGTGCGGTCCGCCGCCCCGGCGGACTCCACCGGCGAACTGGAGGAGGTGGCGCCGCCCGCGGCGCCGGCCACCAGCCCCAAGGTCTCCCTGTGGACCGAGGAGGAACGCCCGGCCGACGCCGAGGCACCGGTGCGGCCCGCGGCCCCGGCACGGCCCAGCTCGGATCCCTTTGCCGGCGAGGCCATGGAACCGATCCGCGGCGGCGCGTCCTCGCGCGGCGCGGCAACGTTCCCGGCCGCCGCGCGCGGCTACGTCGAAGAGCCCTCCACCGAGCCCGACTACGACGGCTACGAGGACGAGGAACCCGAAGAGGGCGGCAAGAAGCTCACCCGCCTGATCGTCGGCGGCGTGCTCGGCGTGCTGCTGATCGTGGCCGTGGTGTTCGCCTTCAACGCGCTCTCCCCCAAGGGCGCGTCCCCCGTGGCGGGCAACGGCCCCGCGACGTCCGAATCCGGCAGCGCGCCGGCCTCCCCCACCGCCGAGGCCCCCGCGGGCACCGGCGTGAGCCCGGAGATTGCCGGCCTGACCCGCGTGGTGCCGGGCAACCAGCAGCTGAACGCGGAAACCGACGGCACCCTGGCCAAGGCCATCGACGGCAACTCCGCCAGCTACTACGCGACCTACTCCTACACGCAGCCGCAGTTCGGCGGGTTCGCCTCCAACATGGTCTTCGTGGTGAAGCTTGAGGAACTTTCCGACGTGTCCTCGGTGGAGCTGTCCGGCCTCAACGGCACCGGCGGCGCCTTCGAGATCCGCGTCGGCGAGACGGACGACCTGGGCTCCTCCCGCGAGGTGTCCTCCGGCTCCTTCACGGGTCCGGCCGTCACGGTTCCGGTCAGCGGCGAGGACGGCGGCTCGGCGCAGGCACAGTACGTCTTCATCAACGTCACCGAGCTGCCGAAGCTGGCGGCCGGGGTCAACAGTTCCCGCCCATACGGCCTGCAGGTGGCCGAGATCAAGGTCTCCTAGGTCCAGGCCCGGGAATAATGCCCGGCGCAACACCGTTGTGCCGGGCAGACTCGTTCAACAACAGCCGGAACTGGCGCCTGTGCGCCGCCGGTCCCAATCGGAAGGTTCGCGCCGCGTGGCCACTGAAGCAAACTCCGCCATCCGCAACGTCATCATCGTCGGGTCCGGTCCTGCCGGGTACACCGCCGCGGTCTACACCGCCCGGGCGAACCTGGCCCCGCTGGTGATCGCCGGTTCGGTGACCGCGGGCGGTGAGCTGATGA
>Ga0182739_1002343_pt1 | contig 17896 bp, 20 predicted proteins | sample eDN5th30CBELigBY_FD_128873 | JGI IMG/M metagenome (GOLD analysis project Ga0182739, IMG submission 128873) | Enriched backyard soil microbial communities from Emeryville, California, USA - eDNA 5th pass 30_C BE-Lig BY (version 2) (version 2) | ecosystem: Environmental > Terrestrial > Soil >...
ACACGACCAAAGGCGAGTACGTCAGCGACCTGAGCCTCGACGTAATCGCCCAAGACCCCACAGCCCCGAAGCCGCTTATCGAGGGCGACCCCGGAGCATGGACTATCACGCTGTTCCCTGGCGAGCAGACCGAGGGTGAGCCGAAGGCAGTCGTCATCATCACCATCGAGGGCAAGACCCATGTGGCTGTCGGACTCGGCTGGGGTCCGATTCATAGCTGGAGCGTGACCGGATGAGCGCGCGTCACGCGGTCGAGATGTCCTTCGCCAAGAAGGTCCGCCACCTCTGGTGGGTACCTGGTGTCCTAGTCGTCGCCGCCGTGCTGGTGACGGGCTACGTCGTCACGCACCCCGAGGCGGAGGCTCCTGCAGCTACACCGAATGGCCCCACGGTTGAGATCCCCGATGGTCAGCCCATCTCCTTCCCGACGTATCCCGATGTGCCTGAGACGACCCCGCAGGACGAGCTTGCCGCTCTGCCGTTCGCGGATACCTGGGGCGTCATCCCAGCCTTGCTTGACCAGACCGCCATCGAGGACGAAATCGACGACGACCTCTACGAGATCGCCTCACCCACTGCCGAGTTGACCGCCCTCTACGCCGAACAGGACACCGAGGCTGAGCCAGTGGCAGCGCTCGGCTACTACGCCGTCGAGGACCGCACTACTTTGGCGGTCTTCGCCCACCAGGGTGCCTGGCTGCTCGTCGGTACTCCGGCTCGTATCTTCGTGCCGACCTTGGATGACCCAGATACCAAGGACGTTGATGAGGCCGTAACCGCGCCGACTGTTTCATTCGCATGGGCGCGCGCAACGGACTTCGTGCTGGACGAGGTGGACCGCCGCATCGTCGTCGATAACGCGACCTCGACCATCAGCCTTCTCGACCGCGACGGAACCGTGCTGATGCACGAGCAAGTCAAGCTCGGCGGTGATGGCGAGCCAACCCCGAGCGACACCCTCGGATACATCGTGGCGACGTACACCGACGCTGAGAAGCAGAAGTGGACCGGTGGCTACCCGATAGGGCTAGTCAATAGCCACTCGGCAACTATGCCGACCTATGGCGCAGACCCAGCACCCACGGGCATTCACTATTCAAGTTCGACAACAAAGAACTCGAAAGGCTGCGTAAGAGTATCTACGGCTTTTTCGCAGGCTTTAGAACCCCTTTTGGGGGTGCGCGTGTATTTCACCTAAACCCGATAACTCAATAAGAATCACCTTTCTCTGTCAAAATGGAGGAAGTAAATAGAAGTCCGCTTTTAGAGAAAGAAGGGACGCCTATAACCACACATAACCGAAAGGAAACACCAACATGTTCAATACCATCTTCAAGAGTGATGCTGCGGAAAACAGCATCATGCAAACCATCACCATCGCGGTCTCAGCAATCCTCATTGCTGCCGGTTTGGTCACCGCTCCGGGCCTCATCAACAACGCGCGCGACAACAACGCCCGTACCGATGCCGCCAACCTCGCCTATGCGCAGGAGCTGTATCTTGCTCAGAACGGCAGTTACGCCGAGACTATCGACGACCTTGTGAACTTCACGCCTTCCGGCGCGGGCACGCACATCGCAGGAACCGATGACGGGATCAGCCTCAGCATTACGCTGTCCGGCGATGTCGAGCACGACATGACCGTGGGCGTCGCGGGAGATGAGTACCTCATCGCCGCCGAGTCGCAGTCGGGGAACATCTTCTATCGTTCGTCCGGTTCGGGACTCGTCTCGTCCGACATTGCAGACATCGATGCTCACGGCCTGGCTATCCCCACCTTCGATGGTGAAGACGGCGAGGAAGAAGAGGAAACTCCCCCGTCCGCTATCGCTGCTGAAATCACCACCAACTCCTTGACCGCAGGCGAGGCAACCGTCGTCTACACCGCGACTGTCGTAGCCACCGGCACCGGCCCGATCACCTTCTCGGCAACTGGCCTTCCTGCTGGCCTCAGCATCAACGAGGCGGGCGTCATCTCGGGTACTCCTACCGATGCTGGCACCGCATCTGTGACCGTAACCGCGACCAACAGCGTCAACACCGACTCAAAGGTTCTAAGCCTTGAGATTGCGGCTGCACCCGTCGTCATGCTTTCGAGCCTGACTTGCACTAACACCGGATCTGGAAGTTCACGCCGAGTCGCGTTCTCTTGGGCATCTGCTGAGCACGGTGGCTACATCGTCGAGGCCAACAACGGCGGTGTCTGGAGCGCTGTAACAGACGCAACCGCATCCGTCGCTACTGGTGCGACCGTCACCGGAACTCTGCCGTCCTCCGCGAACGTCTTGACCTGGGCAGCGGGCACCTATCCCGTCCGCATCCTCGATGTCGCAGGAAACGAAGTCGGCACCAGTTCATTCCGTGTGGCAGTGAACTCCTTGCCGTCGTATCGCTACCTCATTTGCGTCTAATCGAAAAGCCGGGGGTGGACATCTCTTCACCCCCGGCTTTTCCCGGCACTCCGGTTTCAAGATTTGAAACGAGCTATTCAACTAAAATCAAATAGTCACATCCGCTCTATTCGCCAACGAAAGGACCGCCTATCGAGCATTACCGAAAGGACTCACCATGAATCTCAGAAATCTTCTAAGCCGAGATGCGGCTGAAAACTCCATCATGCAGACGATCACAATCGCGGTGTCTGCCATTCTCATCGCCGCAGGACTTGTTACCGCTCCGGGCCTTATCAACAACGCGCGCGACAACAACGCCACGACTGATCTCGCCAACATCGCCTACGCGCAGGAGCTTTACCTCGCGGATACCGGCCACTACGCGCCGACCATCGAAGAATTGGTCAACTACACGCCGTCAGGCTCTGGCACTCACGTCGCGGGCACAGACAACGGCATCAGCATCGGGCTGACCCTTTCAGGCGGCGTCGAACACGGCATTACCGTCTCACCCGCTGGGGACTATTACCTAATCGCGGCGAAGTCGGAATCCGGCCACGTCTTCTATCGGTCTTCCGGCCTCGCCAAGACCTCATCCAACTTGGCTGACCTCGATACCCACGGGCTACACGCTCCGACCTTCTCTGGTGGAGGTGGCGGCTCGCTCGCGGCTGACTGCATCGCGGCTGCCCCTGCTGCTCCAGGCTCTGGCACCCAGGTCGGCCTGTACACGACTACCGCTTCTATCGCCGTCTGTGACAGCACGGGCATCCTCTACGCCGGTACAAGTGACGGCGAATCCCAGAACACCATCACCGGATTCTCGGGCTACATGACCACCCCGGAGTCGAGCGCCGCAGTCGTCGTCAGCATCCGTCACACCCAGACCGCTCACGATGTCTTCGACTTCTATCGGGTGAATGACCTCCGTCTGAGTGACGGCATGGGCAACTACATCCCGCTCTCCTGCTCGCCTGCTTCAGCAAGCGACGTGCTCACCTTCGGTGACACGTTTGCCGCTACTTGTACAGCGACCATCATCGCTGCAAGCGGTTCCTTCTGGAACCCCGAGTACGACCTCTCCACTGGCCCGAGTGCGGGCGACCTTAGCAACCCGGTCGTAGGAAGCTTCGGCCTTCAAGGAGTAGGCGTCTACCCGACACCGTGATGATCCGATGAGTGCCAAGAACCTAATTGCCGCGTTCGGGAGTGTCTCCGTCGTCACGGGAATCGTGGTGCTCGGTATCGTGCCCGCTGCCAGCGCGGTTCTTAGTCCGCACCCCGAGAAGACGGTTTCGGCCAGCCCCGCAGCTTCAACTCCTTCAACCGGTGCGCCAACCAGTGAACCAGGCGATGACCCGGCTCTGACCTGTGAGGCTCTTTTGGCCGCAGGCGCTCGCCCACCTATCGAGGAATCTGCGCGCATCACCTACAAGGACGAAATCGTGCCTCCCGAGTTCGACGGCCTGGTGAATGAAGACGGCAAACCTGTCAAGGCGGATAGCAAGCTCGTGGTTTCACCCGAGGTCACCGTCAGCAGCTATTTCACTCGATTAGGTTGCGCAGACGATGGCAAGGTTTGGGCAGTCGTAGTGCTCGGGGACGACTACTCCCTCGATGTCAGCGACGGTCGGAACGGCGCGAGCTACGATTCCGTGCTCGACGAGACCGCGAGCAGCTTCTCCCTCACGACCATCGATAGGACGGAGTACCGGCCCATCGAGGTGTTCGTTACCGGCCCAGCAGGGCTGCACGCTGCGGTGTTTGAGGTGCCCGAAGGTATCGAGGGTGGAGTGGTCGATGGGTCGTTCATCTTCACCTCGACGCTGGATCTCTATTACGGCTCTGTCGACCTGCCTCAGTCCGTCACTCATCAGTACGAAATGATTGCCACCCCGTTCAAGCTCGACGGGAAATGGGGTTGCTCTATTGGCGCGGAGTGGTGCTGATCATGTTCACATCGCTACCCAGAGTGCTCGGGAATGACCGCGCCGAGTCATCACTCATGGTGGTTATTTCACAGCAAGTAGGTCTGATCCTCATGGTGGCTCTTGCCGGAGTTATGTTTGTGCTCATCTCGGGTGGGCAGCGAATCCAAGATGAAAACAACGGCCAAACCGAGCTTCGTATCGCCAACAGAGCCTTCGAGAACGATGTCGAGACCGCATCCCGCGTTTACGTCACCGACGACACCAGGCTCACCCTGACGAGCACGAACTGGCTGAAGAATGAGGCGGGCGAGTTTGTCTGCCGAGCTAGCGAGTGGTACCTAGCTCCGGCGTCCGAACAGACTCAAAAGATGCGGGACGGGGCAACTCTCACGCTCTACAACGACATCACCACCTACGCCGATGACACCTGTACCGGCGACCCAACCTCGACCCAGCACCGTATCGCCGTCACCGCCCTCGACGACGACAACACACGGTTCGTTTACACGAACATCGCCGGAGTCCGTCTGAGTTTCACGAACGGCATCGTCACCGGGTTGAACGGCGAGGACTACCTCGCCGGGAGCATCGGTCTCGATCCAAACGACGCCACGACGATGACGACGTTCCGAGATGAGAACCACATCGATGCCTGGTACACGGATGAAGAAGTCATCCGTGAGCTACCAAGAGTCATCGCCGCGAACCTGAGGGTCATCCTGCCGATCACCGAAGTCAACGACACGGTGTTCAAGGCCACCACGGACCAAGGGGAAGCCGAGTTGATCGGCAACAACGATGACGTGGTTGACCCTGGCGGTGAGCAGAGCCGCTGGATTCCGAACGTCATCAACAACGTCTTCATCAACCGCTCGACGAACCCCTCGACTGGCACCATCGTCGGCGGGGTACGCGAAGGCATCACGCTCTCGTGGACACCGCGCCCGACCTCCGAGTGCGCCCCTTCTCAGACACTCACCTACGCATGGCTGCTGACCGACTCGGCGGGGAGGCGAGCAACCGGTGAGACCACCGCCTCATCCGCTGAGGTTGACACCGCGACAGGAGCCGCGCGGATCTGGAATGGCGGCAACTACTCCGCATCGGTGGCCGCACGGTGCAACGACACCGATGGAGCTTCACCGGCCAAGTCCGCTACCGGCTCTCTGAGCCTCCCGAACGTGCTGGGGGTCGCTGTGGCCGCACCAGGCGCAGAAACCTCTCAGACGGTCACCTGGGAGCGCGCATCGAGCGATCCGAGCACCAGTTACGCCGTCCGGTTCGACCGAGCAGATAGCGGCTCGACGTATACGAAGGCGACTCCTGTCGATGTCGCTGTCTGGCAGCGAGCTAGTCCCTCCTGGTCGAACCTCGGCACCACCCCTTCACTGGCCTTCGGGCACACCACCCCGAGCGCAGTTCCTGGTTTCCCCGAGGTCTACGCTGTGCGCGCGGCCACCGCTGACACACCGAATAGTTCCGGTCAGTGGTCGCCCGGAAACTTCATCTACCAGAGCGGCACAGCGGCTATCCCGAGCATCACGAGCCTCGCCGCGTCCTCGATGACCTGGGCTGCGAATGCCTGCCCGACCGGGAATGCCGCCGACTACCAGGCGCGCGTGACGCCTTCGGATGGGTCGGCTGCAGCTAGCGGCATCACCTCGGCCACCTCGATGACGTTCACCTCCATCGGTCAAGGGGCACGGGTCTTCGGCTATGTCATGGCACGCTGCTCGACCCCGTACACGCTCGACCCCGCGAACGGGCAGAGCGGTCTCTCACCGTGGTCTGCGGAGGACGACGCGAGCTACATCCGACCAGTCAGCCCGCCGAGCGGTATCACGATGAACGGTGTCTCAACCACTGTCTACAACGGCACAGCCGTCTACCGATACGGAGTCAGCGTCGATGGATGCGCAGCCGGAACGACGGCGCGATGGGTCACCGACAACGAGTACGTGGGTGGCAGCCTGAGCAATACCTCGCGGACCTCTTCGCCGTCCGGCTACTGCGACGGCGCTTACGCGGATAGCGGGCCAGTCGGTCGCTCGGCCACAATCACTTGGGTCACCCCTCCAGCGCCGTCTACGCCGACCAATGGAGGTATCGGCGGCGGTGAGTGGCACACCAAGTCCACGGGCGGTGCCATCGTCACCAACTTCACCTGGAGCGGCTCAGGCTCCACCAACGCTTCGGGCTACACCACGCAGACCCGCCTCAACCTCGCCGGGGGTGCTTCGACCGCCTGGGTGACTTCGAGTTCACAAGGCTGCGCCGCCACCTCAACAATCAGTATCCAAGGACGCGCGCAGGCGTACGGGCCTGGTGGAACGAGTGGCTGGAATACGTCCGGCAGCATGGGCTACTCGCTGCTCAATCACGCGAGCACTTGCGAGGCGTAACCGCCTACTGCTGAGGAACGATGATGGCGAACTGCTCGGGCTTGTCCTGCTGAGCGACCCAGCCTTCAGCAGCGGTGACGGCAGCGCCGACCGTATCGAAACCGGCGTCGCCGTTGATGTTTCCGGCACCCCACGCCCAGTACCAAGTCTGGACGGCCTCGCTGCCTGAGGCGGTGCGGATTCCCTCGATGCGCGCGATCATCACGATGCGCTTGCCGGTGTTCACGGCTGCGCTGCCGAGAATCGCCTTGATCTGAGTCTCACCCGAGTCGATGTACGACTGGGGTGTGATCGCGTCAGCGTAAGCAGTCACCTGAGCGTCGAGGTCGTTCTGGACAACCTCCGGCAGCGGCTCGTTGCGGTTGATGACAATGTAGGTGCCATCGGGGAGCGGGTATCCGTAGAAGGGTGGCTCCAGGGCGTCGGCGGTGTCCGCGTCGATGGCCTGGCCGACCTCTAGCTCCGGGGCAGCGGGAGCGGTCGTCTCGGTGACGGGAACGAGAGGGGCGTCGGGATCGATGTGAGCGACACAACCAGAAAGGAGCGCCGCTCCCGCGATGACGGCGGCGAAGGCCACGAGCGGGCGGTTGAGGTTCATAGAGTGCTCCTATCTATCGGTTAGTGTCCCAGATTCAATCCCTTTCAATAGACGGATCTGATTGCCACATTCATTTTACCGGTTAGGAGAGCTTTAGTCGATGATTCGCTTTCTAAAGGCGTTCGGCTTTAGACAGGCTTATCAGCGCTATTCCACTATCCCTATTCTCTTGATGCCGCAAATGTCAGAAGTCGGGGTCAAAATCTAACAGTCAAATGTTGACGCACTTCGGGGTTTTGATAGGAGAAGCGCTATGGCTTTGCTCGGGTACTCCAGGGTCAGCACGCTAGAACAAAGCGCGTCAATAGAGCTTCAAATCGGGAACCTGACCAAAGCCGGGTGCGAGCGAATTTGGACAGACCTCGGCGTGAGCGGCGGCACGATGCACCGTGGCGAGTTCATGAAGATGCTCGACCATGCACGCGAGGGCGATGTCATCGTCGTCACCAAGCTCGACCGCTTCGGGCGCACGGTGCGCGGAGTCCTCGAACTCGTTGAGGAACTTGAACAGCGCGGCATCGCCCTCCGAACGCTCGACGGAATCGATACGAGTGACTCGAATCCGGCGTCAAAGTTTTATCTGCAACTCCTAGCGGCCTTCGGTGAACTCGAACGATCCATGACCAGGCTCAGGACGCGCGAGGCGGCTGCTGCACGACGAGACCCCGATACCGGACGGATGCGCGGGAACCTCGGTGGACGGCCCAAAGCCATCAAGGGCGAGAAGGGGCACAAGCAGATCCGCGCCATGTACGAGAGCGGGAGCACCGCTACGGAAATCGCGGCCACGCTGAAAGTCAGCGAGTCAACTATTCGTCGGTCGCTACGGGAGTCCGCCCTCGCGCCACGATAATGGGGCATTCGATCATCCGCCCCGGAGGAACCGTTGACTGACACGCTCGCCCTTCCACACCCTCAGTCGGACAAACGCTGGCGCGTGTTCAGCAAGCAACTCGTGAAGTGGTGCAAGGTTCGCGGTTCGATTCATGTGGCCGAGGACGGCTTCACTGTCGCTCACGCCGATGCCGACTTGCCGTTCGTTCAACTCGTGGGCTACGACAACTACGAGAAATCGGTCTTCTTCTCAGCCTCGTGGGAATCGCTGGTCGGCATGGACCTCGAAACCTCGCGTGCCATGCTCCTGCCCGCTATTCGACAGCAGGGCGTGTCGGCTCACATCATCAGTCACGAGAGCGGCGTCTCCCTGGAGTGGTGGGGGTGGCTCGTACCCGGTGTTGACTGCCTCGTATCCGTTCTCGACTTTCTCGGATTCGACCCCGCGTGGGTAGCTAGCACCTACCTCACCGATCCCAGGGTCCGTCCCGAGAAGACACCCGAATGGCGAGCGTCAATCGCGGACCTGGTAGACGCGCACAAGGGTTTGCGCGCAGCCGAGAACGCATCTGGTCGCGGTGGCGGCATGGCCGGTCTCCTGGCTTCTTCGAACGCGGTCTCCGAATACATGGCGCAGGAAGAGCTTGCCCAGCAGCACCTCAGTCGCCCCGCTCCCGCTCCCGACCCACAGCCATTCGGTGTCTCGCATGAGGGTGCTGAGCACCTAGCTGCAGCTTGGCTGCGGCACCTCGGGGTAGCCGATGCGGAGGTCACACGCTTCTCGGGTGACGGTGGGGTTGATGTCGAATCCGAGCACTACGTCGCGCAGGTCAAGAACTATGCGGGGACCGTGCCGGTGGAGGAACTCCGTGCGCTCCACGGTGTTGCGACTATCGAAGGCAAGCGCGCCATCCTGCTGACCAGCGGTGCGCTCACCGTGGCGGGGGCGGAGTTCGCTGATCGAGCGGGAATGATCGTGCTGCACTATGACGCAGTGGGCGCGAACCTCACCGGTCTCAATGACCTCGGCGTACTTGCGGTTGCTGACGGGCTGAACCAGTAGTCCGCGCTGTCTTCGGCCTCCGTTACGCTGCGGGGATGGTTGCTCCCGCCCTCGGCCTACTCGTCGCTCCTGGGAGTCAGGATCTCGTCGATGTCGCCATCGAGCCAGACCCGAGCGGCGATACGCACCTTCGCTCGCTGTACGCGGCACTCGACGTGTCTTACGTCGAGTTGATTACCCTCTCGGACGGCATCCTGCTCTGGGTCGATGAGGAAGCGCTGCTGAAGAGCGATGTGCTGGCGAACGAGCACCTCACCAACATGCTCCAGACCTTCGGCTGGTTCGGCCAGACAATTCTTGGCCGAGGTGTATTCCTATCAAGCAACGAAGGTGCGACGACCAGCCTCAGCGATGCGCAGCGGGCGATCATCACCAACGCCCACGAGCAAGCCAAATACATGTAATTCAGCCTCACGACGGGAACCCGATGAGCGACGACCTGTACCGACCCTCTTATCCTGACGGCACGCACCTTGCGCCCTCGAAGGGCATCCCTGGCGCTGTTCGTGGAGGCGTGCTGGATAACAAAACCAACCAGGTCGTCGGTCAGGCGGAGTGGATCAAGGTCATCGAGGACTCTGGCCTGCGCGGGAAGGTATTGGTGGGTGCAGTTGCTCTCGCCGCAGGCATCATCGCCGGACTCGTCATCGCGGAGCACGCTCCGAAAGTAAAGCGGTGGTGGCTTGATACCGCGCGCTGGAAGCTCCTAGAAGGTCTGTTGGAGTTTGCGGAAATCGACGTGAACGAAATCGCTCGGCCCGCACAGGATGTGGCGGAGATTCCCGCTACGACGCCAGCCTCGTTCTCACAGGACGTTGAGGTCGCGGTCGAAGACCTCCGTGCTGAGATGACGAGCGAGGAAGCCCAGCAGCGAATCGTCACGATACTTCTCGCGGCTGCCCTCATTGCGGAGCAGCTTCGAGCACTCCGTAACTCGCGCATTGAGGACGGCGACTACCAGGCGCTCAAGCGGGCGATGGATGCGCTCTCGACCCAGGATGTTGCCGACGCTATCAACAGGATGTTGGAAAGCGACTCGTCGCTGCTTGACGACGAAACAGAAGCGAAGTTCGTCGAGGTATTCCTGAGCGGGCAAAGCCTCAAGGACCGTCCTGCGCCGCTAACACCGGAGAGCATCGAAGAAGCGCTGCGGCTAGACGGCGAGGACCAGCCGACCGAGGATGCTCAGTCTGACGACGACGAATAGAAGCGCTTAGCGCGCGTCGTAAGCCTCGAACACCGATGAAGCGATGCGGCCCCTAGGAGCAACGTCGTGACCGTTGGCAGCCGCCCACGCGCGCACTGCCGCAAGGTCGTTTCGGCCCGATCCGCCCTTCTTCTTCCCGCTCCTTTTGCTGCTCGACTTGGGCGTGCTTACTCCTGCGGGGCGACCCTTGTCAGCGAACTTCTTCACGGCGGCGCGGGCCTTGTCCAAATCCGCGATTGCGGCCTTCAGCTTCTTCTCGTTGTCGGCGGTGAGGTCGATGGAGAAATCCTGCCCATCGAGCTTGAACCCAATCGGCTTACGACCGGATGCGATCTCTTCGCCTGTGAGGTCATCGACGAGCTTTACGGTGGTAACTGTCTTTTCGGCCATGAGGCAGAGAATAGTCGAGGGGACCGGATTTCTCCCGTCCCCTCGCTATCTCTCTTGACTTACTGGCACGCGTACCACTGGACATCAAAACCAGAACGAGCGCTATTCACCGTCAGCTTTACCTGAGCCGAAACACCATTGCCGGTTTTGAAGCTCGGCGGAAAGGTGCCGTTCTGCACAAATCCGTAGTTCATCTTGAAGCAAGAGCCGCCCACACCGTATTTCAGGGTGCCGGGGAAGGTCGCCGCGAACTGCGCGTATTTCACCACGAGCGGGTCGTTGGATACGGTGCCGCCGACAGGCGCGGGGACAACAACAGGCGCGGGAGCAGCCACTGGCTGAGGGGCCGGGACAACAACGGGAGCAGGCGCGACAGGCTCGGGCACGACAACCGGTGCGGGTGCTACAGGTGCAGGAGTCTCAGTAACCGGCTCGACCGGGGTGAAGACAGGTGCCTTGATGAGCTTGTAAATGCAGGTACGACCGATTTGCTTCACGAGCACACGCTTCACGTATCCGGGCGTGGTGGTCGTGGTCTCGGCGGAACAGACGAACGGCTGCGCGGTCGCAGGAGCGGCCTGCGCGGATGTCGCGCCGACGAAAGCTGACGCGAGGACCGCGAGAACGGCTCCTGCGGCGATAAGCCCGGATAGTCGGTAGTTGTTGGTGCGGGTATTGGCGTTCATGTTGTTCTCCTAGGGGGTTAAGCGGCAACCTCGGCTGCCGGGGTTGAGGTGAGAGTGAGCGAGTCACGGAAAGCCGCGATGCCGGTCTCCTGCTCGAAGTTCGCGTAGGTGAGTAGCGCAGTGGTGATGGGGTCGGTGCTGACGCCTTCCTCGATGTTCTGTGCGACGTAGATGTTGATGGCTGGAACGAGGTGATCAGACGCATACCCATACGCGCCGACCACCCCGTTCTCAGCGATGGGTGAGGTCAACGCGCCAAGGAACTCAGAATTCGCGTTGTTTGGGGTCACCCAGATGTTGCCTTGTGAGTCACGAGTCACGATGGCGAAGGAATCAGGTTCGACGATGACTGTGTGATCGAAGGCGAGTGAGGTCGGCACGTTTGCCAAGTCCTCAGTGAAAGCTCCAGCACCTAGCGCGTGCTCGTATTGACGGATGGTGGCGATTTCTGAAGCCACCGATCCGGCCTGAGCTTGTGCGGTTGCAGCGTGAACGCCGACACCCATGAAGGTGGCGATCAGCGCTGCGAAGGTGAATAGTGCTTTGAACATACCTCATTTATACAACACTTTTGTTGTATAGAATGAGAAATCGAGTTAGAAGAGCAAATTACTTTTCAACAATGCGCTTATACGTGCGCTTTCCTACTGTGAAATTGACGGTCGGCAGCAAACCATCTGCAATCCATTTCTGCACGGTATCGCGGGTTACGCCGTTCTGCTTTGCGTAGTCGGAGGCACTAATACCGGGCTTCTTTGTCGCGGTAGAAGTGCGGTTCTCTTGGGTGGCATCCGGTCCATCTAGGTACCGCACTTGCCGCTCGGTTTCACCGAGGCTCTGGGCAATCGCAGTCCATGTCGTATTGCTCAGACGCGCGAGCTTCACCGCGAGGCGCTTCTCAACTGCTAGCTCTCGTTGGCGTCTTTTGATGTCCGCAAGTCGTTCCAACACGTCGCTCATGCCTTCCCCTTCAAAGCCTGCACGTCGTCGAGGTTCACAACCCGGCGAGCAGTGGAGCCGTGGAGATGCATGGCTATGTTGCCGTGCATCGCTGCCCGGTTGATGGTGTCCCTCGGTACGCCAGTCAGTCTCGCGGCGGTGTAAACACCGACCCATCCCTCGGGTACCGAATCGAGGATCTCCGCCTCAGGTGAGATGGCCGCACGATAAACACCGTTCACCGAGTTCAGATTGAGCGATGCTGCGATGCGCGTAAGCGTGAACTGGGATGCGAGTAGCTCGTAGACCATCTTCTTTCGGGCTAGCAGTTGTAAAGCAAGGGGGGACTGGAAGTGCGGCATAGGGGAAATCCTTTCGATGAAGTCATAACCTCTATTGTCGCAGAAAAGCGAAGAAGGCTCGAAGAAAGTGCGATAATGAGAACGTTGAATTTCACCGAAAAGAACGGAGATTTATCGACCTGACTATCAGGAGGAACCATGCACATCAAAACCAAAAGACTCTTAGGCGCTGGAATAGCGCTTGCAATCGCAGCAACCGGGGTTCTCGGTTTCAACTCACTCGCCGCCCAAGCTGCGCCCGGAGATGTCGGCACGGTTGATTGGGCAGCCGCAAATCAGAACGACATTTGGCAATGGGCAGTAACAGGCGACGATGCCGACAACTACGCCCAGTGGATTGATTCGATGAGCACCCTCACGGCGGGTGTGGGTTGCATCGCACCTGACGAACCGCTCGTCATCGAAGGCTTGGATCAGCACCCCGACGCCGCAGCCGACCCAGAAACCCGCCCAGTCATTTCACTTACCGCTGCGCTATCGAAGGCCGACTACGAGACGGGCGGCGAGTTCTTCGAAATAGACCTCAGCGACAACGCCTGCCTCGACGAGTGGGATCTCACCGGGCAGTGGTTCCTCCCCGACGCCGGTTCGATCCGGATGGTCGATGACAGCTACGAAACTGTGGTCACCGACGACGTGATCACCGGTACAGGCCCGCTCGTTACTCCCTCGGGCTGGCTCGACGCCCCTTCCGGTCAGACCGGTGATTGGCGTACTGGGTGGGTGTACTTCGAGCGCACGGATGGCACCTACATCTGGGCAGTCATCACCGTCCAGGCCGACGCAACGAGCATCATCCCGACCCCGGCAAACCTCGTCGTGAACCTTGGCGAGACCATCACCATCGACCTCGCAGACCTTCACAATGCGTGGTTCCCATGCGAAATGTCAGACGGCTCACCCTGCAACCCGGATGGCGTGACCTTCGGGAGTATGCCTGCCGGTGTGACCGGAGACGTGGGCGGTCCCGTCCAGTGGACACCGACTGTGGGTGGAGACTTCGAGTTCACCTACGCGCTGACCGATTCGGTGAGCGGCGCATTCAGCGAGTTTGTGACCGGCATCATCATGGTCATCGATGACGCTGACTTCCAGCCTCCGGTCCTGCTCAGCCGCACCTGGAATCTCGTGGTCGGTAACACTCTCGAACTCGACAACGCTGATTTCCTCGAAGGATGCACGAGCGCGCTGCTTGGCCCCTGCGCCACTTCGGGGCTAGGTGGCTATCAGGTCGTCCTGAAGTCGTTGCCTGTGGGTGCGACGGCCAACGCCGCAATTGATGAGGTCGTGCTGAGCACCGAGGTCACCTTCGTCGCTACCGAGGTTGGCACTTTCGAAATCACGTACTACGCGACGGAGAAGAGCGCCGGTACGAGCGCAATCATCACGAGCTACATCGTTGTCACAGCGCCACGTAAGCCAATCGTGACCGGCTAAACGAATTGGCTGCGGGCCTGAACAATCCGCAGCCTAGGGGCGCATCACACGGTTCCAGCGCCCCGCACAACAAAGCTCTCGGCCTCTCTCCTGGCCGAGAGTTTTGTGCTGATTGGAGTCGGTCTGGTCACGCAACGCTTCGGAGTTCGGCACAAGCTCTGTGTCAGACTCGTGCTCGATCACCCACAGGTGGGCCTACCCGAACCACACCACAGGAGCCGAACCTTGCCGAGCAAAAACGAGAGCGGTAAGCCCGACGCGGGCTGGTACGAACAGGTTTCGCGGCCCGGATTTGAACGGTGGTGGGACGGAACAGAGTGGTCCGACCAGCTTCGCGCCATCGAGACAACGGCCTCTTCGTCAACCGGGCAATCAGTCGCGGCAGACGCGAACGGTGTAGTTAGTGAAGAGCCAGGAGTTGACCCAGTAGAACCGGACTCACCGACTCCCGCTGCCGCTGTCACGCCGCCGCGACTTGCGAATGCGCTTCGGGCGGTGGGAAAGCTGCCCCTCTGGGCGAAGATCGTGATTCCTGTCGCGGTCGTAGGGATCGTTGTCGCGCTCGTTCTTGGCTCGCGGGTACTTCACACACCGAGCGAGGCTGACTACAGGAACGGGTTCAGCGACATCGCCACAGCGTTAATCGCAAACGGTAGTGCCGACTGGACCCAGCCCGCCCCGTATCCGACCCCGCTGTCAGCCAGCGATCAAGCCCGCTTCGAACAGGTGAAAACGGTCTTCCTCGACGGAAGTTGCGAAGACCTGGCTGAAGGCGAGGACGCGATGGAGTCGAAAATCGACCTCGCAGTCGCCTTTGCGAAAGACAACGGGATCTCAGTCCCGTACACGCTTGCAGGGCAGGAGGCGATGATCGAGGCGGCGGCGAAGTACATCTGTCCTCGGTACTCCGGTGAGGCCGACAAAGCCGTTGGTTATGTGCTGCTGCTTCGGGTGGTCGGCTCTTAGAGGGTGACTCTAGAAGCCCTGGAAGTAGATGAACGCTGGGCTTAGTCGAGCGGCGTAGCGCCATCCACGAGTTCACCCGTCGCGTTGAAATGGTCGAGCGCTGCCTGGCTCGTGAACTGGATCGAGCGTCCATCGGACTCGACCACAACGCCGATACGGTCAGGATTCGCCCGTCCTTCGATGGTCAGCGGTCCCACTTCCGCGCGAGCACGCGACAACGCCGTCAAAGTTTCATTCGACCCGAGAACCGAGAGCTTGCCAAGACGCCCCTCTCCACGCACCTCGGCGGGCAAAGTCTCCAACCCCTCACGGAAGGTACTCGCCTGGGAGCGGACCACCTCGATGTGCTGTACGAGAGAACGGATGCCATCAGCTACGACCTCGCCCTGGCCGACGATACGAGCGGTGTCGAGGTCACCTTCGTCGATGGGAGCACCGAAGGCCGACGCCGGGATGCCGAGGATCTTGCACAGCCGGACTCCCTCACCCCAAGACAGGCGACGCCACTGCTCGTTCGTCGGGTCCAACTCGATCTTGGACACCGTATTGGGCATCCACGAGAACCCCGCCGCGCGCATCTCAGCAGCAAGCTCCGTCTGGGAGATGCCGCGCTCGTTTCGGAGCCGACGTAGCGCCCGACCGGGCAGGAATTCTTCCTCTGGGGGCTGTGACTTAGGGCGGGCCATGCGCGCGATCCTAGCGGATCGTGATACTAAAATCAAGAACTAGGTTGACTTATTTAGGATGGTATGCGATTATCGGATGAAACGAATGCGTCTTTAGTACAGACCGGTTAGAACCCATTGAAGGGCGGGTGTAGGTCAGAGAGGCCATCTAGATGACCTACGCAGTCAATCCTCCGAGGGTGCGCCCCTCACGCTCCAAACTCACCGCGAAGGAGCGCCTGCTGATGGAGCGTGAGTACATCACCATCGAGCAACTCGCCGCCATGATTCATGTCAGCGTCGCAACCGTGTACGGCTGGAACTACACCGGCTACGGCCCGCGAGTCAGCAAGTTCGGGCACCTCGTCCGCTTCCTCGCCAACGATGTCGAGGACTGGTTGGAGGCGCGTAGCGATGCCGCGTAAGCCGCTAGAACCGGGCGAATCTGGAAACGTGACCACGACGCACGATGTGGTCCGTGCCCTTTGCAAGCGTGGTGCTCACACTCGGAAATGCAAGAACCCTCGGGCGGAATCGCACCCTGCGCTGGTCTCGGTGAAAAACGGCTGTGCTTCCACGCTCTACTGGCGTTCCCGTGTCCGCGTGCAACTTGTCGAAGGCGAAAAGGCGGTGCAGCTAACTGGCGTTGGCAGGGAAGCCGGAATCTCGAAGCGGAATGTTCAGAAGAAGGTAGAAGACGCAATTCGTCAGGCTCGGCCCTCTCAACCCAAGCGTGCTGTGGTGGAGGGCCACGTCGTCAACGTCATCATCTTCGAGCGTGCTTTCGAGGACTGGATTGCGTGGAAGGAACGCGGTAAACACGTATCGCCCGAGACCATCGACCGCTACCGCACCGTCTACCGCAATGTCATCGAGGACGAATTCGGGGGAACTGCCCTCACGAAGTTCAAGCCAACGCAGCTAAGCCTCTTTCTTGAAGAGATCCCGGTGTTGGATGATGAAGCGGGCCTCTATCGCCGGGTTAGTTATGTCAAGCACGCGACCCTCATCTTCCGCGAGGTGTTCAGTCGGGCAGTCTCGGTTCATGGCTGGCTAGATGAGAACCCCATGAGGGATGTCAAGATTCCCGAAGCGCCCGCTAACGTCGCACGCTCAGCGAGCCGTGCTTTGAAGATGAACGAGTTCATCGCGCTCCGCGAGGCAGTTCGGATGCAACCTCGGCACGCTCCATACCTGTTGCCGCTGCTCGACTTCCTGGGCGGCACTGGTGTTCGCATCGGTGAAGCACTTGCGCTCCGCAGGGAAAACATCGTCGAGCAGGACATCGGCGTCTTGGTGGTGCTGGACTCCCACGTCGTTCCAAAGTCGTCCGGGTCGAGTGTCTATGTGCTGAAGCCCGGACTGAAGGAAACGAAGGTTCGGAAGTCAGACGGCAAGCTCGTCAACGACAAGCGCTTTCTCAACCATCCGCCTCAGGCAGTGGTGGCAGCACTCGCAGAAAGGTTGGCGGTCGTTGATAAGCGAGCGGACGCGCTGTTGTTTGAGAGCAGAAACGGAACCGTGCTCGCGCCTGGCAACGTCCGGCGCACGCTACGAGCGCTCGTGAAGAAGGCGCAGTTCGGGGATGGCATCTCGACACACTCGTTCAGGAAGATGGCTGCTGACGCTATCGAGTCCGTGATGGCCGACGACGGTGCATCCGCGTCGGGATACATCGGTAACACGGCAGGCGTCACCCAGAAGCACTACCTCCCGGTGAAGGTGCGTGGGACGACCTCCGAGACCTCGCGGATTCTCGACGAGATGATGCGCGAAGCCGCCCCTGACCGCTACGAGGCTGCTTCCTAGCCAATTCGTAGTGTGGGTCATAAACGTGGCACGACCTCGGAGCAAAAAAGGAAGCCCCCGCAATCTGGCGAGAGATTACGGGGGCTATCCCGTACACCCCCCGGGACTTGAACCCGGAACCCACTGATTAAGAGTCAGTTGCTCTGCCAATTGAGCTAGAGGTGCGCAGTCCGAACGAGCGGACCGAGGGTCAACGATAGCATGCGTTGAGTGA